>ERZ780178.1063-NODE-1063-length-18451-cov-50.622200_pt1 | contig 18451 bp, 18 predicted proteins | sample MGYA00511018_ERZ780178 | MGnify/ENA primary metagenome ERZ780178 (study PRJEB29588, sample SAMEA2151439) | human gut metagenome | biome: human gut; feature: human-associated habitat; material: faeces | place: Denmark | collected 2008/2010 ...
AAATGCTCAATTCAGTTGTTTGCTTCCCTAATTAAGTTTTCGGACGGCCTCCCCCCTAAAGCATTGAGTATCAATCTGTTATACATACACATTATCATTTAAACAATTGAAATTTTATTTAAGTTCGTGCAAAGGGGGCTTGCCTCTCAGCATTCGTAAAAGCAAAGTTATAAAAAAGCAGGCTAACCACCAAATTTTATCACGTTATTTAACGGAAAAGTAGTTTTGAGGGCAAAAATGAGGCTCAAAAGGCAATTTTCACCCCCTCAGAACGGCCCAAATAAGATGGAAAATGAGTATTTCCTGCTTGAAAAACGGCAAAAACTAAGAAATAGCTTAACAGATTAACACAATATCAAGACAAAACGAAGAGGGAGAGTATAGAAAACAGAAGAGAATCTATAGCTTTTAAAGATACAACTCCGAGAAAGGATAACTTTCACAAACAGACTATATCTTGTTGCTTATCAACACATTATACCAACACAACATTTCATCTTAAGAAACAAATCAAAATCCTCTATCGTGTCATTAAGGGTCAGTGTCATTAAGGGTCATTAAGGTTTTCGGGGGCGCAAAATCCCCCTATAGTATAATATAAATATTATTTATATTATACTATAGCTCTTAATGACATTTCCCATTTTTCTTAATGACCCTTAATGACACTGACCCTTAATGACACGCTTTCGCCCTCAGCATCTTCTGCATCAGAATCCCTTCAAGCCCCTCCTGCAAGCAATGCGTAAAAATAGCATTCACTTACGATACTATGTATCAAGCACTTACACAACTTTTGCCATCTTATTCCGATAAAAACTTGATTTCGCCTTCGAAATTTTGTATCTTTGCACCGGCAATCGAAGGAACAGCCTATTGTGTCGAAAACCGGTCATCTATGAAGACCGGAGCGGGGCTTAAATGATGGCAGGCGCCGGTCATCTATTAAGACCCCAAAAAGCACAAGAAAAGAGCTTTCCGGGTAGTTGTGATTCAGTGAACTCTTAAACACAGAACAGAGTATGATTAACTACAGCATCGTAATGCGCAGCGTGAACGCAAACCTCCTTGAGATCAACCAGGCAAAGTCACGTATCAACCAGGCTAAGAAGGACGGCAAGGAGCCGGACAAGAAGGACACCGACCTGGTAAAGACCGAGAAGCAGAATGCGTTCGCCATCTCGCAGTACACCGATGTGATGACCATCGAGAAGTTTGCCAAGCACATCACTTCTCACGGCAGCGTGTATTCAAGAGCTGACATCAGCGCCATCCTCTACATGGCAGTGGACTGCATGAGAGAGATGCTGCTCGAGGGCAAGAAGATCCGTCTGGGCGATCTGGGCGACTTTTCTCTCCTGCTCAGCTCCAAGGGCGCAGAGACTGCCGACAAGTTTACGGCGCAGAACATCACCAACGTGAAGGTTCAGTGGGAGCCAGGTCAGCAGTTCAAGAACCTGCTCGACGACGCAGAATTCAACCTCGTGGCTAGCCGCAGCGCTCAGGCAGCCGTGATCAAGGCGATCAAGGAGGGCAAGACCAACGTGGACCTCAACGTTCCAGTTACTCCTGATGGAGGTGGCGATGGCGACGGAACCACTGGCAGCGGAACCCAGGGTGGCGGCAGCAATGCCGACGGCAGCGGAACCACCGGAACTGAAGGCAGCGGAACGCAGGGAGCTGGCGGTAGCGGAACCACTGGTGACCAGGGTACCAGCGGCGGCAATATCGGCGGTGAAGACGGCGGCGGCGACAACGTAAATTTCTAAAAGATAAAAGTCTATGAAGAAGGATACTTGGAAAATAGTGATTCAGATTGCGATTAGCATTCTCACCGCAATAGCCACTTCGCTCGGAGTTTCAAGCTGCGTGTAAGCAGCAGGAAGGCAGAAAGTAAGATGCAGGAAAGCAGAATGAAATCTGCATGTGATTAGTTTTTGAGATGATTTTATCTATTACAACCGCTCCTCCTATATATATAAAATAGGTGGAGCGGTTTATTTATTCCCGCAGGTGTCATTAAGGGTCAGTGTCATTAAGGGTCATTAAGCTTTTCCGGCCATTAAGGTCATTAAGGATTTCGGGGGTTCAAAATGTCCCTCAAATGTCACTCAAGATGTCACTCAACAACACGCTTTAGACAGATATGACCAACATATAATGGTTTTAATTCAATAGCGTCCGCAGTGCGGACGTTATTGTCTGTCGAACTCCCTAAACCTGTTCTTTCGCTTTCTCCCCCAGATTTCTATCGTTTTATGATTTCACCTAATTTATTACCATCAGCATCCTTCCAGTCATCCCAGCCATTACTTGGTCGGCCGAGTATTATTCCACTTGCACCACTTGGGCTAACCATAGGCACATCGTGTTGAAGGATAATCTGCCCATTTTCTTTTTTGCAATGTTCATCAATGAAACTCTGACGTGATGCAACAGATTTGAAACTTGGAACCACATGACTTGCGATGATACAACCTTTTACGAGGACAAACTTTTTAGAGTTTTTGTCATAATAACCAATACCCTCTGCAGGACGGTCTGTTGCGTGAACATAGAACAGATGTTCTGATTGAGGCTTTGCTACTGGTGCATCAAAGATACCGCATCCATAGAAACGAGTGAGCAACTGTATATCACGGAAGATGACTTCCATATCATTAACACGGTAAGGTGCAATAGGAGGCTTTCGTGGATTTGAGCTATTGAGCAAGGTAAACGATTCTACACTTTGTGCAGATTCTATGCCAAGATACTCTAAATATTTCACATCGTCTCCATATATCTTATGATTATCTGATATAAAAACGAGAGCTGTCTTCCAGAAATCCTTCTTCTGAACGTGGTCATTCTTACGATTGGAAAAATCGGTAGTTTGACCAATATATGCTTCTGGCTTTAATGCATTGGGATCACCTAGCAGAATATAAAAAGCAGGTTGACCTGCTATGTCCGCTATATCGTTGGCTACATTAATTTCATCACGTGGAATAACGTAGAGGTGACAAGTAGAGTTTGCCCCCATATAGATATTCCTAACTCCTGATAGAGTTCCATCCATCAGTTCTGTGTGGATGGTGAAGGTATTCTTTGCTTTCATAACTTTGGCTCGACTCTTATAAGTTCTGTATAGTTTACTTCCAGTAACTCTGCAATTTTCATCAATGTTTCAAGTGATGGCTGTGAAGAGTTCGTACACCATTTACTAACTGTAGCGGCATTAACTCCTAAGGCAGAAGCAAGCCATTTATTGGTTTTCTTCTTCTCTGCCAACATAACCTTTATACGATTTAAATCTTTTTTACTTTCCATAAATATATATGTTTTATGGCTACAAATTTAATGAATATTCTTTAAAGATGATGCGTTTTTGCGCAATTTTTATAAAAGATTATACTTAATTTATTGCTTTATTTTCATTTTATTTACCCATACCATCCAATAATGATAGTACAGCTGACTAAACTTTATTGAAAATGTGAATACACTGTGTGCACAATTGGTCACCCAAAGTTTCACTTAAAAACCTGCTTAATGAAAACGCTTTTGAAAAAGACAAAAAAAATACGCTAACAAACTAAAATTCAGTAGAATAAAGAAATTAGCCCTACCAATTTCGTTTGCAATTCTGCTTGCAGTTCCGTTTGCAGTTTTCATTTCCAAACGAAATTTGCAAACAGAAGAATACAAATATCAGGGATAAATGTCACTCAACAACACGTTTTAGACAGATATGACCAACATATAATGGTTTTGATTCGTTTTTGGATTAAACAAGGAAAAGTATCATATAATGTTCTTTTTATGAAAAATTATAATTTCGTGAGATTTTATTTTGGTAAGGAGAGGTGTCACTTGCAAAGTGAGGTAAAGAGAAATTATGTAATGGCACCCAAGATGGCACTCAAAGTGGCACTAAAAGTGGCACCCGAGATACCCAAGCTGATACTGAAGGTGATACTCAAGAATAAATTACTGCCATCCAGTACAATTCTGTATCTTCCTAAAACAAATTTAGGGAGTTTACTCATCACGAGCAAACTCCCCCATGGTGTATATGGGTACATGTATTCATGAATCCGGTCATGAAGGTCACGGTCATTTTCGGTCATTAAGGATTTCGGGTTATCAAAAATCCCTCAATATCCCTCTATCTTATAAAATAAGGTTAAATCAAGTTCGCCCTGCAAACAAAATTCATCCATATAATCACTTTTCTGAATATTTTTTGTATTTTTGCAGATACATTGCGCTGATATGGAGTTGAGCATGGCTTATCTCCCTAGATTATAGGCGCATAATTATCTAATGATTAGAGCATGAAGAAGATATTATTCCTACACGGATTCTTCGCCACGGGCAGTTGTCCGATGGCGAAAGCCTTGAAAGAGGCGTTTGAGGGGACGGCGGTGGTGCTGACTCCCGACCTCCCTTTGCACCCCAAGGAGGCACTGAAGGAGATTCGCTCCATCATCGACCGGGAGCAGCCCGACTTGCTTCTGGGCAACAGCTGCGGCTCTTTCCTCGCCCAGATGCTGGCTCCGGTGGTGGGCATTCCTGCCCTGCTCGGCAATCCGTATTTCATGATGACGGAGTTTCTGAAGAAGCGAATCGGCGAGCATGAATACAAGGCGCCGAGAAGGGACGGCAATCAGCGGCTGGTGATTGACGAGGCGCTGATTGAGGAGTTTGCGGAGCTGGAAGCCGTGCAGTTCGACCATTGCAACCCCTATTATAAGGATCGTGTGTGGGGACTTTTTGGTGAGCAGGACACCCTGGCTCACTTCTCCCCTCTCTTCCTGAAGCATTACAACCAAGCCTTCCATTTCCCTGGCGGTCATACGCCTACAGAGCAGGAGGTGAAGACCTGGTACGCTCCCCTCGCCCAGAAAATGCTGATGGAGTTTTCGGCAAACTTTTAATCGTTTCACAGAGATAGACAGATAATTATATAATAAGGTGTTGCAAAAATATTAGCGACGAGAAAATACGCAGAAAAATGGCAAAGAAATTTGAAATAAGAAATAGTACCGCTGAATTCCTTATTTTCATGGCTGAGGGTAAGGAAAATGGTGTTGAGGTAATGTACACTGAAGAAACTATTTGGTGTACACAAGATGCTATTGCTAGTCTTTTTGATAAAGGCCGATCTACAATAGCAGAGCATCTGTCTAACATTTTTAAAGAAGGGGAATTGGATAAAAATTCAGTTTGTCGGAATTTCCGACGAACTGCCGCTGATGGTAAATCATACAACACTCAATATTACAATTTGGATGCAATAATCAGCGTGGGTTACAGAGCTAACTCCCGCCGAGCCACTCAGTTCCGCCAATGGTGCACTTATGTTCTCCGACAGTATGCTATCCGTGGCTATGTGATTGACAAGAAGCGTATGGAAAATGGCTCATTCATAGGTGTAGACTATTTCGAACAACTCTTGGAGGAGATTCGGGAGATTCGTCTATCGGAACGCAATTTCTATCAGAAACTGACCGACATCTACGCCACTGCCATCGACTACAACCGTGATGCTCCAACAACACGCGAGTTTTTCAAGAAGGTACAGAACAAAATGCATTATGCTGTTCATGGACATACTGCCGCAGAACTGATAGTGGATCGTGCTGATGCAGAAAAAGAGCACATGGGGCTCACTACATGGGCAAAGGCCCCTAATGGGAAAATCATAAAGTCCGACGTAAGTATAGCCAAGAACTATCTGAAGGAAAATGAGTTGCAAGCCCTTGGACGATTGGTGAATGCCTATCTTGATATGGCAAAGGATATGGCAGAGCGCCATATTCCTATGACTATGGAGGATTGGGCTAAACGCATCGACAAATTCCTCGATGCAACCGACAGAGAAATTCTGCAAGACGCAGGACACATTACTGCCGAGTATGCAAAGGAATATGCCGAAAGCGAGTTTGAGAAATATAGAGTGATACAGGACCGTCTGTTTCGCTCTGATTTCGACAAGTTTGACGGCGAAGACCCACAATTACCTTTGGATATTGAACAATAGAAGCATGTCATAAGAGTATTATAACAACAGGAAAATGAGCATGAAACAGATAGAAACTCTCGTTTTTGATTATGGAGGTGTCATCGTGAACATTGATGATGCCTCTGTTGTGAAAGCCATGGAGAGCCTGGGCGTTACGGCGTTCAAGCGGCTAATCCATGTCCGCAAGATCAAGAGACTGATGCACCAATATATTAATGGTCTGGTAGCGGAAGCAGAAACTTTGAAAGAGATGCTGAGCCTTTGCCGCAAAGGAACCACAACCGGGGATATTGAGAAAATCCTGGAAGAGCTGTGTGGCAATCTGCCTGTGGAAAGACTGGAGGCATTGGTCAAGCTTCGGAAGCAATACAAGGTCTATCTGCTCAGCAACATCAACGACACGCTTTGGCAGAAATCGGTCAGCCTGATGAAGCAACTGGGATATTCCACAGACGAGCTGTTTGATGAAGTTTTTCTCTCATACGCCATGCGGAAGGAAAAACCATCCGTCGAAATCTATGAAGAGATGACGCAGCAGACTGGGTTGAATCCTGCCACCACCCTCTATTTCGATGACCGTGCCGAGAATGCCGAAGCAGGCAAACGTTTTGGTTTTCAGAGCGTACTGGTAAAGACCAATCATCTGGAAGAGCATCAGGAATGGCAAGAAATTATCAAAAATATAAAAGAATAGGTATGATGACTATTGATACAACAAACCTCTGCTCGCATCTCCAAAAGAAGTTGTTTGAACCTGAGGGCGTATATTATCCTATCTGGCAAGCCATGCAGAATGATGAGGAGTTGACTGCCGCGGTTCGCTCACGACAGCTTCATATTTATCGTAACGGCAAGAAGATTCTCATTCTCGCTGGCAAGGCTCAGCCGAAGATTATCAGAGAGGATAAACTGAACGAATTGATTAAGAAAATAATATAAATGATTAAGAAAGAAGAAGTTATATCTTTTGTATGGCAGCATATTCTGCTGCTCGTTTCGCTCTATGTAATGACTTTCGGAGTCGCAGCATGTGTGCGAAGTCAGTTAGGTTCAAGCGTTATTTCCACCATTCCTTACGTGATGGCTTCGGCAGGAAAGATGCTTGATTACATCCCAGGATGGACTATCGGTGGCTACACCATCATGATGAACGCCATCTTCGTGGTGCTGCAGATTCTGATTCTGAGAAGAAACTTCGAGTGGGTGCAACTCTTCCAGCTCGCTATCGGCTTTATCTTCGGAATGTTCATAGACCTCAATATGGTGCTTACACAGTGGATGGTTTCAGAAAATATCCTGGTCAATGCCCTTGTGCAGATTGCCGGTTGCACCATCCTCGGTTTCGGAATTGCCATGGAGGTGAAGTGCGGCTCAGTAACCATGCCTGGCGAGGGCATTTCCATCGCCATTCACAAGGTTACCGGCTGGCCTTTCCCTAAAGCCAAGATTCGGGTGGACATCACGCTCGTGGTCTTGGCCGTCTTGTCCTGTTTCCTGCTTCTCGGTTCATGGAAATGGGAGATCGTGGGCATCGGAACGCTCTTCGCCATGGTCTATGTAGGTGTTACAGTTCGCCTATTCAACAAACATCTTGCATGGTTCGACCGCCTGCTCCACTATCGTCCAGGTTGCCGAAGATATGTTTACGGACTGGCACGATACATAAGAAGACAGATGTAACGTCAAGATTATTTAAGTTCAACGGATAAAAATAGATGAACATGAATTTTCCAGAAATATATTCAGCAACAGGCATGATGGAGCTGATTCAGCAAATCGGCTTCCTCCCTCTCCTTGATAGTGGCATTGAAGGATTCTCTGCCGAAGACATCGTGGCGGAGGATTGCGGTTACGTAAGACTTCCTGAAGGCGGTTGGGACTGGCCGCTATGGAAATGGAAGGGCGAGATTGTGCAGGAAATGCCATGTATGTACGGAAAGTTCTTTAACAAGAAAGCAGGATTCATCAGCCAGGAATGGTGGCCAGACTTCTGTAACTACAGAAGAAGCAAATACCCCCGTCCGGATGAAGAATCGATAGAAGGAGCCATTCTCAGTACGCTTCAATCTACCGGCAGTCTCATCACGAGAGAACTTCGAGCTGCCTGCGGTTTCACGGGAAAGGGTATGAGAAGCAAGTTTGACGGTTATCTCACCCGACTGGAAATGGCAACCTATATCGTGACCGAGGATTTCATCTATCCTCGTGACAAGCACAATCACGAATATGGCTGGGGATGGTCGCTGCTCAATACTCCCGAAGATCTCTATGGCAGGGAGGCTTGCCAATGCAACCGAACTCCCCTAGAATCTTATCAGAGGATTTTCGAGCATCTGAAAGAAATCCTGCCTGATGCTTCGGATAAACAGATCATTAAATTAATAGGATAAAAATAATCAAATTAATTAGGATAAAAATGAGAAAAGAATCAAGAGCAATGGATAGTGAGTGGGCTTTGGAAGTAATGCACAAGGCTCCGTATATAACTGTCAGTTTTATTGACGAAGACGGCAATCCTTACGGTTTACCTCTTTCGCTCGCATCTGATGATGATGTGAACTGGTATTTTCATGGTGCCTTGGAAGGCAAAAAACTGGAGGTAATCAAGACTCATCCTGAGGTTTGCCTTTCGGCCGTAACCCGTTGTGCGCCTACAGTTGGTCCGAAGGACGGCAGTTTCACCCTGCAATTCAAATCAGCCATTGCATTCGGCAAGGCAGAAATCGTGACCGAGGATGCAGAGAAGATTCATGGTCTCCGACTAATCAGTGAACGTTTCCTTCCTCAACACATGGATGCTTTCGACGAGAGCATCGCCCGTTCCCTTTCACGCACGGCTGTAGTTCGCATCACGCTTACTGAGCCACCAACCGGCAAGCGCAAGCAGTATGATAAGGAGGGCGTGGAAATGAAATATGGCAGAATGGAATAAAGAGGCAATTGCTCCTTCTATGTTGCATTATAAAACCAAGAAATTATGACTTCACTTCAAGAAAGACTGTTCGCTATGCAGGATAAGCAGTATGCTGCTTTCCAAGCCAAACTGACACCGGGAGTGCCTTTGGAAAGTTTCATAGGCATTCGTGTGCCTATGCTCCGGAAGTTCGTAAAAGAGTTTACAAAGGAGGCAGAATGTGAGGTTTTTCTTCATCAGCTTCCTCACGAATACTACGATGAGAATATGCTTCACGGTCTCCTCATTTCCGAGGTGAAGGACTACGAAGAATGCATTCGTCTAACAGAAAATTTCCTGCCATTCGTAGACAACTGGGCAGTTTGCGACATCATGTCTCCGAAGGTATTTGCCAAACACAAAGATGAACTATTGGCGAAAATCAAGACTTGGAGTAAATCATCACACGTTTATACTTGTCGCTTTGGAATAGAGACACTTAAATCTTATTACCTGGGCAAAGACTTCAAGGCAGAATGTCTTGAAATTCCAGCATCAGTAAGGAGCGAAGAGTATTACGTAAAGATGATGGTAGCCTGGTTCTTCGCCACCGCCCTTGCCAAGCAATGGGACGCAACGATTCCCTACATCGAGCAACGCCGCCTTGCTCCCTGGACGCACAACAAGACCATCCAGAAGGCCATCGAGAGCTACAGAATCACGCCTGAGGAGAAGGAATATCTGCGGACATTGAAGATGAAATAATTATGACACAAGATACATCTACATATTACGTTTGGATAGGTGGTTCATGTGATTATGGCCATAAAGAGCGAGCTGGTGGTGCTGCCGTTGTGATTGAGCATAACGGCAACATCATCAACCGTGATGTAATCAGCGACTTGCACACCACAGAGTTCCGAATGATGCTAACCCTCATGTTGAAGGTAATGCAGGAAATACCGGAAGGTTCCGACATTCTCTTCCTGACCAACGCTGCCTATATTCAGAACTTTGACAAGGCTCCAACATCAAAGTCAGCAAATCCAGACTTGATTGTTCAATGCATCGAGGAAAAGAAAAGGCACAACTCAGTCGGGGTCAAGATTGTGCAATACCACAAAAGCCCATTGCTGATAGAAACCCACAATAGGGCTACGGAAGCAATGGCTAAGACAAGGAAGGAGTTTCATCAGAAAAACAAATAAATGTTTAGGGGCGTTTTCCGGTCATTAAGGTCACGGTCATTAAGGTCATTAAGGATTTCTGGTTATTCAAGATATTCCCCAAGTTGTCCCTCAATGCTCCTCTAGATTAAGAATAAGGTTAAATCATGTTAGTTCTGCAAACAAAATTCATTCATAAAATCACATTTCTGAATTTTTTTTGTATTTTTGCAGATATATTGCGCTAATATGGGAGTTGAGCATGGCTTATCCTCCTAGATTACAGGCGCATCATTATCAAATGATTAGAGCATGAAGAAGATATTATTCCTATACGGATTCTTCGCTACGACGGCAGAACTTTTAATCGTTTCACGGAAATAGATAAATAATTATGGAGACATTTAATAACGTAATAAACAGTGGCCAGCTTGTTCTGGTCGATTTCTTTGCTACATGGTGCCAACCATGCAAGGCGATGCACCCCATTCTGGAGCAGGTGAAGAGTGTGTTGGGCGACCGCATCCGAATCATCAAGGTGGATGTGGACAAGTACGGCGTAACAGCAAGCCAATACCGCATTCAATCCGTGCCTACGCTGATGCTCTTCCGAAACGGAGAAGTATTGTGGCGTACAAGCGGTGTGGTAGATAAAGCCGAACTGCTGGCTACGCTTGATCCTTTCTTGAAATAAAAAGATGAAAAGAATAGGGAGATTCTTTGAGAAGGTGCACGAATGTATACTTATCTTCACCGACTGGCTGGGGTAAGCACACAAAGTAAATAGACTGCAAAACATTGATATAATCTGATGGAAACAGAAAGAATTTTACTTCGCCATTGGCAGGAATCGGATGCAGAGTCGCTCTTCAAGTACGCCTCCGACTCTGATGTTGGACCACATGCAGGATGGCCTGCACATGAGTCTGTAGAGGAAAGTCGGGAGATAATCCGCACATTCTTCCATAACGACACGACATGGGCGATTGTGTTGAAAGAGACTGGCGAGGCTATCGGCTGCATCGGCTACTACACCCATGAAAACAGCAACATCCCTATCGGAGAAAACGACTGCGAGGTGGGCTATTGGGTAGGAAAGCCTTATTGGAACAGAGGAATCTGCACCGAAGCCTTGAAGCTGATGCTTGACTACTGCATCAACGAGAAGCATTTCGAAAACATCTGGGCTGACCATTTCACAGGCAATCCTGCATCGGGAAGAGTCATGGAGAAATGCGGTTTCGTCGATACAGGTATGTTGAATAAATGCAGCCAGCTTGTGGGTGGCGACAGGGATATGGTTAAAGTGTTTAAGTACAAAGGATAATAAATCTCCGATAATGGTAACATCTTCCGGAAACCAGGTATAAGCTCTTTTGGAGAATGTGCGTATCTTTGCATATGATAATCAAAAAAGTTGTATCAGTCTAATAATCAGCATAGTTGTTTCGACTGTTTTATTTATGGTAACGATTTAGCGAAAGTCAGACTACTTCTGCCTGCTTTACTTTGCATAATGGTTCAAACAACTCTTGCGGTTGCAAAGATATGGTATTTATTTGATAACGCCAAATATTTTAGTAGCCATGTTCGCTACAACCATAAAATATCTTGTATATCAGAAGAAATAGAGAATGTTCAAAAGTGGACATTCTCCATTGCTATTTCTCTTTCCCCAAACTCAATCATTGCATTAAAAAGACTTACCTTGTTGGCATTTCGCAAATCTTCCAATGTAATATCTGCTTCTTGTATCATTCCCTTGTCCAATAGTGCGGCTCTTTTTGTGCCTGGCAATAAGGGATGTCTGGGAGTCACCCAATGTTTGCCGTCAAATATGGCAAGGTTCGTGAATGAGGTATCCGTTAAAAGTCCATGTTTGACGATGATGATGTCGTCACGGTTTCCTTTCTGTGCGACCAAGGCATTGAGGCGACTGCGGTCGGTACTTTTGTAGCCATACGTTATCGTGTCGTCTGCGACCACTTGAAGGGAGTTTATGTTTCGAATAAAATACGGAGCATATTCTACTGCTTCAACGCCTTGTTCGCCATACACCACTCTCGCCTTGTAAAAATCCATGCTTTCCATTGGATTTATCAGTTTTTCCAATGAAGGCATGGACGCATTGCATAATGAAGGAAAGAACTTACAGATCGTTCTTTCCATTCTTTCCTGATGGTATGCAAGAGCTTGTGTCTTTCCATTCACAATCTTTATTGTCTCTACGAATTGCTGTGCCATATTAAAATCAGTTCTATTCAAAAGGAAGATACACTTTTTGTAACACTTCCTCGTATTCTTTTCTGCAATCACTCTTCGAAGTAATGCCTCCTCCTGCCTTGAAATACGTTCCTATACCGTCATTTTCAAGAAAGCGTATCATTACAGCCGAGTTGAGTTCACCATTATTATATATACCCATGACTCCTGTATAGAATCCACGGTCATAGCCTTCCGCCTCATGGATTATTTCCATAGTCTTGTCCTTTGGCGCACCTGTTATGGAACCTGCGGGCAACATTGCATCCAATATGTTTCCGATGTGCTTTTGATAACCAGTTGGCAACTTGCCGCTTATTTCGGAACTGGTCTGGAGAATATTCCCCTTATTGGTATGGAGCACATCAATATAACGGTATTTATCCACCCTTACATGCTCCGCCACACGGCTAAGGTCATTTCGAATCAGATCCACAATGGTAGCATGTTCGGCAGCTTCTTTTTTATCTCCCATCAACACTTGCTCTGCTTCGAGTAAGGACGCGTCAATCGTGCCCTTCATCGGATAAGAATATATCATTCCGTTCTTTATCTTCACGAATGTTTCCGGCGAGAAGCACACGAACCGTCTATTGCTATTATTGGCTATTAGTAGAATCTTATACTTGCCTTTAGCACGTAGGAAGATGTCCTCCAACGTAAGGTTGCAGTCCACAGCCACCTCACAAGTAAGGTTGGCAAGATAACTGTTTCCACGCAGGATGTTGCTTTTGACGGTTTCAAAACTTTTCGTGTAATCTTCAAAATTTGGCGCAAACACTTTCCACGTCGGATGTTTGGTAGCCGAAGAGAGTGACTGCCGTTTTACATTGGTTATACCCTCAAAGTCATAAAGGCATTCATCGATAGCTATTTCAGACAGCTTCCGTATGTATGCTTCCGAACCAGCATAGTTGATGACAAAAAGGAAAGGCTCCTTTTCGTTAGCCAAATGATTGATACGGTCTATAATATTTTGTTTCATTGTCTTACATTTTAAAGTTACTGAACCATCTGTCCATTATCTTATATCTTAGTTGAGCATTCTTGTTTGTTGGCATACTTATGCGATTTTATTATAAAATTGCAAAGATAGCTATTCCTTCGCAATATCATTCTTTTTTTTGCGATAAAAAAAGTGAAAAATGGAGAGATGTTGTTGAAAATCCAACTTCATCACTCCTTTGTTATTTATTGGTGTTCACTTTATATATAACACTAATGTTGTTGTAGTAACCTTTAGGACTAACCTCCATGTATATAATCTTATGCGCCACAAAAAAAGCATGGCGCAAATCACTACGCCATGCCACAATAAAAGAAAACCTTATAGTCAAAATTGAAATTAGCGATTCTAATTCTTATTCTGGTACTAATCTTTTTCTAGTACTTAGCATTTTGAGGATCAAAGTTGGTCCAGCCGCTCATCCAGTTGGTGCTGCCATCGAAGGCTCCGATGTAGGTTACGGTGTCGAAACCTGTCCAGCCGGCGAAACTTGCGGCATCGAGCAATGGGCTTCCTGCGATAGGAGTATAGCCATCTGCACCAACCAATGAAGTCCATGAATCAAAATACTTGTTGCTCTGCTCTGAGAAGAAGAAGGTGTTGCTGTATGACTTCTGATTCTTGTCGATATCCTTCTTGTTCGCTGCATCGTAGAGGTAATCCTCATACTGCTTGTTGGCATCAGTGCCAACGGCATCCATACCAGCGAAATATACATTCTGAAGCTTGAACTTGCCATCCTTGGCATCCTTTACAGTTTCACCCTTCTCACCATCAATAATCAAACCGATAGGCCAGCCTAAGGCCACTGAGTTGATGCAGTTGAGGTTAGAAGAACGGCGAATCTGCATGGCTGACTGGAACTTGCCAAGGGCTGAACCGTTGTTTGGATTGTATGCTCCGGCAGTGATATAATCTGTGGTGTTCTGGAACTTGTCATCCAATACCTTAGGACCTACGAAGGTGATGTTAGAGAAAGTTGCCTTGGTGCGAGGGTCCACGGTAGCACCATCGGCGCAGTTGTCGCTCTCGAAACCGTTGCTCTGAGAGGTATCGGCTATCTTGCTGTCGCGCAGTGAAAGACCGTACTGCACCTTTCCTGAGAAACCGTTGTCGGTATCGAAGTCATCATCCCAGCCCTTGTAGGCTACGAGATACTTGCAGTTAACGGTACCGCCAAACCACTCGAAGGAATCATCATTGGAATAAGATACCTGAACGTGGTCAATCTCTGTGCCTGAACCTACAGAACCTAAGGTTAAACCATTAATCTCCTTATCCTTCTGGAATGGATAACCGGCAAACTCAATGCGTACATAACTCAAGGCTCCTGAGTTGTCAGCATCATCTGCGCCACCATGCTTGGTACGAGGACCACCCTCTATCTGCTGCTCAGTCTGGTTGTTCTTAGCCTTGCCGCAGAGAATGATGCCACCCCAGTCGCCAGGCTTTCTGCTACCTGCAACCTCTTCAGATGTAAAGACGATAGGCTCTGTGGCTGTACCCTTGGCGATGAGCTTGCCACCACGCTCTGCGATGAGTGCCGCCTTGGTCTGCTTGTCGCCCTTGATGATAGTTCCCGGTTCGATGGTAAGCTCAGCACCATCTGCAATATATACCCATCCCTTGAGGAGATAAGTGCCTTTCTTCAAAGTCTGCTTGCCTGTGAAGACGAATTCCTGGTCGCCGTTACCAATCTGTGTACCACTGGCGTTTTCCTTGTCATCTGTTCCGAAGAGGATGTGGTCGCAAGCCTTCAAGCCGCCATTGGTTGTCCACTTGTAAACTACTTCTGATCCAGGATTTGGAGAAGGAGTTGGATCGTCATTGTCACTGCTGCAGCTGCTCAACATGGCAGATGCTGCGAGGATGCCCATGCATCCTAAAAAATACATCTTGTTCATCATTGTTTCCTGTTTTATTAAACAAACATCTATTATTATCTTTCTTGAAATTCTACGGATATTCTCTAAAATTTATAGATTGCCTGCAAACCGATGTTTCTGCCCGGCTTGTAGCATCTTGCAATTTCTTCCACTTCCTTCTTGCTTCCGTCGCTATACGTTACATCAGCAAACTGCTTGTAATATATCTTTTCTGCAAGAAGATCTCTTACATTGAGCTTCAGCTCCAGATGGTCGCCGAATTTCTTAGCCAGCGAGAAATCGATGGTGTTGCGGGGCATCTCGTAGCTGTGAGGCACTCGGGAATTGGAGTCATCGCCTGTGCTCCCCTCGCTTCTGCCAACACCGATGATTCGCTTGCCTATGCGGTTGTAGAGCAGGGCGATATCCATCTTTAATGGCTCATTCTTATAGAAGATGCCGGTGTTGATAAGGTATGGCGACTGACCCTGCATCGGTCTGTCTTCCTCTTTCGAACCCTTTTCAAACTGCACCTTGCTCTTAATCAAGGCACCGTTAAACGACCAGCTGAAATCCTTCAATCCTATGAATCCGAGATTCTTTCTGATATCCAGCTCCACACCATAGTTGTTAGCACTCTTCGCATTCTTGTAAGAGTAAATCAAGTCAGTGCCACCAGCCACCGTATAGGTCCACTCGATAGGAGAATCGAAGTGCTTGTAGAAGACTGCCAGCGAAATGAGCTCTCCACGGGATGGATACCACTCATATCGCAGGTCGAGGTTATCGACATAACAGTTCTTCAACTCAGTGTTTCCCTGCACATTGCTGGCAAGGTCGAAGTCGTAATACACCGACGACGATACTTCACGGAATTCCGGGCGGTTAATACTGCGGCCATACGACAGTCGCACCTGGTGCTGGTCGCTGATCTTATATGTTGTATTGAGAGATGGAAAAACATCATCGGTCTTGTAATGACGGCTCGATTCACTCTTCTCGTAGTCACGGGAATTGGAGATGAGTTCCATATCATTATGCTCGAAGCGGACACCGGCGTGGATGCCGAGTTTGCCAAAGGGGAGAGACAACGCCAGGTATCCTGCGCCTAAGGTGTTGTGTCCGCGGTAGTTGTTGCGCATCTGCTTTTCCTCTAGAAGATACAGCTTGTCGTAACCCATGTTTGCCTCGCTGGAGAGCAGGGTTGGGATGTCGCTGTGGCGGAAGTCGGATGGCAGGTTGTTATCTGAAACATTCCAGTTGTAGATGAAGTTGCGGGTCTGGTATTCTCGGCTGCGATACTCCCCGTAGGCACCCACCTGCAAGTCTGGCTCAAAGTTGCCAAACTTGAAGTGGTGCTTGTCATTTACGCCAAGAGAGAGAATGTGTTCGTCGAGTTGAGTCCACTCGCGTGATATGTCGTTGCCGGTGCTCAGGGCATAAACGCCCGATTCTAGAGCATCGTCGATGAGGTATCTACGACGGTCAGGCAAATGGCGGTTGGCATACGCATACCCGATACTCCAGTCAAGGGCATCGCTAGTGAAGGTGTGCTTACCGGTAAGCTGACCGTTATATGTAGTTCTACTGCGGTAGTAATACTCTGCGCTTCGCTCCAGGTTCGACTGGGCGCTCACGCCATCACGCCAGGTATATCGGCTGGTAGCCAACTGGTTGAAGATGTTCTTGAGCTGATACTTGTGATTGCCGTCCTTGGAAAGGAAGGTGAAGTTGAGCATTGCTCCGAGTCTCACGTTATTATTATACTGATCGTCAACAGAGTGACGAAGATAGTTCGGCTTGTCGTTTGCCGCATCATAGATGCCATAGAGATTGTTCTCCATGTTCTCGTAGGTGCGGTATTCGTTGGTATAGTTCAGGGCGGCGAGCATGCCGAGTGTTCTTCCGCCGAGCATCCAGCGCTGGTTCAGGCTGGCAGCCAGTTTCAAGTCGCCCAAAGGTTTCTTGTTCTTGATGAGCCAATCATTATTGAATCCGTTGCCCAGGAGCGAAGTAGCATAATCGCCCACCGGTTTTCCGTTGGCATCGAGCTGTGGATTCAAGTCAGCATGGATGCCCCCATTCAGTTTTCTCAAGCCATTATCGAACCCAAGGAAATCGGTTCCGGAACCTTTTGAGTAAGAAAAGTCCTTGAAGGCAGAAGATGTATTCCAGTTTCCGCCCACGGCGATGTTGAAACTGTTTTCTGCCGGAATCTCCTTGGTGTTGACGATGATGAAACCGCCTGAGTAATCAGCGGGATATTCAGCCGTTGGCGACTTCACGATGGTAAGGTTGTCAATCTGCGAACTTGGGATGATGTCGAAGGAGAATGCCCTGGAATCAGCCTCAGAACTAGGCACTGCTCCTCCGTTCACCCACACATTGTTGTAGCGCTGTGACAATCCGCGAACCATCACGAATTTATCGTCGATGAGGCTCACGCCTGGCACTCGGCGTATCACCTCACCCGCATTTGTATCCTGAGTTCTGGATATTTCCTGTGCCGAAACATTACTCACGATGACGGGACTGCTTTTGGCCACCTGTATCATTGCCGCATCCGTATTACGCCTTTCCACTGCGGTAACGGTCACCTCTTTCAGCTGCTGTTCATCAGGTTGCAGCGCGATCACCTGGTCTGCGTCCTTCGCCTGAACCCCGTCAATTTTTTGAGTCTTATATCCTACATAGTTAATATATAGTGTATATTTCTTTTCTTTATCCAATCCATCAATCTGGAAGTTTCCGTCGATGTTGGTGATAGCCTTCACGTTGGTTCCATCCACAGTGACGACTGCACCGATGAGTGTCTCTTTCGATTTCTGGTCGATAACCACACCCTTAATCTGTTGCGCCCACGTTGGCATGTTAGCCGCCGAGAGCAATCCTAATACAATAATTCCCCTTTTAGCATTCATAACCTATATCGTTTGATTACGGTTGCAAAGGTACAGTTGTAGGCACGGACAGGAAGAAGCACCTGCTCCTGAATGGCGGTTCGCTTCGCCACCTTCTTGTCCACCACCTTGAACGTGATATAGTCCACGTCAAACGGCACGTTGCTCTGGTTCTTGATTTCTGTGTGGAAATACAGCAAGTCGCTGTGTACATAGATGCCCTTCAAAAGGTACTGGATTCCGAAACGCTTGCTGCCGATGTGCTTCACCTTGCGCTTGTTCTCCTTATGGATTGACTTCATGATGAGGTGTACCAGCATGGGACTTTCCTTGCCCAATTCCTTGAGAT
>ERZ780178.1086-NODE-1086-length-18155-cov-2.768729_pt1 | contig 18155 bp, 19 predicted proteins | sample MGYA00511018_ERZ780178 | MGnify/ENA primary metagenome ERZ780178 (study PRJEB29588, sample SAMEA2151439) | human gut metagenome | biome: human gut; feature: human-associated habitat; material: faeces | place: Denmark | collected 2008/2010 ...
ACTCCTACCAGCATCAGCCGTACCTTGACAATATCGTCAAAAAGCAGGGCCTGAAGCTCACGTCTGTTGGAAAGACGATTCTCATGCCTATGGCCGTTTATTCACACAAATATAAATCTCTCGATGAAGTTGCTCCGGGCAGCAAAGTCACCATTCCGAACGACCCGTCCAACGGCGCCCGTGCCCTGCTCCTCCTGCAGCAGGCCGGCCTGATCAAATTGAAGAACGGCGATTCCATCGAAGCTTCCGTTGCTGATATCACAGAAAACCCGAAAAATCTGAAATTCGTCGAACTCGATGCCGCCCAAACGCCGCGTTCTCTCGATGATACAGACATCGCCTGCGTCAATACCAACTACGCCATTCCGGCCGGTCTGAATCCGAAAAAAGATTCCATCCTCGTCGAATCCATTGAATCGCCCTACGCCTGCGTATTCGCTGTCCGCCAGGGTGACGAAAACAATGAAACATATAAGAAAGTCGTTCAGATTTATCAGTCCGAAGCGATCAAGAAATTTATCAACGATAAATATCAAGGAACCATCCTGCCTGCATTCTAATAGCCGGCAAATCGGTGACAGGCCGTTTTTTTCTAAGCGTCTGCGTTATATTAAAGTTCGATGGTACAAACAATAAATCTTGTATATTATACATTAAAATTTTTCTCGTAAAATTTGACAAATGTGTGATATAATAGAAGTGTCTCACAGACAATACGCATACCAAAGGAGTGAATCATATATGGAATACACATTTACCAATGATAATTTCAATCAGGAAGTCCTGCAGTCCGATAAACCGGTCCTCGTTGATTTCTGGGCCACCTGGTGCGGTCCCTGCCGTATGGTAGGCCCCGTCGTCGAAGAAATCGCCAACGAACATCCGGAATACAAAGTAGGCAAAGTCAATGTAGATGAACAGCCGGAACTGGCCCAGCAGTTCAATGTCATGAGCATCCCGACTCTCCTGGTCTTCAAGAATGGCCAGCTCTACAAGAGTTCTGTCGGTGCCCAGCCGAAAGCCAGCATTCTGGCACTCTTCGATTAATGACGAAAGGAGGATTCCCTTGCATACGTATAAACCGAGTGGCATCTGTGCCACACAGATTGATTTTGACGTCAGGGATGGAAAAGTCTATGATGTCGCCTTTACAAAGGGCTGTCCCGGCAATCATCTCGGCCTTTCCAGCCTTGCTGAAGGAATGCCCGTCGCCGAAGTCATCCGCCGTCTGGAAGGCATCCGCTGCGGAGAACGCACTACGTCCTGTCCGGATCAGCTGGCCCAGGCATTAAAAGAATACGTCTGATCTGGTTATCCTGACCGCTTAAAAGGGGATTGTACCAGCATGAGTAACCTCTCATGCCGGTACAATCCCCCTTTTATATTTTCATAATGAATCAAATTTTAAGGTCAGCTTCGGAATACAAGACCGCATAACCCGCCATGGCGATGTGACCATCTTCTATATGGCAGTACAATTCCCCGCCACGGCGTGACGCCTGATAGGCAACTAAATCACTCTTACCTAGTTTTTCTGCCATGACCGGGATAATATGACAATGCCCGCTGCCGCATACCGGGTCTTCCGGTACGGATAATTTAGGAGCAAAGGAGCGGCTGACACAGTCATACTCCGTTCCTTTTGCCGTAACATTGCACAGCAGTCCATCAAGGTGTTTTAGTTTTTCCATATCGGGCTGGCATTCCCGGACCTGTGTTTCATTTTCCAGTACACAGAGAAGGTCCCGGGCCATGTATGCTTCTACCGGGCGGACTCCCAGCGCGTTTTCCATGGCATCGGTCACAGGCACCGGCTTCATATCATAAGCGGGAAAATCCATGGAGAACAGTTGACCTTTCCGGGTCACTGTAAGCACGCCGCTCAATGTATGAAAGACAAAGGTCTGACACTGTGGTTCGACAAAATTTGCCAAGACAAAGGACGTCCCCAGCGTCGCATGACCGCAGAGATCGATTTCTCCGCCTGGCGTAAACCAGCGCAGCCGGTATCCATCTTTTTCCTTTACAGTAAAAGCGGTCTCGGACAAATTATTTTCCATGGCAATGTTCTGCATCATCTCATCGGAAGGCCAGGAATCCATAACGCATACAGCGGCCGGATTTCCTTTGAATACTTCTTTCGTAAAGGCATCGACAATATAACATTTCATACCTCATTCCTCCTCATTCAATACGAACCTGTTTCTGATACGTTCATCATAACACAGGAGAAAACGCCCTGCCATAATCAGCCTGACCTGTCTTTTTGTTTCTGTAAACCTACTTCACCAGCCGTGATGAACCGCAGAAGCAGCATCTGCAGATGGAATCACGCATCATCCCGTTTCCAGTGATGATGACGGTTCACAGCATAGGCGCCATATATTTCAAAGGTAAATGCGGCTTCTGCTTCTTCCCGTTCATCCCAGCCAGCTCTTTTTGCATCATCTATACGAGTTGTTCCCATTATAGGAAACAAAACTCGATACCGTCAATAGAAAAAAACAGGAAATCATCGGTACTGCCCAAATTGCATCCACCTATCAGCCCGATGTCATCATCGCAAATACGGGAGCGGCAACACTGCAGGACTGCGGGCATCTCATCATGGACACGGGCGACCTGCTGACCATGCACCATGCTCTCCCGACAGCACAGATTATCACCACCCACCTGGACAGCGTCCCCCCACAATCTCTTTACGCGTCGCATATTGCAGGAGCAGCTGGAACTGGCCGGACTCTCCCACGCCATCTGCATTTCGTCAGATGGAAAAACACTGACATGTTAATCTAATCCGGGCCATGAAAATTCCCTGTTTTTTTATGCTTCCTTTTGTGATATACTAAATTTCGTATCTCATGATAAAGGAAGGCCCATTATGAAAAACGATGAAAAGAAAAAAAATTTCAGCTTTCATCTCCAGCAGCTGCTTGCCGGACAGAAACTGACGAAAAAACAAGTCTGTCTGGACCTGGGGATAAAACCGACGACGCTGTCGGCCTGGCTTAAAGAAGAAAAATTCCCCCGCAAGGACCGGCTGAAGGATGTCGCTGCCTATTTCCATACCAGCATGGAAGATCTGACCAGACCGGCTGGTCCGGACACTTCCACGGCTACACAACCAGTTCATGTACCATATGAAACAAAACTGGTCGATACCATCCGCCTTCTTTTGGAAGTATCCCCGGAAGAACTCTTCAGCATCGCCGACTACGCTGCTTTCATCCATCAGCGCAATCGATAAAGGTACGTAAAAAAAGATGGCCTATGTCACTACGACATGCGGCCATCTTTTGCCATCTCTATTAATAGTTTTTTGTCAGAAATTCCCGGTTGACTTCATCGCGCTGTTCCGGTGTCATGGTAAGATAATTCTTGGCAATAGCACTGACCCAGGCCCCGTATACGGGATTAGGGAAGACGATGTATTTCGTTCCGAAGTCGGCCTTGTGCGCATCGACAATCTGATTGCGTTCTGTCAGACTCTTACCATTCGTCCCGATGGGAAGGTCCCCGGCATTATCCCCCATATACACGACGACATCATAATCAGCCGTTATAGTATTAAAACGCAGTTGTTTATTGCCGCTCTTTTCCATGAGCAGGATGTGTTTTTTATCTGCCTGGGGAAAACGCAGAGCCTTCAGATTGGCTTCTGTCGCTTCATAATTGACCGGCGCATAGCGGTTCGATACGTAGAATATGGCCAGCCCTTTCTTATCTACCTGCTGGAGAAAATCGACGGCTCCCGGCATTGCGCCCGATTTACCTTCATGAACGACATCGCGCCACCAGATACTCTTATACTGGCCATTCCCATCGGCCGCCGCCTTTGCCAGAGCCGGTGTATTATCCGTTACCGTTTCATCACAGTCCAGGACAATAGCCAGCGGTTTGCCCTTCCGTGCCGGATCACTCAGTGCTTTATCCACTTCCATCATAGCCGCATTGTATCCCTGATAGCAAAGTGCCCGGTATTCTGCGGCAGACCGCATCCACAAAAGTGCCATCGTTTCTTCCTGCGCCAGTTGCTTTTGTGTGCGCCAGGTCTCAATGGCAGATGTCCCCGCCGACACCGGTGCCGATTGCCGGACCGGGACAGTACGCACCGGTACCGCTGCCGGACTACCGGCAGCCATCGCCGTGCTGCCTGCCAATACACAAACCGTTACTAAAGTTGCTAATTTTTTCTTTCCTTTTAACATCAGACATGCCCCCTGATAATAGTTATGGGCAAAAGAAAAAGCTTTCCAGCCAGGGCCAGAAAGCATACTACAACGAAGTAAAACGGGCAGACTCCTGCCCTGTCACCGTCCCGGTCCACTTCGGATCCAGGCAGTTGTGAAAAATATAACAAATGACACTACGAAAAGTATAACTCACCTACGGTGATATTATCTTCTGCCCTGTGCGTATAGTATCACAGGATGTCCGGGAAGGCAAGACGGAAAGAGAATAAAATCAGTTTAAATACATACTGCCTGTCCCGGATAGCAGGGCAGGCAGTATGTATCTACATGGTTACTGTTCTATGGCACCGCCGATTTTGCGCAGATGGTCACGGAAGCTGTACGATGGGGTCACGCTGTGCTGGGCCAGGTATTCTTTAAAATGCAGCTGGTCCCTCAGGCTCTTTCCTTCTTTCAGAAGTTTTGCCTGCCGTTCTTCCGCCGCTTTGATGGCTTCCCCCGCTTCGATGATGTCCGTCAGATTATCCGATGGCAAAAAGATGACGCCGTCGCGGTCGCCTGCAACGATATCGCTTTTACCGACAATCCAGTCTCCTACGCGGGCCCAGGCCAGAGCATCGGCCGCAGGCCGGCGGTCCAGTCTGACGGGCCCGGTAGGGATATGCCCCTGGGAAAAGAACGGTAACCCCGTTTCATGAATCTGCCACGTATCCCGGTGCAGACCCCAGATGATAATTCCCGCCAGACCTGCAGCCTGTACTTCGCGAGCAACGAGGTCACCAACGCAGGCATGATCTGTACGACCGCCATTATCAATGACTAGTACATCGCCGGGCTGCGCTTCTTCCAACGCGGCAAAAAAGATGTCTACACTGCCTGCATGACGGACAGGACAGACCCGTCCGACACAATGCATATCCGGTTCCAGTGCCTGCAGGTTACTGGGCGCACAGCGCACAGGGATTCCCAGACGCATACAGGCATCGGCTAACAGAGGTGTACTCAATTGATACAATCGTTCGTTTTGTTCCATACAAACCGCTCCTTTCCGGATATATATCCTGTACCATACTTTATTTGGCACTCATCATCTTGGCAGTCGCTTCGGCTGCTATGGATCCATCTTCTTTGGTAATCCTGCCCATCGTTTCATAGAGTCGTCCCCGGTGATGGACTACGTTACCCTCGATTTTAATTTTCTCCCCAATCCGCACAGGATGGCGAAAACGGACTTCTATGCGGGCTGTATAAGCCGGTATCCCCGTCTTCTGGTAGATAAAATCCCCCATCACTTCGTCGAGAAGTGTACTAATGAGTCCGCCATGCATGCGGTCATCATAGCTTTCATGCTGTTTTTGCGGGACGAACCAGGCATAACAGCCATCTTCTGTCAAATGCATGTCCAGATGCAGTCCATGCGGATTCTTTTTACCGCATACGAAGCACCATGTATTCCGGTCTTCCATCGGTCCAGTCGGTTCCATCACAATCACACCCTCATCTATATTTAGATTACTTTATCCTTCGGTTTATGTTACAATATAATAGTACTTCTCATGACGTGCCCTGTCAAACAGCAATATGACAGAGACGGCATGGGACAGCAGGAGGTATAGCAGCAGTGGAACACGAATCACCTATTCCTTTCAATTCCCCTTTTACAGGAGAACTTCACCCAATCACGGACGCACCGGATGAAGCCTTTGCTCAAAAGATGACCTGTGACGGCTTTTTTGTATACCCTGAAGAAAATACGGTCTATGCGCCCTGTGACAGTGAGGTAACCTTTGTCTTTGATACCCGTCATGCCATAGGACTGACAGCGGCAGATGGAACAGAATATCTGCTCCACATCGGAATTGATACAGTCCGGCTGCAGGGAAAAGGATTTACGGTCTTTGCCGAATCAGGACAGCACGTCAAAAAAGGGGACCGGTTGCTAACTTTCGATAAAAAACTCATCTGTGAAAAGGCAACATCCGATGCCTGCATCTGCCTGTTCCCGGAGCTGCCGGAACATTGGGAGGTTCGGCTCTGTGCCGGCCCCCGCATCGCAGCCGGTGAAGAAGCCGTCCGCATCATCCCACCGTCATCTCCATCTCCGCAGTCTCATATTTTCTACGCGCCTTGTACAGGTATGCTCCATCCTCTTTCGGAAGCACCGGATCCGTTCTATTCCCATAAATCTACAGGAGACGGTTTTTTTATCTATCCGTCTGAATCCATTCTGTATGCTCCCTGTGACGGATCCGTCTTTTTTATTTTTGAAGAAAAAAATGCCATCGGCATGCATACAACCGACGGATTGGAGTATATGCTGCAGGTCGGCATAGGGACGGATGTACTAAATGGAAAGGGATTTACCTTTTATGTCAAAGACGGTCAGACAGTCCGGAAAGGGGACCGGCTCCTTTCCTTTGATGATGCCTATATAAAAGCTAATGCCCAGTCCAATGCCTGTTTCTGCATCTTCACAGATCTGCCTCCAGAAAACGTCATTCATTTGAAACATCAAGGTTTTATCCAGACCGGTCAGGAAGCTGTCTGGTTTTAGGAGAGTGAATATATGATACGAAAATGGGATGTCGCCCTCATCGTCAGTCTGCTCATCTTATCCTGTATCCCTGCCGCCTTATTCTGGGCCAGCGGTCAGGCTGCTTCTGCCAATGGCACACACGCCATCATCTATGTAGACGGCAAGAAATACAAAACGATTCCTTTATCGGAACACCACGGGACAGATACACTGACTATCCGCACATCATCCGGATACAATACCATCCTGATCCGCGATGAAGAAATTGCCATCATCGATGCCGATTGCCCTGACCAGGTATGCGTCCACGAAGGATTTTTGAAAAATCCCGGCCAGACCAGCGTCTGTCTGCCCCATAAAGTCATGGTTGAAGTCCAGGCCAATGATGCATCGGATCCCGATATTATCCGCGCCCGTTAGAGAGGTATCTTATGAACAAAACGTTCCACCTTATTATATTGAGCCTGTTTGTTTCCCAGTCCCTGGTACTGTACATCGTAGAAGGCATGCTTCCCGTCCCGTTCATCGCCCCCGGCGCCAAGCTGGGACTGGCCAATCTGATTACGGTCATTGCCTTATACGCCCTTCCCCGGAAACGGGATGTCGCCCTGATTCTCCTGCTCCGCATCATTCTTTCCACCGCTTTTGGCGGCGGAATCAACGCTTTCTTCTACAGTGTATCCGGGGCCGCTCTCAGCCTGGGAAGTATGCTGGTTTTCCAGAAATGCGGCAAATTCAGCCTCATTGGTGTATCGGCCGCCGGTGGCATTTTTCACAACTTCGGCCAGGTCCTCGTGGCATGTTTCATCGTAGAAAACATGAAAATCATGCTGTACCTGCCCGTACTGGCAGTTGCCGGAACGGGAACAGGCATACTCATTGGCATCACCGCCATGGTGACATTGAAACATCTGCAAAAACTGCCTTTGTACAAGCGCATACAGCAAACATGCTGACGGCCCAAAAAGATCCTGCTCGCTGCAAACGACAAATGTAAAGGAGCGGCTTTCATACGAAACCATGGCTGTTTCATATGAAAGCCGCTCCTTCTGTACTATTATTTTGTTATCGTAACAGATTTCATGATGTCGTCAATAGCCGGGGCATTCTTAGAATCGGCATCACAGGCGACGAGGATGACCCAGGTAGCGTTGCCATGGGAAAATCCCAACAGCTGCGCCTTCATCCGTTTATCATCGGCGGTAAACGTATAGGTCTGTTTCACCGCATGTTCCCCGGAAACACTGGCAGCCTCCTGCATGGCAGATACATTTTCTGCATCAATGCTGCTTAAAATAGCCTGAGACGCCCGTTCAATATTTTCGCTGAGCGTATTTCCCAGATCCTGGCCATTCGTCAGATGCAGGTCACTGTACATCTGTCCCGAGTCAATGCTGACCGTAAAGATTCCGATGTGCAGTCCCTGATTAATTTCCCCATAAAAACGCTGTCCCTTCAGGTATCGTTGTGTCAATGGATCCAATGTGACCGGCAGGGGCAGTTCGTGGGCATTGCCGGGCAGTGCTATTGTAATCTGGGAATCGATACCGTCAATGCGCTTTTCCGTCAGGTTGACGGCATGACCACATCCGGCCAGAAACATTGCCATGATACAGGCTGTGCACAAAAACAACCACGATTTCTTCAGTTTTAAAATCATAAGTCACCTCTCATTAAATCAGGTAAAGGTAAGATATCCCAGGTGGACCAGAAAATAAAAAACGGGATAAAACAGGAATATATAAAACGCCGTCGTCGTAATAAAAGCGGACATAGCCAGATTGACATTGAGGTTGTATAAGCGTACGGCAAAGAGAGAAAAGATAGCCGTCGGCATCGACATGAGAATCATGAGCGTCCCAATCAGAACGGGATCGGTGAAACAGAATGTGCCCAGGACATAGCAGATAGCCGGCGTCACCAACAGCTTGATGGGTACGAGGTCAAAGGTCTTCTTATAGTACCGGGAGAGAGCCGCAAACTCTATCATGAACCCAATCGGTACCAGCCCGGACCAGGCCCCGATATGAATCAGCCCCTGAAAGGCATAATCCAGTATTTGTGGTCTGGAAATCCCGAGAGCATAAAGGGCAATACCCAGGGCCATGCCGACGACGGGCATCTGATTCCAGTTGATAAAGAGTTTACGCCAGCTCATAGAAACGAGATTGAGATGGCCGCCCGCTTCAGCACTGTACTTATAATAAGCTCCCAGAGGAAAAGCAATAAAAAAGGTGACGAAATTCTGAAATACGGCTGTCAACTGGGCATAAGCAAAGCCCCGTTCACCATACAGGATATAGCCACACAAACCGCCCAGTGTTCCCAGATTCGTCAGGAGCGCCGCCAGGATATAACTGCCCTGATCGGCCATGGATGTGAATTTGCGCTGCCGGTGAAAGAGAAAAATGACCCCTACAGGTATAAATGCATTAAGCACCATGAAAACAGGCAGCAGCATGAGATGCGGCTTAATCGGAAGGACCCAGAATGTCAGCGTCGTCAGCAATGTTGTAATGATAGTGATGTTGATGCGGATAAGGATATTGCATTGTTTTTCATCCAGCCACTGTTTCTGTCTGCACGCATAACCGGCTGCCATAGGCAGGATCACATCGATAAATAAAAAAATGATACGGATACCAACTTCCCCCAAAAGCTCTTTCCTTCTTTCTCTTCTATTTTTCCTTATCGCCTGGCTTTTTTAAAGGCTTCTGCCATAGAAAACGTAAGCGGTTCGGCCGAGGCCGTTACCTCGATGATGGAATCCATGACTTTGCGAAATTCCTCTTTCTTTTTGGACAACATATATAATTTGGCTGTATTGCGGGCATCCCACAATGCGTCATGCATCTGGCCGTCAAAGGGTTCCCCCGTCGTCTCGATTGCCTTGTCCAGAGAAATAACATTATCCAGTCCCAGCAGATTGCAATATATCTGCTGAAAATTCTGCCAGTGCCCCAGCATCCATGCCACACGGTCCGACTGGGTATTGATTTTTTTCAGCCGCATTTCATTATGGAGCTGCCGCCAGTCGTTTTCACTCCAGGCGTACATTTCATAATCATTTTCCCCGGTTTCATTGCACCAATCCAGAAACCGCCGGAATGCCGGTACAAACGTGTCGGCCTGACGAAGCATGTCCATGGTGATTCCCGTCAGTTCCTGACAAGTCTCATCCATCTCTGTCGCATATTTAGGCAGGACATATTCTTTAAAGCTACTGATTTCCTGCGCCTGTTCGTCGAGTTTGACCGCACCTATTTCGATGATTTCTCCCGGGCAGATTTTTCGTATCTGCCGACGCTCCTTGCTGATGGGATTCATTTCAAAATCCACGAATATTAATTTCATGATGGTCATCCTATCTCTCATTCACTCTTATTTTTAGGCTTATCATGTAATTATACCACAAGTCCGTTCCCTTTCACACGGTAATCCGTCAAGTAAAAACACTCTGTGAAGTAAGACAAGAACTCCTGCCATACAGTGCTGGCAGGAGTTCTTGTCTTGTGATGCTGAAAGAGGTTAGTGATGTATTAGTCTTCCCATTTCCACTGGGATACTTCCGGTAAATCAACGCCCTTGTCATGAATGTACTGTTTGTGTTCAACAAGCTTGTCATTCATTTTCTGGAATAGGTAAGCCCCCCGGTTCCCAAGATTCGGGAGTCGTTTCAGAGCGCTGCGGACGAGGTGGAAACGGTCAACATTATTTTGTACGCGCACGTCAAACGGTGTCGTTATAGTCCCTTCTTCACGATAACCGCAGACGTGCATGAGACGGTTATTATGACGATGATAGGTCAGTTCATGGACCAGTTTGGGATAACCATGGAAATTGAAAATGACCGGTTTGTCTTTGGTAAAGAGCATGTCGTATTCGACATCAGTCAGTCCATGGGGATGTTCTGTCTGAGGCAGGAGTTTGAACAGATCCACTACGTTAATGAATCGGATCTTCAATTCTGGCAGTTCTTTCCGCAAAATCGATACGGCAGCCAGAGCTTCCAGTGTCGGCGTTTCACCGGCGCAGGCAAATACGATATCCGGGTCCTGTCCCTGGTCATTGGAAGCCCAGTCCCAGATGCCAATACCCTGGGTGCAGTGTTTGACCGCTTCTTCCATAGAGAGCCACTGCGGACGGGGATGCTTGCTGGCAATGATGACATTGACAAAATTCTGGGTACGCAGGCACGTATCCATGGTTGCCAGGAGGCAGTTTGTATCGGGCGGAAGGAAAATGCGGACGACATCGGCATTTTTATTGGCCATATGATCCATGAAGCCCGGATCCTGATGGGTAAATCCATTATGGTCCTGTTGCCATACAGTCGAGCACATCATGAGGTTCAGGGAGGCAATGCTGTGTCTCCATGGGAGCTGATTGCAGACTTTCAGCCATTTTGCATGCTGGGCTGCCATCGAATCGACAATCCGCGAGAAGGCTTCATAGGTGTCAAAGAAGCCGTGACGGCCAGTCAGAAGATATCCTTCCAGCCAGCCTTCGCACATGTGTTCCGACAGCATGGAATCCATGACGCGTCCAGACGGCGATAAATGATCATCTTCTGCCGTTGCCTGTACATTCCAGTCTCTATTTTCTACATCAAAGACGGCCTGGAAGCGGTTAGAATTGTTTTCATCGGGAGAGAAAATCCGGAAATTCTTTGCATCGTCATTCAGTTTGAAAATGTCACGGATATACGGACCGAGGTTCTGCGTATCCTGGCTGTCTTTTTCCCCGTGATTACCAATGTCAAAGGCATAGTCACAGAAATCAGGCAGCCGCAGTTCTCGGTACAGGATACCACCATTAGCATGAGGATTCATACCAATGCGGCGGTCGCCTTCCGGTGCCAGTGCCCTCAATTCCGGGAGCAGTTTTCCCGTTTCATCAAATAATTCCTCTGCATGATAGCTATGCAGCCAATCGGAAAGGAGCTGCAGATGTTCCGGTTTATCCATGGCAATTGGCACCTGATGGGCCAGGAAATTTCCTTCAATGCGTTTGCCATCGACTACTTTCGGGCCGGTCCATCCTTTGGGTGTGCGCAGGATGACCATCGGCCATACGGGGCGTGTGGCATCGTTCTGCTGCCGTGCATGGGCCTGGATTTCTTTGATTCTGGCAATGACCGTATCCATCGTATCTGCCATCAGCCGGTGCATCGTCATGGGATCGTCGCCTTCGACGAAGTACGGTTCCCAGCCGCAACCGTGGAAGAAATCGACCAGTTCCTGGTGGGACATGCGTCCGAAGATAGTCGGGTTGGCAATTTTATATCCATTCAGATTGAGGATGGGTAGTACAACACCGTCTGTAATCGGATTGATGAATTTATTGCACTGCCAAGACGTTGCCAGCGGTCCCGTTTCGGCTTCGCCATCACCTACGACAGTAGCGGCAATCAGGTCGGGATTGTCAAAAATAGCCCCACAGGCGTGGGCAATAGAATAACCCAGTTCGCCGCCTTCATGGATGGAGCCCGGCGTTTCCGGAGCGCAGTGGCTGGGCACGCCACTGGGGAAGGAAAACTGTTTGAACAGCTTCTGCATCCCTGCTTCATCCTGAGAGATATTCGGATAAATTTCACTATACGATCCATCCAGATAATCATTGGCAATGAAGAAATTTCCGCCGTGACCCGGGCCGGATAATAAAAATCAAATCCAGGTCATAGAGTTTAATCAGGCGGTTCATATGAACGAATACAAAATTCTGTGCCGGTACAGTTCCCCAGTGGCCAACGATTTTCTTTTTTATCATGTCCGGCGTAAGCGGCTTTTTCAGGAGCGGGTTATCCAATAAATACAGCTGGCAGGCTGACAGATAATTGGCAGCACGCCAAAACTTGTTCATTTTTTCCAGATAGGCATTACTTGCTGGTACTTCATTCGTTACCATTTCAGTCATGTTATCCTTCCTTTCTGAATCCTCAGGTACGTCATTTCTGATTACGGCTATATTGTAACATCCTATGTTCAACATTGCAAGCAATATCTCTTGTAATAATCATAAAAAAAAGATAATGCCCTTTGTAAAAAAAGAACGAAACTGTCGCATTACGTATTTACGCTTAATGCAACAGTCTCGTTCATGAGTTTAAAGGTATAACAATAGGAGCTGCCGCTCCGTTATGCATGCGACAGCTCCTATTGTCTTTCTTATAAATCTGACTATCAGACTTCTGCAGCCAGTCTCTTGTAGAATTTATACCGCTTCATAGCAGCAGCTTCGGCTTCCGTAAAGAGCTGATCGGCTACTTCCGGGAAAGTACGCGTCAGTGCAGCATACCGTGTTTCACCCATCAGGAATTCACGATATTTGCCGTTCGGTTCCTTGGAATCGAGGCTGAACGGATTCTTGCCTTCTGCTTCCAGAGCCGGATTGTACCGGTAGAGCGGCCAGTAACCGCATTCGACGGCTTTCTTTTCTTCCATCTGTGCCGTGCTCATGCCCTTGACAAGGCCGTGATTGATGCACGGGCTGTAAGCCAGGACGATAGATGGGCCATCATACGCTTCCGCTTCTTTGAGGGCTTTCATCATCTGAGCCGGGTTAGCGCCCATGGAGACAGAGGCGACATAGATGTGACCATAGCCAATCATAATACGGCCCAGGTCCTTCTTATTGGTCCGGCGGCCGGCAGCAGCGAACTGTGCCACAGCGCCTTTCGGTGTAGCCTTGGAGGACTGGCCACCGGTGTTGGCATATACTTCGTTATCGATGACGAGAACGTTGAAGTTTTCCGTCGTTGCCATGATATGGTCCAGACCACCATAACCGATATCATAAGCCCAGCCATCGCCGCCGACGATCCAGACGGTCTTCTTGCCGATGTGTTCTTTGTGAGCCAGGAGATAAGCCACTTCTTCGCCCGCTTTACCTGTAAGCTGTGCTTTTTCCAGTTCGGCAATCAGATCTGCGCTGATCTGTTTCGTCGTTTCGCCTTCATTATGGCAGCCATAGGAGCCATTTCTGGATAGCCGCTTTGAGCGAACCTTCATCGATGAGGCCGGCCAGTGCTTCGAGATGGTTCTTTACATCTTCCCGCTGCTGATGGAGAGCCAGGTACATGCCGAAACCAAATTCGCCATTATCTTCGAACAGGGAGTTCGTCCATACCGTCCCTTTGCCGTTCTTATCTTTCGTCCAAGGGATGCACGGAAGTGCAGCAGCCCACGCCTGCATACAACCAGCCGGCGTAGCGATATAGAGGCGGTCGCCATACAGCTGGGTCAGCAGTTTGACATACGGTGTTTCGCCGCAGCCTGCGCAGGCGCCGGAGAATTCCAGATATGGCAGTTTAAACTGGCTGCCTTTGACACTGAATTCATCGAGGCCCGTATCTTTGATGCTGACCGTCTGGGCATAGTCCCAGTTTGCCGCTTCTTTGCGCTGGGAATCGAGCGGTGCAAAGGAGAGTGCCTGTACAGGACAGGTCTTAATGCAGGAACCGCAGCTGTAGCAATCGAGCGGAGATACCTGAACGCGGAATTCATATTTTTCAAGGCCTTTGCCGACGGCTTTCTTCGTCACGAAGCCTTCGGGAGCTGCTTTTACTTCACTTTCATCGAGGAGATACGGACGGATAGCGGCATGCGGGCAGACCATAGAGCACTGGTTGCACTGTACGCATTTCGTTACATCCCAGACCGGGACATTGGTTGCAATGCCACGTTTTTCATAAGCCGCGCTGCCTACGGGGTAATCGCCGTTTGCATAAGGCAGGAATTCGCTGACCGGCAGGTCGTCGCCTTTCTGCAGATTGGACGGAATACAGATTCTCTTGACAAAATCAGGCAGATCTTTTGTCATATCTTCGACGGCTTCGTCTTTCGCAGCAGCCCATGTTTCCGGAATCTTGATTTCAACAACACCGGATACGCCGCGTTCAACGGCTTCACAGTTCATATTGACAATCTTTTCGCCCTTGGCCGAATAGGTATTGACGATGGCTTCTTTCATATATTTGACGGCATCATCGATAGGAATGATATTGGCCAGTTTGAAGAAGGCAGCCTGCAGAACCGTATTGGTACGGTTGCCCAGACCTATTTCAGCGGCAATCTTCGTCGCATCGATGGTGTAGAATTTAATATGTTTATTGGCAATCTGACGTTTTACGCTGGCTTTCAGGTGGGTTTCCAGAGCGGCCTGATCCCAGCTGCAGTTGAGGAGGAAGATGCCGCCGTCTTTAATTTCACCGACGATATCGTAATCTTTGATATACGCTTCTTTATGACATGCTACGAAGTCAGCCGATTTGACATAGTAGGTCGACCGGATTGGGCGGTTGCCGAAACGCAGATGGGATTTCGTAACGCCACCGGATTTCTTCGTATCATATTCGAAATAAGCCTGAACGTACTGGTCCGTATTATCACCGATAATCTTGATGGAGTTCTTGTTGGCACCAACCGTACCATCGGAACCGAAGCCCCAGAACTTGCAGCTGATGATTCCGTCCGTCTTGACATCCATCGGTACGAGAGGAATAGACAGATTCGTTACGTCATCATTGATACCTACGGTGAAATGCTGTTTCGGGCTGTCGCTCATGAGATGGACAAATACGGATTTGATGTGGGAAGGCGGTACGTCCTTGGAGGACAGGCCATAACGGCCGGCAATAATCATCGCATTACGGTCCGAATTCTGGAATGCCGTACATACATCTTCATACAGCGGTTCGCCGATTGCACCCGGTTCCTTCGTGCGGTCCAGGACAGCAATGCGTTTAACCGTCTTCGGCATAGCTGCAAAGAAGTGTTTCAGCGAGAACGGACGATAGAGGTGTACCTGTACATAGCCGACTTTCTGGCCTTCTGCCATCATGGCATCAATGCATTCTTCAATAGCGCCCGTTACGGAACCCATGGCTACAATGACGTATTCTGCATCGGGAGCGCCGTAGTAGTTGAACAATTTATAGGTCCGGCCTGTAAATTCACTGATTTTGTCCATGTAATCCTGGACGATATCAGGCAGTTTGTCATAATAGGAGTTGACGGCTTCACGGTTCTGGAAGAAAATATCCGGGTTATTAACGCCGCCGCGCATGGTCGGATGATCCGGGTTCAGTGCTTCATGTTTGAATTTATAGAGGGCATCGCGGTCCAGCAGTTTATCTAATTCTTCATAGGGCATAACTTCGACTTTCTGGATTTCGTGAGATGTACGGAAACCATCGAAGAAGTGCATCATCGGCAGGCTGGCTTTAATAGCAGAAAGATGTGCTACGCCGGCAAGATCCATGACTTCCTGGACACTGCCGCTGCAGAGCATGCCCCAACCGGTATTACGGCAGCCCATGACATCGGAATGATCCCCGAAAATAGAAAGGGCATGAGACCCTACAGAACGGGCAGCTACATGGAGTACAGCCGGTTTGCATGTTGCGGCAATACGGTGCATGACAGGAATCATGAGCATCAGGCCCTGGGAAGCCGTATAGGAAGTACCCAGAGAACCTGCTTCAACGAGGCCGTGCAGGGCGCCGACAGCACCGGCTTCAGCCTGCATTTCCATGACGCGCACCGGCTGGCCGAAGAGGTTCTTTTTACCATGAGCCGCCCATACATCCACGTGTTCCGGCATCGGGGAAGACGGAGTAATCGGGAAAATTGTTGCAACTTCTGTCAATGCATACGATACGTATGCGGCAGCTTCATTACCATCCATTGTTTTCATCAATTTTTCAGTCACTTTAAACATCTCCTTGAGAAATAAAATGAGAAAAATAATAGTAGACAATACAAGCGCTTACAATTACAGAGGTTATTTAAACGTTTAATCTCTCTACCTTTATTATAGCAAGCTGAATTTATTTTTCAATTCATTTGCATAAATAGCACCATTCAGTATAGTCTATTGCGTTTCGAGCATGAGTATTGCGTTTTAAGCATACTAAAAATAAGCAAAATTCATCCTAAAATGGTATGGTTTCCCATCTGGTACATGTAGAATAAATTCACTTTACAATTAAAAATATTATCCGGTTGGCCGTGTACGGAAAGAAACTTCTATAAAAATGATACCATAGATAGTATAATAAAGCTATCCATAGTTTATGTATACATAGTAAGAAAACGTGAATACCGTGTATACGGCTTTGTGCATTTATGAATTTTCTTATATACTATACGTAGCGTATGTATATGAGGTGAAAAAATGAAAAAGATTCCTATAGCAGTGGCCTTATGTCTTACAGTTGGCCTGTTCATAGCCGGCTGCGGAAATCAGGAGCAGCCGGCACCGGCACAGAACCAGCAGCAACAGCAACAGATTCAGATAGATGCCGCCTCGGAAGCACTCTTTGAAAAGGGCTTGTCTTTCTACCAGCAATTCCAGTATGATCAGGCCATTTCCCTGTATGACCAGGCACTTGCCAAAGACCAAAAAAATTATAAAGCACTTTCCGGCAAGGGAATCGCCCTGGCCATGCGCGGCAACGGGGCAAATCCAAAGGAGGTCCGTCAGGGAATTTCTCTCATCCGGCAGGCACTGGAACTAAAACCAGATTATGTCCCATCTTTCTATGACCTGGCACTGGCCCTGAAAATCGACAAGCAATACGATGAATCGATTACCTGGTTCCAGAAAGTCATCGACAGCGAACCGGATAACACGTGGAGCTATTATGGCATCGCCACCATTTACGGCGACCAGGGTAATGCCGAAAAGGCCGTTTTATACCTGAAAAAAGCCGCTGCCATCGATAAAGAAAATGTAAAAGAGGCAGCCCGCAGCCAGTCTCATTTTGACCGTATACGTAATACCCGCGCATTTCAGGACTTTATGAACCAATAAGGAGGTTTTACAATGGAAAGAACCGATATGATGCATACCATGTATGATAAGAAAGGGCCAGCCGTTGCCCGGAACTTTGAAAAAAGAGGATTCGCCGCCTGGTACTGTCCAACTTGTGAGGAAGCCCTGGCTAAAGCTATTTCTCTCATTCCCAAAGATGACATCGTCTCCTGGGGCGGTTCCCGCTCCATTGATGACATCGGACTCCACGCTTATGTACAGGCCCATTACAAGGTCATTGACCGCGACACGGCAAAGACAGAGACAATGCCCCTTTCCGACTTCATCGAAAAGATCAAAAAAGAGATCTCCCGGTTTAAAAAGTCCACATACTCTTCTTTTTCTTCCACTTTTGGAATAAACCCGTCATCACAGTTTAAAAATGCCGTAAAACTGTCTGAGACATTTTTCTTTGCAATCTCAAGCATTCTTGCAATCTCTTTGTGTGTCAGTTCAAAATTGATCGCTGATACACCAATTTTTCCCTCTGTCACCGGTTTTGTATTTTTTAAATATTTAATCAAATCTGAATAGCGAGAATTGTTTATAAAAAAATTTGCAAAGCCAACCGCATGCTTCTTTCTACCTTCAAATTTCGCCCAACCATTTTT
>ERZ780178.1091-NODE-1091-length-18143-cov-5.210416_pt1 | contig 18143 bp, 17 predicted proteins | sample MGYA00511018_ERZ780178 | MGnify/ENA primary metagenome ERZ780178 (study PRJEB29588, sample SAMEA2151439) | human gut metagenome | biome: human gut; feature: human-associated habitat; material: faeces | place: Denmark | collected 2008/2010 ...
AAGGGGGATACTCTCTTTTGAAAGAGAGTATCCCCCTTTAGTTCTCCGTCCTCACGCCGTGGGGACAAATATGTGTGATTATATCACATAATCATAATCCCCATCCTCGCGCAGCAGATCCGCGAGTGTGTACTGATCAAGATATTTATTGATGACATCGTTCAGTCCCGCCCAGAGCGAGAGTGTGCGGCACTCCCCTGCGCGGTCGCAGGGCGAGCTGCCAGCCTCGAGGCACGCGACGGGGGCGAGCGAGCCCTCCATCAGCCGCAGGATCTGGCCAGTCGTGAACTGATCCGGGCTCTTGCACAGGCGGTAGCCGCCGCCCTTGCCGCGCATGCCCTCGACCACGCCGCCCTTGACGAGCGATTTGACGATGCTCTCTAAATATTTTTCTGAAATGTCCTGCCGCTTGGCGATCTCCTTGAGCGGGATGTACCCGTCGGTCTGGTGCTCGGCCATGTCGATGAGCACGCGCAGCGCGTAGCGGCCCTTGGTTGAAATCATCATAGTATGTTCACGCCTTTCTAAGCACATCCGTTGAAAGGCATACGGGAGCCGGCCTTCTTCAACTTCTGATATTCCTATTATATTACATGGTTTATGGGAATTCAATAGAATTTTTTGAAATTTCCTCTTGACAAATCCAAACGCACATCGTATAATCCCTACATACCTACTCGAAAGGTTGGTAATGAACGTGAATTCATTCCTTCACCCGTTCCGATGTCGCCGCGGCAGAACATAAGATGCAAGCGATCACCGAAACCTATAAAACAAACAATAAAATTTTGATATAGAACGTACATCGTTCAGGAGGAAACATTATGAGCAAGATTTACACTTCTGCGGACCAGCTGATCGGCAAGACCCCGCTTCTCGAACTGTCCCACATCGAAAAGGCTGAAAAGCTCGAGGCTAAGCTCCTCGCCAAGCTCGAATACTTCAACCCCGCAGGCTCCGTCAAGGATCGTATCGCCAAGGCCATTCTTGATGACGCTGAGGCAAGCGGCAAGCTGAAGCCCGACTCCGTCATCATCGAGCCGACCTCCGGCAACACCGGTATCGGCCTTGCATCCGTGGCCGCCGCACGCGGCTATCGCATCATCATCGTCATGCCCGAGACCATGAGCGTCGAGCGCCGCCAGCTGATGAAGGCCTACGGCGCAGAGCTCGTTCTCTCCGACGGCGCAAAGGGCATGAAGGGTGCCATCGCCAAGGCTGAAGAGATCGCCGCGCAGACGCCGGGAAGCTTCATCCCCGGCCAGTTCGTCAACCCCGCGAACCCCAAGGCGCACTATGAGACCACCGGCCCCGAGATCTGGGAGGACACCGACGGGCAGGTCGACATCTTTGTCGCCGGCGTCGGCACCGGCGGCACGCTGACCGGCACGGGCAAGTTCCTCAAGGAGCAGAATCCCAACGTCAAGGTCGTCGCCGTCGAACCCGCCTCCTCCCCCGTTCTGAGCAAGGGTGTTGCGGGTGCGCACAAGATCCAGGGCATCGGCGCGGGCTTTGTCCCCGAGGTTCTGGATACCAAGATCTATGACGAGATCATCACCGTCGAAAATGACGACGCCTTTGCCACCGGCAAGCTTGTCGGCCACAGCGAGGGCGTGCTGGTCGGTATCTCCTCCGGCGCTGCCGTCTGGGCCGGTATCCAGCTTGCCAAGCGTCCCGAGAACAAGGGCAAGACCATCGTGGTCCTGCTGCCCGACACCGGCGACCGTTACCTCTCCACCCCCCTGTTTCAGGATTAATATTTGATCCCTCTCTCATCTCTCTAAATGGCGAAGGCCCGCTTCCGAAAGGAAGCGGGCCTTTGTCCATTTTATTTTCGGTTAGCGTCGTTTTTGACTGCCCGCGTTCCATTCGCGCAGGTCCTTGAGCTCGTCGTAGAGTCGGCAGTAGCTTTCATGCCGCCCTCTGACGATCCTGCCATCTTTTACGGCCTGACGCACCGAGCAGCCCTTTTCCTTTGTGTGGCTGCACCCGACGAATTGGCAGTCGCCAAGGTAGGGCGAAAAGTCCAAAAAGCACTCGGGTAGCTTTTCTTTGAGCTCCAAATTGAGCCCCGTCGTCTCGAACGAGGAAAAGCCCGGCGTGTCGATGATCTCCGCGCCGCAGGGTAGCTCGTAGAGCTCAACATGGCGCGTCGTGTGCCGTCCGCGGCCGAGCGCCTGACTCACCTCACCCGTCTTGAGCGACATGCTGGGGTCGAGCGCATTCAGAATGCTCGACTTGCCAACGCCGGAGTTGCCTGTGACGGCGGAGAGCCGCCCGACGAGCTGGGCGCGTAGCGCCTCGATGCCCTCGCCCGTCTCCGCGCTGACGCTGACGGTGCGAAAGCCCGCGTTTTCATAGTATTCCCGCAGCGCGTCCGCGGGGTCTAAGTCGCACTTGTTGATGCAGATGAGCACGTCGCAGCCCTTGAGCGCGGCGATGGCCGTCATGCGGTCGACCAAATATGGATCGGTCTTCGGGATCGCCTGTGAGCAGACGATGACCATCTGGTCGATGTTGGCGACGCTCGGGCGGTCAAAGCTGTTTCGGCGCGGCAGAATTTCGTCGATGCGGCCTTCGCCGCCCGGCACCTCGCAGAATTCGACGTCGTCGCCCACGAGCGGCGAAATGCCCTCCCTGCGGAATTTGCCGCGCGCCTTGCAGGTGTAGAGCTGTCCGTCCGTGCATTTGACATAGTAGAAGCCGCTCAGTGCGCGCTGTATTCTTCCTCTCACGGCTGCGGTTCCCCTCCGGAGGTCGTGGCGTCATCGCCGTAGTCCGGCATGGCGGGGCCTTCGCTGATAACGAAGTTGATGGTCGTGCCCGCGTCCACCTTCGTTTCGGCGTTGATGCTCTGATCGATGACCGTGCCGTAGGGCTCGTCGGATGCGCGCTGCGTCACCTCGCCGACGACAAGGCCGGTCTGCGTGACCTGCTGGCGGACGATCTCAATGTCGATGCCGATGAAAGAGAGCACTGTCACAGGCTTGGGCTGCTCGCCCTTGCTGACGACGAGCGTGACGCTGTCGCCCTCCTGGAGCGTTTCACCAAACTCGGGGATCGTGCGGATGACATAGCCCTTCGTGATGCTGCTGTATTCCTCGACCGGGTCGTTGACGACAAGGTTCAAGTCAAGGTTGGTGAGCTGGAGCGTTGCGTCGCGGTACTCCTTGTTGACGAGATTCGGCATTTTCTCCGTCTTGGCGCCGGAGCTGACGAAAACCGAGATGACGCGGTTGCCCTTTACGGTCTTGCCGCGCTCGGGCGACTGCTCGATAATCTGACCCGCCGCGTATTTGCTGCTCGCGCGCTGGCCGATCTGTTCGATCGTGAAGATGCCCTTCACGTTTTCGTCCTCGTTTGCCTCGTCGATGGTCATGCCGATGAGATACGGCACCACATACTCCGTCGGCGTCTGCTCGCCGCCGAGAAGATCGCTGAAGATCGCGTGCCAGAGCAGCACGATGAGTGCCACCGCGGCCACCGCCGCGCCGATGATCGTGAGCAGCTTGCGCGTGCCCAGCTTGTGCGGGGATGCCTCTTCTTCCTCCTCGTCGTCCGCCTCCTGCACCTTCTGTGCCTTGGAGACGGTGTGCACGGCGGGGATATACTGCGTGGGCTCATCCACGGTCTCGCGGTGCAGGTCTTCGATCGTGAAGTCGAGGTCGACCTCGGGATTCTTGCGGAACTCCTCAAGGTCTGCGAGCATTTCATCCGCCGAGGCGTAGCGCTTCTCCAAATCGGAGGCCATCGCCTTCATGCAGATGAGCTCAAGCGCTTCGGGCACGTCGGGATTGATCTCGCGCGGCGAGAGCGGCACGGAGGAAAGGTGCTGGATGGCGACGGAAACGGCGTTGTCGCCCTCGAACGGGAGTCTCCCCGTCAGCATTTCGTAGAGCACGACGCCCGCGGAGTAGATGTCCGAGCGCGCGTCCGTGCGGTCGCCCCTCGCCTGCTCGGGCGACATGTAGTGCACCGAGCCGAGCGCCTCCTGCGTGAGCGTGTTGGCGGAGTTGGCGAGGCAGGCGATGCCGAAGTCAGCGACCTTGACGCTGCCGTCGCGAAGCACCATGATGTTCTGCGGCTTGATGTCGCGGTGGATGATGCCGCGCGAATGCGCGTGCGAGAGCGCCTTCATGATCTGCGTGATGAAGTGCAGCGCCTCACGCCAGTTGAGCTGGCCGCGCTTTTCCATATACTGCTTGAGCGTGATGCCGTCGATGAGCTCCATGACGATATACTCCGTCTCGCCGCGGCTGACGTCGTAGACCGAGACGATATTCGGGTGCGAGAGCATTGCGACAGCCTGCGACTCGTCGCGGAAGCGGCGGCGGAAGTCGGCGTCCTCGGCAAGGTCGCTCTTGAGCACCTTGACCGCCACGAGGCGGTTCAAGCGGTGGCACTTGGCCTTGTAGACAACGGCCATGCCGCCGCTGCCGATGACTTCGAGCAGCTCATAGCGGTTGTCGAGCATTTTTCCGATCATATTGTTCATACGGTGCCACCTCCTTTACTCGTGTTCAATGAGCACAGCCGTCACGTTGTCCGGCGCGCCCTGCGCCTTGGCGAGCGCAATGAGATCGTCAAGGCTTTCTTCCGCGCTCTTACCCGCGCACACGGCGCGGCAAATTTCGTCGTCCGTCGCGGTGACGACAAGGCCGTCCGTGCAGAGGAGAATTTTGTCCCCCTTGGTGAACGAGACCTCGAACGCGTCGCAGAGCGTGTTTTCGTCTGGGCCGAGCGCGCGGGTGATGAGGTTGCGGTTCGGGTGCGTGCGCGCCTCCTCGGCGGTGATGTTGCCGTTTTCCACGAGCGTCTGCACGACGCTGTGGTCGTGCGTGATGCGTGTGATCTCGCCGCCGCGGATCAAATACGCGCGGCTGTCGCCGATGTTGCAGACGATGGCGTACTTCTCCTCTGCCACTGCGCTGACGAGCGTCGTGCCCATGCCCTGATAGGCGGGGTCTTGCAGCGCGCGCTGATAGACCGCCGTGTTGGCCTTCGCCACGCAGAACGACGCGAGCTCGCGCAGCTGCCCGGCGGTCATGTCCGCGCGGATGAGCGCGCGCATTTCCTTCATAAAGGTCTCCACCGCAACAGAGCTTGCGATCTGCCCGCCCTCGGCGCCACCCATGCCGTCGCACACGACGGCGATGAGCAGCTTTTCGCCCTGCTCGACGGCAAAGGTATCCTGATTTTCATGCCGCCGCAGACCGACGTCGGTTTTTCCGCAGGCTCTCATTGCGCGGCCCCCTCTCTTGCTTTCATTTCTTTGCGCCGCAGCTGTCCGCAGCTGGCGTCAATGTCGCCGCCCAGGCTGCGGCGGACCGTCGCCGTCAGGCCGTGGGACTCAAGGCGCTTCTGGAATGCCGCGACGCGCTTGCTCGGCTTGAACTCGCTCTCGACCACGTCGTTGAGCGGGATGAGGTTCACGTGCCCCGGCATGCCGTGGATCTTTTCGGCCAGCAGGTCGGCCTGCCAGTCGTGGTCATTCACGCCGTCGATCATCGCGTATTCAAACGAGATGCGGCGGCCGGTCTTCTTAAAATAGCGGTGGCAAGCGGCGAACAGCTCCTCCACGTCGTAGGCGTTGTTCACGGGCATGATGCGGCTGCGCGTCGCGCTGTCGGGCGCGTGGAGCGAAACAGACAGCGTGAGCTGCAAATTGTCCTCCGCGAGCGCGTCGATGCCCGGCACCACGCCGCAGGTAGAAAGCGAGATGTGCCGCATGCCGATGTTCATCCCGTCGGGATGGTTGATGAGCTCCAAAAAGCGCAGCACATTTTTCCGGTTGTCCATCGGCTCGCCGATGCCCATCAGGACGATGTTGGAAATTTCGCGTCCGGAGTCAAGCTGCGTGAAAAGCACCTGATCAAGCATTTCCGACGGTGTTAAGTCCCTCACCTTGCCGGCCAGCGTGGACGCGCAGAATTTGCATCCCATACGGCAGCCGACCTGCGAGGAAATACAGACCGTGTTGCCGTGGTGATAGGACATCAGCACCGTTTCGATGCAGTTGCCGTCGGATAGCTCCCAGAGGTATTTGATCGTCCCGTCGAGCTTCGACACCTGCTTGCGCGCGACCGTCGGCACGGTGATGTAGTACTCCGCCCTGAGCTTTTCGCGCAGGGATTTGGGAATATTCATCATCTCGTCAAAATCGGTGATGCCGCGGTGCAGCCAGGTGAAGACCTGCTTGCCGCGGAACGACGGTTCGCCCATCGCGCGCAGTGCCGCGGTGATTTCCTCCAATGTCATTGACTTTAAATCAGTCATGCGTCTTTCTCCTCATGCGGCTGAGATAGAACCCGTCCGTATTGTCGCGCTGCGGCCAGAGCGTCAAATGCCCTGGCGCGCTCACGCCGTTCGGCAGCGAAAAGGCTTCGTAAGTAAACTCGTCGTGTGCCTTCAAAAAGCCGTCCGTCACCTGCTCGTTCTCCTCGGGCAGGATCGTGCAAGTCGAGTAGACGAGAAGGCCGCCGTCTTTCACATAGCGCGCGCTGTTCTCTAAGATCGCGCGCTGGATCTCCGGCAGCGCGGAAAACTCCTGCGCATCCTTATAGCGGATGTCCGGCTTTTTGCGGATGATGCCAAGGCCCGAGCACGGCACATCGCAGATGACGACGTCAAAACGCCCCGCCCATTCCTCGCGGAACGCGCGGCCGTCGACGGCGGCGGTCTCGATGCACGTGATGCCGAGGCGCTGCGCGCCCTCGCGGATGCGCTTCAATTTGTTTTCATGTAGATCGCACGAGAGGATGCTCCCCTCGTTTTCCATCGCGAATGCCGCGGCGAACGACTTGCCGCCCGGAGCGGCGCAGACGTCCAGCACCCTCTGCCCGCGCGCAAAGTCCGCGGCGCAGACGATCAGGTGTGCCGCCGCGTCCTGTACGGTGAAGCGGCCATTGTAGAAAGCGCTGAGCGTCGTTAGGTCGCCCGTGCCGGAAAGCTCCAGGCATCCGGGCACCCACGGGTGCGGCGTGACGCAGACGCCCTCGCCGCGAAGCTCTTCGACGAGCGCTTTTTCACTCGTCTTGAGCGGGTTGACCTGTACGCTGATGGGCGAAGCCTCGTTGTCGATGAGAAGAAACGCTTCCGCTTCCTCGGTTCCCAAGAGCGACACGAGCTTTTTCACGAGCCACTGCGGGTGGCTGTAGGCGACGCTCAATCGTGCGATATTCCCCTCCGGCAGCGGCGGGAGATTCGACTTATTCTGCGCGACCTTGCGCAGCACGGCGTTGACGAGCCCACTCGCGGCGCTCCGTCCGTTCGTGCGGCAGAGCTCCACGGACTCGCTGACGGCGGCGTGGTCGGGCACCTTGTCCAAAAACAAGATCTGGTACGCGCCGATGCGCAGAATGTCGGCAAGCGGCGGCTGCAAATGGTCGAGCTTCTGCGTACAGTAGGCGCTCAAATACCAGTTCAGCAGCAGCTCGTTCTGCATCACGCCGTAGACGATGCGGCTGCAAAGCGCCGCGTCCTGAGCACTCAGTGCGCACTTGCCGAGCTGCGCCTTCAGCGCGGCGTCCGCCCACGCACCGTTGCGGCGGCAGGCGACCAGAACGGAGAGCGCGCATTCGCGCGCATTCGCGGTATTTCCCTTACGCATCGAGGACCGTCCCCGCGGCGATGCGCTTGCCGTTCAGAAAAGCGTTCGCTGCCATGCGCTTGCCGCCGTCGGGCTGCAGCTCCGTGATGAGAATGCTTTTGCCGTCGCCGCAGGCGGCTTCGATGCCCTTTTTGCGCGCGCACAGCATGCCAGGCACGTCCTTCGTTTCGCCGAGCGGCACGGCACGGAAAATTTTCGTGTTCGCGCCGAGAATGCTCGCCGCGGCGCAGGGCCACGGGATCAGCGCGCGGATCTGGTCGATGATCTGCGTGCTGCTTCTCGTCCAATCGATGGGCGAAAGCTCGCGCGAGAGCATGGGCGCATACGTCGCCTGCGACTCGTCCTGCGGCACGCGCTGGGCCGTGCCGTTTTGAATCTCAACGATGGCCTCAGCGATCGCATCCGCGCCGAGCACAGCGAGCTCTTTGAACAGGTCCTCCGCCGTCTCGTCGGGGCGGATGGCCTGCTTTTTGACTAAGATCATATCGCCCGCGTCGCACTCTTTCGCCATGTGCATCACGGTCACGCCGGTCTCCTTTTCGCCGTCTAAGATGGCGCGGTTAATCGGCGCTGCGCCGCGGTACTTCGGCAGAATGGACGCGTGTGCGTTGATGCAGCCATGCACCGGCACGGCGAGCATTTCCTCCGGTAGGATGCGACCATAGGCCGCGACGACCGCGAGCTCGGGCGCGAGGGTCTTGAAATCCTCAAGCGCCGTGCCGTCGCGCATCGTCACCGGCTGAAAAACGGGGATATTCTGCGACAAAGCATATTCCTTTACAGGGCTTGGCGTGACTTTGTTTCGGTTGCGCGGCTTGTCCGGCTGCGTGAAAACGCCGCACACGTCGTGCCCGTCCGCGACCAGACGCTCTAAGATCGTGCGCGCAAAGTCGGGCGTGCCCATGAAGACGATCCTCATTCCTCGTCCAGCTCCTTTTCCTGCTCGCGGATATACTGCTCCAGCTCCTCGTCGGTGAGGACTTTGCAGTGCTCGGTGTAGAGGTGGCCGTCGAGATGCTCGATCTCGTGGCAGAAGCAGCGCGCGGTCAGCTCTTCGTCCTCAACTTCAAACTCCGTGCCGTAACGGTCCTGCGCGCGCACGCGCACGACCATCGGGCGCGTGACGATGCCGTACTTGCCCGGCACGCTCAGGCAGCCCTCGAGGCCCGTCTGCTCGCCCTCGGTCTTGATGATCTCGGGGTTGATGAGCTCGATGATCTCGCCCTGCTCATCCTCCACGATGCAGACGCGGCGCAGGATGCCGACCTGCGGGGCGGCGAGGCCGACGCCACCGGCCTCCTCCAGTGTGTCCGCCATGTCGTCGAGCAGCTCATGCAGCCGGTCGTTGAATTCCGTCACGGGGCGGCAGACCTTTGCAAGGCAGGGGTCGCCCACTTCGTGGATCTTGCGAATAGCCATAATTTCATCCTCTTTTCTCTATTGTAAAGCATTGCAGTCGGCAAAAATGTCGAGACCGCGGTTTTCTTTTCTTGCGTAAAATGCCAGCAGATATTCGCTGACGGTGCGCCGCAGCACGCTGCCGCCCTTGCCGCACAGGTAGACGCAATAGCGATAGCGGTTGTTGACCTTCACGACCGGCGCGCCCGCGGGGCCGAGCACTTCGACATCGAGCCCGCTCAGCGGCGGCTGGGAAGAGGCGTAGCGCAGTGCGTCGCACAGTGCGCGGGCAGCGGCGATGACGCGCAGCTCATCAAGGCCTGAGACCGTCAGCGTGAACAGATCTGCAAACGGCGGATAGCGCCGCAGCGAGCGCATGCGCAGCTCGTTTTGGTAAAACGTCTCGTAATCCTGTTTTGCCGCGGCCTGAATGACCTCGTTTTCGGGATGGTAGGTCTGGATGACCGCGCGGCCCGGGCGCTCGCCGCGTCCGGCCCTGCCGACGACCTGCGCCAGCAGGCTGTACGTCCGCTCGGCGGCGTGGTAGTTCTGCGCGTAGAGCGAAAGGTCCGCGTCCAGCACGCCCACGAGCGTCACGTTTTCAAAATCCAGCCCCTTGGCGACCATCTGCGTGCCAAGAAGGATGGGAATTTTCTTTTCTTCAAATTCGCGCAGCAGCGCTTCATGTCCGCGCGACGCGCCGACGGTGTCGGCGTCCATACGCAGCACTTTAGCCTTTGGGAACAGGTCAAAAAGCTCCTGCTCGACCTTCTGCGTGCCGGAGCCGACGCGCTTCATCAGTCCCCCGCACTCGCTGCACCTGTCCACTACGGCTTCGGAGTGCCCGCAGTAATGGCACATCAGCCGTTCGTTGGCGGAGTGGTACGTCATCGGCACGCTGCACCGCGGACACTGCGGCACGTAGCCGCACTCGCCGCACAGCAGCATCCGCGCGCTGCCGCGCCGGTTGAGAAACAGAATGCTCTGCTCGCCGCGTTCGATATTTTTTTCAAGCTCTGCGCGCAGCGCATGACCGATCGAGGTCTCGTTCCCCTGCCGCAGCTCGTCCTTCATGTCGGCAATCAGCACCTTGGGCAGCGGCAGATCGTTGAACCGCTTATGAAGGGAAAAGACTTGATAGCGACTGTTTTTCGCGGCATATGCCGTTTCAATCGTCGGCGTGGCCGAGCCGAGCAGCAGCAGCGCGTCGTTCTGCGCGCAGCGGAACTGCGCGACGTCGCGCGCGTGGTAGCGCGGCGGATTTTCGGACTGATAACTCGTCTCCTGCTCTTCATCCAAAATGATGAGCCCGAGGTTTTGCAGCGGTGCAAACACCGCGCTGCGCGTGCCCAGCACGACGCGCACCTCACCGCGGCGGATGCGCTTCCATTGGTCGTAGCGCTCGGTGAGCGGCAGCGCGCTGTGCAGCATCGCGACGTCACTGCCGAACTGCGCCGTAAAGCGGCGCAGCATTTGCGGCGTCAGCGCGATCTCCGGCACGAGCAGCATGGCGGTCTTGCCGCGCGTGAGCGCTTCTTCGATGAGCCTGATATAGACCTGCGTCTTGCCGCTGGCGGTCACGCCATGCAGCAGCGCGGCGCTGCCGCCCTCGCGGCCTAAGAGCGTGCAAAGGCCGTCGAAAGCGGCCTGCTGTTCGCTGTTCAGCACGATATCCTCGCGCGCGGGCGCATCATCATAGCGGCTGACGCGCAGCACCTCGCGCTCGGAGAATTCGACAAGTCCGGCCTTCTTGAGGCCGCGCAGCGTTTGCATCGTCGCGCCGGTGTAATAGCTGATCTCGCTGCTGGATAGGCATCCTTCGCGACTGAGAAGCTCTACGACCGCATAGCGCACGGGTGCGCTGCGGCGCTTGGGTTCGACTGCGGCGAGCGCGTCCTCCGCGCTGACGCAGAGCGACACCATGCGCACGGACTTATCCTGCAAGCGCTGGCGCAGCTTCGTCTCGCGCACGGCGAGGCCGCAGGCTTCAAGCGAGCGAAGCGCCTTTGCCGTCTTTTCACCGCCAAGCTCATCGAGCGCGGCGCGCTCGATCTCCTTGGCGCTGAGCATGGCGCGCAGCAGCGTTTCCTCAAGGGAATCCGGCGCGACGGACGAGAGCGCGTCCTCCGCGCTGATCTCGCCGTTCACATGCCACAGCTCGCGGTACCGGAGCCACACGCCGCCGGGTAAAATCGTCTTGATCGCGTCGTAATACGTGCAGAAATAGCGTGCTTTCATCCACCGCACAAGGCGGATGTCCTTTGCATCCAGCAGCGGCGCATCGTCGAGAAGAGCGTCGATGGGCTTGAGCGGCGACGTCGCCGCCTCGCGCCCGACTTCGAGCAAAAAGCCCTCCACGCGTCGATTTCCGCGCCCAAAGGGGATCGTCACGCGCTTGCCGGCCTCGGCGCTGCCGATGAGCTCGTCCGGCACAAGGTAGGTGTAGAGCCGGTCGGCGGCATAAGGAACGGAAGAGACTGCGACGCGAGCAAGCATTTTCTCTGTCATACAGTCTCCCCCTTTGCGTTATTCAAGACTTACTTTGCGATGTGCGTGTCGATATTCTCTGCGGTGAGCTTACCGGCAGCGACCTCGTTGATGGCCGTGGTGACCGGCTTTTCGCAGAGGGGATAACCCTCTTCGTCGGCCTGCTCGGCGATCTGGCGGGCGCGGCGCGCGACCACGTTGACGAGCAGATAACGGTTCTCAACGTACTTGTTGAGCAGGCTCATTGCGGGATAAAGCATCATAATAGTTTACTTCCTTCTGCCTTTTCGGCTGATTTTTGAACTTATTCAGACAAGATAGCCATGCGCTCGGCGGGCTTGCAGTGCTCGGCGAGCATGATGGCGTTGATCTCGCGCACGGCGCGTTCCACCGTGTCGTTGATGACGAAATAATCGTAAGTGTTGGCGGTCTGGAGCTCGACCTTTGCGCGCACGAGGCGCTTTTGCACCTTTTCGGGGCTGTCGGTGCCGCGGCTCGTCAGGCGTTCTTCAAGCGCCTGCCACGAAGGCGGCGCGATGAAGATGCGCACGACATCAGGCCGCTTATGCACGACCTGCAAGGCGCCCTGTACCTCGATATCGAGGACGACGTCCTTCCCCTGCTCCATGGCCTCGTCGACAAACTTTTTCGGTGTGCCGTAGAAGTTGCCGACATACTCGGCATACTCCAAAAAGGCGTCCTCCGAGATCATCTTGCGGAACTCGTCGACGTTGGTAAAGTGATAGTGGACGCCGTCTATCTCGCCGGGACGCGGCGGGCGCGTCGTGGCGGAAACGGAGAAATAAAGATCGTCGCGATCCTGAAATAACTCCTTGAGCACCGTGCTCTTGCCCACTCCGGATGGGCCGGAGATGATGAATGTTTTCCCCTTGTACATGATTTTCTATGCTTCCTCCTCCATGGCGAGCGTTTCCACGCCCAGCCTTGCGATCAGCTTGTCAGCGGCGATGGCCGAGAGCACCACATGGTCGCTGTCCATGATGAACACCGACGCGGTCTTGCGGCCGTAGGTCGCGTCGATCAGCATGCCGCGCTCGCGCGACTCCTGAATGAGGCGCTTGATCGGCGCGCTGTCAGGGCTAACGACGGCGATCAGGCGCTCGGCGGACACCATGTTGCCAAATCCGATGTTCAGCAGCTTCATTTGCTTTGCCCCTTACTCGATGTTCTGCACCTGCTCGCGGATCTTTTCGACCTCCGCCTTGAGCGCGACCACATCGCGCGCGATGGCGACGTCGTTGCACTTCGAGCCGATGGTGTTGCTCTCGCGGTTGACCTCCTGAATGAGAAAGTCCATCTTGCGGCCCATGGGTTCGTCGGAGAGCAGCATGTCGCGCAGCTGCGACACATGCGAGCGCAGACGCACGGTCTCCTCGTCCACGGCGACCTTGTCGGCGTAGATGGCGGCCTCGGTCAGAATGCGAGACTCGTCGATCGTCGTGCTCTGCAGGACCTCCTGCATGCGCGCGGTCAGCTTTTCGCGGTACTCGCGCACCGTTTCGGGCGAGCGCTCCTCGACCTTGCCGGTGAGCGTTTCGATGGTCGTGAGCCTGCCGCCGATGTCCTCGGCCAGCTTTTTCCCCTCCGTCGCACGCATCTGGTTATAGGACGCGAGCGCTTCGTCGAGCACCTCGCAGATGTCCACGCCAACGGACTCCAGGTCCTCCTCCGCCTTGGTGACGGTCAGCACGTCCGGGATGCGGGCGAAGTCCGCCACGTAGGACTGCTTTCGAAGGTAATTCCCGCCGTCGATCTCATAGAGCTTGCGCAGCGCCTCTAAATAGCTGCGGGCCAGACCCTCGTTGACCACGACGACCTCTTCATCCGCGCCGGTCGAGTCGATGGTGACGAACACATCGACCTTGCCGCGCGAGATGGCCTTCTGCACGCGTCCCTTGATGGCATCCTCCGCGAAGATGTAGGCGCGCGGCAGCTTCACCGTGCAGTCAAGATAGCGGTTGTTGACAGAGCGCACCTCGACGGTGATATCGCGATTGGAGAGCGTTTTTTTGGCTCTTCCATAGCCAGTCATACTTTTGACCACGATTCTTCTCCTCCATGATATAGTAAAAACACAAAACTGAAAAGTACAGGATTAAACAAAAATCAGTAGTAAATGCAGGGCAGCAAATAGCATCCGCCGCCGCTAAAGAGCGTGCAGCACGACCATGCCGCGCAGCAGCGCAGACATGCGCTGTCATCAAAATTGGCCGTGTGGACCGAGCGGAAGCCGTTGGGCCGGTAGCCCGCCCCCGTCAGCGCAGAGAGCGCGTTCTGATACTCTGGATTGTTCGGGTCCATCTGCACGGCGGTCTCCATATAGCGCTTGGCCTCGTCCATCCAGCCGCGCCGCGAGCAGACCACGCCCATCAGGAAGTTCCACTCCGCGTTGTGGTCGCTCACGCCGCTTAAGAGACGCTCAGCGAGCGAGATATCGCCGCGGTTGATCGCCATGCGCACCTGATCGAGCGAGCCCGCTCCATAGGCGCCGCCGTAAGCGGAGTTGCCATAGCTATTCCCGCTGCCGTAGCCGTAGGAGTGGCTCTGCGAGGCGGCGGAAGACGCCTTGCGCTGCTTCTGAATCTGGTCATAGGCCTCGTTGATCTCTTTCATTTTTTCCTGCGCGAGATCGGCCAGCGGGTTATCGTGGTAATTGTCCGGGTGGTATTTGCGGGCAAGGTCGCGGTAAGCGCGCTTGACCTCCTCGTCAGTCGCCGTCGGCGGGATATTTAGGATCTGATAGGGGTCATTCATACGGTTTCCTCGTTTTTCTCCGCCTTGATGCGGAAGTGTATTCTGCGCGGGGGCTTATGATACGTGCCCTTGAGAACGGCATTGCCGATCCCATAAAGGCTCTCGTAAAAAATGCTGTCTAAAATGCTTGTCCACACGCCGCAGGAGAGCAGCGCGTAAGCGCTCGCCATGCGGTGCACGGAGAGGTCGAGCGAGGCGGCCACGGCTTCCCTGCTCTGCTCGTCCAGCTTGTCGCCATCAAGCTCATAGCGATAGCGCAACGGATTGTAGCAATTCGAGTGCGCGTCCTTTTCAAAGTCATCTGCCGCGTCGACCAAGTAGATCCAGCGGCCGAGGTGGTAGAAAATTTCCTTCATCACGCGCCGCCGCATCTCGTCATCGACACAGTCGGCGATGTCCGCCATCAGCGCGGCGAAAGGCTCGGCGGCCTGATCGAGCGAGGCGCAGTGCTCCCGCTCGCGCTCGTGCAGATCGTTCAGGTGCCGCTGCACGGAAGCGTCAAATTCCGGCACGAACGTCCTCGCCTTGCGGTAAGCGCCGCGCAGCAAAAGCGCCGCGAGCCGGTATGGGATGGCTTTGAAAAAGCCGTGGTCTTCAATATGGTCGCGAAGCTGCCACCAGGCGAGCACCAGACTGTGGTCTGCCGCCGTTTCGAGCGCGACGGTGTGCGCCATGACGCACTGTGCCTTGCACGGATGCGCTGCGCAGCGGCAGCTCTCGCATTCCGGCTCCTGCGCGTCGGAGAGCAGGATAGCAAGGAACGTGAAGTCGAAATTCAGCACAAAGCGGGCGGCAAACCCGTACTTTCGCCCGAGCTCGTGGCACAGCCCGCAGTAAACGGACTGGAAGCGCGCTTCGTCCTGCTCGCTGAGGTGCGGCTTGGACGGCCTGATGTAACCAAACATGCCTTAGAAAAGACGCACGATGGTGAACGTCAGCTTGCCGTTTTTCTTCGTGCGGCGGTCGCAGATGATCGCGGGGATGATGCCGATCAAAAATGCCGCGATGGCGACGGCGTAGCGCAGTCCCTCGCTTTCGAGCGCGCCGGTCGCAAAGTAGCCGACAAGAAACAGCACGATCGGCAGAAGATAGACGAGGAGCATCACGCCGAGCAGATTCTTCGTGCTGCTCTCGACCACGACCTTTTGTCCCACTTCGGCGCGGGCGTCGTTGCGCGCGACAGCGCGCACGCTTGCACCCGATACGCCGCAGCCCGCACACTCTTCACAGTCGTGGCCGCAGGCGGACTTGCGCGGGACGGAGATCTCCGCCATGCCGCCGGGAAGGATTTTTTCTACTGTTGCGATCTGAGTCATGCTGTCTCCTTTTGCGAATTGGCTTAGCTGATGTGAACGGTGACCTCGTAAGTGCCGACCGCGCCCACGTCGTAGCCGCTCACCTCGATGCGGGCGGGAACGGTGTAGCTGCCGCTGTCGGCGGCGATGTCGGATAGGTCTGCAATGACGTGGACCTCGCTGCCGTAGATGGCCTCAAGGTCGCTTGCGGAGCCTCGCAGCGTGACGGGCAGTGACGAGGTCACGACGGTGACGGTGTGATCGCCTGAGAAATTCTCGTAGCTGAAGTGCGTCGCCTCGACCTCTTTCGTGCTGATGTCGCCGCTGCTGATCGTGAGCGTAGCGCTTGTGATCCCGCTTAAGTTGTTCACCCCGTCGGGAATGAGAATGTCATAGGTCAGCGTCTCCGAGCCCTGCACGTCCTCAAGCGCGAGCGTGCCGAGCGAGATCTCGCTGATGCCTGCCATCTGCGTCGCATCACCGGAAAGGGTGATGCTGCTGTGGCTGAGCGTATAGGTGTAATTCTCGAGCCGCGAGCCCGCGGATTCGATAAAGTTGACGGTCAGCGGAACGTCCTTCACCTTGAGCACCGGCATCGTCACCTGTACGTTTTCACTCATGGGATGGATGTTCTTGCTCTCAATGAGCTGGTCGTTGAAGTCATAGAGCTCATAGTCGAGCAGCTCCACGACCGTGGAGGATGCATTTTCGATGTCGAGCGTGACCTGCGCGTAGCTGATCTGCATGATGTCAGCCTGCTGGCCGCGCACCTCGAGCGTTTCGGGCAGCATCTCGACCGTGCCGGCGATGTAGCCCTCGGCCACATTGCCGACGACCTTGCAGCGGATCTCGATGTCCTTCTTGTTGAGCTCGCCGATCTCGACCTGAACGGTGCGGATGGTCGGCGATTCGACCTTCACGCTGCTCGACGAGACCTTCGAAGGGTACAGGATCGTGTAGCTGACGGACTGCTTGCCCGCGTAGGTGATGGTCGAAAGGTCGCTCACGAGCCGCAGCTCGCTCGTGTCAAAGTCGTAGACGACGTTGCGCGGCATCTGGAGCTTTAAATCGACGGTGATATCCTCGTCCCCACTGATGCGCATGAGGCCCTTGTCGGCAAGCGACGTGTCCTCGTTGAGAAATTCGATCGGCACGTCATGGACGTACACGGTCACGGATTCCTTGTTGTTCACGTAGAACCAGATCGTTGCCGCGATGAGGATGGACAATGCAACGTAGAAGATCTTGCGGCGCTTACTTTTCATCGTCCTTGTCCCCCTTTCCGGCACTGAGGAGCTTCAAGAGCTTCATGTGGAGCTTGTCGTCTTGTTCGGTGGGCTCCTGCGGGACAAGCTCATTGATGAGCAGCTTTTCGAGCGTCTCGGGCATCAGGTGGCGCTTTAAGAGGCCGCCGATGGCGACGGAGATCGTGCCCGTCTCCTCCGAGACGATGACGACGACCGCGTCGGAATTCTCGCTCATGCCGATGCCCGCACGGTGACGCATGCCAAGGTCGCGGCTCAGGTTCACGTTTTTCGAGAGCGGCAGCATGCAACCGCCCGCGAGCAGCCGCCCGTCACGCATGATGACCGCGCCGTCGTGCATGGCCGCCTTAACGAAGAAAATATTTTTGAGAAGCTCGCTGCTCACGCGCGCGTCGACGATCGTGCCCGTGCGGGCGATGTCGTCCAGCGCCATTTCACGCTCGAAGACGATGAGAACGCCCGTGCGCGTTTTGGACATTTCCGTGCAGGCGAGCACCGTCTGCGCGATGGCGTTTTCAATGGCGCTCGACTGCTGCTTTGCGGCAAAGGGAATGAACGAGCGCAGCTTACTCGAGCCGACCTGCTCTAAAATGCGGCGAATCTCCGGCTGGAAGAGGACGATCAGTGCGAGGATGCCGACATCAAGCATGTGGTTGAGGATAAAGTAAATGCCATTGAGCTTGAATACATGCGAGATCCACAGCGCCAGCAGAAACACCATGATGCCCTTGACCAAGCTCTCCGCGCGAGTGCTGCGCACGAGGCGGAGCAGCAGATAGCAGCAATAGGCCATCAGCGCGATATCCAGATAGTCCGCGATGCGGATGGTCGTCACATAACGCCACGCGCCCTCGAGTATGGTCATCACAAATTCCATGGCATATCCCTCTTAAGCAATAGTTATTCATATTCTAATATAATCCGCAAAAAAAAGCAACCGAAAGAGCATGAATTTTCCATGAATTTGTGCAGCGCAGCCTTCAGCCGCGCACGATGCTCTGCAGCACATGGGCAAAGGCGTCGATATCCGCCGCCGAGGTGAAGGTGGATACGCTCAGGCGCACCGTTCCGTTCGGCAGCGTTCCCGCCGTGCGGTGGGCGTAGGGCGCGCAGTGCAGCCCGCCGCGCAGGGCAAAGCCCCGCTGCGCCAGCGCGTCCGCGGTCTTCTCCGGCTCCCTGCCATCCAGGTTGAAGGACAGCACCCCGACCTGCTCCGCGGCGTCCCGCGCGGCATAGACCGTAACGCCGTCCATTCCGCGCAGCGCAGCGGCGGCCCGCGCGATCAGCGCGCGCTCGTGGCGCTCGATACGCTCC
>ERZ780178.1109-NODE-1109-length-17943-cov-2.762746_pt1 | contig 17943 bp, 9 predicted proteins | sample MGYA00511018_ERZ780178 | MGnify/ENA primary metagenome ERZ780178 (study PRJEB29588, sample SAMEA2151439) | human gut metagenome | biome: human gut; feature: human-associated habitat; material: faeces | place: Denmark | collected 2008/2010 ...
GGAAGCTATTTCTCCAAGATCACGAAAGGCGAGCCTATCAAAGAGATGTACGAGGCGATGGACGTGGAAATGTCCGCCATCGGTAACCACGAGTTCGACTGGGGGCTTCCTTATCTAGTGGACACCGCCGCCTTGAATATCCCCCATGTGGCCGCCAATATCACCGAAGAGAAGAGATATACTCACCCCGACTGGTTGAGTCCCTACCGTATCGTAGAGCGTAAGTTGAAAGATGGCTCCTCCCTACGTATAGCCTTCATCGGACTGACCACGACGGACACCTACGTCAAGACCAAGCCGGAGAACCTGAAAGGGCTTCAGTTCACGCATCCGCTGGGAGCAGCCTGCATACAAACCGTCTACCAGTTAAAGAAAGAGGACCAGATCGATATGATTATCCTCTTGATACACATCGGCACGGATATGAAAATGCCTTACCGCATCACCGAGGAGAACGCCCAAGGACTGCCGTTCATCGATAAGGTAGACGCCATCATATCCGCCCACTCGCATGAGCTGGTGCTCGATAAGATCAATAACATTCCCATCATCCAAGCCGGCGTAAACGGTACCCATATCGGGAAACTGCTGTTCCAGATACAGGATTTCAACGGACACCGGGATATCTCTTTCATCCAAGGGGATACCGTGCGTGTAGCCTGCGAGGAGAACCCGGAGATGCGAGAGGCCGTGGAGAAGATCATGGATAAATATCGGCTGAACGAGAAACTTGCCACGGCAAAAGAGGCCTTGATCCACGACCGTACCATCAATAAGTTCGACTATACGCCTATCGGGGCGTTGGTCACGGCCGCTTACGCCCAGCGTTTCCAAAAAGAGATGCCCGCTTACAAGGATCAGCCGGTGATCGGCGTAAACCATTACGGAGGTATACGTGCGGCCCTCCCGAAAGGAGATATCACCCGACTGCGTGCCGGCAACATCTTGCCTTTCGGCTCCGCTATCGTTGCCTATCGTTTCGACGGCAAGCGGTTGAAGAAGCTATTGGAGGATGGACGGAAGAATCCGAACGGTTTCCTTCAATCCTCCGACCTCACGCTTACCCTAAGCGGAAATAAGATCGAGAAAATAGTCTATACGAGAGACGGGCAAAAGACCGAGATCGAGGACAATACCCCTTGCGTGGTGACCCTAGACGCTTTCATCACCGATGGCGGAGACGGGTACGACGCCTCTTTATTCAAGGGCTACGAGATCCCGGAATTCGATAATTTAGGTATCATATCGACCGACGCTTTCATGGACTACCTAAAGGGCATCAAGAAACCCATCACGGTAGAATCCACGCATATGCCCGTTATTTCAAAGTAAAGCCGTATCTTTGTGGAGAAAAAGAAAGAAGTTAGCAATACATGAACAGCTATATCATCCTTTTTATTATCGCTGCCTATTTCACCGTCTTGCTGCTGATAGCATGGATCACGGGGCGTAATAACAGCAACGAGGCATTCTTCCTCGGGGACAGGAAATCACCTTGGTATATCGTCTCTATCGGCATGGTAGGGACATCCTTATCGGGGGTGACGTTCGTATCGGTACCCGGCATGGTGCGGGCGATCGATATGACGTATATGCAGACTGTATTAGGCTTCTTCGTGGGATATATCATTATAGCCAAGGTATTGCTACCGCTATACTATAAGTTGCAGCTTACCTCCATCTACTCGTATCTGGATGACCGGATCGGGAGAAGGGGGTACAAGACAGGGGCCTCATTCTTCCTGCTCTCGAAGATCGTAGGGGCGGCCGCACGCTTATATCTAGTGGTCTTGATCTTGCAAACCTACGTGTTCAACGCTTGGAACATCCCATTCGCCGTGACCGCTATCCTCAGTATCCTGCTGGTATGGCTATATACGTTCCGGAGCGGTATCAAGACGATCATCTGGACAGATACGTTGCAGGCCCTTTGTCTCGTGGCAATGTTGATCGTGATCATCTGGCAGGTGAAGGACAAGATGGGACTGGATTTCGGGGATATGGCGCAGACCTTGGTGGAAAGCCCTCATTTCCGGATCTTTGAGTTCGGCGATTGGCATAGTACGCAGAACTTCTTCAAGCAGTTCTTCAGCGGTATCTTTATCACGATCGTCATGACCGGGCTGGATCAGGACATGATGCAAAAGAACCTCTCCTGCAAGAGCTTGAAGGATGCCCAGAAAAACATGTACACATATGGCTTCGCCTTCACGCCGGTCAACTTCTTGTTTCTCGCACTGGGGGTACTGCTACTGACATTGGCGGCACAGCAGAACATCCAGTTGCCAACCCTCAACGACGATATCCTCCCGATGTTTTGTACCTCGGGGATCTTGGGCGGGAGTATCTTGATCTTCTTTACGATCGGTATCATAGCGGCGGCTTTCAGTAGCGCCGACTCGGCGTTGACAGCGCTCACCACCTCTTTTTGCGTGGATATCCTCGGCGTGCAGAGAGAGGAAGCGAAAAGGGCGAAACGTACCCGCCTAAAGGTACACGTGATGATATCCGTCTTGTTCGTCTTGATCATCTTGGCGTTCAAGGCCGTAAATAACCGAAGCGTTATCGACGCGATCTACATGATAGCGTCGTACACGTATGGTCCTCTATTGGGGCTGTTTGTTTTCGGGCTTTTCACGAAGCGGAAACCCCGTGACAAATACGTGCCCTATATCTGTATAGCCTCCCCGTTGATTTGCCTCGCCACGGATTTCTTGGTGAAACAATACGCAGGCTATACGTTCGGCTACGAGATGCTTATGGTAAACGGAGGCATCACGTTCGCCGGGCTGTGGCTTGCGGCAATTGAAAATGGAAATTTGAAAATTGAGAATTAAGCCTAGCCATTATTCAATACTCATTATTCATTAATTTATATTTTATGGAAATTAAAAGCGCAGAATTTGTTATCAGCAACACAGACGTAAGGAAATGCCCCGAGGGTAATAAGCCGGAGTATGCCTTCATCGGACGAAGCAATGTAGGCAAATCCTCTTTGATCAATATGCTTACCAACAAGAAGGGCTTGGCGATGACTTCGCAAACACCGGGTAAGACTTTACTTATCAATCATTTTCTTATCAATAACGAGTGGTATCTGGTAGATCTTCCGGGGTATGGCTTCGCCCAACGAGGCAAGGAGAACCGGGAGCAATTGAAACGTATCATCGAGAACTATATCCTCGATCGAGAGCAACTGACCAACCTATTTGTCCTTTTGGACTGCCGTCACGAGGCGCAAAAGATCGATCTGGAGTTTATGGAATGGCTGGGTGAGAGCGGGGTTCCTTTCTCTATCATCTTCACGAAGATCGACAAGATCAGCAAGGGACGCTTGAAAGAGAACCTAAAAGTCTATACGGATAAATTACTGGAGACTTGGGAAGAGCTTCCTCCGATCTTCCTCTCTTCCTCGGAGAAGAAAGAGGGACGGGATGAGATTCTGGACTATATCGAGTCTATCAACAATAGCTTGAATAATTGAAAATTAGTTGAGTTGATATGGGATTAGCTTCGGTTCTTCTGGTTTTATCTCCGTTTACGCAGATCAATACGCCTTATCCTTCCACGGCTTACCTAAAAGGTTATTTGGAGGCAAAGGGTGTACATGCCGGGCAGACCGATCTGGGTATCGAGACAATCTTGGCTTTGTTTTCCACGCAGGGTCTCGGGGAGTTATTCGCCGAGATCGAGCGACGGAAAGGTAAATATCCGGCTAAAGTCCGGGGGATGCTAGCTAATAAGCAACGGTATATCGACACGATAGCCGCCGTCGTCGCTTTCCTTCAGGGAAAGAACGATCCTCTCGCTTATCGCATCTGTAACCAAGATTACCTTCCCGAAAGCGACTGCGGGAGCCAAAACGAGGAGGAGCTGGAATGGGCGTTCGGCACTTCGGGATTACGGGATAAGGCCCGTTATCTGGCGACCTTGTATCTGGAGGATCTCTGCGACTTGATCAGGGAAACGATCGACCCGGATTTCGGCTTCAGTCGATATGCCGAGCATCTGGGCCGCTGCGCCTCCTCTTTCGACGAGATCGAGGAAGCCCTCCAAAAACCTTTCGGCTTTATCGACCGCCTGACGCAACCGCTATTGGAAAAGCACATCGCCAAGAGCAAGCCCAAGGCGATCGCTTTCAGCGTACCTTTCCCGGGGAATTTATTCAGTACCCTCCGGCTCGCCCAATGGCTACGGCAGGCACATCCCGATATCCCGATCCTTATGGGAGGTGGTTTCGTGAATACGGAACTTCGCTCCATCACGGATACACGCTTCTTCAAATACATCGATTACCTCTTGCTAGATGATGGAGAGGACCCACTCTTCCAAGTGTTACGCTATCTGGACGGGGCGATCCAAAAAGAGGAACTGGTACGCACCTTCTCCTTGGACGAGAACGGTAGCCGGGTCGTTTATCAAGATAATCCCGCTTACCCCGCTTGCCGGCAAAGCGAGACCGGATTCCCGGATTACGAGGGCTTGCCGCTGGACAAATACATCTCCGTCATGGAAATGGCCAACCCGATGCACAAGCTTTGGAGCGATGGTCGCTGGAATAAACTGACCTTGGCGCACGGTTGCTACTGGGGGAAATGCGCCTTCTGTGACGGCTCATTGGATTACATCAAACGATATGAGCCGAATACAGCCAAGACTTTGGTAGACCGTATGGAGCGCTTGATCGAGCAAACCGGCGAGATCGGCTTCCATTTCGTGGACGAGGCCGCTCCACCCGCCTTGCTACGGGAAATGGCGCAGGAGATTATCCGCCGTGGGATAACCGTCGTGTGGTGGGGAAATATTCGTTTTGAGAAAAGCTATACTGAGGAACTATGCGACCTTCTTCAACGAAGTGGCTGCATCGCCGTGTCGGGAGGTCTGGAAGTAGCCTCTCCCCGACTCCTCAAGCTGATAAATAAAGGGGTGACAGTGGCTCAAGTGGCACGGGTCGCCAACAACTTTACCGGGGCAGGCATCATGGTCCATGCCTATTTGATGTATGGTTTCCCGACCCAAACCGCTCAAGAAACCATAGATTCCTTAGAAACGGTCCGGCAAATGTTTGAGCTTGGGCTGATTCAATCCGGATTTTGGCATCGTTTCGCCATGACAGCGCATAGCCCTGTGGGGTTGCACCCCGCCGAGTACAGTTGCCGTGTCACGGAGCCTCCCTTTGGCGGATTCGCCCGTAATGACGTACAGTTCGAGGCGCTATCCGGCTGCGATCCGGAGCTTTTCAGCGAGGGGCTTCGCGTTTCCCTCTACAATTACATGAATGGAACAGGCTTCGACTTGCCCTTGCATAAATGGTTCGGCGGCATGAAAGTACCACGCACCACCCTGCCGCCGAATTATATAGAGAGGATAGTGGAGGAATAGCCCCGTAGAGGCTCGCCGGAGGATTGGAAACGGGTTGGAACTCTGCGGCGATCTCCGCCGGGCATCTTGAGTTCCCTTCCGATCCTCCGGCGACCCCCGCCGGGCATCCCAAGAGTCTTCCACATCCCCCGGCGATAGCCGCCGGATGCTTCAAAGTCCTTCCAACTCCCTCGGCAAGGCTCGCCGAGTATTTAATAACTGATCTTGCACCCCACGAAATAACTTCTAGGAATTCCCGGGCCATAGATATACCCGGCATCCCGATGCGCTCCCTTGTCGAAATCATCTTGATAGGAGTCGAAGATATTCTGTATTCCGGCGTTCACCTGCAAGGTTGCGGACTTGAAGATCGGGAAGTCGTAAGACAGCTTCAGGTTCAAGTCGAAGAAATCACGAGTCTTCTCCTCACGATCCTCGGGAATGTAACCCGCCAAGTGCTGCACCAACATGCTGCCCGTATAGGTTCCCGTCAATGAGGCGGAGAAACGTTTCACGGGCGTGAAGGTAGAGGTGAAATAGCCATATACGTCCGGAGAGCGGAACATCTTCTTCTGCGGGGTGATATTCGGGTTCTCGCTCCATTGCTCTGCCTCCTTGTAGCGGCTCCCCCGCCTGTATCTGCATCCAAGAATAGGCCATCTTACCCTCCAGATTGATACCCATCACACGGGCACCCTTTCCATTACGGCGTTCCATCAGCAGGTTATTGTCCTCGTCACGGCCGATCTCCTCCAAGATAAACACGTTCCGTAAATCCGTATAGAAACCTTCCACTAAGAAATTCACTTGAACCGGGCCGAAGCGATGATAAAAATCCACGGAAGCGCTCACGCTCTGCGAATTCTCCTCCTTCAAGTCCGGAGAGATCTGGATGATCGCCACGTCGCCCCCCACGGCGGTGATATGCAAATCCTCGTCGAACGCTTGAGGGGCCCGGAAACCGCTGGAGTACGACATACGCAGGTTGATATCCTTCGTCGGATTGAAGCGCACGTTCGCACGAGGGCTAAAGATCACATGATCCATCATGTTATGCTTATCCAAACGGCCACCGATCAAGAAACTCCAACGGTCATTCTTCCACTCGTTCTGGGCGAAGGCGCTACCGATATGCACGGTCTGGGCGATCGTACGGTGATAGCCAAGCATCTCGTCTTGCAGATCATCGTAGCTATATTCGGCGCCTCCCGTAAAGGTAGCGGGCATAAAAAGGCATTTATCCCATTCGTAGGAATATTGGACGCCACCGATAAAGGTCATGTCCGTCGTGTTACCATAGGCGTTCGGATCTTTTCCGGCACCGTAATAACTCTGGCGTTTCGTATGCTGGGCGGAGGTGTACACATTCAGCCGATGATGGTAGTCGCGAGAGAAAAGATCAAATTTCAGGCCTCCCCCGTTGATCTGGTGGTCGGTCTGCTCGGTGATATCCGTCTCGTGAGGCGGAAGATCCAATAAATTACCACCTCGCCGGAACTCGCTGATGTTATGGTACTCGAAAGTGAGCTTGGAGTAGTTGCTGGTCTTTAGGTAGGAACGGAATCCGAGGGTCTTCGCCTCCAACTTACCCAGCTCCGAGTAGCCATCGCCATCATGGTCGTAAGAGGCACGGTGGCGGCCCTGCCCAAAGAGGTAGATACCCGCCTTATGATCGTCCGTCACCAACGAGGCGTTCACGGTCGTATTATTATCCGGACGGCTTCCCCCGATCATCGTCAACGAATGGGCAATCTGGGCAGAGTTGCGCATCGGTTCCTTCGTGATGATATTGATCGTACCGGCGATAGCGGACGAGCCGAACAAGGCCGAGCCTCCTCCGCGCATCACCTCTACCCGCTCGATCATATTTGCCGGGATCTGCTCCAAGCCATATACGCCGGTCAGGGCGCTGAAGATCGGCCGGCTATCCACCAAGATCTGGGTATAAGGGCCTTCCAGACCATTGATACGTACTTGTTGGAAACCGCAATTCTGGCAGTTATTCTCCACACGCACGCCGGGCTGGAAGTTCAGACCGTCGGCCAAGGAAGTGGCGTGCGTAGTCTCGAACACCTTGGAGTCGAGTACATTTACCAAAGAAGGAGCCAGACGGCGGGTCGTCTCGTTACGGTTTGCCGATACGACGACACCGTCCAAGGAGACAGCGTCTTCCTCGGCATTGAAATTGATCTCCAATGTCTTCCCTTTCTTAAGGGTCACCGTCTTCTCCTCGGTTTTATATCCGATAGACTTCATGACCAAGGTGTATTTTCCCTCGGGAAGATTCTTCATATAGTAATGACCGGTAGCGTCGGTGGTCGTACCGATCGTCGTACCGTGGAGGTAGACATTGATAAAAGAGAGATGCTCTCCTGTTTTCTTATCGAGGATATGGCCTACGATATTAGCGTCGGAAGGATTCAAGGAGGTATGATCGTCTCCCTCTGCCCACGCTGATGTAAAGACACAGCACAGGCATAGTATAAGTGTAATGAACTTATTCATTGCTTGATTAATAGTTGTTTGAATATTAATGATTACGAATTGCCGAGGAGACGGGCATGCCCCGTCTCTACAAACGGATATTGATTTCTGGATATGTAATCAAACAACTGGGGGAGCCCGCAGGTATCGCAGTCCCTCAACGGAAGTGACATGATCCGGATAGACCGGAGACTCAGAGAGATTAGATATTTTTAAAGAATAGAATTGTAAACGTAACAGGTGAATCGCCCCGTCCATCACGTGAATAGATGAGAGCATATGAAACAACTGTATCTCCGCCAAAGAGGTATGATGATGGCAAGTACCGTCCGCCGTCTTCTTGAAAGGGTGCGCATGCACGATGGTCGTACCATGCTCCACATGGACGTGCGTAAAAAGCGAGACACTGCTATAATACGCAATAAAAAGTACCGGCAGCAACCACTTTATATATTTAACCATCGTTTCCCTCACCCTGTATCATCGTTATTTCGTGGGCAAAGATACTACAATTTTTTTAATTGCTTTGTTTTATATATTTTTGCGCTTCTAAAGCAAAAAAGAAACTCTTATGAATTGGTTACTTGAGACGCTTACAGAACCCTCGATGATACAGGCCGTGGCCGTCATTTCTATCGTGGCGGCGGTTGGTGTGTATTTAGGGCGGCTAAAGATATTCGGCATTTCATTAGGCATCACTTTTGTATTCTTCGCCGGTATTATGGCAGGGCATCTGGGCATTACCGTAAATAAGGACATGCTGAACTTCGCTCAGAACTTCGGGCTTATCGTTTTCGTATATACCTTGGGATTGCAGGTAGGTCCCGGTTTCTTCTCTTCCCTAAAAAAAGGCGGGGTGGAAATGAATACGATGGGATTAGGGGTGATCGCTTTAGGACTGATTTTGACGTTGGTGTTTCATTGGATAACAGGAATTTCCGTCCCCGTTATGGTAGGGTTGCTATCCGGTGCCGTAACGAATACCCCGGCCCTAGGTGCCGCCCAGCAAGCGCTCTTACAAATGGATCCGGAAAATACGAGGAACGTAACGGATATGGCTCTGGCCTGTGCCGTAGCTTATCCATTAGGTGTCGTAGGCGTAATTCTCGCTATTATCATCTTGAGGTCCTTATTCGCAAAAAAGACACAGAGCACGCATAAGGAGCAAGACACGACAACAAACGTAGCGGAATTTCAGGTATTAAACCCCTCTATTTACAATAAGAGCATCCAGCAAGTCATGAAATTGACAGAGAAACATTTCGTGATCTCCCGCCTCTGGAGGAACGGAAAGGTGACGATCCCTACCTCTGAAACCATCTTAAAGGAAAAAGACCATTTGCTTATCATATCCGTAAAGGCGGATGTCGAATCCATCAAGGTACTTTTCGGAGAACAAGAGACTACGGACTGGAATAAGGAAGATATTGACTGGAACGCTATCGACAGCCAATTGATCTCCCGCCGTATCGTCGTAACCCGCAACCGGGTAAACGGGGTAAAGCTAGGCTCGCTCCGGCTCCGCAACCTATACGGGATCAACATCACCCGGGTAAACCGTGCGGGTATCGATCTGGTGGCCTCCCGTGACCTCCGTCTACAGATTGGGGATAAACTAACGATCGTAGGCGAGGCCAATTCCGTGAATAACGTGGGTAAGATATTGGGAGACGAGCTGAAACGGCTGGATAACCCCAACCTGCTTGCCATATTCGTAGGACTTACGCTGGGCGTATTAATCGGGGCGATCCCAATCGCCATACCGGGAATGAGTACCCCCATCAAGCTGGGTATCGCCGGAGGACCGATCATCGTTGGAATCTTGATGGGTGCGTTCGGCCCCCGTTTCCACCTAACGACTTATACCACCCAGAGCGCAAACCTGATGATGCGGCAGTTCGGTATAGTGATCTATCTGGCGGGACTGGGAATCGACTCCGGAGCTCATTTCTTCGAGACCGTCTTCCGTGCCGAGGGATTGTTATGGATCGGTCTCGGTTTCCTATTGACGATCGTACCGGTCTTGATCGTCGGGTTCATCGCCTCGCAATTCTTCAAGTTAGATTACGCCCACAACATAGGTATGCTATGCGGAAGCATGGCCAATCCGATGGCCTTGAGTTATGCCAATACGACCGTCGAGGGTGACGAGCCTTCCGTATCTTACGCTACGGTTTACCCGTTATCCATGTTCATCCGGGTGATTTCTGCCCAATTATTGATCATGTTATTCACTTGACCGCTTAAAAAGTCTAACATTCGACCTGTTTTTTGTTTCACTTACCTTATCTTTGCAAGACATTTGAAACAATACTTTGATGAATGAATGAAACTATACTCAATGGGCTACTAAACTTGTTCGCTATATTTGCGTCCTTGGCAAAAATAGAAAGTGATCAAGCACGTCAAGCTGTCAATTCTTACTTAACCAGTCACTTTGGTATCCGCTCCCATAAAGAATATATGGAGCTATTTGAAGAGATACAAAGTGTTTACGATGACCCGGAGTTCGACATCGATAGAGAAAGCGTTATTATTAACGTATGCAACCAGCTCAAGCCCAAATTGATCGCGGAAGACCAACTATTGCTTCTTCTCCGTTTCATGGAGTTCGCCCATGGCAACAATGAAGGATTGAACGAGAACTTAGCCATTTTCCATAAGATCGCTACGATATTCAATATCGATACGGATACCTTCGACAACCTATACGCCTTTGTAGTCGGTAAAAAATCCCCCTCCATACTTACGATCAACGCTGATGATAGCGATAAAGACGTCAACCATATCTACAGAAGGGGGTTGGAGGGCGAGATACGGGTGTTGAGACTGACCCGGTTCGACCGAATGGTCTTTATCTACCAAGGCAGCGGACGGGTATTCATGAACGATATCCCGCTTACTTCCGGTATCTTCTATGGCTGGCAACGCAGCAGCGTAATCAAAAGCCCACTATTCTTGCCGGTTTATTATAGTGATGTCCTCGATGTATTCAATCAGAATGAGCATAAGGAACGTATTTTATTAACCGGGAGGGATATCGAGTTCAGCTTCAAGAATAGCGAGAACGGTATGCACAATTTCTCTTTCAACCTTGAATCTGGCCAGTTGGTAGCCATCATGGGAGGAAGCGGCGTTGGTAAGTCGACCTTGTTAAGCATCTTAAATGGGAATATTATCCCCGGAGAGGGAAATGTATGCCTGAACGGACATCCGCTGAGTGATCCGGAATGCAAGCAATTGATCGGTTTCGTGCCTCAGGATGACTTGCTGATCGAGGAGCTGACCGTATTCCAAAATCTATGGTATACCGCCCGCCTTTGTTTCGCCAACCTGACCAAAAAGGAGATCGAGGATCGTGTCAATACGATACTGGAGGATTTGGATCTGAGCAAGATCCGGGATTTGGCCGTCGGGTCTCCAATCCGGAAAACGATCAGCGGAGGGCAACGTAAACGTTTAAATATAGCACTGGAACTTATCCGTGAGCCGGCGATCCTTTATTTGGATGAGCCTACCTCCGGCCTCTCGTCCACCGATTCCGAAAAGGTCATCATGCTGTTAAAGGAACAAACACACCGGGGACGGCTCGTGGTTGTCAATATCCACCAACCTTCGTCCGAGATCTATAAACTGTTCGACCGCCTATGGTTATTAGATACCGGCGGTTACCCGATTTACGACGGTAACCCGATCGAGGCGATCACCTATTTCAAACGGATCGCCAATTATACAGATCAAGACATCAGTGTTTGCGGCACCTGCGGAAATATCAATCCGGAACTAATCCTAACCATTATCGACGCAAAAAAGATAGACGATAGCGGAAACCAGACAAACATCCGGAAGATAACTTCAAAAGAATGGCATGAGTTATATGTAGCTTCCCGCCCGAAGTTCCAAGAGGTTAAGCCTACCCCCCTGCCCCCGAATCATCAGCAGAAGCCCTCGATCTGGAAGCAATTCTGTATCTTCTTGGAAAGAAACATAAAGACCAAGCTGACCAATAAGCAGTACTTGTGCATCGCCTTACTGGAGACTCCTTTATTGGCGGTGATCGTGGCCCTGCTCACCCGCTTCGTACCCGATGACGGGTATTCTTTGCTGGCGAACAAAAATCTGGTATCCTACATTTTCATGGCGGTGATTGTCGCTACTTTCACGGGATTAAGTATCAGCGCCGAAGAGATCATCAAGGACCGGACGCTCCTAAAGCGAGAACGATTCTTGCGATTGAGCCGAGGCAGTTATCTCTCGTCAAAGATGTTCTACCTGCTTTGTATCTCAGCGATCCAAAGTTTGCTATTCATAGTGGTAGGAAATTTATTGATAGGCATTGGAAGCGAGATGTTCCTTACTTGGTGGATCACGCTATGGGCAACCTCATTCCTCGCCAACCTGACAGGTTTGGTACTATCGCAATCCCTAAACTCGATCGTAGCGATCTATATAACGATACCGCTGCTTTTAATCCCGCAGATCTTACTTTGCGGCTTAGTTGTCAAGTTCGACGATTTGAGCAGAAGCGCATCCAGCCGGAACATAGTGCCCCTTATCGGTGAGGTTATTCCCTCACGTTGGGCATTCGAGGCGTTGGTTACGGAACAATTCCGGAACAACAGCTACAACCGCCTATTTTTCACGGTCGAGAAAGAAAAGTTCCTAGCGCAATATTACCGGAATGTCCATGCTGACGAGGTGCGCAGCCTCATAAACAGCCTCAACCTGATCCCGGAGAAACGGGAAAAGAACACCCGGACGATCCACAACGAACTGGCCGTACTATCCCGTGCCGCCCGTATCGCCCCCTATACGTCCAAAGAGAGTTACGAGAGCTATATGGATAAAGTAGAAAAAGCCCTGCATACCCGTAGCGATAATTTCACGGCGTTATTAGAGAAAAAACGGAAAGAGGTCATTCAAGAACACGGCTCCGAATGGTTGAACACCTTGAAAAAGGAACATCATAACTCAGCCATCGAGGAGCTGGTACTCAACTCAACCAGTACCCAATTCTATAAGGAGACCCACAACCGGATCTACCCTAAAATCGGGCAGATTTATCTGGAACCGGACAATAATTGGGGACGTGCGCCTTTCTATAGTCATGAGAAAAAATTCGCCGGTTATACATTTTCTACTTTTACATTTAATTTATTAATGTTAGGAATCTTTGCTTTATTGGTAATTATATCTATCTTCGCAGAGTTTCCCGGCAAGTATTTAAACAAAGGGAGCGATTAATGACAAAATATATAATCTAAAAATAAAGAATAACATGAAAAAGAGTTTTGTTAGCCTGCTAACCATAGCAGCGATTACATTTGGAATGGTATCTTGCAACAGCAGTAAAAAACAAGACGCCGCTGAGCAAAAAGTAGAGGAAGAAGCAGCTATCGCAGGAGAAGTATCTAAAGGTCTGCTTACTGCCGAGTTGAAAGACGAGGTTACTCGTTTCTTGAAAGATATGCCGGATTCGGAGTTGCCTTACAAAGTATCTACCGGCGAGGTTACGATCTCTGTCGCTAATACTGATTTTATGTTGCCGGTCAGCAAGGTTTCCGAATTGAACACACAAGCCCAGAAAGCACGTGCTTGCGGTATCTACTTCGCAGACTTGAACGTATTGAAGGCTATGAAAAAGCCGACTACAGATATCGAGAACGTATTGGTTAAATTGACTACGGATCTGGACATTCCATTCGCTATCGACATCATGAAAGAGTCCGCTCCCGCTAACGCCAGCAAAGAGGAGTTAAGCAAATTCATGAAAAACCAAGAAAACAAATTGATCGACGCTATGATGGAAAATGATAAGGCTGACGTTGAGCTTGAGTTGTTAGGGGGCATGGCTGTAGAATATGCCATTGTATACGCAAATCCGGGCTTGGTTGTTAAAGGCGACGCTATTTCCGCCGGTTTGAGCGAGAATATGGAAAAACGTATCGGTATCATCCAGCAGATCACAGCCGACTTAGCTAAATATTATCCTGACTTGGAGCAATTAGGAACTACAATCGCTCCGTTAAGCGGAATGGTAGCAACCATAAATACGGCTCGTGAGTCAAAAGCTAAGATTGAGGAAATGCGTGCGAATCTATTGAAGTAATATAAACCTCATATCATAAAAAGTGTATGGTGATAACATCATACACTTTTTTATATCCCTTCGGATATCACTGCAACAGGCTTTGCAATAGTACTGCAACAAGCCTTACAGTAGTACTGCAACAGGCCTAGCAGTAGTACTGCAACCCTTATGCAGTAATGCTGCAGCACCTATGCAGTATCCTATATCTTATGAGTTTTGATAAGTACCTTATCCCCATTTTCCAGAGTAGTAGCGAAAAGATAGATAGTTCCTCCATCCGCAATTTTAGTTCGCTTACGTAACTCATCCACCGAGAGGGGGAAATTACGGACTGTGATATTCGCTTGGGGAATCTGCCTCGACAAGGTCTTACATTGTTTATTCGTAAAGGGGATCACTTCGTCTACCACAAAAGAACGTCCCGGAAAACTAGGGACAACCTCATCCGACGTATATAAATGACTGTTGACATGCAATTTATTCAATCCAAAGCGAGTGGCGACCGCTTTAAACGCACCCGCCTTCAAGATGGAAGCGTTCGGTTCGTATAAATAACGCTTGACTTCTCCACGGATGGAAGCGACAGCTTCCCGTTCTTCCACCAATGAGAACACAAACAATTCCGGCTCTTCCTCCGAAGTGAAATTCACGCAACAGATTTGAGGACTCCCGCCTTTCGAGCCTCGCTCCAACACAAACAAAAGCTCCTTACATTCATTTTTCACCGAAAGCACCTGTATGGCTGTCACATCCGGAAGCAAATCCAACGTCATATGAATATCCGCCATCGGAGATAATTTAGCGATCACCTTAGGGGCATGACCAAACAAGACAGGAACCAACTTTGTCAAATCCGGCTCGCAATCCTGCAGCGCAAAAACCCGCTTATTCCCCTCTCCCCTACGAGCCGGATCGATATAAAACACATCTATTCCATCGATCTTATCTATCAACTCCGTAGAATCGCCATTCAATACCGTTACGTTACCAACGTCTAGCACCTTGAAATTATGGATAGCCGCCTCGCAATAAGCGGGAAAGCGTTCGATATAAGTAACCTGCCGTACTTTCCGGGAGAAGAAATAGCTATCGATCCCCAATCCACCAGTCAAATCACATACATGTGCCTGTGGATCTACCAACCTCTGTTTGTACAAGGCAGTCTGTTCCGAGGAACATTGCTCCGCCGCTATCTTCGCCGGAAAAACCAGTCGATCGTTTTGATACCATGAAGGTAGTTTATCCTTGATCTGCCGCCGAGATTTTAATTGATCCACCACGAAAGGGATATCGATCCCCGGATAACGAGAGGCGGAAAGCAACAGACGATTCAAATCATCCGACGCATGTTCCTTGATAAATCGTGAAAGTTCCTCTATTTGTTCCATGCTTTGTCAACCTATACGTTCTTTAGGCAAAGTTAGCATAAAACGGCTACCTTTACCATATTCCGACTTCAATTGTATCTCACCGCCGAAACGCTGCGCTATCACTTGGCAAATCGCCAGTCCGAGTCCGGTGCCTTGCGCAAACTCATCCAATTTGCAAAAACGATCAAAAACTTGCTTCTGTTTCTCCTCAGGGATACCGATACCAGTGTCTTCTACATAGATATGAAGGCAGTCGCCTTTCGTACAGAAATAGTATCCCACTTCTATATAGCCCGAAGTCGTGAACTTGATGGCATTATTGATAAAATTAGACAATACTTGTTTCAGCCGATAAGGATCTACCGCCACAACCACCGGGATCTCGGGGACACGCATGCGTAGCTCTACCCCCTCGGGCATCATCAACTGGAAAGTACAATAGATTTCATTGATCAAGACATTCAAATCATGGCGATCGAAAACAAAACTCATCTTTCCAGATTCCATACGGGAAAGATCTAAAATATCATTGATCAGTTTCAATAGTAAGTCGGAGTTCGTATTAATCAACTTCACGAACTGCTCACGCTCTTCCGGCTCCAAGACCTCTTCCGAGTTCATTAAATTCGAGAAACCGACAATCGCATTCAGCGGCGTACGGATCTCATGGCTCATATTCGCCAAGAAAGCCGACTTCATCCGATCCGACTCCTCGGCTTTTTCCCTCGCAGAGATCAAGACCTCCTCCGTATCCTTGATATTTTGGATATTCAAACATAAGCCATTGATTACATACCCATCATTCGCATCCTCTAAGCTTCCGTAACGAAATTCCCACCATTGGTAACCTTTCCCGTTAAAATCGCAACGATATTGAAGGATATGATGAGAGATCGTACCCGTACAAATGAAATCAATCAAGGAGCGCAAACTCTGCCTATCGTCCGGATGAGTCATCTCGTACAGCTCATCCAAAGGAATTTCCCGGGGAGAAATATTCACATAGCTAAAGAACTCGTTGTCAAACCGGAAGGTACCAGACTGTAATTTCCAAGCGAATATATTCCCCCCTTCCAACGCTAAAGAAAGATGCTCCTTCTCTTGCTTTAAATTAGCGAGCACCGCTTTCCTTCGTCTTGCTTCCCGCCAATAGAGATAAAACAAATAACCGATCAATGCCAGCAATAAGATCACGCCCAAGGAAGAGGCGATAAAAACCCCAATCTTATACCGTTCAGAAATAGGCATATTGATGATGTGAACATTAGTAGGGACCTCCTCCTTTGAGATACCTAAACGTTGCATCTCCCCCCAATCATACAGATACTCTTTAGGACTCTCTACGATCGGAACGGAGGAGACAGGCGTACCGGAAAGAATTTTAGCCGCCAACCGAGCCTGTTCCGCCGCTTGTATGCGATTCGAGCAAAAATAGCCTCCCAGAACTTCCACGTTTATATTAAAGATTTCCCGCACCGCCGTAAATGAAGGAGTCACGAACATCTTAGACAAACCTGCGGATGTATAGTCATAACGGATATTGAAAAATACGCAATAAGGATAGGTACCATTAATATTACTCAATAAAAACTCCCCATTGGCTTTACGAAAAGGCATGAAATGAATTACATTTTTCGAAGGACGTATCGCCTTCATTCTCATCTCGGTTCTAAACGTCATGGAATCTACCTTAAAGTCCGGGTCATTTAATTGGAAAGCCAATTGATTATAATTCAATACATATCGGCTCGTATCGACCGCTTTTATCAACTCCCGGAAAGCCAACTGCCCTAAGGAGGTCTTATCATAATTGATATAAATGCGAGACTTTCCCATTTGCTGATCGATCAAACGAAGGTTTTCCTTATAATCAATCTTGTCCCAACTACCTGTTACGTTCGGATATTTTTCCAGCAAATCCCAATTAGGGAAATTGACGCCAGAGAAAACAACCGGAACTTTCTTTACAAAAGGATGGCCGCATTTCATCAACGTATAGGTAGCCTGATCATCATTCACCAATATGATGTCGGGCTTCCAAAGACGTATCGTATCGATAAAGTTATACATCCGTTCCTCTTCCTCCTCAGCCATATAGCACTCACAATCGAGATAAAACGTGCGGATGTCCGCATTCACCCGGTTTTTTCTCAGTTCTTTCCGGATATCCGAGTTTAATTCCAGATAGTTCTTGTCATCCCACCGAAAAGATTGGATCACAAGCACACGGCTCCGCTTCGCCTCGGGTTTGCACCCCAACGCCAATAAGAGCAGAATAAAAACACCCCCGGCATAATTTAAAAATCTCATGTCCAAACTTTAAACAGTAAATGTGACAAAAGTACGACTATTTTCAGTATTCACATTCATTAGCTGTATCTTTCTTTCCTTTCATCCCTTCTAAAATGAATAAATAAATCTTTTATAGGGATTGTCAAGGAAAAGCCGTATATTTGTCCATTGGTTGAAAACCTTGTAAACTGTATATTAACAAGATTAATTCTATTAGTAAATGGGAAGAATATTAGTTATTGGTGCAGGGGGCGTTAGTACCGTTGCTGTTAAGAAGATTGCGATGAATGCAGATATCTTTACCGATATCATGGTTGCCAGCCGCACAAAAAGCAAATGCGACCG
>ERZ780178.1116-NODE-1116-length-17862-cov-5.165665_pt1 | contig 17862 bp, 22 predicted proteins | sample MGYA00511018_ERZ780178 | MGnify/ENA primary metagenome ERZ780178 (study PRJEB29588, sample SAMEA2151439) | human gut metagenome | biome: human gut; feature: human-associated habitat; material: faeces | place: Denmark | collected 2008/2010 ...
AAAGACGGCGATCTTATCCACATATCCCTCGTCCAGATAGCCCGCCGACATCGTCAGCTCGTAGAAATCGGTCATGGTGGTCAGATTGCGTTTTACATCCAGCATGGGTAAACCCTCCTGTATATGCGGCTCAGCGTGTCTTGCGTGAGGCGAGCAGGACGCGGCCGGCAATATATATTCCATAGCAGCCAACGACGAAGAGCGTCAGCGCAATGACGACTTTGAAGTATGTGCTTGAAAAAAAAAGGCTCACCCGGGAAATCGTGTACAAAAGCTGATTGCGGGAAACATCGCTGCCGGCGATCAGGTCCGTCGTACCGATGACTTCGCCCTCAATGGTCAGCGTAACGGTGCCGACCACATCCCCCTGCCTGACGGGGGCCGCGATGCTTTTGGGCAGGTTGAAGGTCTGCTCGGTCAGGGCAGCGCCGCCCTCCTTGGGCAGCAGGGTCATCATATTGTCAGCCGGGTAGAGCATGACGGTGTCGGCCTGGGTGGTGAACGAGCGCTTCGACCGCGTGCTGATGGCGTATCACAACATCTACGATTCGTGGTCGTGGCTCGGCGGACACGCCGACGGAGACGAGGATCTGCTCGCCGTCGCGCTCAAGGAGGTCCGCGAGGAGAGCGGCGTCAAAAACGTCCGACCGGCAAGCGAGGACATTTTCTCGCTTGAGGTGCTGACTGTCGACGGCCACATGAAGCGCGGGAAGTACGTCTCCTCGCACCTGCATCTGAACGTCACGTATCTTCTCATCGCGGACGACACGAACGTGCTCACGGTCAAGCCCGACGAGAACAGCGGCGTGAAATGGTTCACACCGGAGGGCGCGGTGCAGGCCAGCAGCGAAAAATGGTTCCGCGAACATATCTACAATAAGCTCAACGAGAAAATGCGGCAGTTTTATGCGGAAAAGAAATAAAAGGAAAAGCCGCCCTGGGCGGCTTTTTTATTTCATCTTTCGTTTGACGATTCTCATTGCGAGAAGCAGGATCAGAACGACCGCAGCCGTAAAAACGGCACCAATCTGGATGCTCGTGTACCATGGGGCCGAGGTAAGGGCGTATAGACCCGGACGCTGGCGATAGTCGATATACTGATGGATGCTCGTGCCGGCAAAAACGCCCACGACGCACAAGATGGCGGTCCTTAATATCTGATATAGCTTTTTCATTTTTGCCTCCGGGATATGATTTGAAAATAGAAGGTCACCGGCTGCGCTTCAGTGCAAGGATATCTCTGACCAGAAAAGCGGCTGAGCCGCATACTGCCGCAATGGACGCCATATAAGCTGCCGCTCTCTGCATTGAGAACTGATAAAGGCAAATGGTGAGCGCTGTCGTGATGAGAAGCAAGTCGAAAACGATTTGTGCCTTCCGCTTTACCGCTGCTTCACGGATAAGAAACGTGCAGATGAATGCAGCGACCACGGTAAAAACCAGCAAAAGATAGCAGATGGTCTTCATATCGCACCGCCTTTATTTGAGTCGAGGAATTGCAATTCAGTATACCAGAAAAGCGGAGGAGAAGGCAACCCTTTGCAGTAAAAAAAGAAGCACTGCTTTCGCAGTGCTTCTAATCTGTTTGGTCGCTTAGATCGCGCGGGTAACCTTACCGGAACGCAGACAGCGGGTACAAACATAGACATGGCGGGGCGTACCATTGACGATAGCCTTCACGCGCTTGACGTTGGGCTTCCAGGGACGATTGGAACGACGGTGAGAGTGGGAAACTCTGATACCGAACGCAACACCCTTGTCGCAAAACTCGCACTTTGCCATCCGTTGCACCTCCTTGCTGTAATCAAATCAAGGCTTGGTCATTCACAAGCAGTTGATACTATAACAGATTGCATCACAAAATGCAAGTACTATTTTCAAAAAAGATGAAAAAATCTGTAATTTTTCCGCTCGCGGCGCAAAAGCGAAAAAAGCGTGGCGCGGCAGGGCGTTTTCGCTTGTAAAAAAGGGGGGCAGCGATTATAATTAAAGTGTATTTTATCACGCGGGCCAAGGCCCGCATGGAGGGAACTATGAATACCAATCGCTCCGTCCGCGTAAAGGACATCGTAGAAAAATTTCAGATGGAGGTCATCAACAAGGGCACGGATTACGACACCGAGATCTTGACCATCACGGACGTCAACCGCCCCGGCCTCCAGTTCATCGGCTTTTTCGATTATTTTGATCCGAGAAGATTGCAGATCATCGGCAAGAGTGAGGTGACGTTCCTGCGCGGCTACTCGGCCGAGGAGCGGCGCAAGCGCTTCGAGGACCTGTTCTGCTATGAGATCCCGGCACTGGTCATCTCGCGCAATTTAGATGTTTTCCCCGAGTGCCTTGAGATGGCGCAAAAGCACGGCCGCACGCTGCTTCGCACGAAGTACACGTCCGTCGAGTTCACCGCCATGACCATCGACTACCTGAACCACGCGCTCGCGCCCGTCATCACACGCCACGGCGTGCTCGTCGACGTGTATGGCGAGGGTGTGCTGATCTTCGGCGACAGCGGCATCGGCAAGAGTGAGACGGCCATCGAGCTCATCAAGCGCGGCCACCGCCTCGTCGCCGACGACGCGGTCGAGATCACGCGCATCGGCTCAACGCTCTCGGGCACGGCGCCTGAGCTCATCCGCAACTACCTTGAGGTGCGCGGCGTTGGCGTCATCGACGTGGAAAAGCTCTTCGGCGTGGGTGCAGTGCAGGATTCGACGCAGATCGACCTTGTCATCCAGTTTGAAAAGTGGGAGGATGACAAATTCTATGACCGTCTGGGTCTCGACGAAAACGACACGACCATCCTTGATGTGCCCGTGCCGCAGATCACCATTCCCGTCAGTGCGGGCCGTAACCTCGCCGCGATCGTGGAGCTGGCAGCGATGAACAACCGCCAGAAGAAGCACGGCTTCAACTCCGCGCGCGAATTCGCCGCGCAGATCGACGGCCACATTGACCGCGTGACCCGCGAAAATGAGCTGAAAAACCAGAATCCGTGAACGGAGGAGCATCTATGTCTTGGGAAACCGCACTCGACCGCCAGATCCATGACTATCTGCCCGACCTCAAATGGGCCGCAGATGAGCCGATGGCAAAGCATACGTCGTTCCGCATCGGGGGGCCGGCCAAACGCATGGCCTTTCCGAAAACGCGCGAGCAGCTCGTTGTGCTGATGGGCTTTTTGCAGGACGCAGGCGTCAAGCCGCTGCTGATCGGCAACGGCACGAACCTGCTCGTCGCCGACAAGGGCCTTGACACTGTGGTCATCGACACGTCCGCCGAGCTTTCTCATATTGAGCTGACGGACGAGGGCGAGATCGCAGCGGACGCAGGCGTGTCGCTCGCGAAGCTCGCGCTGTTCGCATGGAAAAACGGCCTGACGGGGCTGGAATTTGCCCACGGCATCCCCGGCACGCTCGGCGGCGGCGTCGTGATGAACGCAGGTGCCTACGGTGGGGAGCTCAAGGATGTTGTCACCGAAGTGACGGCGCTGTATCCCGACGGCGTGAAGGTTTTAACACCTGCGGAGCTGGATTTTTCTTATCGCCACAGCGTGTTTTCCGCGGGCGAGGGCATCGTCCTCGGCGCGAAGGTCAAGCTCGAATCGGGTGATCCGGACGCCATCAAGGCAAAGATGGACGATCTGATGGCGCGGCGCAAGGCGAGCCAGCCGCTCGAGCTGCCGAGCGCGGGCAGCACGTTCAAGCGCCCGACCGGCTACTACGCGGGCCCGCTGATCGAGGGCTGCGGCCTCAAAGGCTGCCGCGTCGGCGGGGCAGAGGTTTCAAGCAAGCACGCGGGCTTCGTCGTGAACGTCGGCGGCGCGACCTGCGCCGATGTGCTCGCCCTCATCGAAAAGGTACAGAAGACCGTTTACGACGCGCACGGCGTGATGCTGGAGCCGGAGGTCAAGATCATCCGGTAAATAGAAAGAGAGACAACGATGGAAATTCTGATCATATCCGGTCTGTCCGGCGCGGGCAAGTCCAGCGCCGCCACCTATCTGGAGGACATGGGCTACTACACGGTGGACAACGTGCCGGCGGACATTATTTTGAAATTTGCCGAATTCTGCGCGCAGAGCGACGGCCGCTATGACCGCGTCGCGCTCGTGAGCGACATCCGCTCGGGCAACGGCAACTTTCAGGGGATTTTAGACGCAATGGAGCGGCTCAAGCAGGGCGGCGATATCTGCCGGCTGCTGTTCGTCACGGCGGACCTTGAGACCATCATCAAGCGCTACAAGGAGACGCGCCGCCGCCATCCGCTGATGTCTGACGGCATGACCATCGAGCAGGCGATGCACCGCGAGCAGGAGCTGCTGCGCCCGCTGCGCGAGCACGCCGACTTTGTCATCGACACGACGCTCATGCCCGCAGCCAAGCTCAGAAATGAGCTCTACGGTCTCTTTGGCGACAAGAGCGCGCGCGGCAAGCTGAGCGTGAACGTCGTCTCATTCGGCTTCAAATACGGCATCCCGCTGGAAGCCGACCTGGTATTCGACGTGCGCTTCCTGCCCAATCCCTTTTACGTGCCGGAGCTCAAGCACAAGACTGGCATGGACAGTGAGGTCTATGACTACGTGTTCTCGTTCCCGCAGACGAAGACGTTTATCGACAAACTCGAGGGAATGCTCTCATTTCTGCTTCCGCTCTACGCAGAGGAAGGGAAGAGCACGCTCGTCATCGCCGTCGGCTGCACGGGCGGGCACCACCGCAGCGTGTCCGTCGCGCGCTGCATCGCGTCCTACCTCACGGCCCTGGGCTATCCCGCGTTTGAAAATCACCGCGACATCACGCGCGGCTGAAGCAAGTTTTTGAAACGAAAGAAGGTGGCGGCATGTCGTTCGCCTATGATGTAAAAGCGGAGCTCTGCAAGGTTCCGATCAACCGGAGCTGCTGCGCCGTGGCCGAGGGCTGCGGCGTGCTGCTGTACGCCAGCGCATTTACCGCAAACGAGGTGCGCATCGTCACGGAAAATGACGAATTCGCCGCGCGTCTCCCAAAGCTCTTCCAAAAGGCATTTTCCCTGCGCTTTGACGAACTCCCTGACAAGTCGAAGGACGGCGGCAAGCTCGTCTTCCGCATCACGCAGGAGGACAAGCTCGACACGATCTGGCGCGCGCTCGGCTACGATCGCCGGGCGCATTTTGCGCTGCACCTGAACTTTGCGCTGCTTGAAGAAGAGTGCTGTCGGGCGTCGTTCCTGCGCGGGGCGTTTTTGTCCGGCGGCAGCGTGACCGACCCGCAAAAGCGGTATCACTTAGAGCTTGCGACCTCGCACGTGCAGGCGGGGCGCGAGGTCGAGGCGCTGCTGCGCGACATGGGCTTTGAGCCGAAAAATGTCATGCGGCAGAATAACCTCATTACATATTTTAAGAGCAGCACCCATATCGAAGACCTGCTGACGCTCATCGGCGCGCCGGGGCGCGCGCTTGAGATCATGTCGGCCAAAATCGAAAAGGAAATGCGAAACACCGTGAACCGGCGCGTAAACTGCGACGCGGCCAACCTTGACAAAGCAGTGCTGGCCTCACGTGAACAGGTGGAAGCCTTTACACGCTTGACCGAGTCCGGTGCGATCAACGACCTGCCCGTCAAATTGCAGGAGGTCGCTGTCGCGCGGTTACTTCAGCCAGAGCTGACGCTTTCAGAATTGGCGGCGACATTTGACCCGCCGCTGACGAAGTCGTGTTTGAATCACCGCATCCGAAAGCTCATGGAGATCGCAAAAAAAGAAGAGAACGAATAGGAGGGAGCGCGCCATGTCGTTTGCCCATTTACATGTCCATACCGAATACAGCCTGCTCGACGGTGCGTGCCGTATCCGCGACCTCCCCAAGCTCGTCAAGTCGATGGGGCAGACCGCCTGCGCCATCACCGACCACGGCGTGATGTACGGCGCGATCGATTTTTACCGCGCGTGCAAGGCGGAGGGCGTCAAGCCCATCATCGGCTGCGAGGTGTACGTCGCCCCGCGCACACGCTTTGACAAGCAGCACGAATTCGACAGCGAGGCCCGCCATCTCGTGCTGCTGTGCGAGAATGAGGAGGGCTATCGGAATCTTTCCTACCTCGTCTCAATGGCGCACGTCGAGGGCTTTTACATCAAGCCGCGCATCGACCTGGATCTTCTGCGCGAGCACTCCAAGGGCCTCATCGCGCTCTCGGCGTGTCTCGCCGGTGAGATCCCGAGAAGGCTCCGCAATGGCGACTACAACGGTGCCAAGGAATATGCCTTAACACTATCTGAAATCTTTGGCCCCGAGCACTTCTACCTCGAATTGCAGGACCACGGCATCCGCGATCAGGCCATCGTCAACAAGGGCATCCTGCGTCTGCACGAGGAAACGGGCCTCCCGCTCGTCGTGACGAACGACGCGCACTATCTTCGAAAAGAAGATGCCTACGCGCACGATGTGCTGCTCTGCATCCAGACGGGCAAGACCGTGGACGACGAAAACCGCATGCGCTACGAGCCGCAGCGCTTCTACCTGCGCTCGACCGAGGAGATGGCGGCACTGTTTCCCGACTATCCCGAGGCGGTCGAGAACACCGGCAAGATCGCCGAGCGCTGCAATCTGGAATTCACGTTCGGCAAGTATCATCTGCCGGAATTCAAGGTGCCGGAGGGCTACACCTCGCTCACATACTTCAAAAAGCTCTGCGCCGACGGCTTCGCCCAGCGCTATGGCGAAGGGACGGACAAGCAGCGCGCGCAGCTCGAATACGAGCAGAATATGATCGAGCGCATGGGCTTTGTCGACTACTTTTTGATCGTCTCCGACTTTGTGCGCTACGCCAAGAGCGTCGGTATCCCCGTCGGTCCGGGCCGCGGCAGCGCGGCAGGCAGTATCGTTTCGTACTGCCTGTCGATCACAGACATCGAGCCGATGAAATACGGCCTGTTCTTCGAGCGCTTTTTGAACCCCGAGCGCGTGTCGATGCCTGATATCGACATGGACTTCGGCGATACACGCCGCGGCGAGGTCGTGGACTACGTCCGCCGCAAATATGGCGACGATCACGTCGCCCAGATCGTCACGTTCGGCACGATGGCCGCGCGCGGCGTTATCCGCGACGTGGGCCGCGCACTCAATATGAGCTATGCCGACTGCGACGTCATCGCCAAGCTCGTCCCCGCAGGGCCGCACGTCACGCTCGACGACGCGCTGCGCATCTCGCGCGAGCTGCGCGAAAAGTACGAGGGCGACGAGCAGGTGAAAAAGCTCATCGACACGGCACGCGCCCTTGAAGGCATGCCGCGCCACGCCTCGACGCACGCCGCCGGCGTGGTTATCACGAAGCGCCCCGTCGTCGACTATGTCCCGCTCGCGCGCAACGACGACACGATCGTCTGCCAGTACGTGATGACGACGCTCGAAGAGCTGGGCCTTCTCAAAATGGACTTCCTTGGCCTGCGCAACCTCACGATTCTGGATGACGCAGTCAAGACGATCCGTGAAAAGGATAAAAACTTTACTCTTGCCGGTATTCCTGAAAATGACGCCGCGACCTACGAAATGCTGGCCGCGGGGCGGACGTCGGGCGTCTTCCAGCTCGAATCGAGCGGCATGACGGGCGTGTGCGTCAGCCTGAAGCCGCAGAACATTGAAGACATCACGGCTCTGATCGCGCTCTACCGCCCGGGGCCGATGGAATCCATTCCAAAATTCATTGCCTGCAAACACGACCCGAAAAAGGTCACATACCTCATTCCGCAGCTTGAGCCGATCCTGTCGATCACCTATGGCTGCATCGTGTATCAGGAGCAGGTCATCCAGATCTTCCAGCAGCTCGCGGGCTACTCGCTCGGCCAGGCAGACATGCTGCGCCGCGCGATGAGCAAGAAGAAGGTCAAGGACATCGAGCGCGAGCGCGAGGCGTTTCTGCACGGCGATCCCGCGCGCAATATCTCCGGCTGCGTGGCAAACGGCATCGACGAGAAGGCCGCGCAGGAAATTTACGAGGAAATTTACGCCTTCGCGAACTACGCGTTCAACAAGGCGCACGCCGCGGCCTATGCGGTCGTCGCGTATCAGACGGCATACTTCAAGTGCCACTATACGAAAGAATACATGGCGGCGCTTCTATCCAGTGTGCTCGACTCGTCCGACAAGGTGGGCGAATACTTCAATGAGTGCCGCGAGTGCGGCATCAAGCTCCTGCCGCCGGACGTCAACCATTCCGCCGACCGCTTCACGGTCGAGCCCGAGGGCATCCGCTTCGGCCTCGTCGCCATCAAGAACATCGGCCGCGGGCTGATCCTGCGCATGATGCAGGAGCGTGAGCTCAACGGCCCGTTCGTCGACTTTCAGGATTTCTGCCGCCGTATGGACGGTATGGAGATCAATAAGCGTGCGGTCGAGAACCTGATCCGCGCAGGCGCGTTCGATTCGACGGGCGCGAAGCGCTCGCAGCTCATCGCTGTCTACGAAAAGGTGATGGACGGCATCGCCGAGGGCAACCGCACGAACGTGGAGGGGCAGATCGACTTTTTCGGCATGGGCGCGGAGACCGCGCAGCAGGCCGCGCTCGTCCTGCCCGACATTCCCGAGTTCACGCCGCAGGAGCTCATGGCGATGGAAAAGGCCACGACGGGCCTTTACCTCTCGGGCCATCCGATGGACGCCTACCGCTCGCTCGTCCGCTCGTCCGGTGCGGCCGCTATCGGCCGCGTGATGGAGGACTTTGCGCAGGAGGCGGGGCCGACGACGTTCTCCGACGGGCAGAAAATTTCACTCGCCGGTGTTGTGACCGCGAGCAAGACGAAGATGACGAAGAAAAATACCCTCATGGCTTACGTGACGCTCGAAGACGGCACGGGAGCCATCGAAATGCTCTGCTTCACGCGCGCGCTTGAACAGTACGGCAGCTATTTACAGGAGGGACAGGTCATTTATGTCACGGGCACGCTGTCCGTGCGCGATGAAAAGGCACCGCAGCTCATGTGTGACTTTGCCCGTCCGCTGAACGCCAATTTTTCGACGGGAACGGTTGCGCCTGCGCAGGCGCCACAGCAGCAGCAGCGGACGGGGCAGACGCTCTATCTGCGCCTGCCGTCGGTTGACGGGCCGGAGATGGCGATCCTCCGCAAAATCCTCTATATGTTCGAGGGAAAAGAGAACAACGTCCGCATCCGCGTGCTTGATACCGGCAAGCTCATCGGCACGACCTGCGACCTGCACACCTCGCTTGTGTGCGACTTGGAAGAGCGCTTCGGCAAGGAAAACGTTGTGGTAAAGTGAAAATCTGCCCATCGCAACGCAAAATTGCGCGATAGTTGCTGGAGGAAACCGCTGCTTTTCGCTATGATGAGCGCATCAAACGAAAAGGAGAACAACTATGCAACTCACTCTAATCTTATTCCCAATCGCGCTTGCGATCTACGGCGCGATCATCTACCTCTTCGTGCTGCTCGTCAAGGCGCTGCGAAAGTACATCAAGTCCAAAGACGTGCGCGAGGAGAAGAAGGCTGTCTGCCGCTCGCTCGGCGAAGCGCTCAAGGCGCACCGGACGGAAAAACAGATGACGCAGGAATTCGTTGCCGAGACGCTCGGCGTCAGCCGTCAGGCGGTCAGCAAATGGGAGAACGGCACGTCCGACCCCAGCACGTCGAATCTCTGCGCGCTCGCGAAGCTCTACGGCATACCGGTCGAAGAACTGCTGCATGAGACGCAGGATGAGAAAAGCGAAGATTGAAGCAAAAAAGAGACAGCCGAACGGCTGTCTCTTTTTTGCATATTGATATGTATGTTATTTTCCCTCGTCGGGTTCGGAGAAGAGCGTGTTCAAAACACCGGTGTAGAGCTGCTCGGGATTTTTCTGGAAGCGCTCGGCGAGATCCTTGGCCATGACCTCCTTGGGAACCATCAGTTCCATCTTCAAGATGGGCTGGCTCTCGTCGTCGTTGAACGCGAGCGTGACCGTGTAGGTCCCGTTGCGGCGCGGCGCGATGTCGGACTGGATCTGCGCGCGGCGCTTGAGCTTCTGGTTGAAGATCGTGATGTTCTTGTCGGCGCGCAGGCGCACAGAGTAGGGAAGGCTCGACTCGCAGATCGCGCCGTTGTGCAGGCCCTTTTCCGTGATGGCGTAGAGCCCGTCGTCCGAAAGCGTCAAATGCTGCGACTCGACCAAATTGCTCAGGCATTCGGAAAAGTCAAAAAAGTCGATGCCGTCGTCGCACATCGTCAGCTCTTGCATGGCCTCGAACGGGACCGGCTCGATGAGCCGGGCAGCAACATACAGAATGAGAAATTTGATCTCCAGTTTGTCCTGGATAAAACCGACGCGCCCCATAGCGCACCTCCTCGGGTGAATTTACAGCGATCATAACACAAAATGACTGCCAATACCACAAAAAGTTGTCGGTATCAGTCGGTCAAAAACTATATTTAGTATAGCACACCTTTTTTCGCTTGTATAGGTCTTTTTCAAAATCGGCAAAAACGCGGCACACCCATCTTCGCGTACGGCATAGACTGGGGTGAAAGAAAGGCGCGGTCGCGCCCGACTTTCCAGTACTTAAAATAGGAGGTATTCTTGCTTTATGGCTGATAAAGTAGCAGCAGGCCCCGTCGGCGGTGCGAACGGCGCGCGCGAGGCGGTCTGTATTCATACGAAAAAGATCTATTCATCCTGCCGCGACAAGGATTGCATTGAGGATTTGCGCTTTTACCCCACGGCCACGGCGCAGAGCGTTTTGAGCACGGCGCAGGGGCTACGCGGCGGCAGCGCCGAGCTCATCTACACGTTTGTCGACGTCGAGCCCGTGAACTTCAACCGCGGGTACTACACCGTCGACATGCACTTTTTCTACCGCATCACCTTGCAGGCGCTCAACGGCAGCACGCGCTACACGGAGATTGAAGGTCTTGCGACCTTTGATAAGCGCGTCGTGCTCTTCGGCAGCGAGAGCGGCGCGAAGATCTACTCTTCCATCCCCGAGGCAAACGCCATCGACGCGCCGCTGAACCTGACGGCAAATCTCCCGACCGCGGTGGTCGAGGTCGTCGACCCGATGCTGCTGTGCGCGCACTTTGCCGACAACTGCAACTGCCGCTGCGGCTGTGACCGCGGTACGCTCGGCGGCGTGCCCGCGGGCATTCTGGCAGCATTCGACGAGCCAATCATCTTCGACGAGTCCGCGATTCGCCGCGTGTGCATCTCGCTCGGCCAGTTTTCGACTGTGCGCTTAGAGCGCGACACGCAGCTTCTCATCCCCGTGTACGACTACTGCATTCCGTCCAACGAGTGCACGCTTGCCGGCGGCGACTGCAGCTGCGAGGACCCGTGCAAGGTCTTCGATGCGGTGGAGTTCCCGATGGACGATTTCTTCCCGCCCGCGGCAATGCCCAACGGCGGCTGCGGCTGCGCGTGCCCCTGCGGCGAACAGTAAAAATCAAACGCGAAAAAACGGGGAATTTCCCCGTTTTTTCTTTTGCCCGAAACGGGACAAACCGGCATAAGCGTGTCCACCGCCTCATAGATTGGACTAACACCAAAGAAGGGAAGTGGGAACGGTGGAACGTCTGGAACGGATCTATCGCTACGAACAATCGTGCGAGTTTTTACCGCACCGGCTCAAAAGTCTCGCCCTGTCGCTGCCGGACAAGCAGAAAGAGCGCGTCGAGGAGCTGCGCCTTCGCGTGATGCACCCGCTGACGGTGCTGACACTGGAGGGCGAGCTGAACGCCGCGCCGGACGGGCGTGCGTCGCTCGTGACGGCGGAAGACCTCGAACAGATGCTCGGCGCGGTGACGGAGTATTCGCGCTATGCCTGCATCGAAACACTGCGGCAGGGCTTTTTGCCGCTGCGGGGCGGGTTCCGCCTCGGCGTGTGCGGCAGCGCCGTCGTGCGCGACGGCGAGGTGAGCAATCTGAAGGACATTTCGTCGCTCGCGCTGCGCATCGTGTGCGAGCACATCGGGCTCGGGAGCGACATTGCGCCGCAGCTCTTCAGCGCTGACGGGCGGTTTTTGAGCACGCTCATTCTCTCGCCGCCCGGCGGCGGGAAAACGACGCTGCTGCGTGACCTCATCCGCGTGCTCTCGCTCGGGGACAGCGAACACCGCGCGCTGCGCGTGGCGGTCATCGACGAGCGCTGCGAGCTCGCCGTGTGCTGCAAGGGGCGAGCGCAGATGGAGCTCGGCAACCACACGGACGTGCTCTCGCTCTGCCCAAAGGCCGTCGGCATCCCGATGGTGCTGCGCGGCATGAACCCGCAGGTCATCGCGGTCGATGAGATCACGGCGGAGGAGGATATCCGCGCAATGTGCCTGGCCGCGAACTGCGGCGTCGGGCTGCTCGCGAGCATCCACGCCGCGAGCGTTGACGAGCTGCACCAGAAGCCGCTCTGGCGGGAGCTTCTGCGCGCGAGGGTGTTTCGCCGCTGCATCGTCATCCGCTCGAACGGCGGTGCACGTTCTTACGAAGTGGGTGACCTGCCATGCTCCAACTGACGGGCAGTGCACTGATCCTCGGTGCGGCGCTGTGGCTGCAAAGGAGTTTCCATTTACGTACTTTACTGCGGCAAAGGACGCTTCGCGCGCTTTCCGGTGCGTTTCTCGCACTCGAGAGCGCCGTCCGATTGACGCTGACGCCGCTGCCCGCGCTGCTGCGGCACTTGAGCTGCGAACCGGAAGCCGCGGGCTTCTTTGAAGGTGTGACCGCAAACCTTGCGCGCGGCGAACCGCTTGCCTCTGCATGGGAGCACGCCGCAAAGACTCTGCCCATCGCCGCGCGGGAGCGGGAGACTGTATCGGCGCTGGGACACGCGCTCGGCGGGGATGAGGAAAGCGTCTGCGCCGCGCTGACGCTCGCGGCAAGCGAGCTCTCGCGCCTTGAAGAGGAGCTGCGTCAAAGGGAGCGCGAAACGGGCCGCATCACGGCGGCACTGTGCCTCGGAGGCGGGGCAATGCTCTGTATTCTGCTGCTATAACGTTATTGAAAAGGATAAACGCTTTACATAAGGAAGACGTCTATGGATATTGACCTCGTGTTCAAGATCGCAGCGGTGGGCATCGTCGTCGCCGTGCTCAATCAGCTGCTCGTGCGCTCGGACCGTCCGGATCAGGCAATGCTCGTGAGCCTGGCCGGTCTCATCACGACGATGATGCTGCTCGTGCGGGAGATCAGCTCGCTCTTTGATCTCATCAAGAGCCTGTTTGGGTTTTAGGATGGAGCTGCTCATCAAGCTTGCGGCGCTGAGCCTGTGCGTGAGCGCCGTGACGGCGCTGCTCAAGAAGAGCGACGAAGCGCTCTCACTTCTGCTGCTGCTCGCGGCAGTGCTCGTCGGCTGCGCGATGCTGCTGCCCGCGCTCTCCGAGTTATTCGACTTCTGCGAGCGGGCGCTGTTGCTCACGGATCTGCCGCTCACGCTGTTCGTGCCGGTCGTCAAGGTCACGGCCATCGCGCTCGTGGCGCGCTTTTCCTGTGCGCTGTGCGCGGATGCGGGGCAGAGCGCGCTGTCGAGTCTGCTCGCCGCGGCGGGGACGCTGTGCGCGCTTGTCTGCGCGCTGCCGCTGATGGAAGCCCTGCTCGAGATGGTGGAGGGATTTCTATGAAAAGGCTGCCCTGCTTTCTTTTTGCCGCGCTGCTGCTCTGCGTGAGCGCCTCGGCGCTCGAACTGCCGTCAGAACTCGACGGCACCGTGCCGCGCGAGCTCATCGACAGCGCCGAGGCGGGGGATGATCTGCTCCTGCGCGGCGGACAGTACCTTTTTTCGCACTTTCGCGCGGCATTGCAGGATGCGGTGGCAAATTCCCTGCGCGGCGCGATGGCGCTGATGCTGCTCTCGCTCCTGTGCGGCCTCATCGAGGGCACGGCGGAGAGCGCGGGGGAGACGCCCACGCGATACGCGGGCTATCTCGGCGTGCTGGGTGCGGCGGCGCTTTCGGCAGGGGACTTAAGCGCGCTCATCGGCCTTGGCGTCGAGACGATGGACGAGCTTTCGGTGATGGCAAAGCTCCTGCTGCCGACGATCGCCGCAGCGATGGCGGGCGGGGGCTGTGTGGGCTCGGCAAGCGTCTGGCAGGTCGGCGCACTGATGCTGAGCGACATCTTTCTTTCGCTGATGCGCGATGTGCTCGTGCCGGTGCTCTACTGCATGATCGGCACGGCGGCCGCGGGCGCGCTTTTGGAGCAGAGCCGCTTATCGCTGCTCTCCAAGGGCATCGGCAAGCTGCTCTCGTGGGGCTTGAGCGCGATTCTGATCGTATTTACCGCGTTTTTGTCGGTCTCGAACCTGCTGGCCGGTTCTGCCGACCGGCTCGCGGTCAAGGTGGGCAAAACCGTCATCTCCGGCGCGGTGCCCGTCGTCGGCGGAATATTGTCCGACGCGACGGAGGCCGTCGCCGCCGCGGCGCTCACGCTGCGCGGGACGCTCGGTGTGCTGGGCGTATTTTCGGTGCTGGCGCTGTGCCTTGTGCCGCTGCTGCGCATGGCGGTGCAGTATCTTTTTTATCAGCTCGCGGCGTTTTTCAGCGGCATGGTGGGGTCACAATCACTCAGCAAGTTTTTAGAGCAGCTCTCCTCCGCGTTTTCACTGATGCTGGCGATGACGGCAGGCGGGGCGTTCTTGCTGCTCGTGTCGCTTTTGATTGCAATGATGATGGTGGTGACGGTATGACGTTTCTTCGCTCGTGGCTTTTAAGCGTGACAGCCTGCGCGGTACTCGTGAGCATTGTCCAGCAGCTCACGGACGGCGGCGCGATGAAAAAGATCGTGCGTTTTGTCGGCGGGATGGTGCTGATGCTTGCGATGCTGCGCCCGCTGCTCTCACTCACGTTCGATCTGCCGGAGCTCGACGGCGGTCATTACCGCGAGGCGGTCGAAGCGCTGAAGGAAACGCTGAACGCCGAGCAGGACAGTGCGCTCGGTGATAGCATAGCTGCGCAGACGCAGGCATATATTGAGGACAAAGCCAGCTCCTTAGGTCTGAGCGTGCGCGCCGAAGTGCAGACCGCTTTACGCGACGGCGTACCGTTTCCGGACAGCGTCACACTGTACGGAGAAAACAGCGCGGCGCTCGGCGCGTACATCGTACAGGAGCTTGGTATTGCAGAGGAGAATCAGCTATGGATCGAACCGAAGTGAACGCATCGCCCGTGCAGAAGGCGCTGCAAGGCATCAAGAAGTACAAATACGTCCTCCTGACGGCGCTGCTCGGCGTGCTGCTGTTGCTGCTGCCGCAGAACGAGAAAGCGACGGACACGGGTTCCGCAACGCCGTCCGCCGCGGAAAATTTCGACCGCGAGGCGCTGCAAAACGAGATGGAGGATATTCTTTCCTCGCTCGACGGCGTCGGGAAGCTCTCGCTTATGCTGACGGTCGAGGGCGGCGGCGCTTACGAGCTGGCTCAGGATGAGACCGCGTCGCTCAAAGCCCGAGGGGAGGAGGTCGACGAGCAGACGCGAAAGACGGAGACCGTTGTGCTCGGCAGTGGCACGAGCGCCGAGGTCGTCGTGACCCACAGCCGCTATCCGCGCTTTGTCGGCGCGCTCATCGTGTGCGAGGGCGGAGACCGCGCGGATGTCCAGCTCAAGGTGACGCAGGCCGTCAGCGCGCTGACGGGGCTTTCGTCCGAGCGCATCTCCGTTGTTAAAGGAACGCCATGAAACTACAATATTTTTATTATGCAAAACGCAGGGAGGAAACAGCTATGAAGCAATTATGGAAGCGGAACGCAGTGGTCGGCACGATCCTGGTCTTTGTCTGCGCGGCAATCTTTCTGAATGGAAAGTACGCCGAAAAGGTCGACAAGCCCACAAAGGTCTTAGGTCAGTCCGAGCTTGTGAGCACAGACGGCGACGCCGCCGAGGTTTCGGCAAACGCGGAGGGGAAGGACTACTTTGCCTCAGCCCGCCTGACGCGCCAGCAGGCGCGCGACAGCGCGCTGTCGCTTTTGAAAGAGGCGAGCGAAAACCAGGACGTGGACGCCGAGACCGCAAGCGAGGCGGCGAAAAGCATCGAAACGCTCGCTTCCTATACGCTCAGCGAGGCGCAGATCGAAAACATGGTCACGGCCAAGGGCTATGAGGACTGCGTCGTCTTCATGTCCGAAGACGGCGTGAGCGTGGTCGTTTCGACGGGAGAAGAGGGGCTCCAGACCGAGGACATCGCCCGCATCACGGACATCGTCAAGCAGGAGACGGGGCTCAGCGCCGAGAGCATCAAGATCATGGAAGTAAATTAGCTGTTGTAATTTTGGGAAAAAGATGATAAAATACTTTCGATATGAGCATTCACAAACAAGGAGAGGATATCTGAATGGCTGAGAATCGAGAGTATCTGACCCGCGCCGAGGAAAACGGCAGCATCAACATCGCAGAAGACGTGGTCGCCGCGATCGCCGCCGACGCTATCGGCGAGATCGAAGGCGTTGGCTCCATGTGCCAGAATATGACCGAACAGATCACTGAGCAGTTCACGGGCAAAAAGGGCCTGCGCGGCGTGCGCGCCGAGGTCAAGGACGGCGAGATCATCGTCGACGTCTACCTGATGGTGCGCTATGGCTACGCCATCCCCGAGACCGCACGCAAGGTGCAGGACAGCGTGTCCGCCGCCGTGAGCGGCATGACGGGCTACAACGTCCACGCGGTCAATGTCCACGTCGGCGGGATCAGCTTCAACTAAAGAAAGATAAGATCAACAGATAAAGGAACAGACGAGAATGATTCGCAATACAGCGCGAGAGATCGCAGTGCATCTTGCATATGAACTGAGCTTTACGGATAAGACGGTGAAAGAGCTTCTCGACGAGCGGCTGACGAAGGAATACTTCGACACGCTCAAGGATGAGGACAACATCTACGAAAAGGCCCCCGGTGCCGCGCAGGCGGAATACATCCGCTCCATCGTTTCCGGCGTTGCCGAGCACGCGCCGGAGCTGGACGGCTACATCGCCAAGTACGCCAAGGGCTGGAGCTTTGACCGCATCCCGCTCGTCGCCTCGGCGATCATGCGCGTTGCGATGTACGAATCGCTCTACCGCAGCGACATTCCAACGCGCGTGGCCGTCAACGAGGCCGTGGAGATTGCCAAGAAGTACGAAACGCCTGAAACAGTGAAGTTCATCAACGGCATCCTCGGCAGCTTCGTGCGCGGCGAGATCAGCGCGGAATAAAAAATGCTCTTAAAAGCAGAGTACCGACAGGCGCTCTGCTTTTCTTCCGTTTTTCATTTTGTTTTGAGAGAGGGGTGACGCGGCGTGGCGCAGGAGCAGATGATCTTCAGCGTATCGGAAGCCAACAATTTCATCAAGGCGCTGCTCGACGCCGTGCCGCAGCTCCAGACCATTTTCGTGCGCGGCGAGATCTCGAACTACAAGCTCTATCCCTCCGGGCACCATTACTTCACGCTCAAGGACGAGGGGAGCGCGCTCAAATGCGTGATGTTCCGCGGCATGGCGGGGAAGCTCCGCTTCCGCCCGGAAAACGGCATGAAGGTCATCGCCTTTGGCCGCATCGGCGTATTCCCGCGCGACGGCGCGTACCAGCTCTACTGTTCTGAGCTCAGCGTCGAGGGCGTGGGTGACCTGCACGTCGCCTTCGAGCAGCTCAAGGAAAAGCTCTTCAAAGAAGGGCTTTTTGACCCCGCGCACAAAAAGCCCTTGCCGAAATATCCAAAGCGTATCGCCATCATCACCTCGTCCGCGGGCGCGGCGGTGCATGATATGCTGCGCATTTTGAATGCGCGCTGGCCGATGAGCGAAGTCGTGCTCCTGCCTGTGCGCGTACAGGGAGCAGAGGCGCCGCCGGAGATCGCAGGCGCGCTGCGCTACGCGAATAAATGGCAGGTCGCCGACCTCATCATCACAGGCCGCGGCGGCGGGTCGATCGAAGATCTGTGGGCATTCAACGATGAG
>ERZ780178.1130-NODE-1130-length-17756-cov-3.845771_pt1 | contig 17756 bp, 18 predicted proteins | sample MGYA00511018_ERZ780178 | MGnify/ENA primary metagenome ERZ780178 (study PRJEB29588, sample SAMEA2151439) | human gut metagenome | biome: human gut; feature: human-associated habitat; material: faeces | place: Denmark | collected 2008/2010 ...
TGAGCCTTTCCGAAATTGCTACGGTAAGCAAATTTATCAAAATTCATGTCACTTTAATCTATTAATGTTATGAAGTACGTTTATTTAATTCTGGCCGCTGCGTTGTTGGCGACGTCGGCCTCGGCCCAAACGGGAATGACCCGGGAACAGATGGAAAGTCGTCACCAGGAACGAGTGCAAATGCGCGATGCGCGTCATCAGACCGAGATCAAACAGATGGATTCGATCGTCCTGAACCGTTACTACAAGTTCATGCCGACCAGCTTCCAGCAGGAACCGGCCGGGAACATGCACCAGATCTATTCGATCATGTATTCGTTGGCGATGTACAAGGACTACGTGGACATCGATATCCCGTACATCGTAGGCGTGGTCGCTCCTTATCATTTGACGATCATGAACTACATTACGTTCGACATCCAGAAGTATACCGCCGTTCAGAACGAGGACGGGTGGACGATTTCTTTCTCGTCGAATCTCTATTCGGACAATACCTATACGTTTACGTTCAAAATCTACTCGATCACCCGCGAGGCCGTGCTGAACATCGCTTCGACCCTCTATCCGACGGTGACCTACTACGGTTCGATCCAGCAGATCTATTAAACTTCGGCGAAAAGACGTCATGAAAAAATGGTTGCTTTTTACGATGCTCGCCGCCGCGCTGACGGCCGCCGCGCAACAGCCCGACCGGCGCCAGCGCAGCGCCGCCGAACGCCAGTTGCGCCAGCAGCGTTTCATGGAGCGACTGGATTCGATGGTGGCGTCCGGAGATTTCCAGTTTCTGCCGGTGAGCATGGAGTGGGGGCCGCGGGGCGGCTCGCAGATCATCAAGGCCGAGACGACGGGCCCCCTCAAGGAGCACCGCCTGACGCCCCGCATCGCCGACACGGCCAAGGCGCTCTACATCATCTATCTCGGCGTCTCCGTCGCCTGCGCGATCTCCTACCATCTGGCAGGCATGGAATGGGAAGACGCCATCATGCACATGATGACGACCGTCAGCCTCTCGGGCATCGGCACGCATGACGCAAGCTTCGCATACTTCAACAGTCCCGCCGTCGATGCGGTCGCCATCGTCTTCATGCTGATCAGCGGCTTCAACTTCTCCCTCCACTTCATGGTATGGAGGCGCAGGAACTTCCTGATCTACCTGCAGGACGCGGAGGCGAAGGCCTGGATTGCAACGGCCGCCCTGATGTCGGCCCTCACGATCATCGTGCTCGCCGACGCGCACGTCTACGAAACGTCGGCCGAAACCGTGCGCCACGCGCTCTTCTCAGTGGTCTCCGTCATCACGACGACGGGCTACGCAACGGTCGACTACGCCTCCTGGCCGCTCGGCCTGCCCGTCCTCCTGCTGGTCGCCGCAGCGTTCTCGACGTGCGCAGGCTCGACGGGCGGCGGCATCAAGATGGTGCGCCTGCTGATCATCCTCGGCATGATCCGAAGGGAAATGACGAAGCTGCTTTATCCGAAGGCGGTGGTTCCGCTCACGCTCAACAAGACGCCGATCGACGAAAAAGTCTGCATCGCCGTGCTGGCCTACTTCATGGTCTGGCTCACGTCCTTCGTGATCGGCGCAGCCGTTCTGCTTCTGGCGGGACTCCCCCCCGGGGACGCCATCAGCGCCGCATGGGCCATGCTTTCGAACATCGGCCCGGGCCTCGGCGGCGTCGGCCCGACGGGCAACTATGCGGACCTGAGCGACATCCAGCTGTCCGTCTGCTCCTTCCTGATGCTCATCGGGCGCCTGGAGATCTTCACCGTGTTCGCGATCTTCACGCGGAACTTCTGGCGAATCTGATGCAGGCGGTGAGGCCGCCTGCGACGTGCAGTCCTACGGACGGCCCCACATGATGGCGTCGCCGTGCTTGATGGCGCGCTTGATCATCGACTGGAGAGGCACGACGCGCTGAAAGAAATTGATCTTCTCGACGGAGTTCCTCTTCTCCTCCTTCTCCTCCTCGCGCATGCGGAGCTCCTCGTCGTAGGTCGACTCGCGAAGCTTCCTTTCCCGCTCGGCCTCGATCTGCGCAAGGCGCTCCTTGTCCTTGCGGGCCTCCTCATCAAGGATCCTCAGGATTTCGGGCAGCTCGTCGCAGGAGAAGGCGCCTGTTTCGGTCCACGGGCGGCCGAGCACCTTGAAGACCCGCCTGGCCGTTTCCTCGAACATAATGAACGGCCCTGTGGCACGGCATGAAAAAAGCACCAGAGACATAGAAGACACTCCCGATCACAACCTTGGGTTACACTACTTCGCATAACATACCCACTGGATTTTATCGTACCTAACGGAGCCTTCTGTGTCTGGGATCTGCATCATCGCCCACGAGCCGCTGGCCAGCGCATTGAAAAGCTGTGCCCGGCACATCTTCAGCGCCACGGGCGACACCTTCTGCGACTCCATCGCAGTCTTCGACGTGCCCTGCGACGTGGACGCCGAGCAAGGCGAGGCGGAAGCCCGCAGGCTCATCTCGAACTTCCCCGCGAATCAGGACGTGTTGGTCTTCACCGACGTTCTCGGCGCGACGCCTTCCAACATCGCCCATCGTCTTCTGGACAATCCGCAGGTGCGCGTCATCACGGGCGTCAATCTGCCCGCACTCATCACCGCTCTCAGTCATCACGAGGAATGCGCGGCCCGCATTGCCGTCATCGCCGAGGGAGCCGCGCGAGGCGGCATCTCCACATCCTGCGGCAAGCCTTCCGCCATCAAGGACACTGTCAATGCAGACTAAGCAGCTCACCGTGCTCAACAAGCTCGGGCTCCATGCCCGTCCTTGCGCCCTGCTCGCCAAGACCGCAGGCTTCTTCAAATCCTCCATCACGCTCACGCACAACAACCACAGCGTGGATGCCAAGTCGATTCTCGGCCTCATGACGATGGCCGTGCCCGCAGGCACGACGCTCACCGTCACGGCGGACGGTCCCGACGAAGACAGCGCCATCAAGGACATCACCGCCCTTTTCGACAACAAGTTCGGCGAACAAGCCTAAGACGGAGAATCCACCATGAGTGACGAACCCCTCGTTGCGTCCTCCACAGTCGAAGAACAGGCACCGCCTCCCGAAAAGCTGACGGGCATCAGCGTCTATCCCGGCATCGCCTACGGCCTCTGCCAGCAATTCTCCGCCGGCGATCTGGAGATCCCGCAGTTCGTCATCGAAAAGACCGGAACCCGCGGCGAAATCCAGCGCCTGCGCGCCGCCATCGCCACCGTCGACAAGCAGCTCGGCGCCCTGATCGACTCCGCCGACGAAGACATGCCGGCCGAGGCGGCGGCGTTCATCGACGTGCACCGCACCATCCTTCGAGACCCCACCCTGATCGAGGAGACCGTCGACATCATCAAGGAAAAGCTCGTCAACGCCGAATGGGCGCTGTCGCTGCGCCTTGAAAAGACGCGACGAGACTTCGAGTCCATCGAGGACGACTACATCCGCGAACGCATCAAGGACATCGCGCACGTCGTCCTGCGCGTGCAGCGCGTGCTCACGGGCAGGCGCTCCGCCTCAAGCCTTCTTGAAGCGGAAGGCCTTGACGAGACGATCATTCTCGTGGCCGACCAGCTCGATCCCGCCGACATGCTGCTTCTGCGCGGCCGAGACGACCTCGACATCGCGGGCATCATCCTCGAGGAAGGCAGCATTACGAGTCATGCCGTCATTCTTGCGCGCTCGCTTGAAATTCCGACTCTGGTCGGCGTCAAGGGCGCCTGCGAGATCCTCGAGACCGACGTGCCCGTCCTGCTCAACGCGGACGAAGAGCTCATCGACCTGAGCCCCTCCGCCGAAAAGCGCAGGAACGCACGCCAGCGCATGAAGCTTCTGACCGCCGAGAAGAAGCGCCTCAAGAAGCTCAAGCAGTTTGACGCGGTCACGCTCGACGGACACACGATCAAGCTCTTCGCCAACATCGCGCTCCCCGAGGACGTCAAGGACGTCCATCGCGCGGGTGCGGACGGCGTCGGGCTCTTCCGCACGGAATTCCTCTTCATGAACCGCGACGACCTTCCCTGCGAAGACGAGCAGTACAACGCGTACTGCCGCGTCATCCGCTCGATGAAGGGCCAGCCCGTCGTGATTCGCACGGCCGACCTCGGCGGCGACAAGGTCATGTCGCAGGACGCCCTCGAAAAGCTCACCACCGGACCGCTCGAGGAGCTGAATCCCTCGCTCGGCCTCAGGGGCCTGCGCTTCTGCTTTGCGCATCCGAAGCTCTTCGTCACGCAGCTTCGCGCAATCCTGCGCGCCGCCGCCACGGGGTCGGGCAATGTCAGAATCCTGCTGCCGATGGTCACATCGCCCGAGGACGTCAGCAGGGTGCGCGAATTCATCTCGCTGGCCTGCAGCGAACTTGCCGCCGAAGGCCAGAAGTTCACCGCCGACGTTCCGCTCGGTGGAATGGTCGAGGTTCCCGCCGCCGTCATGATGCTCAAGGACCTGATTCCCGTCCTCGACTTCTTCTCGCTCGGCACCAACGACCTCGTGCAGTACACGCTGGCCGTCGACCGAACGAATGCAGCGGTTTCAAAGTACTACGACGAGTGCCACCCGAGCGTGCTGCGCATGATCGCCACGACGGTCAGACAGGTCCACCAGGCAGGCAAGAGCGTGTCCGTATGCGGTGAAATGGCTGCCCGACCGGAACTCGTCCCCTTCTTCATCGGACTCGGATGCACGCGTCTTTCCATGACGCTCACCCAGATTCCCGCCATCAAGAAGCGAATTCTGAAGACCGACAGGGCCAAGGCCGAAGTCTTCGCAGCCAGCGTGCTGCGACGCCGATCCGCCAAGGCCGTCCATCAATCCTTTATTCAGGAGGAGGAGGCCTTCCAGAACAGGAAGGTCGCCGATCCGTCCACTACCCTATGAGCAATTCCTACGAAAAACCGCTGAACGATGACGAGTTCGTCGAACTCGGCGAACTGCTTGCCGCCATGCCCGAACCGTTCGAGCCGATGGAGCCCGACTACATGGACGGCTTCCTCACCGCGCTTCTGTGCCTGCCCGACGAGCCGTCTCCCGGCGACTGGATGCCCTACATCTTCGACTCCCAGGCCCGTCAGGACGCCGCTCTGGCGGATCCCGACGAACAGGACCGTCTGGAGGAACTCATCTACCGCCGCTACCGCTCCATCGACACGACGCTTGCGCGCTGCCGCCCCATCGATCCGATCATCTACGAGATCGAGGACAACCGCGGCCGTCCCGTGCGGGGCGCCGACAGCGTGGCCGCCGTCATTCCGTTCGCCCTCGGCTTCTCCGAAGTGATCAACCGCTGGGAAGGTCTCAAGGACAGCACGGACGACCGCATCAACGGCGCCCTGCTCGGTATCCTCCGTCATCTGCCCGACGACGTGGCGGGCGACCTTGCGGAAATCAAGGCGGACCTTGATCTGGAAAGCCCGATCGAGAACCTTGACCAGGCGCTTGAAGACATCGCGGAAAGCGTCGCGGAAATCGCAGCCGTCACCCGCGGCTTCGAAAAGAAGGAGGAGCCTCCCAAGAAGAAGCCCGCTCCGAAGGGCCCGCGCCGTCCGCAGGGCGGCCGACGCCACTGAGGCACGAGACTACTTCTCCGCGCGCCCGCCGCTCATCAGCTCCCCGGCGCGCGCCTGCCTGCTCACCCACCAGACAAGCAGGATCACGGGCACGCCCATCGATGCCGTCAGGAGAAAGAAGCCCTGATAGCCGAGGCTCTCGACCATTACGCCCGAAAAGCCTGCGATGAACTTCGGCAGAAGCAGCATCAGGCTGCTGAAGAGCGCGTACTGCGTCGCAGAATAGGCCTTGTTCGTAAGGCTTGAGAGGTACGCGATGAAGGCCGCGCTCGCAAGACCTGCCGCAAGGTTGTCGGCGGACACCGTGAAGATGAGAAATCCTACGTTGTGACCAATGCCGGCCAGTGCGGCGAAGAGAAGGTTCGTCACGGCGGCAAGGACCGCACCGACGGCCATCGTCTTGAGAATTCCCAGACGCATCGTCACGATGCCGCCCACGAAAGCACCCGCGAGCGTCATCACGACGCCGAACACCTTGGAGACCGTCGCGATCTCCTCCTTGGTGAAGCCCGTGTCCGAATAGAAGGGGTTGGCCATCACGCCCATGACGATGTCGGAGATGCGGTAGGTGGCGATCAACAGCAGAATGCCCGCCGCCCCCCAGCCGAAGCGCACGAAGAAGTCCCTGAAGGGCGCGACAACATTGATAGCGAAGCGCTCGGGCCACGAGCGGCTCACGGCTTCTACGGGCCGGACGGGTGCCTCGGGCTCCTTCACGAAGAGCACCGTCAGCACGCCCACGCACATGGACGCCGCCATGCCGAGATAGGCGAACTCCCAGGCATGCGGAAAGTAGCCCGTCTCTCCGCCTGCGCTCCAGGCCGCCAGCGCGAGCGTGCCTGCGCCCGCCCAGATCATGGCCAGCCGATAGCCCGTCTGGTACATGGCGGCGAGCACGGCCTGCAGATTCGAGTCCGCAGACTCGATGCGGTAGGCGTCGAGCGCAATGTCCTGTGTCGCCGAAAAGAACGCGCACATGAGCGCAAAGACCATGATCCCCTGCAGGTGATGCAGGGGATCCGACACCGCCATGCCCGCCAACGCCGCAATGACGCCCGCCTGGGACAGCAGGAGCCAGGAGCGACGGCGCCCGAGCAGGCGCCCGAGCACGGGAATGCGCAGACGGTCGACGGCCGGCGCCCACACCCACTTGAAGCCGTAGACGAGTCCGATCCAGCTGAAGAAGCCGATGGTCTTCAGATCAACCCCCGCCTCCCTCAGCCAGAAGCTGAGCGTGCCCAGAATAAGCAGCAGGGGAAGTCCCGAGCTGAAGCCAAGCAGGAACATCCTGACAGGCTGAGGCTGCAGGTAGACACGAAAGTCGGATATCAGCGCCCTGACGTTCATTTAGACCAGATCTTTCTTCGTCAGCCAGACCCATTCGCCCTGCTTGAGCGTCTCGGGCATCACGTAGAGGCCGAAGGCGGAGCGGTGAAGGCCGTCGCAGCGGTTCGAGCACGCTGCGATCATGCGCTTGACCTGATGGTACTTGCCCTGCACGAGCGTCATGCGAAGATGGTGTTCGTCAAGGATCTCCACGTCCTTGGCGGCCACGGGCTTGGGATCGTCGTCGAGCACGACGCCCGCCATGAGCTTTTCGCGAGTCTTCTCATCCACGGGATGCCTGCAGACGACGTCGTAGATCTTCGAGACGTGGCGCTTGGGATGGATGAGACGATGCTGCAGCGCGCCGTCGTCCGTAAAGATCAGCACGCCCGTCGTATCGACGTCGAGACGGCCAACGGGCTGCATGTTGCGGCGGCGAAGCGGACTTGGCAGCAGCGTCATGACGGAGGGATGAGCGGAAGGCTTCATCGAGCACTCGTAGCCCGCAGGCTTGTTGAGCGCAATGATCGCCTTCTCAAAGTACGGCCAGTCGGTGCCGAGGCAGCGGAAGACGAGACCTTCGGTCTCGACGTCCTCGTCGGGATCGTCGTGCACTTCGGCTGCGATTTCAACGGCACCGGAGGCCACCATGGCCGCACAGTCATAGCGCGTGCCGAAGCCCTGGGAAAAAAGCACGTCCTTGAGCAGCATTCGTCAGTCCTCGAGAGAAAAGTCGTAGTCGATGGTGAGCGGCGCATGATCCGAGAACTTCTCGTCCGGATAAATCGACGCGGCGCGGGCGGCAGCCGCCGCGTCCTCGGTGTACACGTCCGCGCCGATCTCGTCGCAGAAGCTCTGGCTGATGGGCGCGCCGCCCACGAAGATCTTCACCCGGTCGCGGATGCCCTTTTCCTCCGCCAGCGCCACCACCCGGCGCATCTCCTGCATGGTGGTGGTCAGCAGGGACGAGCAGGCGATGATGCCGCAGCGCTCCCGCTGCGCCGTCTCCACGAACTGCTCCGGCGTCACGTCCACGCCCAGATCCACCACCTCCACGCCGCTGCCCTCCAGCATGATCTTCACCAGATTCTTGCCGATGTCGTGCATGTCGCCCCGGACGGTGCCGATGCAGGCGCGTCCCACCGTCCGCCCGGCCTCGCCGGTCATCAGCGGCTTCAGCTCCGCCAGCGCCGCCGTCATGCAGCGGGCGGCCATGAGCATCTCCGGTACGAAGGCGCGGTTGGCGGAGAAGTCCTCGCCCAGCCGGTTCATGCCCTGTATCAGCCCGCCGGACAGAATGTCCTGCGGGGCGACGCCCTGCGCCAGCGCCTGACGGCACAGGGTCAGCAGCTTCTTCTGCTGCCCTCTGGCCAGCGCACCGGCGATCTGCGTCAGGATGTCCGCCTCCGGCTCGCCGGACGCAGCCGCCGCTTGAGCCGGCGCGGCGGTGCGCACCCGCCGGGGCACCGGCGGCAGGCAGAAGCGCCGCACATGCAGGCGGCTGTTGTAGTCGGCGATGGCTCTGTCGATATGCTCGTCCACATGGGGATAGACCGCGCCCGGCAGCCCGTAGGTAATGGACGGGATATAGTGCCCGCCGGGGCAGCAGGTGCGCAGCGTACTCATGGCGTAGTCGTATATCTCCTCCGGCGCGGCATCCGCCCGGTCGATGGCGGCGCCCATGCCGCCCATCAGCACCAGCCGCCCGTTCAGCTGCCGCTGCAGAGACGGGATGTCGTTCTCCGGCAGCGTGCCCTGCCAGACCTGAATGCCGATCTCGGCCATGTCGTCCACGATGGGGACGAGGTACGAGTCGGCGTGGTGGATGGCGATGACGCCGCGCGAGCGGATGTAGCCATAAAAGCGGCGGTAGGGCTCCTTGAAAAACTCGCGCCACATGTCGGGCTTCATAAAGAGGGCGTTTTTCGTGCCCCAGTCATCGTGGGAGAAGATGACATCGGGCTGCAAGCCGTCGATCAGACGGCGGACATAGTCGAGACGGTACTGCGTGATCGTCTCGATGAGCTCGTGCATCTCGTCGGGATGCTCGTAGAGCGCGGTCAGCGTATCTTCAAAGCCCATGAGGAAGTGGCACTGCTCAAAAATGCCTGTGCCCATGAAGCCGGCGAGGAGCTTGCCCTCGGCGTCCGCGGCGGCGCGCGAGCGCGTGCGGCACTCCTCCCAGCCCTCGGAGCAGACGCTCAGGTCGGGGACATGGACGGTGTCCTTCCAGTGCGTTACATCGGGACAGACCGTCAGCTCCGGCGTGTGGACGGGGATAGGGCCGGGCGCGTCCTCGGGAAAACTGATGGTCGTGCCCCAGCGGTCCTTGCTCACGGTGCCGCACTTGCGGTTGCCGCGAAGATAGGTGTTGATGGGGTCCGTGAGGCACATGTGCAGCGCTTCATACTGGCAGAGCTGACGCTCGGGCTGGCCGTCGGGCTTGATGAGTTCAAGAAAAATTCCTTTCGGGGTAGACATGGGGAAGATCTCCTTTATCAATACAGCACGCAGGCTGTGTAGGTCAAAGTGCGGGGACCATAGTTGTAGGCGAGGTTTGAGCGGACGCAGACGTCACTGACGAACAGTCCGTAGGCCTCCATCGAAGAAAGCCTCTGCTTGGGATGTCGACAGGGACGGTCCGGATAGGTGCAGGTATGGCAGAGCGTGCATGTGCCCGCCGTCAGCGGCAGGCAGTGGGGATATAAGAGCCGCGCCTGGCGGGCGAAGGTCGAAAAGCGCTTTTTGTGCACCTCAGAAAGCGCCGTCATGCCGGTGTAATCAAATTCATCCTCGAGCTGCGCGGTGCTCTGCACCAAAATCCCCTGTGAATAGCGCTTGATTTGCGCCCTTGCCTGCTCGAGTGTGCTGCAGGCGGGCGGGCAGCTCCAGCTTTTGCCGTAGCGATCGCAGCGGTCGGCGGCGCACATGTCGCGAACGGCTTCGAGCGGATCGAGTGCATCCATATTCACTGCTGCGCACTGGGAAAAACCGACCTCGCGGGCGAGGGTGAGAAGGTCTGTCATAAGCAATGCCTCTTGACAAGGGAATTTATTTCTGCATAAAATACTATTTATACATTATTTATCTATTATATGGGTGGGGGAAGCTCGTGTCAAGCATTCAAGTTCAGCAGGGGGCGAAAATCACGCCGGTCCCGTTCGAAGCAGGGGAGACGCTGCTCTCCACGCTGCGGCGGGCGGGATATTCCATCCCCGCAGCCTGCGGCGGCAAGGGCCGCTGCGGCAAATGCCGCGTGAAGGTGAACGGTGTGCCGCGCCTTGCCTGCAAGACGAAAGCGCAGGACGGCGATTGGATCGACCTGCCCGAGACGATGCGCGGCGTCATCCTGACGGACACGCTCACACTGCCGAAGGCGCAGGCGGGCCGCTCGGGCCTTGGCGCGGCAGTCGACCTCGGTACGACGACGGTGGCGCTGCGGCTCTTCGACCGCGCAGACGGAAAGCTGCTCGCGCAGGCTCAGGACTGGAACGCGCAGGCGCCCTACGGCGCGGACGTTATCAGCCGCATCCAGCACACGATGGAAGCGTCCGACGGGCTCGGCGAGCTGTCGCGCTGTATCCGCGCGCAGGTCGGGACGCTTTTGGAGCGGACACTTTCCGCCGCCGGACGGAAGACGGATGAAGTCAAGGAGCTCATCATTGCGGGCAATACCGTGATGCAGCACATTTTCGACGGGCGCGAGGTCGCGTCCATTGCCCGCGCGCCGTTTCAGCCGGAAACGTTGTTTGAAGACGGCGTGGGCAAGCCGCTTTCGGGCATTCCCGTGCGATTTGCCCCGTGCGTCGCGGGCTATGTCGGCGGCGACATCACGGCGGGACTGTTGGCAGACGGGCTTTTCGCGCAGCCGGAATTGCGGCTGTTTCTCGATATCGGCACGAACGGCGAAATGGCGCTGGGAAATGAGAGTGGCGCGCTCTGCTGCGCGGTCGCCTCGGGCCCAGCGTTTGAGGGCGCGGGCATCAGCTGCGGCATGCCGGGCATCACGGGCGCGGTGAGCCATGTGAGCTATGACAGGGGCTTCCTCTGCGACATTGTCGGCGGGGGAGAGGCAAAGGGCATCTGCGGCTCGGGACTGGTCGACCTCGTCGCCATGCTTTTGGAGCGAGGCGTGATCGACGAAAGCGGGCGGCTGCTGCCGCCGCAGGACGCGCCGGAGGACATGCGCCGCTATCTGACCGAGGATGGCCAGGGCAACGGCGTCTTCCACCTGACGAAGGCCGTTAGCCTGACGGCGCGCGACGTGCGCAACCTGCAGCTTGCCAAGGCGGCGGTGGCAGGCGGTATTCGGGTGCTGCTCGAGCAGCGCGGCGTGACGGCGGACGACATTGCGAGTGTGGAGCTCGCGGGCGGGTTTGGCAACTATCTCTCGCCCGAGAGTGCGGTGCGCATCGGCATGCTGCCGCGCGCGTGCCTTAGTAAAATCAGGCCGCTTGGCAACACGGCGCTCGCGGGCGCTTCGATGCTGGCGCTCGACGGGGAAAACTGGCGAAAGCTCGCGGAAATTCCGCGAAAGTGCCGCTATCTCGAGCTTTCCGGACGCGACGACTTTTCCCACGCGTTCACCGACAGTTTGACATTTTGAAAATCGTTCCGAACAGGAATTTTTAATGGAGGAAAACCCTATGGAAATGCAGTTTCCCGTGATTTTGGACGGCGCGACCGGCACAGAGCTCCAAAAGCGCGGCTTCACCGGCGACATGAGCGCCGAGCAATGGGTGCTCGAGCATCCCGAGAGCATCCTTGAAATTCAGCGCAAGTATGTGGCGAGCGGCTCGAATGTGCTCTACGCGCCGACGTTCGGCGGCAACCGCCAGAAGCTCGAAGAGCGCGGCATCTTCAACCGCACGGAGGAGATGAACAAAGCGCTCGCACTGCTCTCGAAGCAGGCGGCGGACGGAAAAGCATGGGTCGCGGGCGATATCGCGCCCACGGGCCGCTTTTTAGCCCCTCTTGGCGACGCGTCGTTTGAAGAGCTCGTCGACATTTACACCGAGCAGGCGGCGGGCCTTGAGCAGGCGGGCGTCGACCTCTACGTCATTGAGACGATGATGACGCTGACCGATGCGCGTGCGGCGGTTCTGGCGATCCGCAGCATGAGCAAAAAGCCCATCCTTGTGTCCTTTACCTGCGATGAGAGCGGCAAGATCCTCTCCGGTACGGACGTGGTCGCGGCGCTTTCCGTGATGGAGGGCATGGGCGTGAGCGCATTCGGCCTGAACTGCTCGGCAGGCCCCGAGCAGATGTTGCCGCAGCTCCAACGCCTGCATAAATACGCGCGCGTGCCGCTGATCGCCAAGCCCAACGCCGGCATGCCGGAGATCGTGAACGGCGAGGCCGTGTACAACTGCCCGCCGGAGGAATTTGTCGCGCTGGTGCCCGAGATGCTCAAGGCAGGTGTGGCCCTCTTCGGCGGCTGCTGCGGCACGACGGAGGAGCACATCGCCGCGCTGAAAGCAGCGCTCAAGGACGCGGAATACGTTCGCCCCGCACCGGAATGCCTCGACCTTCTTCCCGCGGCAACGGAGAAGGAAGCCTTCTTCCTGCCCGCCGATGCGACGCACGGCGCGGTGCTGACCGCGGACGGCGATTTGGAGGACAAGCTCTCCGACGCGATGGATGACGAATGGCCGATGGTCGCGCTGAAGCTCGCGTCCTGGGCGGACGTCGACGCGCTGGCGGACTACCAGTACATGATCAGAAAGCCGCTGTGCCTTATCTGCGACGACGCGGAGCTTTTGGAAGCGGGCCTGCGCGCCTATCAGGGAAGAGCCTTGTACGAGGGAAATCTCACCGAAGATGCCCTTGCGCCGCTGGTCGAAAAATACGGTCTGCTGGTGTAAAAAGAGAAAAAGAAGAACGGGACGGAAATGAACATTTCCGTCCCGTTCTCTATATAGTAAAGCGCGTCACGCCGCGGCGCCGCCAGTGCTGACGATGCGGAAATACGCATTCGACGTCAGGCGGTACATCGCGCAGTAGAGCAGCGCGAAAAGAAGCAGCGCCGCGCCGGTCACGCCGAGAAACAGCGTGAGGTTCTGGATGCCGAACAGCTGCATGATCTGCCAGACCATCGGCTGGGCGAAGGCGAGGTGCAGCGCTGCCGCGGCAAGAGGCAGCAGGAAAATGAGCAGCATTTGCGCGTTCACGCTCTCACGGATGTCGCGCTTGGTCATGCCCACGCGCTGCATGATGGCAAAGCGCGAGGCATCCTCATACCCCTCCACGACCTGTTTGTAGTAGAGCATCAGAAGCGTTGCGAACAGGAACAGCACACTTAAAAGAATGCCGAGGAAAAAGAGACTGCCGTAGAGCGAGAAGAACTCCGCACGGACGTCCGCCATTTCCGTGGGATGCCAGTGGTTCTGGACGGCAAGCGTGTTGATCGCGTCCTCCGCGCCAAAATAGAGGCTCGCCGTCGAGGCAAGCATCACCAGCACCATCGTCGAGAGAATGCAAATGGAGGCGAGGCCCGCGCCGTTTCGCTTCATGCGGTAGGTGAGCGACGAGAGGGAGACGAAGTTGCGCTTTTTGTAGTAGAAGTTTTCATCCTTCTGGAGTGTTTTGCAGAGCGTCACGCTGCCGGAGATGAAGAGAAGATACGTCGATAGAATGACCATGATGACCGCGAGGAAGAAGAGCAGCATCGCCTGTACGGGGTCGTTGATGGTCGCGGCGATGTAGTACGCGCCGAGCAGCAGCGCAAGGCCGGGGATGACGAGCAGCCATTGCGACTTCGGCGGTTTTTCGCCGACGTTTTCGCTCTTCAAAAGCGCCGCGCCCTGTGCATGGCGCAGCGACAGCACACCGCGCACATAGAGCAGCGCGAAGATGGCGATGAACGTGATGGCGCACTGCTTGATGGCGGCAAGGCTCACGGTGAAAGCCGCGGCGGGGAGAGATAAAAGCCGCAGCAGTGCGGACTGCGAGACATAGGAGAGCAGCAGGCCGAGGCCAAGCCCCGCGATCAGCGTGAACGCCGCGGCCAGAAGTGTCTCCCAGAAGAGAATGGCGCTGAGTGCGCCGCGGTCCATGCCGAGCACGCTGTAAAGGCCGAATTCCTTCTTGCGGCGACGCAGGAGAAAGCTGTTCGTGTAGAAGAGAAACAGCGCGATGAACACCGATACGACGAACGAGCCGAGGCTCATCGTCATCGCGACCGCAGAGGTGCCGGAGCCGTTCACCTTGCCATTGACCGTATAGAGCGCGGGGGTGACGGCGAGGTACGCAATGACATACAGCATCGCTGCCATGAACGCGCAGGAGAGAAGATAGGGCACATAGAGCCTTGCGTTCTTTTTGATACCCATCCACGCAAGGCGGGGGTAAAAGGTGGGCTTCATGCGCATTCGCCTCCCGTCTGCTGCTGCGTGAGCGCATCGGTGATACGCTGGTAGAACTGGGAATCCGTGTCCTTGCCGCGCTTTAACTCCAGCGAGACCTCGCCATCGCGCAGGAACAGCACGCGCGAGGCGCAGCTCGCCGCGCGCACAGAGTGCGTGACCATCACGATGGTCTGGCCAGAGGCGTTGATCTCGCCGAAGAGCTTCAAGAGCTCGTCGGTCGAGCGGGAGTCGAGCGCGCCGGTCGGCTCGTCGGCCAGCACAAGCTTCGGCTGCGTGATGAGCGCACGGGCGACGGCTACACGCTGCTTCTGCCCGCCGGAGAGCTCATACGGGAACTTCTGCAGCAGCTCCGCGATGCCGAGCTGCCGGGCGATGGGCGCGAGGCGCGCGGCCATCTCCGGATACGCCTTGCCTGCGAGCACGAGCGGAAGGAAGATATTGTCCTGCACGGAAAACGTGTCGAGCAGGTTGAACTCCTGAAACACGAAGCCGAGCTGCGAGCGGCGAAACGCCGCGATCTCCCGCTCCGGGATCGTGCTCAGCGCCCGGCCGTCGAGCACGACCTCGCCGCCGGTGGGCTTGTCGAGCGCGGCAAGAATATTGAGCAGCGTGGTCTTACCGCTGCCGCTCTCGCCCATGATGGCGACGTACTCGCCCTTCTCGACCGTGAAATTCACATCGCTGAGCGCCTGCACCTTCGTGCCGCCGAAGCGTGTGGTGTAAATTTTCTGAACGTGACGAACTTCCAAAAACGACATAACCGTTACCTCCTGTGTAATGACAGGCTCAGTATAAACCGCCGGGAAAATGGCTGCCATACTTCCGGCTTACATTTTCCCGGCGGAAACTTACGATTCTGTAAGGCTCACTCGACCTCGAGCGCATCCTGCTCGAGTCCGATGCGCACCGTCGTGCCCACGCCGGGCGTCGAGACGATGGTGATCGAGTGACCGAGCTTTGCAAGGATGCGCCGGCAGAGATACAGCCCGATGCCGGCCGCGCGCTTATCCGTGCGGCCGTTGCTGCCGGTGTAGCCCTTTTCAAACACGCGCGGCAGATCCTCGGGCGCGATGCCGATGCCCGTGTCCCGGATGCACAGCGTCTTCGGCGCTTCGAGCGTGATGGACACCGAGCCGCTGCGCGTATACTTGAGGGCGTTGGAGAGCACCTGCTCGATGACGAACAGCAGCCACTTCTCATCCGTGACGACGCTGACGTTCAGCGGCGTATACTCCAGACGCAGCTTGCGCCGGACGAACTGGGAGGCAAACTTGCGCACCGCCTGCCGGACGATATCGTCGAGCGCGTAGTTGCGGATGACATAGTCCGATGACGGGCTCTCGAGCCGCAGATAACCGAGCACCATCTCCACATATTGCTCCACGCTCTGCAGCTGCTCGAGCAGCGCACGCTGCTCATCCGTGTCCGCATCCTGCAGCAGCAGGCGCATGGCGGCGATGGGCGTCTTGATCTGGTGCGCCCAGACGGTGTAGTACTCAACCAAGTCCTGATAGCTGCGCTGGCTGCGGGTCATCTGTGCGCGGCGGTCGGCATCGAGCGCGCGCACGAGCGCCTGATACTGCGCCTCGAGCGCACCATCCGGCTCCGGCAGCTGCTCAGTGCTGAGCGTGATCTCCTGCTCCAGCCGCCGCAGCAGGCGCAGGCGCGCGGCAAAGCGCCGGTAATCGACCGCGAACCAGACCAGCAGCAAAAACAGGCACACGAGCGCCGCATACCCCACCGCGCCCAGCGGCAGCCGGTAGAGCCAGAAGATCAGCGCGAACACGGCCGTGTAGACCGTGAGCGCGATCACGACCTTGCGGTTTTCCTTCACATAAGCGCCAAACATATCCTGCCCCCTCACTCGATGAGATAGCCGAGGCCTTTTTTCGTCGTGATATAATCCGGCAGCCCGGCGGCCTCAAGCTTGCGGCGCAGACGGGCGATGTTGACCGTGAGCGTGTTTTCGTCCACGAAGCTGTCCGTCTCCCAGAGCTTTTCCATGAGCGTCTCGCGGCTGACGACGCTGCCCTTGCGCTCGAGGAGCGTCTGCAGGATGCGGTAGTCGTTTTTCGTCAGCTCGATGCGCTGCCCCCGATACGTCAGGCTCGCATCCGCCGTGTTGAGCACGGCGCCGCGATGCTCAAGCGTGGGCGCGGGCGCGGCAAAATCATACGTGCGGCGCAAAATGGCCTGGATCTTCGCCAGCAGCACGTTCAGATCAAAGGGCTTGGCGATGAAATCATCCCCGCCCATGTTCATGGCCATGACGATGTTCATATTGTCCGACGCCGAGGAGATGAACACGACCGGCACGTTCGACACGCGCCGCAGCTCCTGACACCAGTGGTAGCCGTTATAAAACGGCAGCGTGATGTCCAGCAGCACAAGCTGCGGATCGAACGCCGTGCACTCGGCGAGCACGTTGCGAAAATCCTCCGCGCAGCGCACGTCAAAGCCCCACGTCGTCAGGTGCTTTTGCAGCGCGGCGGCGATGGCCGCGTCGTCCTCCACGATAAAAATGCGATGCATACGATCACCTCAAAAAGAAAATAGCAGGTACCGTTCGTACCTGCTATTTTACGATACTTTGCCGTCGATTGCAACGGCTGTGGTCAATCCCGGCGGCGGTTGCCGTAGAGAAGGATCAGCCGCAGCAGCTGCGCGAACGACACCAGCAGCGCCGCGACATACGTCATGGCGGCTGCCCGCAGCACGCTGCGCGCACCGCGCAGCTCATCGTCCGTGAGCAGGTTGCGCGACTCGATCGCCGCCAGCGCGCGGCGCGAGGCGTTGAACTCCACTGGCAGCGTCGCCAGCTGGAACACCGTCACAAGGCCGAAGAGCAAGATGCCCGCCCAGACGAGCGCCGTCCAGTTGAAGATCAGTCCCGCAATGAGCAGCGGCCACGAGAGATTGGAGCCGATGCGCGTGGCCGGGATGATGGCCGCGCGGATGCGGATGGGCGCGTAATCGGTCGCGTACTGCACGGCGTGGCCCGCCTCGTGCGCCGCGACGCCGACGGCCGCGATCGACGCGACGCCATACACCTCGTCCGAGAGGCGAATGACCTTTGCCTGCGGGTCAAAATGGTCGGTGAGCTTGCCGGAGATGTGCTCGATGCGCACGTCGGTGATGCCGTTTGCCTGCAGGATGCGCTGCGCCGCCTGTGCGCCGGTCAGCCCGCTCGTGCAGCGCACGCCGGCATAGCGCGAAAACGCGCTCTTGACCTGGATCTGCGCGATGAGCGCGATGAGCAGCGCCGGCACGACCAGCACCAGATACGTCATATCAAAGCCATAATAATAACCATTGTACATGGCAGTCATCCTTTCTGATTCGTGCTGCTATTTTACCGCCAAAGCGTGCGCACGTCAACCGGGACAAGTATTTGTATATTGTGTGGTTTTTTCCCGAAAAAATATCCCCCCACCGGGCTTGTGCGGCGCGCATTTTTTGTTATACTGATATCAAACCAACGGTGCAGCGGCGGCAG
>ERZ780178.1134-NODE-1134-length-17745-cov-40.979197_pt1 | contig 17745 bp, 13 predicted proteins | sample MGYA00511018_ERZ780178 | MGnify/ENA primary metagenome ERZ780178 (study PRJEB29588, sample SAMEA2151439) | human gut metagenome | biome: human gut; feature: human-associated habitat; material: faeces | place: Denmark | collected 2008/2010 ...
TTCTGAATGCCTTACAGAAGATACCAAGCTACATTGAGCAGTATGATTCAAGATGTAAGGCTTTGGAAAAGGAAATACCGCAACTGGAGGAGATAGCTGGCAAGACTTGGAAGAAAGAGAAAGAACTGAAAGGTCTGAAAGTGGAACTGGCGGCGTTGGACAGAAAAATACAGTTGGAATTGGTACCACCTGTTCCTGAAAAGGATATAAGTGATAAATCTCAAACAGAAAACAATACGATCAAATCGGGAGAATTCCACCCTGATACAATAGTGCAACACGAAAGGAAGGTCCGAATTGGTCTTTAATTGTTCTATTTACTAAAGTGGCAAGCAAACTTATTATGAGTTTGTTTGCTGCTACCTTTTCTTAATCTTGTATAAATTATCTAAACATAGATAGCTCTCCGTTCACGTTTTGATATCATATCGTAATAAAAAACAGCATTTGTTTATACAAAAAACCGAGATATTAAAGCAATCAGACTTAAATAATCTTAAATTTACTTTGCGGAGTTGATGTTTCCTGCTATTTCTTGTCTTTTCTCAATAAATTTTCGTATTTTTGCTGTCGGATTGTATAGCCAGACCGCAGTTGTCCCTGTAAGACGAGTTCTTTCATGATAACCGAGTCGGCAGCCTACGCCGTGCTGAGTGTAGTGAAGTCAACCATGACATATCTATACGAAAGCGGGCTTTGGGTGGGAAGTCAATCCTGACATAGAAGGCGTTTATCGACGCTGTGTTTAAGGCGAACTGAAATCTTCCAAAACTATCAGTATCAAAGTCTTGAACGTAGCCAACGGTAGATGTCCCAGGTGTGATTATATCAATCCCGAGGAGACCTGTAAGCATAGATTGTACTATTTTGGTACAGTCTAATGTATTATATTGGTCTCTTTACGGTAATGATTTTCATATCGGCGTGGGCTCTGACGTTGTCTGTTCAACTTTGTTAGGCAGTTGGAAGAGCCTCAGTTCGTGGAATAGACAACAGGACGATTCCACGCTCTTTTTTGTTGCAATTTAACGGATTTCTGTCTAGAATAAAGTTAGCACCGATATGAAAATCGATGAATGTACACCTGAAGATGTGCACACCGTTGGAGGTGGTGAATTTCCTCCCTGCGTTGGACTTACCTCCTGCGCCCTCCCCGAAGCTCAAAGTAATGCCAACATAGAGAGTTCACAAACAGGGGTGTCCACCAGAAGTGTCCATATATTAAGTAAGTCTAAAGTGCAAAAAGAGGAAGAAATTCCTCATTGGTATGCTTTACGCACTACCTATGGTAGAGAGAAAAAGGCATACGACTATATGACAGCCAAAGGCATCACGGCTTTCTATCCTACCACCGAGGTTGTGAAACTTATAAAAGGTAAGCGCAAAATTGTTATCGAGTCACGTTTACCCAATATCTTCTTCGCCTACGGCACAGAAGAACAACTCAAAACCTTTGTTTACGACAACGTAAATCTCCCATTCCTTCGTTTTTACTATCGTCACGTCCACGAAGGCGCACGAATCACCAAACGACCACTTGTTGTCCCCGAATACCAAATCGAAAGTCTTAAAATCATCTGTGCATCCGAAGCAGAGGACATCATCCTCGTACCTTCAGACGTAGAGAAATTTAAGGCTGGACAAACTGTGCGTGTCATCGAGGGTGTCTTTAAGGGAGTCATTGGAAAGGTTGCACGTTTTCAAGGACAGCAACGAATAGGTATTGTCATTGATGGTTTTATGACTGTTGCAAGTGCTTATGTGCCGAGTGCATTCTTAGAAAATATCATTTAGAATTCACAAGGGAAACCATAAAATAGGATGAAATTCAAACTGAAATTCGTAATAAAGATGTACATACATTACTAATATGAATACAAAACAGAAGAGAGGCAATGGTAAAAACTAATTGCCTATGAAAATAGATACTTTTCTTTGTCAACTTGTATTGGCAACCCTAGCCAATACGATTGCAGGTTTTATAAATCGCAATTCTCGTGATCAATACTCTGTTAATAATAACATAATTGTTTGAAAATGAGCGAGTTGATTAACAAAATACAACTAAATAAATTTGGCTAAGTGCCTGATTTCCAGCACCTTTATAGTTGATACAAGACATTAAAAGTATGATGATTTCAGAGCCACTTAGCCAATATGAGGAGATCCTCAAGGATGCAATCCGTACATCAATGACAGAATCTGGTGCAAAGTTAGCAAAAACTTTCCAGACTCTGCTCATCGAAATACTGACTTTATATATGATTCTACCCAGAAAGATAAACTTCACACAGATGGCTCGTTACGGCAAGCACGGCGAGCAAACCTATCGTCAGAATTTTAACCGCAAGAAGAAAGACTGCATCGATTGGCTTCTATTGAAGCTGTCTCTTGCAAGGCGTGTGTTGGACATGGATGGCTTACTTGCCATTGCCATAGACCCATGCTATATCAGCAAGGCCGGCAAGAAGACTCCTCATATCGGACGGTTCTGGTCGGGATGTGCAGGGGCGGTGAAGCACGGACTTGAAATCATGGGCGTCGGCTTGCTGGATGCTGCCAGCAACAAGTGCATGATGCTGCGTGCCCATCAGACAATAGGGAACTCCGCGCTGAAGATGAGGAACAAGATACTCGTCGAATATTACATCTGTGTTATGAAGCGGTATTCAAAAAAACTGCTGAGTATCACTGATATAGTAGTGGCTGACGCATTCTTCTCTACATCAACGTTCGAGAAGGGCATGTCGGAGCTTGGCTTCTATCTGGTCAGCCGCTTCCGTGACAACGCTTGTCTGCATTACATTCCCAAGAGGGAAAAGAGGCGTGGACGACCAAGAGTCAAGGGAGACAAGATTGACTTGGCAAACCTCAACCTCTCATGCGTGGAAGAACTGCACATTGATGGTCTGGACGGAAAGGCGTACACCCTCGAGGCTTATGCCAAGGCTCTGAAGAAGAGGGTGCGACTTGTCATCTGGCGAATGCCCGGTGGAAAGTGCAAGTTGTTCTTCTCGACAAAACTCTCAATGACGGGTGAGGAAGTATTGAAGACATACCGCACTCGTTTCCAGATAGAGTTCTGCTATCGCGACAGCAAGCAGTTTACGGGACTTATGGATTGTCAGGCAAGACACAAGAGACAGTTGGACTTTGCGTTCAACGCATCGTTCGCCTCACTGAATGCCGCCAAGGTCTTCATGAAAGACAATGGTATGGACAATTCCATGGCAAAAGTTAAGTCGTTGATGTTCAATGCGAACTATACGAATTTAATTTTCGACATGTCCCGATGCCGACCGAACCGAACTTTAATTAGTAAGATTGTCAAAGAACTCATTGGCTGGCAGCCTAAGGCTGCGTAGCCATATACTCAAATTTTAAAGAACTATTGTTATAATAGAATAATAATTAAAATGTAGCTCTATGAAGAAAAAATTAATCATGTTGCTCATCTGGGTTATGCCTTATGCGGCATCAGCTCAAAGTGTCAAATATAGTTATGACAACGTAGGCAATCGCATTAAGAGAGAAATTGTAATGAAGGCAAAATCCTTTTATAAAGAGACATCTACAACAGAATGCTTTTCGGAGAAGCTCTCGGATAAAGACATTCGGATATACCCCAATCCGACAAAGGGCAGATTAAAAATCGAAATTGCAGGTTATGAAAATTCTGACAGATGTGTTCTCCGCATTTTTAATACATCCGGACAACAAATACTCTCAACACATGCTTCTTCTCCTTGGACGGAATTGGACATTAGTTCCCGGGCAAACGGAATTTACATCTTATATATTTCCTTAAACAATAAGGAAACGATTTGGAAAATAATCAAAAAGTAATTTTAAGCAAACACTCATGAAACGAATAATATATATTGCAAGCATCCTGTCTATACTGAATACAGGCATAGGTTGGTCTAAAGAGTTTTCTGCACCCGAACAGACAGTCCTTCATCTTGCTCAGATAAAAACACTTGCGAACACACAGGATGATGACAGATTTAAAAATTGGACTGAAGAACAATACAAGCATTACGAGGATTCCGCCTATGCCAAGCTGTATCCACCCGTAAGGATTGAAAAGGCGGATTCGGCCGTAATTAAGGCTTTATCCAATGTTGGGGGACAGGCTAAGCTACAGGCACGTTCTGTAACGAATACACACGTACCGACATCCTATGCTGTAAATACATCGCTGGAGGTCGGACAGATTGCCGTAAAGTCGGGAACGTCACAAAGCGGAGCCAAGATATACGAAATTCCCATAAATATATATCCGGGCATGAAAGGCTTCCAGCCCAATTTATCGTTGACTTACAACAGTCAGCAAGGAAACTCTGTTGTCGGAGTTGGCTGGTCTATATCTGGGCTTCCATCCATCTCACGGGGAGGAAAGTCCATCTATTATGACGGCAAGACGCAGGGTGTCAGTCTGGATAACAATGACTCGTTTGTGCTTGATGGAATAAGGCTTGTCAAGCTGGCCACTTATTCCGGCTATATCCTTTATGAGTCCGAACAAGGGAACATAAAAGCCAAGGGATATTACTCCGGTAATATAATGAAATACTTTGAAGTATTTTATCCGGAAGGCAACAAGGGGGTATTTGGCTATACGACTAACTCTATTAATGAGCTTTATTATCCAATCACAAGTATGACAGACTTGAATGGAAATAAGATTTTGTATGCCTATGATGACTCTGACTTTCATTATAGAATCAGACAGATATCTTATAACGGTTCTTCCGTAGTCTTTAGTTATACCTCCCGCAAAGACCCTCTCATCTCATTCTGTGGTGGTTATAAAGTCTATGAATCTCAATTATTGAATTCTATATCCTGCAATTTTGGAACCCAGAACTTGGGAACTTATTCATTGTCTTATACGACACAGAATAATGTCTCACTCTTGACAAAAGTGGATTATGCTGCCAATGGAAAATCCTATAATCCTCTTCTTTTTATGTATGGAGAAGGCAAGGCATCCGGATTTACGAAAAGCACGACACAATTATATGAATGGTATGTGGCTGACAATCCAAGTTCGATTAAGGTTACAAGAGGAAAGTTTGACTACGACAGTGATGCTGATGGTCTGATTGCTCTACCAAACCTTAATCCGTATTGGAAACATTACCGAAATAGCACGATGTTTCGCCATTCACAAAATCGTTTTGAAAACAAATATACCGGAGATGAGAAAATATTTCTATATGCCGGTCTGAACGACAGTTGGGCATCAGCAATGCCTAACTTAAAAACGGAACTTGGTTTTGTGGATATTCTTTGTGCGGATATTGAAGGAAAACAAGAGGAATATGTCATAAAGATAAATGATTTGGTTGTCAATGACAATGACCAGGTGACCTTTACCGTCTATCGTTCAAATCTGTACACTGGGCTGGGAAAGCTTTATTCCAGGACATATTCATTCCCAACGGTCTATAAGGATGCGGATGGTAAAAAAAGCATTCAACCCAAGTTCTATTACACGGGAGATTTCAATGGAGATGGTAAGATGGAAATTCTGGCCGTATCTGTTCACCAGCCTTTCGGTGATACGAGTAAACCGTCCAAATGCTATATATTCGACCTTCCGAATAACAAAATATTATATCAGGGGCATGTTTTACCGTTTAATGTGGAGTTCGTCGGAGTACAGCAATTAGATCCTAAAGCGGCCGCGAACCATACTGATAAATTATTGGCAATGGACTACGACGGGGATGGAAAGACTGATTTATGCCATATTAATGAAAACGGCGTTAACGTTTATACGTTTGACGCTGTGGGAAGTTCCATTTCCGCAAGGAAAGTGATGACCTATACAGGGCTTAATAAGGGAGGACTCGAGAACCGTGACATTCTTGTAGGGGAATATAATGGAGATGGAATGATGGATCTCCTGGTCTCTCCGGCAAGTACTTCGGGTGGAGGATATTCATGGACAATGTATAACTCCATGGGTAACGGTCTGTTTAGCAAATCTTCTTTTAGCGGTACGTTTAAAAGCAGCCAGGACAATACCGGCTTTATCGTACAGGACATCAATGGCGATGGAAAGACTGATCTTGTCAAGTATGATACAAGTGGCTTCTTTACTTATTTAGCCAAAGACAACAATGTAGGTAGTAGCGTTTCTTATGACAGTTATCCTACATCCAAGTCCGTATTGGTTCCTACAGACATCAATGGACATAACAATTTCAGCCAGATGGTTTGTCTGAAAGACGGGAAGGTCACGAAGTATTCGTTCACCAGAAATGACACTAAAGAGTCTATGATGACGGGACTTGTCAACAGCCTTGGAGTCGTGGAGAAAAACGAATATCATTTTATCAATGAGACCGAAAATATCTTTAATGTATATACAAAGGGATATGATGCCCAATTCCCCTATGTCAATATTCAAGAGCCGCTGGCTGTAATCAACGCAACAGAAACATACATGAACGGCAATCTCGTGGATAATAACTATTATACGTACAGGAATGCTGTGTTCCACCGACAGGGATTGGGATTTCGGGGATTTGAACAGATAACGCATACAGACAAACGTGGATATAGTACGGTACAGACTTTCAAACCCTATAAATTCAGCCTACCGGAAAGCGAGATTTCACCGGAATTGGAAAAGCATTATACGTATGCCGTATCAACACAGTCCAATAAAATTTCCAAGATTCTTTTGACTGAGAAGGTCGAGAAAGATTTGTTGAAGGGATTCACCGCCACATCAACATACACATACGATACATACGTTTTCCCCACAAGCGAGAATATTTCTTATTCTGATGGGTATAATGTCAAGTACACCAATACTTATTCGTCATATTCAACTGTGACTGACGGATATAATCTTGGCTACCTCACAGACAGGACTATTACAAAAACCAAAGGAAATTCCACCTACTCAGAAAGGGAATATATACCTGCACAAACTAAACGACAACCATTCGTAAAGGTATATTATATCAACGGAAAACAGTCCAAACAATATATTTACAGCTATGATACTTATGGTAATCCGATATCAGAAGTATTAAAACTTTATGAGTCGAAGAATAATACGAAGACTGTATATCTGTATGATAATTTTGGAAGATTGGCTAAGGTAACAAACCCAATGGGCCTTATAAAAGAATACGCTTACGATAATTATGGACGAGTTGACAGCATAAAAGACCACAGAGGAGGTCTGACAGCCTTTTCTTATGATGCCTTTGGTCGAGAAACGCTGATAAACTATCCTGATAAGACAAATAAATCGACGACTTATGCGTGGTCTTCCGAAGGCACGAATGGACTGTATGCAGTGAGTACATTTCAAACAGGAAAACCGACAACCATAAAGGTATATGATGCCTTGAACCGGGAAGTAAGGAACGGTGAAACCCGGTTTAATGGTTCCGTCTGTCATATAGATAAGCTGTATGATAGCTACGGAAATGTAGAAAAACAATCCCTGCCATTCTTTGGAAATACGCCATCCCTATGGAACAATTATTCTTATGATGACCATAATCGAATTCTTTCATGTAAGGAAGCCTCAGGGAAGGAAACTACGTATGCTTACAGTGGAAATAATGTGACGACGGTTGAAAATAATATTTTAACTACTCGCACTTATGACTCTCAGAATAATCTTGTTTCTGTTACCGACCCGACAGGTTCTGTCACTTATAACCTTGACGTGGATGGTCAACCGTCATCTGTTGTTGTTCCGGGGAATATTACGACATCTTTCAGCTATGACCAGTTCAGAAGACGTATAGGGATATCAGATCCGAGTAAGGGATATACGGCGTATGAATATGATGCGGATGGAAATGTTTCAAAAGAAACGGATGCCAATGGGAAAAGCATTTCCTACGAATATGATATGTACGGGAGGCTTGTGAAGAAAGCCATGCCAGAATTTACCTCTACTTACTCTTATAACGCCATCAATGAATTGGTTGGCGTAACTTCGACAAACGGCACTTCAAAATCTTATGTCTATGACAGTTTTGGAAGAGTCCAGCTTTGGAAAGGAAATACGGTAGATGGAGTCTGGCTTCAGAAAGAATACACATATCTGGATGGCAATGTAAGCTCTGTAAAATACACTACCAAATCCGACGTACTGGCTACGGAAAACCATATTTACGCTAACGGGCATCTGAGAGAGACAAACCTGAATGGGACTGAGACGATATTCAAACTTCTGGAGGAAAATCCTTTTGGTCAGCCAACAAAAATCATGACCGGTAATATAACCCGTAACTATAATTACACGCCTTACGGCTTACCGACTGGACGGAAAGCTGCAGGTTCCTCGACGACATATCAGGACTTCTCCTATGTATTTGACCCTGTAACTTCTAACTTAAAGACAAGGAGGGATAACAAGAGAAAACTGACTGAGGATTTCACGTATGATGGAATAAACAGACTCACCTCATACGGAGATAATAGCGTAACTTATGATATTAAAGGCAATATTACCAACAAAAGTGATGTAGGCACATTCAAATATGGGCTATCAAATAAACCGTATGCCGTTTCGGAAGTAGATATTGCGGGAAATGCTGTGCCATACAGGGAACAGGAAATAACCTATACGTCATTTTCACGTCCCAATACAATCTCTGAAAACAACTATACAGCATCATTTGTCTATGATGATGAATCAGAGCGTGTTCGGATGGTTGTATCTGATAAAAATACCAACTTGTTCTCTCGTTATTACCTTGGTGGATGTTATGAACTGTATGAAAGTGCACAGGGTGTTAAAGAAAGCCTTTATCTGTCAGGCGGGTACTATGATGCACCTGCAGTCTGCATAAAGAGTGGTTCCGTAAGTCAGGTCTTTTATATCCTGCGGGATTATTTGGGAAGCGTCATACAAGTGGTTACTGCTAATGGCAGTCTTGTTCAGGAGCTGAGCTATGACGCATGGGGCCGTCTTCGCGACCCTGATACTCATGACATCTATAAGCCTGGAAAAGAACCAGAGTTATTCCTCGGACGGGGATATACGGGACATGAACACCTGACTCAATTCGGACTCATTAACATGAACGCCCGTCTCTATGACCCGGCGTTAGGACGTTTCTTATCTCCGGATCCCTACGTACAAATGCCTGATATGCCGCAGAATTTTAATAGGTATTCTTATACTATAAACAATCCACTTTTATACAAAGATTCCAATGGTGAATTTTTCTTGTTTACTATATTCAATGCGGTAACTGATTTCTTTGGAAATATGGTAAACCATGGATTTAATGTAAGTCAATATAATTGGACAAGAACTGTGAACGCATGGAAAATTGATATGGGAATGTTTAAAGGTAACTTTGGACAAATCCTGAATAAATGGACTTACGGAATTGCAAATTCTATTATAGGGAATTTAGCCTCTCAGGTATGTAATACTATCGGGTTAGTTGATGGAGTTACTGATATGGATGGTATGTTAGCTCTTTCTGGAGTTACTAAAAATCAAAATAGTGCTTTTACCATAGGTCATTATTCTCTTGGTCCCAAAAATTATGTTGCTGATTGGAGGGATCATCTTTTTGTCCATGAATATGGGCACTATATTCAGACTCAGAGATGGGGAGTTCTTTATTTCCCGGTAATTGCGATACCGAGTTTGGCTAGTGCTACCTTTACTTCAAAATGGAGTCACATGGAGCACAAAGATAGATGGTTTGAGGTAAATGCAAGTAATTTAGGAGCCAAGTATTTTGATAAACACTATGGTCAAGGAGCGCCAGGATATACTAAAAATAATGCGGATTTCTTTGATATAAATGCTTTTAGATATAAGAATTATACAAAATATATAAATCCAAGATTAGGTACCCGCCATCAAGATAAGACATTCCCAAATACTAAAGGAAAAATAGTCTTTTGGGATTTTATTATCATTTAATAAACATAGCCCCATAATCTTTTTATGGGGCTAAAATTTGGATTCTAACACATAAATAATTAAATTCGCAATTAATTTTAATGATAGAAATATAATGAAAAAAGCTAAACAAATTTTCAAGGCAATGAGTTTCTTTGTAGTTTGCCTTATATGTAATGCGTGCTCATGGTTAGCAGAGGATCCAGGCGTGGACGTAAACTGGCAGAATATCCAAATCATGAATAAGTCTGGTGAAAAAATCTATGCATTGGAATTTATGTTTAAAGATTCAACCCTTTTAACTCCTCAATATGTTTTTGAAGTATTTGGTGGTAAATTATTAATTGAGACAGAAAATGATAGCAGCTTCATAGGAAAGATACCAATACCGGATAATGAACTCCAGGCCAATGATAAATATCAAGTGATAATCTTCAAACAAAGTACGCTTGATAAATATTCCAAAGAAGAAATAATCAAGCAAAATATCTTTGATAAAAGATATGAATTGAGTTACAATGAATTAAAAAAAATGAACTTCAAAATTACATATTCGGGAAATTGAAATTATGGTCCATATTCGAATGTTTTATTGTAGAAGACTGGATACTTTGTCATCGACCTATATATATCCCAATACATAAAATTATATGAACAAAATATTTCCACATAATATGATTGCCAACAATCGTAACTACTCAGTACCCCCCAGGGCATGAGATGGTCAACAGGACTCGTTAATAATTTATAAACTTGACTCCACTTTTAAAAGTGAGTTAAATTTGAATTAAATATATGCCTTGGAAAGTTTTTACGCAATCCTTGGCGTTAACTAACTTTGGCAACAAGTTGGCAAACGACCAGTTTATACAGCGTCAAAAATGCCTCTTATTGCCTAAATATAGCCCCAAAGTGGGGCGATTCGGTCTTTGAACTATTTTGTTGCCATCTGGAGACCCATTTCGAGGTCATACAAGAAAAGTCGGCGCATGTTAATCCAAGCACACCTTGCGATGGCTTGCAAAGTATGCTTTATCTTTGTGCGGTATCTGGTCTTGTTATTTCTCGTATGGAAGATATATTGGAACATGGTTGCCTCGACATTGTTGCATTTCTACCTTTCCTCGAAAGGGATGGATTCAACTTTCTTGCGAACCTCGTTCTTGTCCACTTGCTCTTTGGTGAAGTATCTCCAAGTCCTTTTTCCATTTGAACTCTCAACAGATATTTTCCATTGATCTTGTTTGACAGGTATTGCCGTTTGGACTTCTGCCGTTGTCTTGTCGGTGACTTGCAAGGTATGCTCGTCCGTCATGTCCAAATCAAATCGAGAAGGCCTTCCTTGTATGCCATTGGCGATGAACTCAATGCCGTTAACAAATTATAGCCATTATTTGCTCCGTCCCAGCCCATATTATTATGGACGTAAAAATCCTTAACATGAACATTGTGAGACTCATCATCTAGCGTTGCTATTACATAACCATCAATAATCCATGAATGACCAGCGACCTCATCAAGTTCCACGCCTGTATATTTATCTTTCACATGACCTGCACCAGAATATATTTCTAAAAGCGATTTATCTCATCGTCTGCTGAGCCACTGCCGTTATATTTATCCTTGAAGCTGTTGAAGTTATAGCTGATTGAGGCAATAATGCAACGATTGAAGTTGTTTACCTTTCTGTTCTGTACCACGAAATTTACTTTCTTTATATCATTCAACTTTGACCAATCAAACAAGTCCTCTGCTTTCAGCGTTATTGTTAGCCTCTTCTTGAGCAATTGCTTTTGAACCATCATGTTGAATGTGGCATGGCTGTTCTGCTCGTAGATGCCGTGATGCCCTTTGATGTTCCAATAGAAATCGCTGCGGAAAAGCCAATCGCTTTTAAGTTCCACTGAGTTTTGAAATGCCAATAAACCGTATGGATGATTATAATCTACCTTTTCTCCATTGTATGTCAAAGAGAAAAAAGGCTTGTAAACGCCTACCGTCAAAGTTGGTCGCCAACAGTCGAATACAGGTGAAACCACACATTGCGCTCCTAACTGCTGAAAATCCTTGGCGTTAGTTGACATCCAAGCAACGGTTCCTGGTTTACCAGATATAGCCACAACCGTAGGATGGATATAGTATTTGATATACTGATAGTCCAACCTGAAGTCAAAGAAGCTATAGCTCATGCTGACTTCTGTATCATACACATATTGTGGCTTCAGATAGATGTTTCCTTGCTCGTAATGGTATTGATTGTTGTAACTGACACTGTTGTTCAACTGTCGGAATGAAGGGCGATTCACCCTGCTGCTGAAATCGAGGTTCAAATCCACTCTGCCAAAAGAAGTAGAAAGCGAGAAAGATGGCAGCAAGTCTGAGTAATTCGTTTTGTTTTTTACCTCACCTTGGTCTGTGTTGATGGCATGTACGAACTCATAGCGTAGTCCAAGACTTCCCCTCCATTTCTCTGACGACAAGCGGTAGGATACAAATCCTGCATATTTGTTTTCCTTGTTCTTGAATTGGTCATCGTCTATCTTTCCTTCCTCGTTCACAGAAATTCCCCATGACGAAATTTTACTAAAATCTGCGCCGAAGTCAAAACCATGTTTTTCGGTTATGTTCCAAGCAAATACACCTTTGAAAGCCACGGCACGGTTCCTTTGGTCGTTTTGCATGTGTGTTAATTCCGAAGATGCATCCGTTTGGCTTGTCTCGGTTACTTGCTGCTGATGTTTCAGTTGAGAATATACATAGTCGGCATCCAAGTTAAACTGCAACTTGTCTGACAACTTGCCGATGTAGTAAGCATTGACATTATGAAACTTTTCCTTTTCTGACTCATCTGTCTTATTGTCTGTAGAAGTTAAAAGCTCATTATTCTTGTAAGTCAACATGTAGTCGTAAGGGGAATCAAGCAACTTATAGTTGGAGAATGTTCCCATGTATTTGCCACCAATGGTGTGGTTCTTGTTGATGGCATAGTTCATGCCTACGCTGTAATCGTGAGAACGAGAACGGTCGGAGTATTCCGAAGCAGAAACCTCATGGAAAATATCTTGTTCGTAATTGGTTTGGTCGATGTCATAGCGAATGTTGCTTCTTGTATTGTCATACTGATAGGCAAGGAAAACATCCAATGCTCCCTTGTGGATGTTGAGGTTGAGGTCCTCATTGTTTGACAAATTCTTGTGTCTTGAAAGTTCCGCTCTGGCAATGCCAGAAAGACCATCAAGTTTATTGTGTATGGTGCTGATGGCTATCACGCTTCTTGTGTCAGCATCGTATTCTGCCCCAGGATTAGTGATAAGTTGAACAGACTTTACATTGGAAGAGGAAAGCAAGGAGAGTTCTGAAGCGTTTGCTACCTTTCTGCCATCTATGTAAAAAACAGGCTCTCCCTTTCCGAACACCTCGTATTTGCCATTAGTATAAAGCATACCTGGAACGTACTTGATGACATCAGTAGCCTTGCCGATATTTTGCAAGTTGGAGTTTTGAACGTTGAGAGTAAGTCTTCCGTTTTCTCTTGAAATGTATTTGCGATGTCCAACAATGATGACATCGTTCAAAAGGTTAGTGTCTGCCGACATACGAATATTCCCAATATCCTTTGTAGTTATAGGTAATTCAATAGTTTTGTATCCTATGCAACTGATTTTTGCAACCATTGGGACATCAGGACACGATATGGAAAAACGACCATTTTCATCACTCCCCCCACCAGTTATGAGAGAGCTGTTTATCTTTGACAGCAATGAGATAGAGGCAAATGACACAGGATTGCCTTCTTCATCAATAATCAATCCTATTAAAGCGTCTTCTGAGTCTTTGGCTATACAATAAACATGTGTATCATTATTTAAAATGTATACATATCTATTATATATCCCCCCATATCCAAAGTTGCTTTGTATTATAATAAGTGAAAATAAAATGATTTTTTTCATTATGGAACTTATTTAAGTAAAGTTTTTAACGGATAAATATGTAACTCTCCACAAAAAGTCTTTGTGTTACAAGTATCACTTATAACAAATATAACTTTATTCTTTTTTTTATTAAAACTTAAAAAGGATAAGGTTGTAACTGTTTTACTATTTATTTCCACACAATATCGTGTATATAAGTTTTTAGAATTAATACTCGATGAAGCTATTTCTATTTTATCATTCCCAAAAATGTCATAATTAGATTCTTTTATGGCAATGCTTTCTTCTGGAAATGGTATATAAATATTATTGGCGACAAAGAATACTCCAGTAACTAAAAACAAAGGGAAAATTAGCAAACTTATAAGTTTGTTACTTAATTTCACCCTAAGCATTTCTTCAAATTCATGACAATGTTTCATTCTAAAATAATTTGGTCTTTCATTAATTTATAATAAATACCTCTTTTATTCATGAGCTCTTCATGTTTTCCTATTTCCTTTATTGTTCCATCGCTTATAGCTATTATTTGGTCTGCATTTTTTATTGTACTAAACCTATGGGCTATGATTACTATTGTTTTCTTTTTTTCCCGGTTTTGTAATTTTTCTATAATTTCCATCTCATTATGTGCATCTAAAGAATTCGTAAATTCATCTAAAAATATATAGTTAACGTGAGTTCGACGAAATATAAGTGTCTAAAAATTTGGTGATTAGCGAAAATTGTTGTAACTTTAATGTGCTAAAAATCAAAAGTTTACAAACAATAATCGCTATGATCACCGAGGACAAAGTTACTGAAATTTTCTGTATTGCGGATGACTTCTGCAAAGTTTTTGATGCCCAAATGGAAAAATACACCATAAAAAGCAACACCAAACGTAGATATCATCGTGAATTCACCATGTCAAAGGCAGAAATAATGGTTATCGTTATACTTTTCCACAGTTCAGGCTTTCGTTGCCTGAAACATTTCTATAAGGAATATGTATGTGTTCATCTTCGACATTTATTTCCAAATGTAGTATCATATAACCGTTTTGTGGAACTTCAGAAGACCATTGCCATTCCGTTGGCTATCTTTATAAAGAAGGTTCTTTTGGGAAAATGTACCGGAATAAGTTTCGTAGACAGCACACCTCTTCGTGTATGTAGAACCCAAAGAATCCATATTCACAAGACATTTAAAGGCATCGCACAAAAAGGCAAATGTTCTATGGGATGGTTTTTCGGCTTTAAGCTCCACCTTATATGTAACGAAAAGGGAGAATTGCTTAACTTCATGATAACTCCTGGCGATATTGACGACCGTAAACCATTAGAATACAAAGCGTTTGTGGATTTCATATACGGTAAGCTTGTAGGAGATAAAGGATATATAAGCAAGAACCTGTTCAATCGACTTTTCGTTGATGGAATACAACTCATCACGAAACTAAAAAGCAACATGAAGGGTTCTATCATGAAAATATCAGACAGGCTCTTGCTTAGAAAGAGGGCGATCATAGAGACCATTAACGACGAACTTAAGAATATTGCACAAGTGGAACATTCCAGACACAGATCATTCGATAACTTCATTGTCAACACTCTTGGATCTTTGGCTGCTTATTGTTTCTTTCCTAAGAAACCAACAATTGCAGTTCAAAGGACAGTAGATAGACAATTAACGTTATTCTAATTCGTCGAACTCACGTTAGTTAGATTCTTTATATAATGCTCTTGCAATTAGTAGCCTTTGTAACTGACCTCCACTTAATCCATGACCTTCTTTTCCGATAATTGTTTGGTATTTTTTAGGAAGACTATAAATAACATCATACAGATTAGCAAACCTCACCACATCTTCTAGCTTGTTGTAATCCGTATCTTCTTCTGTTAAATTAATGTTATTTTCAATGGTATCATTGAAAATGTAACTTCCTTGCATTATGACAGAACATTGTCCTCTCCAATTTCGTATATTTACGCAATGTAAATCAATATTGTCAATTTTTATCTTTCCCAATATTGGCTTATAAAAGCCTAAAAGAAGTTTGAACAATGTTGATTTACCACTACCGCTAGCACCTACTATCGCTGTAATTTTCCCAGCAGGAATACAAAAACTTATATTTTTTAAAACTAATGGTGTTGCAGGGCTTCCATATCTAAAAGATACATTTTGAAGCGTTATATCATGAATCTTATCCTGTTGTACTTTGAGCTTTGCAGACTCAGAATTGCCCCCATTGTGCAATTCAGAAATCCTTTCTAAAGCAATTTTTGCATTTTGCCAGTCATGAACAAAACCAATCACTCGGCCAATTGGACTCTCCAACTGACCTAGAATAAATTGTATAGACAACATGGTTCCTATGGTAATACTATTATTTATAACCATTGTCGCACACAAGTATATTAATATTAAATTCTTTATTTGGTTTATAAAAATACCTCCCACATTTTGGTATTGTTCAACAGTTAAACTCTCTATATTTAGTTTTAACAACTTTATTTGAGTTTGTTCCCAAGCCCATCTTTTTTTATTTTGTGAGTTATATAATTTTATATCTATCATGCCTTCAATGAACTCAATCAAATTATTGCTATTTTGAGCCATTTGGATAAATTTAGAATAATCCAGTTGCTTTCTTTTCTCATAAAAAAGATAAATCCAAAGTAGATATAAAAATGGTAACTACTCAGCACCCCTATAGGCATGAGTAATCGTCTTACTATTGTACTACAGCAAGAATTGCATTGAATTTAGAATTTCCGTTCTTCATAGCAGTTTCTGCGATGGAGTGCAGCTTGGTAAAATCATCGGCACCACTGTCTGTTCGGAAGCAACCACCGACTTTCTGTTTTATCTTGATTTTCCTAATTCCCCACTCAATGTAGTTGTTATCGTATGGCACACTTGGATTAGAGAGAAAGGTGAACAGGTAGTCTTTGACCTTAAGGATACCTCTCTTGAATTTCTCAAACTCGTTATCTAAATGCGTGAGGCTTTCACCAAAGAGGTTCTTCATCTTAGTCTTCAGTACCTTTATCTTTCTAGAGGTAATGTTGCCCTCTCTTCTGAGATTTATAGAGTATTCTATCAGTTGGATGAATCTCCGTGACCAGTCCTGGTTTGAATCCAATTCGTTCAGATACTCGCATTCCTAAGGAGATGAGCCAGACAGACCTGATGATCCTTAACATTCATCTTGAAGTAGCTCTGGTATCTGTCTGTCACAAGTGTCGAATAGGGAAGTCCCTTTGGAAACTTGGAATCTATGGCCTTCTGACCTCGCGATTCTGACTGGAACACTTATGTAAGCAGGTCGTTCTGGAATATCCAGTTCCAATGCAGATGCTTTCCTACCGCAGCACCTGTTTCATCGGCTTCTATGTCAGACGCTGTTTCCTGCCTCTTGCGTATTTCCTCGTATGCACTATCTGCCTTGCCGCCATTCTCTTTGAGTATGTTCTGCACTGTTCCCTCACTTATATTCTGGCCGGACAGGTCGGATATAAGTTCTGCAATCCTTTTGAACGGAATACACTGCACTACATTGAGGTATGTCACCAGTGCACGGAGGTTGTCACCATACTTGATACGACAGTTGGGAGCTTCGCAGTTGTTTACATTTGCGAAATGTGGGAAGCAAAAATTGGTTTACCCAATTTAAGAATAGGTTAGATAGATGAATCATGATATTTCTTGGTTTAGGAGAGGTGGTACATCCATTGTCAATCTTCCCCTAAGCTGAAAAAGAAAATAAGAATAACATAATGAAGAATAGATTTCTTATCCCGAATTCAGGTTAATAATAACAATATGTAATGTAATTCTTTGAAAATACATAAAAGTTGCATTAGTGTCCAATAAAAATTGGACACGTTAATTAATTAATCAAATAGTCCCTTA
>ERZ780178.1138-NODE-1138-length-17634-cov-2.524319_pt1 | contig 17634 bp, 5 predicted proteins | sample MGYA00511018_ERZ780178 | MGnify/ENA primary metagenome ERZ780178 (study PRJEB29588, sample SAMEA2151439) | human gut metagenome | biome: human gut; feature: human-associated habitat; material: faeces | place: Denmark | collected 2008/2010 ...
CAAAAATAGAAATAATTTCGATTTGAAATAAAAAGAGAACATGAAGCGGATAGATTTTTTTACATGTCATTTGTGGAATAAAATGGTCAATATATCTATAGTATGATGAAATTATAAGTATATATGGTAGATTCTTGGTTTTAATGAAAAAAATAATATTGATTTTTTATTGATAACGTGTACAATAACATTAATGCGTATGCTACCTGCATATGTTGTATATATATGTTTGATTTACGAATAAATAAAACTGTTTGCTGTATAACAAGGGGGATTATGATGAATCGAGTATACAAAGTAATCTGGAATCGGACGAAGCAGTGTTATATGGTCGTTTCTGAATTTGCCAAGCAGGCTGGTAAAGTGAAGAGTACCCATCTTTTCGCTGCTATGGGCAAGACGACGGCTGCTGTAGGGTTAGGGGCAGCTTTATTATTTCCTCTGGGGGGAATGAATGCATCTGCCGCAACAGGCAACAAAGTGATCGGCGGCAGTCAAACCGCAGTGACCGATGCTGAAGGGAAACAAGACCAGGCGGAGGCTACCGGGGATTATTCCACGGTCAGCGGTGGGGAACTCAACCATGCAAATGGAAACTACTCCAGCGTCAGCGGTGGGTCCAAGAACCATGCTACCGGCGAGAATTCCAGTATCAGTGGGGGCGGTGACGGGATTGCTTCTGGATTGAACTCCAGCATCAGTGGTGGCAAGCAAAATAAGGCCACAGGAGAATTTTCCAGTGTATCCGGTGGTGATCAAAATGAGGCTGCCGGGAAACAGTCCACCATCAGTGGCGGTACGGCCAATAAAACCACCGGTGACTGGTCCACCATTGTGGGCGGCGCTTACAATGTAGCCGGCGGCAACAGCTCTCTGGCTTTGGGCGGGATGATGTCCGCTGTGCAGGGGATGTATTCCGTGGGCATTGCCGGCGGGAGCACCAGTAAGGATGCCACCCAGGGGTTTGCGGCTGGCTACCAGTCCGCTGTTAATGTGGCCAATGGAACAGCCATCGGGTATCAGGCCGTGGCCAATACAGCCAATACAATTTCTTTTGGCCATGTAAAGGGAGATACGTATTATGCTGCTGATCCTTGGGATCACACCGTTAGTATGAATACTTTTGGTGATACGTATTACAACCGTCTCGTCAATGTGGCTGACGGTATCGATGACCACGATGTGGTGGTCATGGAACAGCTGACCGCTGCCAAAGCGGAAGCGGTGGCAACGGCCAAGAACCAGATCAAGGTCAAAGGCGACGAAAAGAATGTCCATGCCGTAGAAGCCACAGACAGTGATGGGGTGCAGACCACCACCATCAGCCTGCTGCCTAAAGTTACCCTGCAGGACAGCACCGATACCACAGGCAGCAAGGCCGTCGTCCTTGACGGCACAGCAGGCACCATTTCCGCCGGCCTCAGCAGCGATGCAGCCAATTATATTTCCCTGAACGGCACGGCAGGCCTGGCCAATATCGGGGCCATTACCATTGGCAGGCAGCCCAGCTATACCTATACCTATTACGTTCCTGTCTATGACAGCAATGGCAATATGACAAGCCTTTCCTCCACCCGTGCCACGGAAAGTGGAAATTTCATCACCGGTCTCACCAATACCACCTGGGCGCCGGGGAAATATGCTTCTGGCCGGGCGGCTACGGAAGACCAGCTGGAACAGGCAGGCCGCCATTTCCTGAGCATCAAAACCGGTACCAAGACCGATGGCACCACCATTGCGGAAAATACGCTGGCCAACTACTATAATGATGGCGCCACCGGCACCTCTTCCCTGGCCTTCGGCGTGAATACCAAGTCCAGCGGCGATTTTGCCACTTCCATGGGCATCAATTCCACCGCCAGCGGCTTGGGAGCTCTGGCGGTAGGATATGACAATACGGCGTCAGGAACAGAGTCTGTTTCTGTAGGTACAGAAAATAAAGCTGCAGGGAATTTTTCTGTTGCTCTTGGTGTATTTGCCAATGCAGGGACAGCCAATACGGATACTTCTTCTACGACCAATGGAGCTGCTGTAGCTGTAGGTTTCCAGGCTTCGGCTACTAAAACAGGCAGTTCTGCGTATGGGTATAATGCCCGGGCTGTGCAGGATGAAGGTACGGCCCTGGGTGTGTCTTCCGTCGCCAATGTGGAAGGCGGCGTGGCTGTAGGCGCCCACTCCATCGCGGATGTGGCAAAAGGTGCCAAAGGCTATCTGGCTGGCGACAGCGATACGTCCACCACCTGGGTCTCCACGGCAGGGGCTATGTCCCTGGGCGGCAATACCAAGGATGAAAACGGCAATGCCATCACCGTTTCCCGTCAGATTACCAATCTGGCCGCCGGTACCAATGATACCGACGCTGTCAACGTGGCCCAGCTGAAAGCTGTAGAAAGCGAAGGCTTGAATTTCCAGGGGAACAATACGGATACCACCGTCCACACCAACCAGGGCGGCACCCTCCAGATCCAGGGCAGTGGTACTAAGGCATCTACGGAATATTCCGGAGAAAACATCCTGGTCACTGGTGTCAGTGAAACGGCCGATGACGGGAAGACGGTTACCACCAAACTGAATATTGGCCTGGACAAGAACATCCGGGTGGACAGTGTGACAGCCGGTCAGGCCACCACCGATTCCGTGCAGGGCTATGCCGGTTCTGTGAAAATCGTGGGACCTTCTGCGGACAGTACCCAATATGAAGCCACGTCCCTGACTACGGCCTATGACACCAGTGCCAAATCGGTCAAGGATGCAACCGTCAACCGGCTCCAGTACACTGACGGAGACGGCACGACCAGGCACACGGTGGCCACCCTGGATGATGGACTGAAACTGGCCGGTGATGCCGGTACTGGAACGGTGAACCTGGACAGCACCCTGACCGTTACTGGCGGCGAAACGAATGATGCCAACCTGGCTTCCGGAAAGAATATCGGCGTCTCGGCCAGTGACGGAAAGCTTCAGCTCCAGCTGGCCAGGAATCTGACCGGCCTCAGCTCGATTACAGCGGGCACGGTGGTCATGGGCAGTCAAAGTGACGGCAGTGATGCTACGAAGACAGGCAATTATGTCACCGGCCTGGACAACAAGACCTGGACCGTTGGCACCACCCAGGCTGTCAGCGGCCGGGCGGCTACGGAAGATCAGCTCCAGAGCGTGTCCGATGGGGTGAGCACCAACCAGACAAAGATAGCCTCCAATACGGCGACCATTGCCAGAGGGCTGAACTTTACCACCAACACCACTGATGCTTCCAGCACCACCGGCTACAAAGTGGTGAACAAGGCGCTGGGGGATACGGTGTCCATCAAGGCCCATGATGTCCAAGCCGGCCACACCTATACCACGGACAATCTGACCACTTCCATCGATGACAGCGGGAACATCACCATTGCCATGGATACCCAGCTGACAGCGGACAAAGTAACCGTGGGGTCCGGGAGCAATGCCCTGACCCTGGATGGATCCAACGGCACTTTGACCACCGGATCTTCCACCCTGAACGGCAGCGGACTTTCCCTCACCGGCGGTCCCAGTATCACCACCAGCGGCATCAGCGGCGGCAGCAAACAGATCACCAGTGTAGCCAGCGGTGCCAGCGGGGTGGATACGGCAGGGAAAGCCGTTTATGGAACGGAAGATAACGCGGCCAACATCGGCGATGTGAAAACCATCGCCAGCCAGATGGTCACCGTAAGCAAGGACAGCACCAAAAACAATACGAAGGTCACCAAGACCACCAAGACGGATGGCACCGTGGATTATGAAGTGGCCCTGAATGATACCCTGACGCTGGGGGACAATGGCGCGGTACTGAACGGCACCGCTGGGACCCTGTCCCTGGGAACCCTGCTGTCCATGGATGGAATCAATGGCTACGGGACCATCGGCAGCCTCCATCTGGGGAATTATTCCGGTACGGACAGCACCTGGTCTCTGAAGGATAATAAGGGGAACGCTGTTTCTTCAGGCACCTATCTGACCGGTCTCACCAATACTTCCTGGACCACTGCGGACCCCACCTATGTAAGCGGCCGGGCGGCCACGGAAGATGAGCTGGCAGCCGTTTCCTCCACCGTGAATGCCGGTTGGAAAGCCCAGGTCAACGGTACGGATGTGAAGACCGTTACACCCACCAATCCTACCCTGAACTTTGTGGCAGGAGATAACATCGCTCTTACGCAAAACGGGGATATCCAGATTGCTACCACTCCCAATGTGGACTTTACCACGGTCCGGGTAGGCGGCACCAAAGGCACCGATGGCACCTACACCGGAGGCATCTACCTGGGCAGCCAGGCCGGGGGCGGCGCCAACAGCGGCAAGGGATTCTACATTACAGGGCTCCAGAATACCAACTGGGACGCCAATTCCATCGTCAGCGGCCGGGCGGCCACGGAAGATCAGCTCCAGAAAGCCATTACCGAAGTACAGACCGGTACCCTGGCCAGCGACAACTTTGTGACGGAAGGGACGGCCGCGGATGATACCGCCAACCCGGGACAGCTGAAAGTGACCCTGAAGGAGAAAAACGGCAATGCTGTCAGTGTTTCCGGGCTCCACGACTACTATGTGACCGGGGGCAGCGTTTCTACGAACGCCACGGAAGCCGCTGACGGGACTACCTCCACCAGCGCCACCCTGACCCTGACCAAAAATGACAATTCAACAGTAGCAGTGGATCTGTCCGGCCTGTCCAGCATGGATTACCATCTGGTGGAAAATTCTGCAGCTGGCTCCGACGGGAAATATTCTGTGGACGCCAATGGAGATGTGACCCTGACGGTAGCGAGCTCCACCGATTCCACAGGAAAGGAAATCACCATTTCCGGCCTGGCCAGCAAGACGGCATTGGAACAGGGCCTGACCTTCACGGCCAGCGCCCTGGCGGACGGGGCCACCTCCCTGACCCACACGGCCCAGCTGGGGGATACCATCGGTATTTACGGTGGGACCAAACAGGACGGCCATACCTACAATACCAACAACATCACCACCACCATCAGCGATAAAGGGGATATCCGGGTGCTCCTGGACGATAACCTGACTGCCACCAGCCTGACGGCTGGGTCCAAGACCACGGATACGGCTGCTGGCGTGGATGGTATGGTTACCGCTACCGGGACGGGGGGCGCCTACCTGACCATGAACGGCGCCGATGGGTCCCTGCGCGTGGGCGATGCCAGCGGGAACTTTGCCGCCATGGTCCAGAACTACGGCGGGCCCAAATTCCTGAACAGCACAGCAACCGGTTCGCCGCGCTTCCAGTATTGGGCTGCCAGTGCCGGACAGGATGAAACTACGGCATCCCAGACTCTCTATACCCTGGCTACCTTAAATGATGGGCTCCAGCTTTCCGGGGACAGCGGCACCGGATCCGTACTTTTGAATAACACGCTGACGGTAACAGGCGGCGAAGGTTCCTCCAACGACCTTTCTTCCGGCAGCAACATCGGGGTTGCCGCTTCCGGCAGCACCCTCAAGCTGCAGCTGGCCAAGAATCTGACCGGCCTCACTTCCATTTCCCTGGGGGATAACCTGGTTCTGGGGAACCAGACCAGCGGTTCTGCCACCGGGGACTATCTCACCGGACTGGACAACACCACCTGGAGCGGGACGCCTGTCTCCGGCCGGGCGGCTACGGAAGACCAGCTGAAACTGGTCAGCGATAGTCTCAGCGATGGGACGAAATCCACCGGGGGCTTTGGCCTTACGGCGGATGAAGCGGACAGCACCGGCAGCAAAGAGGTGAAACAGGACCTGGGAAGCACCATCAAGATTACGGCAGCCGACGATGAGAACCTGACCACCACGGCTGATGCCACTGATACAGCCATCAAGCTGGCGCTCAGCAAAAACCTGAAGCTCACATCTGCCACCTATACGGATACGGCAGGAAATACAACGTCTGTAACCGGCACGGGAATCACCATTGCCAAGGCCGGTTCCACCGAGGGTGGAAGGGTGTCTCTGACCACCACCGGCCTGGACAACGGGGGCAGCCAGATCGTGAATGTAGCGAGCGGCCTGGGCGGTACGGCATTGTCTGATGCCACGGGAGACACCTTGAACCATGCGGCCACCATTGGAGACCTAAAGGCAGCAGCCAAGGGGGCGACGGACAGTTCCGATACCAAAGGCCTGAACTTTGTGGGGAACAGCAATCCTTCGGACAGCTCCGGCAATACGACAGCTCTCCATGCTGATTTGGGCGGCACCGTATCCATCCTGGGTACGGGCACCGATGAGGATGACAATTATTCCGGCCGCAACGTGAAGGTCATCAACAAGAACAATGCCCTCTATGTGGAACTGGACAAGGATCTGGAAGCCCGGTCCATGCAGGTGGGCTATGGCGAAAGCGGCAATAATATCCAGGGCCAGCTGCTCCTGTACGGACCCAACAGCGACAACACCTATTCCAACCTGATCGTGGAAAGCCAGTATATGGATGGAAAACCTTATCTGACCAATACCACTTCCACCGGCGATAAACGGCTTGTTTACAAAGATGGAACGGATGATGCCATCCATACGGTAGCCACCATGAGTGACGGCCTGAAGTTCAGCGATGACAACGGCAGTACAGCGGCGGTTACCCTGGGGAGTACGCTGGCTGTCACCGGTGGTGCTGCCCAAGATAAACTGGCCAAAGACACTAATAACAAGCTGGTTACCGGGAATATCGGCGTGGTGGCTGCAGAAAATGCCGATGGTACCAGCGGCAGCCTGACCTTAGCGCTGGCCAAGGACATCAACCTGGGAAGCCAGGGAAGCCTTACGGCAGACAGCACGAAAGTGGGATACCAGACGGCCACCACGAAAATCAACCAGAAAACTGAAACCGGAAACTATGTTACCGGTCTTGACAACAAAGATTGGGATAGTAAAGACTATGTATCCGGCCGGGCGGCTACGGAAGACCAGCTGTACCAAGTGAGCCAATCCGTCCAGGATACGGTCAATGCAGCGACCTTCAGCATTACGGCTGGCGGTCAGGGAGAAGCCACGGATGCCACCATCACCAAGAACGTCGGCCAATCCATCCGCATCTTCGGCGATGCACCCAAGGTATCCGGCGGCGGTGACGGCGATGGCTGGGACCGCAGCAAGGCCAATATCCTGACCAAAGTGAAGAAGGACAATAAGGGAGATGAATACATTTCCGTAGAACTCCAGGATCACCTGGAAGTGGGTGCCCATGCAGGGACTGACACAGATGGCACGGCCATTACCGGTGTGGACGGCAGCATGCAGTTCAAGGGCGCTTCTGCCAAAGAGGTGAACATCACCGGCGATACTGGCATTGCCCTGAGCGACAACGGCAATCAGACGGCTGCTCTCCATCAGGATAATGGCGCCGGCTATCTGGACCTGACGGGAACCACGGCGGGAACCAAGGCATCTGTGTCCGTCCATACAGGAGCTAAGAACCTGGCCAAGCAGGACCAGACCCGTCTGACCTATACGGATCAGAGCGGCAAAGCCCATGATGTGGCCACCCTGGATGATGGACTTGTTTTTGCCGGCGATGCAGGGACTGTCAGACAGGCGCTGAACAGCACGGTGAAGATCTCCGGCGGTGTGTCCAGCACCTCGGATCTGTCTGACGGGAAGAATGTAGGCGTCGTCGCTTCTTCCGATGGCCTTGCCATCAAGCTGGCCAAGGATCTGACGGCTATCGATAGCATTACGGGCTTGAAGAATACCACCATTGGTCCGGACTTTGCTACCCAAGGCCGGGCGGCTACGGAAGAACAGCTGAAGCTGATGCAGGGCAGTATCACCCAGTCGGCTCAGGGCGGCGGCTTTGGCCTTACAGCTGATGGAGACGGCACGAAAGCGGCGAAAGCCGACCTTGGCAGTACCATCGGTATCCATGGGGACAGCAATATCACTACGGCTGTTTCGGAAGATGGCAAGTCCATCGACATCAAGCTGAACAACCAGGTGGATCTTGGCACTGACGGTTCTCTCAAGGCCGGTGGCGTAACCATCAATAGCAGTGGCATCGATGCGGGCAACAAGAACATCACCAACGTGGCGAGCGGTATCGTCAACGGGGACGACAGCGACAATACCAACGCGGCCAATATCGGCGATGTGAAGACCCTTGCCGGTGAGGCTGCCAAGACGGAAATCGGCAAGCTGGGCAGCCGGAACTTTGCCGGAGACGACGGAGAAACCGTCTCCAGAGGCCTGGGTGAATCCATGAAGCTGTCCGGTGGCGCGGATACTACGAAACTCACGGATGGCAACATCGGTGTCGTGAAGAACGCCGCTGGCGATGGCCTGGACATCAAGCTGTCCAGTGAACTTACAGGGCTGACCAGCGTCACCACCGGAAACAGCACCCTGAACAACGAGGGCCTGACTGTCAATAACAGTAGCGGATCCGCCGGGACCACCGTAACCGGCAGCGGCATCAAGATCGCGGCCGGCGGTGAAGGCACCCATGCTGTGGAAATCACAAACAGCAATGTCTCCATGGGCGGCCAGCAGATCCACGATGTGGCTCCCGGGACCCAGCCTACGGATGCGGTGAACGTGAGCCAGCTGGGCGGCGTGGTCAATGGCGTTACCAATGCCATCAATACTCTGGGCAACCGCATGAATCGTGTCGGTGCCGGGGCATCGGCATTGGCGGCCCTGCATCCGTTAGAATTCGATCCTGATGAAAAATGGGATTTTGCAGCCGGATTTGGTCATTATAAAAATGCCAATGCAGCGGCACTGGGTGCCTTCTACCGTCCCAATGCAGATACGATGGTCAGCATCGGAGGCAGTTTCGGCGGCGGGGAAAACATGCTCAATGCCGGCGTAGCCTGGAGAATCGGTAAAGGTACGACCATGACGATATCGCGGGTAGCGATGGCAAAAGAAATTCAGAAATTGAAGGCCGTCGTCGAACAGCAGAATGAAAAACTACAGGAAAATGATACCCTTCGTGCCCAGGTAGAAAAACAAGATAAAGAAATCGCTGAATTAAAAGCCATGGTTCAGCAATTAGCGGCAAAACAATAGAATAGCCAGTCTGAGCAGGTCTGTTGTACCTACGGGTGCAGCAGACCTGTTTTGCATTCAGAGTATTTTGCCATAAAACGATAATAAGGCGTAAAGTATATAATATTACTGGAACAGACTGATTTATTGCATGATCCGACAGGCGTGATATAATAGTAATATGACAATAAATATTTATTATTAATAATCAATAATATGTGCATAAAAATTTAATAATAACAAGACTGTCCTTGCCCGGCAAGAACGGGCTGAAAGGAGATATAATATGAAAACAAATCGTTATTACAAGGACAGAAAAAGAAACTGCACCTGTCAAAAACAGGCCATATTAGCTCTGCTCGTGTGTCTGAGCCTGTCAGGGAGCGTATCCCTGGCGGCAGATCCTTCCGCACAGGATACGGGCAGAACTTATGATTATGTGAATAAATGGAGCGGAGATGCCACAGAAGGGAATCACATTACGGTAAAGCATCTTCAGGGCTGGAATCAGGATAAGGTGACGGTCGGAACGGATGCCACGAATCAGGTGATCATTGAAGACTACGGGGGAGGCAATGGCGGGGATGCTACGGTCCTCGGGAAAAACATTTCTTTTACGGGCGGGTTCAACACGGGCGGTCTCATTACAGCCGGAAATGCCGTTACGGACAGTCTTTCGGCGGCAACCGTCAATGCCATGCAGCCATGGGGACAGAGTGCAGGGGGGACGGTGAATATGGATGGCAGGACTATCTCTATTACCGGCAGCCAGGGAATCAATGCTGCTAACGGCAGTACCATTAACCTGGGAACACAATATATGACCGGGGACCTTCATATCCAGTCTCTCGGCGTATCCAGCTCCAGTACGGTGAATATCGGTAACGCCAATGCCGGGGACATCACCATCGATGAATTCGGAGTAGGTGGGACCCAGGCTGCTTCCACGGGAGAAACACAATTGAATACCATCACTGTTTCCGGGAACAATCTGTCCATTGGAAATACTAAGGCTTCTGAATCCAATGCCCAGGTGACCTTCAACGCCCGGGGCAATGTGACTGCCAAAAACGGACTGGTCATGACCGGATCCTACCTTCCCAGCTCTGCTCCCTTTGCCTCCGTCACGGTGAATGCCGGGGGAAATGTGAAATTGGGGGAATATGGCCAGACTTCCAGTCCCTGGGCCCGCAATGCTGCTCTGGCCGCTGTGGGGGGCCATGCCAGAATCGATGTGACTGCTGCCGGAAATGTGGATGCTTCCGGGGATTTCTCCGTGACCAGCGATGGCAGCGTCAAGGTGAAGGCCGCCAATATCTCTTCGGATGGGCTGCTCCATGCCACGGGGAAAGATGCCAGCCTGACCCTTATTGCAGAAAATCCAAATGGAAATAAGGGCGACATCAAAGCACAGGAACTTCAGGTAGACAACAGTGGGACCGCCTCTCTTACGGGGAAGACCATTGCCCTGACTCCGGATGCGGATGGTAGTTACTTCCACCGGTCCCTTCACGTGACGGACTGTGACGTGAACATGGATGCCGATGAAATCAATCTGGCTTCTGGAATTCAGTTCAACGGGGCAGCGGAACTCAATCTGAAAGCAGCCAGCAAACTGACCATCGGAAATGCCCTGAATGAAGATTCCTATGATACCAGCGCCATCCGTCTTGCTTACGGTGGTAATGGAGAAACTGGCACAGGGAAACTTTATGCCGGTGGCAATGGAACCGATATAAAGGTAAATGGTTCCGTGGCCGTGACAGGGACCTCTGATCAGGATGAACTGGCCTGGTTCAACGGAAAGAATCTGGTCTTCAATGCGTCCAAGACCCCTTCCTTCAGTGATAATCCCTACAGCGATTTGTATAATGCCGTGGCACTGGATTTTACGGATTCCCGGTTCTGGTCTGGCAATGATGACACTACGGAAACGACTACAGTAAACGGCCATATTCTCACCAACGGATCCAATGCCTTCGTACTACGGGGCAGCAAGGCCGTTACGGTAAATGGCCTGAAAGGAGATTTCGAAAATAATAAGAATGCCTTTTCCCTTACTGACCGGGGCAGTTCCTCCATCCAGATAGGCGATGAAGATACAGCCCAGACCACGGTGAACGGGGAAATCGTCACGGGCGTGGATACGGTCCTGTATGTAGGCGGTAAGAATGTCCTCCTCGATAATGCCGGTCATACGGCTCTTTATGCCAATGCCAGCAGTAAATCTGTGGAAATTGGCCGGACGACTCCTGAAGGAAGCACGTCCGATTCCATTGCCATAAAAGGGCGGCTGCTGATCAACGGCGTTTCCTGTATGGATGTGATGGGGAAGAACATCACCATCACCGACGGGGCGGCTCCCGACAGCGGGACCCTGGGTACCACGGTGAAGACCAATGAGGACGGCACTTCCACGGACCCGGACAGCAACACTCACGATGCTTTGGTAATCCAGAGTGCAGCGGATAATGCCCTGGTCATCGGGGAAACTGATTCCAATGTCAGCATTGACGGCCGGCTGGTAGGTCTCGATGGAGGGTATTCTGTGGATGGCGATATCATCCATATCTACGAAGGGACCAATAAAAATCAGAACCTGATCCTGACCACCGGTGGTGCTGTGAACCTGGGCCATGACGGGACAAGTCTGCTTCAGATTGACGGCGGCATCTGGGCATTGGGGGATAGCACCAATGCCGTGAATCTCCAGGGCCAGAACCTCCTCATCGACCCGGCCAGCGGCATGCGGGCTGTACAGGCCAATGCCATGCCCGTGACCATAGGAGACAATGCCACGGAAAATGCCGTGGTGAATGGAGAAATCTGGTCCGTTTCCCAAAAGGCTCCCATTACTCTCGATGCCAGCAGCTACGATCTTTCCGCCAACGGCAGCACCTATGCGGCCCGGTCTTCCGGAGGCGGTTCCGTTACTATCGGCCATGATGGCAGCACCGGGAGTATCGACGGAGTTCTGACAGCCGATGCTGGCAGTTCTCTGGAAGCGTACCTTCAGGGAAACGGGGCCCTGCTGGATGGAACCATAGAGGATGAAAATCTCGATTATGGCATCAGTTCTGATGCAGGGATTACCCTTCATCTCAACGACGGTGCCGTCTGGAATCTGGATGGCGATTCCAAAGTTACCAGACTTCAGGCCGATAAGGGGATTATCCATCTGAATCAGAATACAACTGACCAGAGCCTGTATACAGGGAATTTCGCCGGGGATGGAGCCACTGTCTATATGGGTCATGAAGGCAATACGACACAGAATGACCGTCTCTATGTCAAAGGCTCTCACACGGGGAAGACAGAACTGCAGCTCCATGCCGTGAACGGCATCTGGACTGATGGCGCTATCGGCTCTGTTCTGGCCAGTGTGGGCGATGAACAGGGAAGTTTTTATGTACCCGATACGGAGGACCGGCTGTTCTTTCACCGTACTCTCCTGGATACGCATGAAACGGGCCGGGGAGACGATGTGACGGACGGATATAACACCGACTGGTACATTAAAGGCTTTAAGAAACTGCCCACTGATGACCATGGTAAGTATACCCATACGGTGCGGGGCATCATGGGAGCCGATGGGATTAATTACCATATCTGGCGCACAGAACAGGACACACTCTTCCGCCGCATGGGTGACCTGCGTAAAGGAGAACCTGGGCAGGAAGGCATCTGGGCCCGGGTAAAAGGGACATCCATCCGCCGCAACGGACAGTTCCCCTTTGAAGACCGGTATACGACCTATGAAGTAGGCTATGACCAGCTGGCAGGCCACAGCGATACACAGGATCACTATCAGGGAATCGGCTTTGGCTATACGGAAGGCAGGGGAGCTTATTTTGGCAGTCGCAGCGATACGAACAGCTACGCTCTGGGATGGTATGATACGCGGATCCGCAAAGACGGGACCTATCTCGATCTGGCCTTGCGTCTGCACCGGCTGACCAATAAACTGATTGCCCATGATGGCATCAGCGGCCACGGCGATAATACGGGCCTTTCCTTTGGAGCAGAATACGGATACAAAAAAAAGCTGGGACATGGCTGGTTCGTCGAACCCCAGGTACAAGGCACTCTTGGCTGGCTGAGCGAGGCATCATGGTCTATGGGAAATGGTGTAACCGTCGATGAACAGGATATCCGCAGCGCCGTCGGCCGGGCCGGACTCCGGGCCGGATACGAAAGCAGCAGGGCCCAGGTTTTCTTCAAGGCTAACTGGTACCATGAATTCGGCGGTTCTGGACAGGTACACCTCAGCGATGATGAAGGGGATTTGTTCCTGAACCGGGATTACGGCGACACGTGGTTTGAATACGGTCTGGGTGCATCGGCACAGATCGGAACGGCGACCCAATTCTATGCGGACGTAGAACGGAGCAGTGGCGGCCAGTTCCATAAAGACTGGTCTTGGGATGCCGGCATCCGCTGGAATTTCTGATAAGATGGCTTAATAGATACTAAATGTGTTTCAGGCATACGGGTAGACAATATCCGTATGCCTGTTTTGGTATAGGTTAACACTATGTCTGGCCTTTATTAAAAGAAAAATTGTTGATATACTGGTTGTTGTAATTATGACAGGCATTTTCACTATATTTTATTAGTTTTGAACAGAGAGGAGAGTTTATGACTATACAACTGAATAAAACACTCATAGCGGCTGCCATCATGGCCAGTATTAGCAGCGGACTGCTGTCGCCCGCCCAAGCAGCGGAGCGCCCTGCAGAAAGCTATACCTGGATGCACCGGGAGTCGTCATTATCGACGGTGACAGTGGAAGAGACCCATGAAAAAAGCAGTCGCACGATCACCCATTCCGATGTAAGTATACATACGCCATCTGCTTCGGGCACAGGGGCTGTCCTTTTTCCCTATATAGCGAAAAATAAACTGCCTGCTCCTGTGCAGTCTTTACGGGAAAACATACGCAATGAATACAGCCTCAATTATGAACAGGGCGTTCTGGCCCGCTATAAAGAAAATGGAAAATGGGGCCTGTTAGGAACGGATGGTACGGTTTTACTGCCAGCGTCGTATAAGAAGTTATCTTATGCCGGGCAGGGCGTTTTTTTATCGGTAAAAGGGAATAAAACAGCTTATATTGATAAGACGGGGACTGCTGTGACCTTGCCAGTATCAGAAAACGAAAGCGGTGGGCCCGTATTTTTTCAGGAAAAAGGCCGGTATGGTATCCGTGACGCCAATGGTATCGTGGTGTCTGAGCCGGTATATAAGGAAATTCTGACACCTTTTAGCGAAGGCATTGCCTTTGTACGGGATGAAAATGGCCGTAAGATTGCCATTGACCGCTCCGGTAAGGAACTATTTGCCGTACCCTATGACAGGATATTCCCGTATCATGACGGACTAGCAGAATACCAGCGTAAAATCAATCATTTTAACTGGGGACTCCTGGCAGGAGCGCTCGTCGGCTCAGACGTAAACCGTGGTTATTATGGTGGCGAAATAGAACCGCTGACCTATGACGGCGTGAAACGGGGATATATTGACCGGACCGGCCGGATAGTTATCGACAGCCGGTTAGATGAAGTTTATCCTATGACAGCCTGGGGGACATTTGTCAAAGATAAGGGACTGCTGGCTTTTATTGGCAGAGATGGAAAGTATATCATTGAACCGGGCCGGTACGAAGTAGGGCCAGGAATGATGGATGACTGGAATGGCATGGTGTCATTAAAAGATAAAGAATCAGGTGGACTAGGCGTATTCAGCCTGTCTGATGGACGACAAATCCTTCCTTTCCAATACGAAAAGGTTGATTTTTTAGGGGCTGACCGTATGTTTCTGCAGCGGGGGAATCAGTGTTTCCTGGTAAACCAGGAAACAGGTCAGGTAGTTCACTACTGGCAGGAAACGGTGAAAATCGTGCCGTATCTGGCGGAGCCCTATGCCTGGTGTCAGATAGGTAAGAAGTACGAAATTATTGATGCGGAAGGGAAGACGGTATATACGGCTCCTGAAGGGGGAATAAAGGTCGTTTCGTCCTTCCGCCATGGTGTCAGTGCCGTCAAGTCAGGTGATGTCTGGGGCATCCTGAACAGTAAAGGAGAATGGCTGATCCGGCCGCAGTATAAAGAAATAGAAATTTTATAAGGTCATATATAAATAGCAGGGGCTGCCTTTTTAAGACAGCCCCTGCTGATTGTCAGGATGAAAATTATTTATCAGTGTCTTTTTTCGTTTCATAATGACGGGGAAAGATAGCCGTTACCGTCGTTCCTTTATGGAGCTCACTGGTCAGTTCCAGACGGGCATTGTTTCCCTTGGCAATGTATTTGGCGATAGAAAGGCCCAGACCGGAACCTCCCGTTTCTTTGGTACGAGAGGAATCAACCCGGTAGAATCGTTCAAAGACCCGTTCCAGATCTTTTTTGGGAATTCCGATACCCGTATCCTGGACTTTAAAACATACCTGCTTTTCATCGGCTTCGCAGGATAAATAGATATAGCCGCCGGACGGTGTATATTTTATGGCGTTGTCGATAAAGATACGGAGCATCTGCTTGACACTGCCCGGTTCGGCGTAGATGGAAGCCTTATCGTTGCGGCCGAGGAGAATTTCCCGCTCTTCGGCAATGAGCAGAACGCCGTTATACACTTCTTCCAGTAATTCCGATGCGTCGATGACCATGAAATGTGCTTCCAGGGTACCTGTCGTCGAACGGGCAAAAAACAGGAGCCGTTCGATGAGCTGACGCATATATTCCGTTTCAGACTGGATAGCCTGAATGCTTTCATCGAGGACTTTCGGGTCTTCTTTTCCCCAGCGGTCCAGGAGATTGATATAGCCGCTGATGACGGTAAGGGGAGTGCGAAGCTCATGTGATGCATTGCTGATGAATTGCTGCTGCTGCTTGTATCCGTATTCAATGCGGTCCAGCGCCTGGTTGATAGATTGGGCCAGGTTATGGATTTCGATGCCGTTTTCCGCTTCTTTCGGAATGACGATACGCTGGCTCAGTTTGTGGACTTCAATACTTTTCAACGTTTCATTGATCAGCTTCAGGGGAGCCAGGGACTTGCGCATGAGATACATACCGGAAAAGATGGTCAGAATCAGACTGACAAGCACGGAAGCGACGAGCTGCTTGGATAATAAGGATATAAAAGCATTTTCCTTGTCGGGCACGCGGGAAAAGCGGAGATAGTACAGTTTATTGTCGGCACTGTACCATTTTTTATAATAGGCATAGGAACTCGTTTCGTTTCCCTGAATGGATTCGGGAAGGGGTATTTCGTTATTGCTCCGGACTGTATCATCAATGTACCGGTCACTCAGATTTTTGATGGTATGAGCCGGTCCGTTATCCAGAATCAACCGGCCGGCAGCATCATATACCTGGATATTGACAAACGGCTGAAGGTTGGACCGGGTAAAGACTGAAGAGTCAATCTGTCCGCTCTTATCGAGATATTCCATAGCCGACTGGGCGCTGGAGTATAAATCCCGTTCAATGGAACGCCCCATGATAAAATGCACACTCGTGACGGTGATGACCGACACGATGAGCAGGATGATGAAGACGATAAACGAATAGAGGAGTACCATTTTTGCAAAAAGCGGCAGTGTAAATAGCGGCAGCCGGTGTATTTTTTCTTTAATCTTTTGCCACATAACCTACCCCACGTACGGTATGAATATATTTTTTGCTGTCCGTCTGCCCTATTTTACCGCGGATATACCGGATATAGACATCGACGACGTTGGTGTCACCGGCATAGTCATACCCCCAGACTTCTTCCAGTATTTTTTCCCGCGTCAGGACGATGTTTTTGTTGCGCAGGAGATACGTGAGCAGTTCAAATTCCTTTTTCGTCAATAGTAGTTTGCGGCCGGCAACTTCCACCTCATAGCGATCCAGATACAGAGTCATATCCTGGAGATGGAGGAAGTTTTCTGACGATTTGTCTGTGTTTCGGTCGCGGAGCAGGACGCGGATGCGGGCTAGTAGTTCTTTACTGTTGAAAGGCTTGGTCAGATAATCATTACCACCCATGTCGAGGCCGGCGACTTTGGTTTCCACATCGTCTTTGGCTGACAGGAACATGATGGGGACATTGGAGATTTCCCGCGTACGCTGACACAGTGTCAGACCGTCTACATCGGGCAGCATGATATCTAGCAGGATGAGGTCGAAATGGTTCTGGCCGATGCGTTCCATGGCCTTGGTGCCATTATATTCGATATCACACTCATATCCTTCATGCTCCAGCTCCATCTGGATGAAGCTGGCGATTTGTTTTTCATCTTCAACGATTAATATATGAGATCTTCCGCTCATTCTATCAGCTCCTTTCAGGCGAACATCTCTGCTTTCTATATTATACATTACATATGCCGCTTTTTGTACTATAATTTGACATTAACTCATATATAGAATGTTTACAATTAGAATGGGAAATAAAAAAAGTAAAATTTAATCTAATTTTAATCTTATTTTCATTTACTTTTAAAAAATACTTGGTATTATATACATGTAGAAAGAATCTACGACTTGTTGAAGATATAAGTTGTTCATATACCCCTCGAACACCTCTATCTTATATCTTTGACCATAAAGTATCGTCTTCCCCCGATGATGCTTTACCAGAAGAGAA
>ERZ780178.1142-NODE-1142-length-17602-cov-2.821907_pt1 | contig 17602 bp, 15 predicted proteins | sample MGYA00511018_ERZ780178 | MGnify/ENA primary metagenome ERZ780178 (study PRJEB29588, sample SAMEA2151439) | human gut metagenome | biome: human gut; feature: human-associated habitat; material: faeces | place: Denmark | collected 2008/2010 ...
GGCCGTCGTATCCAATACGCTGGATTATGGGAAGTTCGATATCCTGGAAACGACGGAATACATGAAAAAGGCGCTGCAGGTCTGGGATGAACTGGGCTTTTCCTTCGATGCCGTTACGACGGGGTTTATCGTATCCCAGGAACAGGCAGACATTGTGACTCGCTTCTGCCAGGAACAATCCCGCCGGGGTGTGCGCATTTTTGTTGATCCCATCATGGGCGATGAAGGACATTTGTATAATGGCGTGGAAACAGAAACGGTAGAGCGGATGCGTAATCTGTGCCGTGTTGCCGATTACATCATGCCCAATTATACAGAAGCCGCTTATCTGGCCGGCATGGACTGCAGGGAAGGCGACCTGGACGAAACGGAAACACGGCAGCTCGTCGATGCGCTCCGCGCCATCTGCCCTCATTCCATCCTTATTACCAGCGTGCGGACCGGGGGAACCTATGTCGTGCTGGGGTATGATCATGAGCGGAATACCTATTTCCAACTGCCGTACAATCTGATCCCCGTCCGCTTCCCGGGCACGGGCGATGCTTTTTCAGCTATCCTGACAGGACAGGTGTTGCGCGGACATGCGTTGGAAACAGCGGCCCTTCTTTCCATGGAGAGTGTGCGGAATCTTATCGCCGCCAATATGGGAGTACAGGATGTTTACAAAGGAATCCCCATCGAACAATGCCTGAATCTCGTCGAAGAAGTACAGACCGATTGACATGGAAAAGAGCGCTGCAGCCGGAGGGCAGCAGTGCTTTTTTATGGATAATGGCAGGTATATGAATCATATCAGATAGGAGAGATTGCGATGTATACGATACAAATCAAGCGGATATACGATCAGCCGGAAACGGCCGATGGCACACGGATTCTCGTAGATCGGCTCTGGCCCAGAGGTATCTCAAAGGAACGGGCCCATCTGGACCGATGGGCCAAGGAAATCGCCCCGTCGCCGGAACTTAGGAAATGGTATGGCCATGATGCGGCATTGTATGAAGAATTTTCAAAGCGCTATGTGGCAGAACTTGACATGAATGAGGCAGGTGCTTCATTTCTGGAGGACTGTCGTGCCTATCTGCAGCGGGGAAATGTGACCCTCGTATATGCGGCAAAAGACACGGCACACAGTCATGCCCTGGTCCTGCAGCATTGGCTGCTTCAGGCCCTGCCATAACGACAGGACAGAGACATAGAAAGAAAGGATGGATGTATTTTCATGAATGAAACAAAAACTTCGGTATTATCCAATGGACTTTTATGGTTTGGCGCCGGCATTTCTATTGCCGAAATTCTGACGGGGATGCTTCTGGCACCGTTGGGGGTTGGCAAAGGGCTTCTAGCCATTATTATCGGCCACGTCATCGGCGGTGCCGTCATGTTCGGTGCCGGCGTGATTGGCGGCCGGACCGGCAGGAGCGCCATGGAAACGGTGCAGATTTCCTTTGGACGCCAGGGAGCGAAATTGTTTGCCGGGCTGAACGTCATCCAGCTCATCGGCTGGACTGCCGTCATGATTGCCAGTGCTGCCGTAGCGGCCAATACGATTGCGGCTATCGGTACGGCCTTCTGGAGCGTCATCATAGCAGCTCTCATCGCGCTGTGGATCGTGCTGGGACTGAAAAATCTGGGACGCATCAATGTCATCGTCATAGCGGCCCTGCTGATCCTCACGCTGGTCCTGAGCGCTGTCATTTTCGGTGGTGGTGCATCTTTCCAGGCGGATGGCACGATGACTATGGGGGAAGCCATCGAACTGACCGTAGCTATGCCCCTTTCCTGGCTGCCCATTATTTCTGATTATACCCGTACGGCAGAAAAGCCCATCAAGGCGACGGCCGCCAGCTGTGGCGCCTACTTTATAGCGAGTACCTGGATGTTTGTCATCGGCATGGGGGCGGCTCTGTACACGGGACAAGACGACATTGCCGCCATTATGCTCCAGGCCGGTATGGGGCTGATCGGCATCCTGATCATCCTCCTGTCCACTGTGACGACGACCTTCCTCGATGCCTTTTCCGCCGGCGTCAGCGGCCGCAGCCTGATCCCCCAGGTTTCCGATACGGTCCTGGCCCTTATCGCCTGTGCCGGCGGTATGGTCCTGGCCATTGCTGTCGATGCCAGCCGGTTTGAAGATTTCCTCTATCTCATCGGATCAGTCTTTGCGCCCATGACGGCTATCCTCCTTTCGGATTACTTTATCCTGCGGCAGGACCATAGCAGTCAGAATGTCTGCTGGATCAATCTGATTCTCTGGATAGCGGGCTTTGCCCTGTACCGGGCACTCCTCGACGTGCAGACGCCGTGGGGGATTACCTTCCCGGTCATCGTACTGGTCATGCTGGCCAGTGCCATCATTCATAAACTGTTGCCGGCCAGAGCGTAAGGGCCGTGCCATAGCGCTCCGGCGCCGGATAAGCGAAACGGGCCGGTATACCATGGATAAACGTATTCATGGTATACCGGCCCGTTTTTTATAGCTGTCATGATTGCCGGAATGATAGGAAAAGGGCCTGGCACCTAGTGGCGTCAGGCCCTGGACAAAGGGGGTTATTGGATATCAATCGTGCCTGATTGTTCCTGCGTCTGGGGGTTGAGTTTCGGCAGGCCGATTTTCAGGACACCATTGCGGAAAGCTGCTTTAATGCCGGATTTGTCAATATTGTGGATGACAAACTGGCGCTGGAACGCTGTATTCATCCGTTCTCTGCATACATAACTCGTCTGATGCTGTGCATCATGCTGGTCTTCTTTATGCTGGGCGGCAATAGTCAGGACATCGTTGTCATAGGTGACGCTGATGTCTTCTTTATTGACACCGGGCAGATCCGTCGTCACAATATAAGCGGTACCCGTGTCTTCAATATCGCATTTCGGCATGCTCATCTGCGGCATACGGGAGAAAAAGCCGTCATTAAAGAAATCATCAAATACACTCGGAATAGCGAAATCATTGTTTAATACTGGAAATAAGTCTCTCATAATAATACCCTCTTTCGTAATTGGTAATGCCTGAGATCATTATTTACAGGTCTGTGCATTGCTTCTGTTCTTTTGACCTTTCCTTGTAATCTTCTTACTTCCGATTACACTTGTATTATACGTCTTGTTAGCCACTGTGTCAATAGAGTGCTAAGAAAAATTATTATTTTTTTAAAAATATCCCTGAAGCCCCCGTTGTGGGAACTTTTCAGGGATATCTTGCATCGTGTCACCTTTTGGCATGGCTGGCAGACCAGATGGTCGTATGACCGGGCAGTGAGATATGATCCGGCATCTGGCCGTACAGGGCATAATAGCGGCTGGCCAGAGCCGTATCGTGATTCTGGTCGATGATGATCAGCTTCGGATTATTCTGCATGAGACTGTCGATGGGAGCCATGGGCATGACGTTTTTGGCATTCCAGTCCAGTTTTCCCGGCTGCAATTTTTCCAGCTCACCGGAAGGTACGGCCCGGTATATCGTTTTGCCGCTATAAAACACGGCACTGGTGCTGTACCCTTTGTAAAAGCAGATAGCCGTGTTGCTGGTGTCCATCTGGGCCAGAGTCTGACCGATGGTCTTGCCGGATTGGTGCAGCATGATGGGCGGAGCCGCCGTAAATGCGAGGACCGTGTACAGGACACCGCCGGCCAGAGCGATTTTCCGGATGGGCAGATGCCAGTGCTGCAGCATGCCGGCACTCAGGATGGCGAGAGAAAATAAGGCGGGATAGGTATAGGTCGTGTATTTCGTGGCGACAAGAGTAAAGAAGATGAATGTTACGGCAGCATACAGGGCGAGCAGCAGCGCACAGGGATCACTGCCTGCAAAGGGCATACGGCGTTCTTTCCTGTATTTCCAGAGAGCCCAGGGCCAGGTAAAACTCCAGGGGGCAAAACCGGAAAAAAAGATGATGATATAGAAATACCAGACGTTTTTGCTGCCGTGTTCCGGAACGGTTGCCCGGAGAAAATTGTGGACACCGAAGAAGTTCAGGAGAAAATCCGATCCATGAACCTTGTACATGAAGCCGTACCAGAGACCGGTGATGACGAAGAAAAGGACCATGCCGCTCAACAGATGGACATGAAGCAGTTCTTTCAGGTCATGGCGCAGGATGAGAAATATCAGGGCAGCCAGTGCCGGCAGGGCCAGTCCTATGGGACCTTTGGTCAGTACTGCCAGGGCGGCCATGACATAGGCGGCCCAGTACCAGCAGCGGTTTTCCCTATAGCCGAGGTAGAAGAAGGCCAGGCTGGCACTCATGAAGAGGAATAACGTCGCATCGGTGATGACTGCCTTGGAGAGAAGCCAGCATTCGACGCTGGTCATGAGGATGATAGCGGCAGAAAAGGCAAGAGACCGGCCGTATATCCGGGCGGTGAACCAGTATGTGAACAGTACACCTGCCGTCCCCATCAGCGCCGACGGAAGTCGTGCCGCAAATTCTGTAAAACCAAATACGGAAAAGGAAAGGGCCAGTTCCCAGTAATAGAAAATAGGCTTATCATACCAGTAATGGCCGTATATCTGAGGCGATAGCCAGTCGCCGGAGAGGACCATTTCCTTTGCCGTCAGGGCGTAATTCGATTCGGCGGAATCGGTAATCGCCAGAAACGAATTGGCCGCCAGAAACAGGACGAGCGCGCAGATGCTGAGAACTACATAGGGATGCCGTTCGATGTACTTCATACCATAACCTTCTTTCTGCAAGATAGGTTTATGGTACCAGAGAAATGTTATAAAAAGCGTAAGGACATTTAAAGAAAATATAAGAAGTGTTAAATAAAAATTAAACAGAAAAAACGGTCATTGCAACCGGGGCGGACGGATAGTAAGATAGAACAGGAGGGATGATTGTGACTATAAAAAAACGCCTGATCCTATCGCATATACTCGTCTTCGTCGTACCCATACTCATGACGGCCATCCTGTTTCTGATGGCTGCCGGCGGACTCTGGCTTTTTACGCAGAGTGGAAACCACGTCTACGTCGAAAGTTCCACCCAGTTTAACCGGGCCAGCGATGTGGTCCATCATTTCGTGTTCCGGGCCCTGCGCAGCAGCGGTGATGATCCGGAACATTATAAATGGATCATTGAAATGCTGTCGCCGGAACAGAGTTACGTCGTACTGGAAAAAGACGGCGGCCGTATTTACGAATACGGCAATGGCCAGCTTGCCGGCATGATGGAAGACATTCCCCGTGATATCCGGGAACGTCCGTTTTTCAGCCAGAAGCGGGATACATACGTCCATGCCGATACGGGGCAGTTTTATTATATGGAAAAACAATATATCAATGATTCGCTGTATCATTTGTATTTTGTCAGCCGGCAGATGCCTCATGGTACGGATGATGCCGTGGAACATGCTACCCAGGGAACGCTCTTTGCCATCTTTCTCGCCTTTTTCCTACTCCTGGCCGGGACCATTTTCTTCCTGACGCGGTTTGTACTGCGCTATATTTTGCAGGCGCTCCGGCTGCTTCAGAACGGATCGGATCAGGTGCGGCAGGGAAATCTCACCTGCCGCCTGACCTACAACCATATGGATGAAGTAGCGCCCGTCGTCGATACCTTCAATATCATGACGGAAGAACTGGAACGGTCGCTGCAGGAACGGACGCGGCAGGAAGAAAACAGAAAGGAACTCATCGCCAGCATGTCCCACGACATCCGCACGCCCCTCACGGCTATCCGTGCCTATATTGAAGGGCTGGCTGACAACGTGGCCAATACGCCGGAACGGCGCAGACACTATATTGAGGTCATCCAGAAAAAGACAGAAGATATGAGCCGCATGATTGACCAGCTGTTCCTCTTTTCTAAAATGGATCTGGGAGAAAAAGCATTGCCTCTACAGTCACTAGAGCTAAATGAAGTAATTTCTGATATAATAGAAGAAAATAAAGAAGGCTGGCAGTGTCATCAGGCTCTGGTAGTGTGGCAGTGTGCCCCAGAGAAACTGCCTGTGATCGGAAGCCGGGAAGTATGGCAGCGCATCATGACGAATCTGGTGGCCAATAGTATAAAATATAAAACAGAAGAAGATGTACATATCCGTATCCGCGCATGGAGGCAGGATAACACGGTCTGCCTGGAAGTCGCCGATGACGGGCCGGGTGTGCCGGAAGAAGCGCTGACGCGCCTGGCAGAGCCGTTTTACCGGACGGATAAGGCGCGGAGCCGTACTGGTGATGGCAGCGGCCTGGGCCTTTCTATCGTCGCAAGGGGGATGCAGCTCATGGGCGGGACCGTCGTTTTTCTGCCGGTCCATCCTCATGGCTTATGTGTACATATGGAACTGCCTGCCGGGGGAGATGCTCTATGAATGAACGTATTTTAATAATAGAAGATGATCAGGATATTGCCTTTATTGAAAAAGATTACCTGGAAATGAGCGGATATACCGTCGTCATTGCCTCTGACGGGCTGGCCGGGCTGAACGAAGCGCTGAGTGGCACGTACCAGCTGGTACTTCTCGATGTCATGCTGCCCGGCATGGACGGGTTTGAAGTCTGCCGCCGCCTGCGGGACAAGGTGGATATCCCTATTATGATCGTCACGGCCAAGCGGGAAGATATCGACAAAATCCGGGGACTCGGCTTCGGTGCCGACGACTACGTGGAAAAGCCTTTTTCACCGAGCGTCCTCGTGGCCCGGGTCAAATCCCAGCTGGCCCAGTACCAGCGCCTGAAAGGGTCATCGCTCAGGAAAAAATCGCGCATTACTCTGGGAAATATTTCCCTCGACCCTGATACACACCGGGTATTTGTGGGAAATAAGGAAAAAGTCCTGCCCAATAAAGAATTCCAGGTATTGGAATTTCTTATGGTCAATGCCGATATGGTATTCAGCAAGGAAACGATTTATGACAAGATATGGGGCATGGATTCCCTGGGCAATACGGCTACGGTGCCGGTCCATATCAACCGCCTCCGGGAAGCCATCGAAAAAGATCCCAATAAGCCGTGCCATCTGCTCACCATATGGGGCGTAGGGTATAAGTTTAAGCCATAACAGGCACGGAATCCGTGAAAAATACTGGATGAAAGATTCCTTCCTATGGTATAATTGAAGCTACCATTTAGTTTTTTGGGGGGTATAGTATATGGAATTGGAAATGGAGTTCATCAGGAAACTGCCGTCGCCGCAGGAACTGAAAGAAGATTATCCGGTCGAGCCGGCCATTTATGAAACGAAACGCCGGCGCGACGAAGAAATTAAAGATATCCTTACGGGCAAAGATTCCCGTTTCCTGCTCATCATCGGGCCCTGCTCTGCCGATAATGAAGAAGCCGTCGTGGACTACGCACACCGCCTGGCCCGCGTGCAGGAACAGGTCAAGGACACGATTTATATCATTCCCCGCGTATATACCAATAAACCGCGTACCATCGGGGTAGGGTACAAGGGAATGCTGCACCAGCCGGATCCGGAAGGTAAAGAAGACATGCTGGCCGGCATCATCGCTATCCGCGATATGCACATGCGGGTCATCAGGGAAACGGGATTTACCTGTGCAGAAGAAATCCTCTATCCGGAAAACCACCGGTATTTATCGGACTTATTATCCTATGCCGCCATCGGGGCCCGTTCGGTCGAAGACCAGCTGCACCGTATGATTGCCAGCGGCGTCGGGATTCCTGTAGGAATGAAAAACCCGACATCGGGTGACATTTCCGTCATGCTCAATTCTATCGCCGCAGCCCAGCATGAACAGCAGTTCCTGTTCCGTGGCTGGGAAGTCAAGACGTTGGGGAATCCGCTGACCCATGCGATCCTGCGTGGCTATGTGGATAAATTCGGCAAAAGCCTTCCCAACTATCATTATGAAGACTTGCAGCGCCTGTTCGAAGAATATGGCAAACGGGACCTGGAAAATCCGGCCGTCATCATCGATGTCAATCATGCCAACTCAGGTAAACAATATCTGGAACAGATCCGCATTTCCAATGACGTCCTCTACAGCCGTCATATGAATAAGGACATCAAAAAGATGGTAAAAGGACTGATGATTGAAAGCTATATTGAAGACGGAAACCAGAAAATCAGTGATGGCGTATATGGCAAATCGATTACTGACCCCTGCCTGGGCTGGGAAAAAACAGAAGCACTGATTCTGGAACTGGCAGACCGCGTAGATTACTAACCTAAATTTCAGATATAAGGAGATAACATTCATGCTTAAACAGATTTCTCTCTTCACGGCAAATACAAATGGCGCCCTGGGTCGGGTTACAGATGTGCTGGCTAAGGCAAATATCAATATTTACACCATACTGGCCAATGACAGTGCCGAATTCGGCATCCTCCGCATGATCGTAGATGACTCGGAAAAAGCGCAGGAAGAACTGGTCAAAGCGGGCTATCAGTGCCGCATCGACAAAGTACTGGCCATTGATATGGCATCGGATAAACCAGGCACACTGAACAAAATCCTGTCCAACCTGAGCCGGGCCAACGTATTCGTCAAATACTGCTACATTTCCTTTGACCGGGAAACGTCCTCTCCCATAGCTGTTCTCAAAACAGACGAACCGGAAACGGAAACTTTTCTCAAAGGCAAAGGCTATCGCCTGTTAGACCGCTTCTGATGCGGCGTGTGTTTGTCCAGTCTTTCCTTTCGTGTGATAATACTAAAAAAGGAGATAGCCCGGTGGCAGCACATCGGCTCTCCTCTATTGATGTTGATTGAAGAAGACCGTGTACCGCGAGGTATGCGGTCTTTTTCAGTTTACAATCTACATAATCCATGCATTTTTGTGGCAAAAGCGGGATGGTTCATTGTATAATAAAGGTAAATGGTCAATGAAGGAATCGATATCTATGGTGATATCTTGATACATGTAACGTGACGATAAAAAATTATGCAATGTATTCCGGAGGTGGTCGTCGTGGCAGGAGAACGGGCCGTGCAGGGTGTCAGCCCGGATATGCTTATGGAGGCAATGGATGCCGTAACCGATGGCGTCGTCATTGTCGATACGGATTCGCGGATTGTGTATTTAAATGAAGCGTATACGCATATTTTGAACGTAAAAAAAGAAAAAGTGTTATACCGGCGCATGGATGAAATTGAACCGGGAGCGGTCATATTGGATACGCTGATGGATCATAAGCCGCGGCTGCATCAGTTTGTTGAGGTACGGACGCGGGGAAAGAAGATTCTCGTCAACATTACGCCTATCTTTAAGGAAGGCGTCTTTTGTGGTGCCATATCGGTATTTAAAGATATTACGGAAATTACAGTAGTGCAGCGGGAACTGGCGAAGACCCAGCGCCTGAGTCATTCCATATTTAAAGCCTTGTCAACGGAGAAGCCGTCATTGCCAAGGGAATTTTCTCATATTATCGGCGAAGACCCCGCCTTTTTGCGCTGTCTGAAAATGGCGGAAATCGTGGCGCCGACGGATGCGACGGTCCTCATCGAAGGGGAAAGCGGAGCCGGGAAGGAAGTTTTCGTGCAGGCTATCCGCAGCCTGAGCGGCAAACGGAGTTATCCGTTTGTCAGCATGAATTGTTCGGCCATTCCTGAAACGCTGATTGAGAGCGAACTCTTTGGTTATACGTCGGGGTCCTTTACGGGTGCTTCCCGGGGCGGGAAAGCCGGCAAGTTTGAACTGGCTGATGGCGGTACGATTTTTCTCGATGAAATCGGCGAGATGCCCTTATTCATGCAGTCTAAATTATTGCGGGTTCTCCAGTCCGGAGAAATCCAGAAGATAGGGTCCGACAAAGTACAGAAAGTGGATGTCCGGGTCATTGCGGCGACGAACCGGAATCTGAAACAGATGGTAGAAGACGGGAAATTCCGGGAAGATTTGTATTTCCGCCTCAATACCTTTAAAATTGTCATACCGCCCCTGCGCAGACGGCGGAAAGATATCCTGCTCCTGGCAAACCATTTCCTGGATATTTTTTCAGAAAAATATCATAAGCACCTGTCTTTTTCTCCCGGTACGGCAGCCGTATTGCAGAAGAGTCCCTGGTCGGGAAATGTCCGGCAACTCGAAAGCTGCGTAGAATATGCCGTCATCGTCGCAGGAGGGAGTGTGATCCTGCCGGAAGATCTGCCTGACGAACTGCTGCAGGGACAGAGTCGGGATGGATATACGGCAGAATTGCCTGAAAAAGAACAGAGAGCTCCGTCCGGCCAGGAGCAGAATGTATCGCCGCTTCGGATGGATATTCAGCAGATTGAACGGGAACGGATGCGTGAAGCCCTGGAAAAAGCACAGGGAAACAAGACGAAAGCCATGGAATTATTGGGCATCAGCCGGCGGACCTTTTATAAAAAATATAAATTATATGGTTTTTCCAATAATATGTATACTAAGTAAACATTATGTGTATACCTAATATACAAAAGAAACAGCCAGTGTATACAACGAGGAGTGGATACGCTGGCTGTTTCTGTGTCAAAAGGGCATATTATGGATGGTTTACGCGTATACTTCCGGAAAAATTTATTGGCATTATAATTTCATATAAAATGGTGAAAGCAATGTGTTACAGTCATGACTTGCATATACTTATTATCACAACTATTTATGAAAAGAGGTTACGTTATGATGAAAACAATCCGGATCGGCGGAGGCCAGGGGTTCTGGGGCGATCTGAGCGATGCCCCCATTACGATGGCACGGGAAGACAATCTTGATTATATCTGCTGTGATTATCTGGCAGAACTTACACTCTCTATTATGCGGCGCCAGCAGGAAAAACGGCCTGAAGCCGGCTATGCCCGCGATTTCATCACGGCTCTAAAAGGTATGCTTCCCTATCTTGCCGAAAAAGGGACCAAGGTCATTACCAATGCCGGTGGCATGAATGTCAAAGCCTGCGTGGAAAAAGCAAAAGAAGCCATCCGCGAAGGCGGTTATCATTTGAAAGTCGGCTATGTACTCGGTGACGACGTGCGCGAACTGATTCCCCAGCTGCGTGCCCAGGGTATCACGATGAAACACATGGATACGGGTGAAGATATCGACCGCATCCTGCCCAATATGGTAAACGCCAACGTATATTACGGGGTAGAACCGATTGTCAAATGCCTGGAAGACGGAGCAGACATCATCATTCTCGGCCGCTCGACCGATACAGCTATGTTTGAAGCGCCCCTCATTTATGAATTTGGCTGGAAACTCGACGACTGGACAGCCAAAGCTACGGGCATCCTGGCAGGCCATCTCTGCGAATGTGGCGCCCAGGCGACCGGCGGCAACTATGACTACGACTGGGAACACGTGCCGAGCCCGGAAAACCTTGGCTATCCTATTGCCGAAATCAGCGAAAAAGGCAGCCTCGTCCTGACGAAGACGAAGAATACCGGCGGCCTGGTTACGCCTCAGTCGGTCAAAGAACAGCTGCTCTATGAAATCCATGATCCATCCAAATACATTACTCCCGATGTCGTTGCCGATTTCAGCAAGATTACACTGGAAGAAATCGAACGGGATCACGTAGCCGTCCGCGGTGTTACAGGTACACCGGCTCCGGATACACTAAAACTCTGCGTTGGTTATCTGGAAGGGTACCGTACCATTGCCTACCTGCCCTATTCCTGGCCGCGCGCTTACGACAAGGCGAAGATGGCTGCCGATATCCTCGACAAACGGCTTGCCATGAAGAATGCTAAAATCATCCGCAAGAACATCAGCTACCTCGGCGTCAATGCCCTCCATGGACCGCTGGCTCCGGAAATCGATGCCGACCTCAATGAAGTCGTCCTCCGCTACGCAATCATGACGGAATCGAAAAAAGAAGGCCTGAAACTGACGCCGGAAGTAGCGGCTGTCAGCAATCTGAACGGCCCGGCACAGGGCTGCTTCTTCGGCGGCCGCAGCCGTCCCAGTGAAGTATTTGCTCTCTGGCCGACACTGATTCCGCGCGACGCTATCAAACTTACGACATTTGTTGAGGAGGTCTGAAATCATGAAAGTACAATTAAAAGATATCGCCCATGGCCGCTGTGGCGATAAAAGCGATACATCCAATATCTGCATCTATGCACGGAAACCCCAGTATTATAAAGCGATGGAAAAACAGCTGACGGCTGATGCCGTGCGCCGTCATTTCGAAGGACTCGTATTCGGCGATGTCGTACGTTACGACGTCCCCCAGCTGGACGGCTTCAACTTCGTCATGCATCATGCCCTCGATGGCGGTGCGACCCGTTCCCTGCGCCTGGACACACTGGGAAAATGCATGGAAGCTGCTCTTCTCAGAATGTATATTGAAATTGATGATGAATAATTAGTATACTACAAATATATCGATATGAATTTAATTTTATAAATAAAAGGAGATAAATATCATGAAGACAAATCAGTATTCGGGATTTCATAAACTTACAATGGAACAGCGTGCTCAGGAAGTAGCAGAATTTGCAGGTCTGACAGCGGAAGAACTGGCGCATATTACGAAACCAGGTGCACTTTCGGACAATGTAGCTGATAAATGTATTGAAAACGTTATTGGAACGTATCAGTTGCCCATGGGGATTGCTATGAATTTTGTTATTGATGGACAAGAGCGGTTAATTCCCATGGTTGTCGAAGAAGCTTCTATTGTTGCGGCGGCTTCCAATGCGGCTAAAATGGCTAGACCGAGCGGGGGGTTTTATACCAGCTATACAGGAAATATTATGATTGCCCAGGTTCAGGTAGTAGGCGTTTCTAATCCACATTTTGCATGCCACTCTATCTTGCATCATAAAGAAGAAATATTAGCGGCTGCCAATGCAAAAGATCCTATACTAGTGAAAATTACGGGTGGGGCCAAAGATGTTGAAGTCAGGGTTATTGATACACTGATTGGTCCTATGGTTATTGCGCATCTGATTGTTGATACAGGAGATGCTATGGGGGCGAATGCCGTTAACACAATGGCAGAAGCAGTAGCACCACTCATTGAACAAATTACGCATGGTACGGTCAAACTTCGGATCTTATCTAACCTTGCTGCCTACAGATTAGCACGGGCGACAGCTACTTTTTATAAAGACGCTATTGGTGGAGACTCTGTGGTTGATGGCATTATTGCCGCATATGCCTTTGCTGAAGCCGATCCGTTCCGTGCAGCAACTAGTAATAAAGGAATCATGAATGGTATGGATCCTGTTGTAGTTGCAACGGGTAATGACTGGCGTGGTATGGAAGCGGCAGCACATTCATATATGTATTATAAATATGGAAAATATACTTCTATGACACGATGGGAAAAAGATGCCGATGGAAATCTGACCGGGGCCATTGAGATTCCTATGATGGTGGGCCTTGTCGGCGGTGCAACCAAGATTCATCCGGCAGCTCAGGCGGCTATTAAGATTCTCGGTGTCAAAACGGCAGAAGAATTAGCCCGTATCATTGCAGCAGTGGGGCTGGCACAGAACTTTGCAGCTATGCGTGCGCTTGCAACAGATGGTATTCAAAAAGGCCATATGAAATTACATGCCAGAAACATTGCAACAGTAGCAGGTGCAACCGGAGATATGCTGGATAAAGTAGTAGCCAGGATGGTAGCTGATAAAAAGATTTCTGTTGAATATGCCAAAGAACTGATTGCCAAATTATAAAATAAGGAGGCTCCTGCAATGAAACAAGGATACTTAGCAGATATATGGGGAGATACGGTTGATCTGCATGACTTAGGCAAGGGGATTATTATTGGGATTATTATCAGCCTCAGTTGTTATTTAGGTGCAAATAAAGTGATTGCTATGCAGGCTCCGGATATGGCTGAAAAATTGGTTTCCGCATATTCCCTGTTGTTCGGAATTGGGGGATGTGTCATTTCCGCCATTGTGTCTGCCAATTTGTTTAAACCTAAACGGACACTGAATGAAGAACAGTTTTCTGAGCAGGACAGAGACCGTGTGCTAAAAGAATTGAATGTTGATGTTAAGAAGGAAAAAGAAGAACTAAAATACGCAGATCCAAAGGTACTTCAGGAAATGAAAGATTTAAAGTTATATGAATTATTTTATGGGCCGGAACGTACTGAACAAACCCCGAGCAGCCCGCCAAAAGGAGATGAAACATGATGGATGGCTTCGTATTCAATGATTTGCTCTGGGCCCTGGGGATGGCCTTGGCTGGTGGGATTATATTCTCCAGTGTAGGGTTGATTTCAGGTACAGATGAAACATCAACTATTGCGCCACTGACACTATTAATCGTATTGCTGGGGGTCCCGCCAGTTGCTATTTTTTCCTGGTTCATGGCGGCTGCTATATCGAAGCATATGATTCATGCCATTCCGACGGCGCTTATGGGTGTTCCTGGTGATACTATGGCTGTTCCTATGCTGGAAGATGCTTCAGTCTTACGGAAATTGGGTGTTCCACATATGGCCCTTCGTAAGATGATATCTGGCGGTATCATAGCCGCATTTCTGGCTTTGCCTATTAGTGTTGGTTTTGCTTCTCTGCTGGCACCGTTTGCGGATATTGTTAAAGCCTGGGCTCCTGTCGTATTTACGGTAGCGGCCATTATCATTGCCTATACTTCTGGAGGAAAATGGGCGAGCCTGTTTGCACTGATTCCGTTTGCTTTCTTTGTACAGGGATTAAATAAGATGGCTATTGCCAGTATCGGACATGGTGTATTTATCAGCATGTTCCTGGGGATTGCAATTGGTCCTATGTTTGCTGATTTGATGACTATATTGTCTCCGGGATCCCGGCATATCCTGCAGAGAAAATCGTCACGGGAATTCTGGCTGGCTCCTGAGTTAAAAACATGGAAGGGATATTTCCCAAATCCTTTTAAAATCCTGTCCAGACATCAGCTTTTGTACAATGCGTTGACAGCCGCTGTTTCAGCACTTACGTTTACCTTCAGCCCTGTAGGCATGACTGTTATGATGGGTGAGTTTGTAGGTGCCCGGATCAAAGGGTTATATCAGAGAATGACATCGACTCTGGCTGTCATGAATGGAACGACGGAAGCCACCTATATTGCAGAAACGGTTATCCCACTGCTGGCATTTGGCATTCCCCTCAGTCCTGTCGGATTGGGCCCGGCAGCACCGCTCTTCAATGCCCCGCCTGTCTTTTCCGCACAACCGGTTCATAATCTGCATAATTTTCTGACTCCTGTAGATTATCTGTTTTACGGGTATATCGGACTAGTTGTCGCATTTCTGGTTGCCTATCCATTTTCTATGAATTACGCTAGAAAAGCTAGTGCATGGGTTTTAAAGCATGTCAGTCAGGAAGCTATTATCAGTATGTTTTCTGGTCTGATTGTAGTTATCTCTTATTTTGAAGCAGGGCCGGTTGGAATTGCTATCGCAGTAACGATTGCTGTATTTGGCGGCATTTTGAATCGCTATTTCGGTGTACATACAGGTGTACAATATATGGTCTATTATGCATCGCCATGGCTCATGCTTACATTGTTAGGAATTAAGTAAAATATTTAAATGATTAAAAGCAAAGAAAGCCAGCGGTCTTATCTCAAGTGAGTCGGATCGTTGGCTTTTATTGCGGGGAGAATACAGATGACGGCTATTCTGGGCTTTGCTATTATTTTTATTACGGTGTTGCTTATTCTGAAAAAAATTATGAATCCTCTTCCTGCCTTTATCATTGTACCTGTCCTATGTGCCGTCATAGGAGGATATGGAGAGACGATCTCAGACATTATCGTAAAAGGGATTTATATTGTAGCACCTATTGGTGTTATGTTCATTTTTGCTACATTATTTTTCGGGGTTATCCTGACAGCAGGTACGTTAAAACCGTACATGAACTTTTTTATCCGCGCTGCGGGCAGAAATCCAATCAAAATTTGCGTTGGACTTGGGCTCTTAACTTTTTTGGTACATACAAGTGGTAGTGGAGCAGTTACTTATATGTTGCTCATTCCTCCTATGATTTCTATTTTTGATATGTTGGGCATGCGGCGGATTACACTGACGACTATCATTGGTCTCAGTGCCGGATTGCAGAATACACAACCCTGGGGGGCGACGGCACAGCGGTGTATGGCTGCTTTTCAGATTGGAATTAATGATTTATGGATTCCACTGGTTGTACCGCTGGGAGTGGGTATGTGTTGTATTGTTTGTATTGATGGTTTTCTGGGATGGCAGGAAAAGCGTAGAATTCCGGTAAATAAAATAATATTTAATGCAAAAAGAGAGAAAGAAAATCCATACGGTGCTTATGAGAGGCCCGGAAACATTATGATGAATTCTTTTTTGGTAGTTGCAACGTTAGAAGGTCTCGTGAGTGGTTACCTATCATCGGTAGCTGTATTTATGATTGCTTTTTCGGTAGCTCTCCTTATCAATTATCCCAATCCGGAAGATCAGAAATTCATTATATCACATTATGCTAAAAATGCACTGACCATGTCTGGTGTCGTTTTTGCAACAGGCGTTCTTGTAGGAATCCTAAATGAAACGGGTATGATTACCGCTATGGCATATGCTATAGCGACTATTATCCCGGAAAGTATGGGAATACATCTACCACTCATTATGGGGATTGCATCAGTCCCTGCCAGTCTTATTTTTGATCCGTCGTCCTTTTATTTCGGAGTACTGCCCGTATTGGCAGAAGTGGGAAATTTGAATGGTGTCGATACGATGAGTATCGTACGGGCGGCTTTTCTCGGACAAATGAATATGGGCTTTCCCTTCAGTCCTTTAACGGGTAGTACGTTCGTATTACTGGGATTAAGTGGCGTGAGTTTGGCGGATCATCAAAAACACACCTTGCCCTGGGCCTTTTTGGTAACGTTGATTATGTTATCTACGGCTGTTTTTACAGGTAGTATTAATCTTTGATAATAAGAATAGATGATATATATTTTTTACCAATGCCGGCCTAATATATGATACAATAAAAAATAAATGAAATTAGATATAGCCGTATGGAGAGGTGGCAAAATGCCTAAACAGGATAATCATATCATGCAATGGCCCGATGGCAGGGTGCGGTGCCGGTGGTGCAATCCACAGAATCCGCTGTATATTGCCTATCATGATGCGGAGTGGGGTGTGCCCTGCCATGATGACCAGCGGTTGTTTGAGATGCTGGTCCTGGAAGGGTTTCAGGCCGGTCTTTCCTGGGAATGTGTTCTCAATAAGAGGGAAGGGTTCCGCCAGGCCTTTGACGGGTTCAATCCTTTGGTGATAGCCCGTTATCCCGATGAAAAATTAGAAGCGCTGCGGCACGATTCCCGCATTATACGGAATAAGCTGAAAATCAGGGCTGCCAGGACCAATGCCCGCGTCTTTCTGGCCATTCAGGCGGAGTGGGGCTGTTTTGATGCCTACTTGTGGCACTGGACGCAGGGGAAGGTCATATGTGAGCAGGGCTGTACCCGGTCTTTGCTGTCGGACCAGATTTCGGCGGACCTTAAGAAACGGGGCATGACCTTTGTCGGTACGACTATTATCTACGCCTACCTGCAGGCCATGGGCGTCATCTGCAGTCATGAAGAAGGATGCTGGAAGCAGGGGCAGCATGCGGAAGACCGTCCGGTATGCCCATAAAAAACGAGGAGCTGTCGCATAAAGACAGCTCCCCGTTGAGTTTGAGTTTGCCGTTTGTAGTGGGGTGAACGTACCCCCGCCTACAGAGGCGGGGGCTTCCTGCTTCA
>ERZ780178.1144-NODE-1144-length-17579-cov-16.567679_pt1 | contig 17579 bp, 10 predicted proteins | sample MGYA00511018_ERZ780178 | MGnify/ENA primary metagenome ERZ780178 (study PRJEB29588, sample SAMEA2151439) | human gut metagenome | biome: human gut; feature: human-associated habitat; material: faeces | place: Denmark | collected 2008/2010 ...
CCCCAAAACACAGGGCCGCCCGCCGCTTTCGCGTTTTATTCACAATTTTTTTCGTCAGTATCGGTATCCGGCACGCACTTTTCCGCCGCGCGTTTTCCTGCGGCCAAAAGTTTTATAAGGCCCTCCGGCACAGGTGCGCCCATGGCTGCGGCATTCTCGGCAATACTGCCAAGCTCGGTAAAAATGTACCATACCAGCACCACCGGCAAAATCAGCACGGTGTATTGTATGCCCAATACGGGCAGGTTTTCCACCGCCACGCCCAGCACGCCGTCGGCCATGGCGGCTACAATCACTACAACCACCATCCCGGCCTTGTGCCAGATGCCTGCGCGCGCCACAGCGCTTGACCACTCGCCTTTGGACGCCGCAGCCGCGCTGCCACTGATCCAGTCGATCACCATGCACACAGCCCAGGCCAGCACCAGCCACCCCAGCCAGCCAAAGGCCGCCGAAAACGCCGCGCACAGCGCCGTCACCGCCGCCTTGATCCACAAAAACATATTTTGCTCTTCCATTTTTTCTACCCCTCCACGATCCTGATCCCGTATTCTTCCGCCGCCAGGTGCTCCATGCGGCACCCGCGCGCCGTTTCCCAGCCGGGCGCAAAAATCACCGCGTCCGCTTCGGCCAGCTTCCCCAGCGCCCGCGCCAGCAGGGCCAGCGGCGTGGCATCGGTGTCGTCAAACAGGGTGTCCAGCACCGCGATCTCGTCCTCCTGCAGCGCCACCGCCGCGTCGGCCACCAGCGTTTTGCGCTCCCGCACAATGTCGGCCATCCTGCGCCCGCGCATCGGCTGGCTGATAAACAGCTTTGTCATGCCTGTTCCCTCCTTCTTATGCTGCCGTACTGGCGGCCTTGTCCGCGGCCCCCAGCTCGGTCAGCTTGTCCATCAGCGCCTTGGCGTCCCCGGCGCTCACCGGGCCAATGCGCAGGTTCTGCTTTGTGTGCGCCGCGTCGGCGTACTCGGCGCTGTACAGGCCCAGCCCCACCAGGCCCAGCGCCAGCGCCAGGCTGTACACGCTCATGGCCTCAGCGTTCGTCAGGCCGTTGGCCTGCACCGTTTGCAGGGCATTCGCGGCGGGTTCGGCATCCGCCGAGCGGGCAACGCTGGTATAGCTGCCCAGGTGCCTGCGCACCGCCGCGCTGGCGGGCGTAAAGTCAGCGTCCAGCCAGTTCAGCGGGTTCACCCGCCTGCCCTTGTACAGCACCTCAAAATGCAGGTGCGCGCCGTAGCAGTTGCCGCTTGCGCCGCTGTACCCGATCAGCTGGCCCTCCGTTACCGCGTCGCCCAGCTCCACAACACGCTTCAGCAGGTGCGCGTACCGCGTTTGCAGCTTTTTCCCGTTGTAATCGGCATGGCGCAGCCGCACCATGTTGCCGTAACTCTGCATCCCCGTGCAGGTCTTGCCGTCCCAGGTCTGCGCCTGGTCTACCGTGCCGTCCTCGGCGGCATACACCGGCCGCACGCAACTGGTGCCGCTCTGGGTGCGCAGGTCAATGGCATTGTGTGCCGCGCCGCTGGTGTACGTCCAGCCGGCCGTGATGACGTGCTGTGCCAGCGGCCAGGCCAGCAGTACATCGCCGTTTTGTAATCTCATTGGGGTTACACCTCCGTTGTCGTTCAGACATTTTATACTTCAACAAACACCACATTGATTTTGTACATGTATCCGGCAGGGATAGCTTCTTTTGCTTTTATCATTAGTGCGCCGGTTGAGATATGAGTTGCTTCAAGTATATATTGTTCCCCGTCGCTGCTTCTGATGGCGATGAAATCCCCATCGTCGTCATTCTGGCTCCCGTATCTGGTGTGAATTGATTTTGGCACCCCTTCCACATAAAAAAGTGTTTTGCCTGCTGCAATAGCCGTGCCGCTGGTACTATCTCCGGTCTTAAATGTTATACTTAAAAATCCCAGTTTTCCTACTGTATAGCAATAGCACTTGTCCTTTCCGATGCCGTTCGGTATAGTTATGCCTGTTGCAATGTTTGAAAAGGTTATTTCGTGATCTTCTCCAATCGGTATCCCCAGCGCCGTAATGTCGCTCTTGGTCACAGCCGTCGCCGCGCTCACATGGCCGGTGCTGTCCACCGTCACCTTGTACAGCCCGCTGGCCCTTGCCGTGTAGCTGGGGTGGGTGTATGTGGTATCCTGCGCAGGCACACCCAGCGCGGTAATATCACTTTTGTCCACAGCTGCCACCGCACTTACATGCCCTGTGCTGTCCACTGTCACCTTGTACAGCCCGCTGGCCCTTGCCGTGTAGCTGGGGTGGGTGTATGTGGTATCCTGCGCAGGCACACCCAGCGCGGTAATATCACTTTTGTCCACAGCTGCCACCGCACTTACATGCCCTGTGCTGTCCACTGTCACCTTGTACAGCCCGCTGGCCCTTGCCGTGTAGCTGGGGTGGGTGTATTTGTTTGCCCCGGCTGTTACCCCGTCCAGCTTTGTTTTATCCGCCGCGCTCATCAGGCCCTCTGCGCTTGTTGTGGCGGCGCTGTATGTGGTATCGCTTTCCGGTATCCCAAGCGCCGTAATGTCACTTTTGTCCACAGCTGCCGCCGCACTTACATGGCCGGTGCCGTCCACCGTCACCTTGTACAGCCCGCTGGCCCTTGCCGTGTAGCTGGGGTGGGTGTAGTTGTTGGCGTTTTCGGCAATGCCGTCCAGCTTCGTTTTGTCCGCCGCGCTCATCAGGCCGTTTGTGCTTTGCGTTGCCACATCGCTCGGCTTTGCTTCAATGGCACTTTTGGCTGCCGCTTCTGCGCTGGCTGCCGCCGCCTCCGCCTTGCTTACGGCGGTTTGGCTGGCTGTTTCCGCGGCGGCCCTGTCTGCCGCTGCGGCTGTCGCGCTGGTTTTGGCCTGCCCGGCATAGTATTCGGCGTTGTCCGCATCCTCTCCGGTTCGGGTCCCTGTTCCGCCTGCCGCCCAGCTTTCGGCGCGTACTGCTGCGTTCCCCGCGCTTTTTGCGTCCGCGTCTGCCTGCACGGCACTCTGGGCAGCCTGCACGGCATAGGCCTGTGCCTGCCGCCTGTCGTCGCCGCTGTCCAGCCCGCAGCCCAAAACCTCGCTCAGCGGGTCCGGCACACTGCTGGTCAATCCGTCTGCTTGTGTTGCCATATCATATACCTCTTGTTACAATCGCGTTGATCGCCGTCAGTCCACTCGGCAGGCCAGTCAGTTTTCCGTTGCTGATGCTTAGGCTCAAACTGGTACTGCTTGGGCTGCCATATATAGCGCTCTTGTGGTACTTGTCGCCCTCAAACGCGATCAGGCTCGTAGTCTGCCCGCCCCAACCGCTGGAACTGGTCATGGTGCCGTAGCCCCAAATTTTGATTGCCCCGTCAGTGCGCTTAAAACTAACGCTGGGGTTGGTGTTCGTAATGGCATAAGCCTCAATGTTGTTTGTGCTGCTGCCGCTGCTTGACGATACGTTCACCGTCACCTTGCCGCTGCCGTTGTGGTAGCCCGCCGGGATGGTATAGCTGCCGTTGGCCGTCATGGTCTTGGCAACCGCCCCGTTGTTGGTCATGGTGCCGGTCAGTTTGCTGCCGTTCACATACGCCGTTTTGCCGCTCAGGATGTTGGCGGCGGTCGCGGTCGCATCACTGGTGTCAATTCCGCTGGAAGAAGCAGTATAAGTGCCAGTCACGCCAAAAATGGACACCCCGCTTTTGATGTTGCCGGCCACAAGGTTGGAATCGCCCTTGATGGTCTGCGTGCCGCTCAGGTAGGTGCCGGACGCAATGGTCTGGTTGCTGGTGCCTGGCGTATAGGTCGTGGCGGCTTTGGTGGTCAGTCTCTGCGTCACCTTGCCGCTGCCGTTGTGGTAACCGGCGGGGATGGTGTACGTCCCGTTGGCGGCCAGGGTCTTGCTTATTGCCCCGTTGTTGGTCATGGTGCCAGTCAGCTTGGCCCCATCCACATAAGCAGTCTTGCCGCTCAGGATGTTCGCTGCGGTCGCAGTCGCGTCGCTGGTGTCAATTCCGCCGCTAGAAGAGCCGCTTGCTGTCACACTGCCACTGCCATCGTGGTAGCCCTTGGGGATGGTCACTCTGGCTCCGGGCGCAATAGTCGCTGTCCACGCGCCGTTGTTGGGCATGGTGCCGGTTTGGCCGATACTTTTTACAGCTGTAAACGTGCACCCCTCAAGAACTTTAGCGGCGGACGCATCCCCGAAAGACGACGCTTTCAGGTATAACTTTATATTATTCAGCTGCCCTGTTTTGAAAATAAAGGTTTCATCTGTTTGATGCGAAAACACAAATGCTTTTGATTTCGTCGCGTCGTCATCGAAATACCAGTATGCGTCGGTGCTGTATTTTTCTCCCTGCACTGACACATTGGTTTCAACGGGTAATGTCCCCGTCACTTTGCTGCCATTCACATACGCGGTTTTCCCTTTGGCAATATCGCTCGCCGTCGCGTCCGCATCGCTGGTATCCACCCCCGTGTCGATCTGCTCCACCAGCGCGGCGTACCCGTCCAGCGTTGTGTCATCCGGCACCGTTACGCCCTTGGCGGTGATCGCCGTGGCAAGGTCACTTTTCGCCCCGCTTAAGCGGCTGATCTGCGTTTTTATCTTCGTGTCCGCCATCCGCTTCTCCTTTCAAATGCTCAAATGGCCGCCAGCGCGTCGTAAATATCATCCGTCAGGCTCACGGTGCCGCCGCTCGTGTACCCCGCGGGCACAGCCACGCTCAGGGCCGTCAGGCCGTCAATGGTCAGGCTGGTGGCCCCGTTGTTGGCCATGGTGCCCGTCACCTGGCTGCCGTTCACCCAGGCTTTTTTGCCGCTCAGGATGTTGGCTGCGCTCGCCGCGTCGGTCGTGCTCTCCGTCGTGTCCACATACAGCGCGGGAATGGCCGCCACGCTCACGCTGGAAAGCACCTTGCCGCTGGTCGGGGTCACGGTCTGGGCGCTCTTGGTGGGCGTCACGCTCTTGCTCTCTTTGGTAATGCTCACCTTGCCGCTGCCGCTGTGGTAGCCCTTGGCGATGGTGTAGCTGGTGGTCGTGGTGTCCAGCGTCTTGGTCACAGCGCCGTTGTTGGCCATCGTGCCAGTCAGGGTCTTGCCGGTGCTGTCCACCACGATCTTGCCGGACAGCACATCCGCCGCCGTCGCCGTCACGCTCGAAACGTCCTGGTAGTTGGACGGGATCGCCGCCACCGTCACATCGGACAGGCCATAATAGCCGCTGTCCGGCGTCACGCTCTGCTGGCTCTTGGTCGGCGTCACCTTCTTGCTTTGCAGGTTGTAATTGCCGCCGCCGGAAACGCCGGAAACCGTGCCGCTGCCGTTGTGGTAGCCCTTTGGAATGGTGTAGGTGTCGCCCTCCTGCACCGTCGCGCTCACTGCGCCCTGGTTGGTGATTCCGCTGATGGCGGTGGCCAGCGCGTCCAGGTTGGCCGTGCTCTCCGCCATGCCCAGTTCTACCAGCTTGGTGCGTATGGTGTTGCGGTCGTTCTGGATGCGGGTGATCTCGGTCGCAATGTTGGTCTGTGTCGTGTCTGGCATGTTCTATCCTCCTCAAATGGTGCCCAGAAGCACCGCGATGTTGCCCACCTCCACCGCCACGGCGGCGCTGGTCACGGGCAGGGTATTGTCGGTTTCCACGGCGTCGGCGCAGTCCACGCACAAAGCGCCGCTCTCCCATTTCAGGCCGTGGCCAATGCTCAGGCTTCCGCCGGTCTGCACGGCGCCGGTTTTCAGGCTCAGGCTTACCGCCTCGCCGCCGCTCATGCTCATCTGCACGGTTTCACTGCTGTTCAGCAAACTCAGCTTCATGTGATCACCCCGCCCAGCAGTATCCGCTCCACCGGCAGCGCCACAATGTTGCTGGCCAGCGCCGCGCCGGTCGTTGTCACGGCCCGCAGCTGTATTTCCACGTTGCCGCCCTCCTCAAATTTTAAGGTTTCTTCCTGTGTCAGCGTCACCGTCAGGGTCTTGGCGTCATTGTCGGCGGTAATGCTGTCCTCCCGCCGGGTCACTTCCCTCCCGTATCCCTGCCGGAACGTCAAATACAGGCTTACCAGCGTTCCCGGCTCTATGTCCAGCTTAAACACCAGCGTCGGGGTCGTTCCCTGGGTCATACCATACCCTCCTTGCCGGGCTGTTTTTCCGGCTTTTGCGCCGGTGCGCCCGCTTCTGCCTTTATTTTGCCATGCCGCCGTATCCGGGCGCGCCCCCACTTGTCCCGTAAAATCCAAAACGCCCCCGGTTGCCGCTCTCACACGGCCCGCCGGGGGCATCTTTATGCGTTATTGGTTCAGGAGCTTCATTCCCATTTCTTAAAATCGTCCGCCTCGTACACCGTCAGCCCGTCCACCTTCAGCCTGCACAGCATCTCGGCAATCTCCTGCCGCCCGGCCGTGTCCGCCGCCTGGTATCTCGGCTTCATCTCTTTTGTTATGGCGCTGCGGATCGCTGTGCGCAGTTCCTTGGCGTCCCTGGCGCTGTCCAGCACGCTGTCATATTCCTCGCGGGTCAGGGTACCGGCCTCCATCATCCGGCTTGCCTGCGCCGCCGCTTCCTCGTCGGCCCGCTCCAGCTGCCGCACCCTCTCGTCGATCATCTCCTGCACCGCGTCTGCGTCCGCCGTGTCCAGCGCCGCCGTAATGTCGGCGCTGCCCACCGTCACGCCCCAGCCGGTCACGGTGTCCAAATCGTACACCCGCTCCCCGCCGTATTCCAGCCCCATCAGGGCGTCCAGCATCTCGGCGCGTTCCTCGCTGTCCGCCTGCTGGTACGCCTTGCTGTACAGCTTCGTCACGGTGCTGCGGGCGGCGGTCACGGCGTCGGCGGGGTCGGTGCCGCTCTTTACCTTGGCGTCCACCTGCCCGGCAAACAGCCGGCTCGCCTTGTCAGCGTCGCCGCCGTCCAGCGCCAGGGCAATGCGGTTCAGGTTCTTGTCCATCCCCAGCGGGTCGTCGGCGCCGGCAAGGCCGGTCAGCGTGTCGTATACGCCCTTCACGTCGCGCAGGGCTGCGCTCACCGCCACGCCGGTAACATCGCTCACCGCGTTGGCCGTGCGGTACAGCACCTGGTACAGGCTCGTTGTTTTGCCCGTCAGGTACTTGTTCCACACACTCACCGCGTCCATCACGTCGCCGATCCACTCCACGTCGTTGCGCTTTATGGTATAGGTCGCGTTCCCGTCCGCGCGCTCGGTGATGTACCCGATCACATCCTGCAAAAGCGGCAGGTTCCCCGGCAAATTCACCCCGTCCGCAAAGTTTTCCAGCACGTTCTGGGCATATACCTTGGCCAGGCTCGCCGCCGTCAGGCGTTCGTCGTCGTCCTCGTCGTCGCCGCGCGGGTGCCGCAGGGTGTCCACGGCGGCCGCGGCCGCGGCGGTCGCCATCGCCGTTGCCACATAGGTAACGCCCACACGGGCAAACCTTGCCCGCGCGGCCTTGTCCTTCGGGTTCTGCGCCAGGTTCACCGCCGCTTGGGCCACCATGGCATAGCTTTTAATGGGTTCCGCCATAAAGTTTGTCACCATCTTGGTAAACGTCGCTGTGCTCCGCATGATCTGGCTGCGGTGCAGCACGCTGTCCACCACCTGCGTCTTGTCCACAATCTCGCTCAGCCGCGCGGCGCACTGCCAGTTAAATTCTTCGCTGTCATATTCAAGCTCCGGGTGCTTGTCCAGCGTTTCCAGCTCGCAGGCGTTCCACAAAGCGCCCCAGGTGGTTTTGTCGCCCCACTCCGCCATCGCGGTGCTGGCGCTCCGCACCCGCTCAAGCGCCGTTTCCTCGTCCAGCGCCATGGCGCGCACGTCCTTGCCCAGGTTGGTTTCAAAATATCCCTGGCTTTTCCACCAGGCAATGGCGCAGTATTTTTCGGCTTTCGCCATGCCGCCCTCAAAGGTCTGGCCCTTGGCCCTGGCCGCCAGCCCTTTGCCCAGGTTGGCCGCGCCGCGCCCCAAAGCGCCCCGCAGGTATTTGGGTGCGATCTCCGCCCCCGCGCGGAAGTACGCCGTCGGCTGCTGCACCGCCACGCGCAGGTTCGCGCCCACCTTGGCAACCTTCCAGTTGCGCGTCGCGGTGTTCATCAGGCGCTCGCCGCCGCTCTTGTATCCGGTACTCGCCTGGCCGTTAATGTCCCGCATCAGCGTTTCAAAATAGTCCTTGCCCTTGCGCCCCAGCAGGTTGTCAATGCCCTCCTTCACGCTCACGGCGCTTTCCGGCGCGCGCCAGTTGTACCACTTCATCATGTCGCTTAACGGGATGCACCACCCGTAATAGGTCGCCATCTCCGTCGTGTGCCCAAAAAACGTGTCAAAGGCGTCGCCCACCACCAGCGGGTTGTTGGCGCCCTTCACCAGTGCCTTGGTCATGCCAAGGTTTTTAATGCCGTTCAGCCCGGCCTGCCTGCTGCTGGCTGCCGTTGTGGCGGTAAAGTCGTTGCTGCTGCTCATCGGCCAGTAGTGCGTTTCGGTAAATTTGTCGTACCCGTACAGCGTGTTGCTCACCTCGTTGCCCCACGCCGCCGCGGTCGTGCTCAGGTATTCCTGCATGGCGCGTGCCGTCTGCACCTGCTCGGTCGTCAGGCTGCCGGTAATCTCCGCCAGCTGCCCCGGCGTCAGCTTCACCCGCCGCCCCGGCTTGCCCTTGGCGTCCTTCAGCTGGATGCCGCCGATCATCAAATGCTCCTTCGCCGCCGCGCGCTGGCTCAGGCAGTACAGCTCCATGGCCTGCCCCGGTGTCAGCTCCAGCACGGTGTCCGCCATGCTGGCCGCGTCGGTCACGGTAAATTTGCGCTTTTCGGCCTTGCGCCCCGTCCACTTGTCCACGTCCGTTTTGTCTTTCAGCAGGGCCTGCGTCCACTCCACCGTTTCGCGCAGCTTCCACGCCCGCTTGTCAAACCCTTCGCGTATGGGCCGGTACATCTGCTCTGCCGTGTCGCCCAGGGCGGCAAAATACCGCCCTGCGTCCATCATATCCACGCCAAGCAGCTGCCCCAGGGCGTCGCCCGCCGTGGTGTCGGCGGCGGCCTTCACCGCCTTGCCCAACAGGTTGTTTTTGTTCTTTACCTGTTGCTTTTCCCGCGCGGCCATCTCGGCCACACTCGCGTCGCCCGCGGCGGCAATGGTTTCCCTGCTGCCCTCGGCCAGCAGCTTGTTGGCCTGCGTGATGCTCTTGGTCATGCTTTTCAAAATCACATCCAGCTGCCGCATCTGCTCGCCGCTGAACTGCCCAATCCCCGTCTTTCCGCCGGTCTGCTGCAACAGCGTGTCAATGTATCCCGGCAGGCTGGGGTCAAAATCGGCATAGTCGCCCGCGCCTGCGCCCATGTGTTCCAGCGCCTCGGCGTCCTTGGCCATCAGGGCAATGTCCTTCATGGTTTCCTGCCACCGCTGCGCCGTCGCCGTGCCCGCGTTGCTGGTGTTCCAGTCAAACAGGTTCAGCACGTTCAGCACGGCGGTGCGCATCTTCTTGGGCACATGTTTGGTGTCCGTCGGCTCCCGCAGCCAGGCCGCCAGGGTGCGCACCTGCTTCTGGGCACTGTCCCGGCTTTTGCGGTACAAAAGCCCGTCGTTGCGCCGTTGCATCCGCGTGGCAAACTCCGCCTGCTGGCGCACCAGCTTTTTGTCCCGCGTCTGCACCCATTTCAGCTTTTGCATCCGCTCCCGCATCACGGCGTCGTCCTTGGCGTTCTGTGCCTTCTGCTTGTAAACCTCCAGCATGGCGTCAAACCGCTCTTTCCGGTTGGCGTATGCCTGGTCGTACAGGGCCTTCATCTCGGCCTGCGCGTCCCGCCGCCCCTTGCGGTACTCGGCGCGCGCGGCCTTCTGCGCGTCCTGCGCCGCGCGGTCTGCCATGGTGCGGCGTGTCGGGCTGTTCAGGTATCCCTCCACCGCCTCGTTGGCCAGGTCAAGCGCCAGTGTTTCCATGTCCATGCCATACGGGTTCTCCACCACCGGCACGCTTGCCTCATACACCCCCAGCACCGCGTCGGTAAATGCGGTAATGTCGGTGTTCTCCGCGTCAAAGGTTCCCGGCCAGCTCTCGGCCAGCTCGGCCTGCATCGTGTCCCAGTTTCCGGCCCCGTCGGTCAGCCGCACGTTCAGCCGGCCAAACAGCGCCTTGCGCACGTTGCCCCACTGCCGCCCGTTTTTGCCGTCGCCGTAGGCGTTCATCAGCTCGGCAAACTCCGCGCTGTCCCGGCGCACCTCCAGCGTCGTGCCGCGCAGGGTTTCGCGCAGCGGTTTATAGTATTCCCGCAGCTCGGTGTTTTTCTGCTCGCTCTCGTTCAGCACCCCGCGCATCACGTCGGTCAGGGCGTCCATCGCGTCGGCGTTCAGCGTCGGCTCGCCGTTGCCTTCCACGTTAAACACCCGCCACAAATCGCCGCTCAGCCTGTCCACGCCGTACTTGCTGCCCGTCAGCTTCAAAATGCGCTGGGCAATGCCCCGCGCGCTCGCCCGGCTTACGCTGTGCCCGCCCGATGCCTTAAACTCCTGCCGCAGCACCTCCATCTGCTGTTCCATGTACAGGTTTTTCTGCGCCAGCTCCCGGTTCTGCGCCCGCAGGTCGTCATAGTCCGCCTCCGTCGGGGCGCTGTACCGCAGTCCTTCGCCAAAGCCAGCCGTTGTTTCCGTGTCCATGCCAAAGGCATATTTTACATTCGCAGATAAATTTTCGCCCAGTTCCTCCTTGACGCTGCCCAAAAAATCTTCTATACTGATGTTGGAACCGTACAGAGCAACGGCATTCGTGCTGACCTCTCGCCCCTTGAGGGATTCGGTTCCATTTTTAATTTGTCTGCCTGTATGGGCGTACAGGCTTCCCCGCAAGGGTTCCATGCTGTCGGCATCCAGCACCTTCTGGCCGTCCTCGTACATATTTACAACAAAGCGGACCCCCATCAGGCTGCCGTCGCTCATGCGTGCCGCCCCAAGGTACAAATCACTTCGCACCTCCTTGCCGCGCGCTTCCAGCTCGTTCACCTTTACGGCGTTCTCCAAAATCGGCCCGATCTGCCCCACATACGGGGCATTTTTTTGTATCTGGGCCGCGTTCAAAAGCCCGTGCCGCAGCCCAGCCCTCGTCACAACAATGGTATCTCCCGTGTATCGGTTTACCACGCTCCCGCTGTTTTTGCCCGGTATGCGCTGCGTGCTCGCCAGGCCCGCATCCAAAATTTCCTTTACGGGCTTGTCGGCCAGGTCGTTTTCCTCCACCTCGGTGATCTCCATATCCGGCAGTTCCCGCAGGGTTTCAAAGCTCACCTGTTCTTCGCCCGTTTTCCTTCTCTGCGGGTGTTTCTCGGCATCTACCTTCTTGCTGTACCGGAACCGGTTCAGTTCGCTTTGCTCCGGCAGGCTGCCTGTGCGGTAATATGTTTCCAGGTCGCGCACCACTTCGCTGCCGCGCACCCGGCCTTCGTACCAGCGCGTCGCGGCAGTGCTGCCGTCTTTGCGGCTGATGTCCAGGTTAAACCCATGCTTTGCCGCGCCCAGCGTGTCGGCCATCTCGGCAATGGCCGCCTTCTGCGCGTCGCTCACCTCGGTTTCGGCGCTCACGTCCACGCCGGGGCTTTCCGCCATCACCCGCACATTGCCTTCGGCAATAAAGGCATTCGGGTAATCCGTCTGTTCTGCCCCGCGCGCAAGCTCCGCCGGGCCGTAAACGCTTTGGATGTCGCGGTGGTCAAGGTCGCGTACGCTCTTGTCGCTCCCTCCGCTGAAATCCAGCATTCGCCCGTCCGGCAAAATGTACCCGGCGCTCTCAAACCACTTTGTGGTGCCGTAGGTGTCCGCTGCCTGTTCCCGGTGGTAATCCTCCCGGCTCATGCCGCTTTCCCGCACCTCGGCGTCGTACTCGGCCTGCTGGGCCTGCTTTTTCTGCCATGCCTTGTCCTGCTCCTGCTCGCGGGCCTGTTTGATCACTTCCTGTGCCAGGTCGCGCTGTTCCAGCAGCGCGTCCTGCTCGGCCTTAAACCGGTTTTCCGCCGCCTTGTATTCCAGGTATTCCTGGCTCTGTTTCCACTGCACCGCGTCCCCGGCGCGCTTGTGCTGCATCAGGCGGGCCAAAAACCGCCCATGTTCGGCCTCGTCCTGCTGCCGCCACGCTTTTTCCCTCGCCCAGCTGTCCTTCAGGGCGCGTTCCGCTTCGCGGTACTTCGCCTGCGCTTTTTCCAGTTCTTCCTGTGTCACCGCGCCGCTGATCTTCTCACTGTACTTGACATCCGCGTCCCCAAGCTGTATACTGCGAATAAGACCAAAACTGGTTCCGTCCAAAGGCACGCGGTTGCCGCGGACTTGGAACCACTCTTTGGTCTTCTTTTTGTTTTCATTCAAATACAAAATGCTTTCATCTGTAATCAGCTTTGCAAAGTCGCTGCGGGCGTGGATCGTGCGGATTTTTGTTACGGCGTTTCGCCCGGCCACATCTTTGGCCACCATAACACCCACCAGAACCGGCGTGCCGTCTGCTGTTTGCAGGTCGCCAAACACGTTCACTGTGTTCTTCAGCGTCATGGCCTGCGTAATGGCAATCGGGTCGTTCAGCAGCTCCGGTATTCTCTGCACCAGCTCCGCCGTCAAATGGTCGCCGTGGTTCGTCAGCTCCTTTTGCAGCTTGCTCGCGTCAAAGTACACGTCCGCCGCCGCAAATCCCACCTGGTTCAGCGCGCTGCCCTCCTGCACCGTGCCCACCTTCACGCGGCTGCCGGGTTTCAGGCTCTGCCACTGCTCCACCTGTCGGCGGTAATATTTGTCCTCGCGGAAGTCTTTCTTCCCGCTCTGTTCGTTTTTGCTCAGCTTCACGCCCTCGCTTGCCGCGGGGGCGTTTTTTGTATCGCTGTCCGCCTGTCCGGCGGCCTCCAGGCGCGCGCGGGCGTTCCGGCGCGCGGTTTCCAGCTCGGCCAGGGCCTCGTCGCACACGGCGCGCGCTTTCTCGGCGTTCTCGGCGCGCTCGGCAAGCCGCCGCCCGTCTGCGGCGCCCAGCGTCGCGTCGCCGCCGCGCAAAAGGCTGCGGATGCTGCCCACGATCTTGTCCAGCATCTCGCGCAAAGCCTGCAAAACGCTGCGCTTCTCCTCCCGCGTCGTTTCGCTGTCCTCGCTCACATATTCCACAAACGCGCGGGTGTTCTCCTCGCTGCTCATAATGCCGGCAAACAGGTCGCGGGCATACTCGTCCGCCGCCTGCGTCCTGTCGCCGTAGCTGCTCTCGTACCGGCCAATGTGCTGCTGCACGCCGCCCAGCCCGTATTCGCTTGCCGCAAACGCCATCGTCCGCGCGCGCAGCCTGGCCCAGCCCTCCGGGTTCTCGCCCTCCATCCAGTGGGTCAGCTCGTGCTGCACCGTCTGGTAGGCGTTGGCGCTGTTTTCGCCCACGGTCAGGGCTGCCGCACCGGCGGCCCAGTACCCGTTCACCTCCCCGCCGTTGTCGGCGGTCAGCTGGCGTACCACGTCCACATTCATGCCAAACTTTTCCGCCACGCCCTGCAAAACGGCATCCGGCACCTGCGCGCTGCCGGCCGGCACGCCGTCATAGCGCACCTCCGGTTCCGTCACGGCGGCGGCAGGCTGCTGCACCGTCAGGGCGCTGGCGGCGTTGCGCCCCAGGCTGTACGCGGTGTACAGCGCCGCGTCGTCCTGCACCACGGCGGCGCGCGCTGCGCTGGCGCTTTTCGCCTGCTCAAAGCTCAAAACGCCCTCGCGCCCGGCGTTATACATGCTGTGCATCTCCTGCACATACACCGCCGGGCTTTGCCCCTTGTACCGCTCCACCAGCGCCTTTTTCATGTAAGGGGTATAGCTTTCCTCCGCGTCGGCAAACGCCTGTATTCCTTCCACGGTTTCCCGGCGCACCGTGCCCCGCTCCAGTGCCACCGTGTCCGCCTGCGGCGCGCTTTCCTGCGCGTACCGCTCGGCGGCGGCCTGCGCAAGCGCCGCCTCGCTCACCGCCTGCGCATCGGCGCGCTGTGCCGCTTCCTCCCCGGTCAGGGTGTCGGCGTCCTGTGCCGCTTTCTCCTGCGCCAGCGCGTCAGCGGCGGCCTGTGCGGCGTTTTCCGCCTGCCGGGCGGCAAGTTCCCCGTCAGCGTTTTGCGCGCTCTCCTGCGCGCTCTGGGCCGCCTGCGGGGCATACTTTTCCTCTGCCGCCGTGCTGCCGGGGCGGGTTTCCTCCTCCAGCCGCGCGGCGGCTCCCAGCGGGTCGGCGACGGCCTGCTGCATATCCTGCGCCTGCGTCAGCGCCGCCTCCCGCACAGCCTGCGCCGTGCGGGTGTTCGCCTGCTGCACTTGGTTCTCGCCGCCTGCCAGGTTCTCCGCCATTCGGGTGTTGGCGCGGTTCAAAGCAAGGTTCAGCCCTGTGCCTGCCGCACCGTAGAACCCGCCGCTGATGGCCCCCATCCCGGCATTCTGCGCAAGCTCTGCCCAGCTGAACTCGGCGTTCGGGTCTTTGGCGGCCACGTCGGCCAGGTAGTTCACCACATACCCCACGGCTTCCTCGGTGCCTTCCTCGCCCATCTGCTGCAGCAGGTTGCGCACCAGGCCCTTGCCGCCGCGGTTCACAATCTCCACCCAGCTGCCCACCGGCAAAACCTCGGTGCCCACCTCAATGCCGCCGCTCACCAGGCCGCGCCGCAGCGCTTCGTCCGCGCCGGTGTCCTCGTCGTACAGCTCGGCCATGCGCCCGCCGGCCGCCTGCGCCCCCAGCGCGCCCAGGCTCACCGCCGGCCCCACGCCGGGGATCAGCGCCAGTGCCATGTTGGGCAAATTGCCTGCAATGGCGTTGGCTGTGTCCGCTCCAAACCGCGCCGCGCTGCCAAGGCCTGCCTGCGCTTTGGCCAGGTTCTCGCCGCCCTCGTGGTACAGCCGCATCCCGGCGCTGTTCTCATCGGTCAAAACGGTTTTCTGGTTGTCCTGCGGCCCGGCCTCCTTCGCCGCGTTGTAGCGCGCCAGCGCCGCCTCGTACTCGTCGCTGGTGCGGATCTGCCCGTTCTCGTCGGTTTCAAACACTTTGCCCTCGTCGGTCAGGCGTCGCAGTTCGGCCAGCGCATGCCGCTCGGCGCTGTTGTTGGCTGCCTCGTCGCGGGTGGCGGGGGCAATGCTTTCCGCCAGCGTCGCCCAGCTGCCCGCCGCCTGCTGTGCCAGGCCCTTCACGTCGCTGCCCAGCCGGTGCGCCGCGCTCCACGCGCTGCCGTAACTGTCGTACAGCTCCCCGGCCTGCTCGTAGGCGCGCTCCTCCTCCTCGCTCATCCCGGCGCGTATCCTCTGCGCCGCGCGCTGTGCCGCCGGGTTGCCGCGCCCCGCGCCGCGCTCGGCGTCCCACAGCGTCTTGGCTTCCGGGTTTTCGTCCAGCCAGGCGTTCACCTGGTCAAAAGCGCGGGCCTTGTCCGCCTGCGTCTGCCCGCCCGCCTGCGCCTGCCGCACCATGGCATCGATCACGGTGTCCCGCGCCGCCTGTTCCAGCGTGTCGGTGCGCGCCGTGTCGCTCATCACGCGGCTGCCAAGCGCCTGTTCGGCATCCTGCCGCCGGTTCAGGTTCAAAATGTCCTGCCCCAGCTGTTCCCGCCCGCTCACATACCGCTGTGTGCGGCCCGCCGGGGCGCTCAGGGCGGCGGCGTAGGCGCTGCCGCCCGTGCTGCCGCCGCCCTGCAAATAGCTGCTTGCCGTGCCGCGCGCGCTGCCCGTGCTCCGGCTCCCCAGCCCCGCGGCCCCCGCTGCCAACATGGTGATCACCTTCTGCCTGGCGGTTTCTTCCTGCCGGGCTTCCGTGCTTTGCCGGTTCGCCGTCTGGCTCTGTGCCTGCCAGATATTGCCCGTGCGCGCCTTTTGCTCCCGGCTTCTCGCGTCAATTCGCTCCTGCAAAGCCTGGCTTCCGGCATTGCTCGTTCCCTCATGGCTCAGGCCGTAGCTTTTTCCGCCGTAGCTTACGGTTCCTTTTTTCAGGTTCAGGCGTACCTGCCGCTCGTAATCGGCGCTTGTCTGTGCCGCCGTTTCCTGCGCCGCCGGGGCCGCTGTCTGTACAATGTCCTCCTTGTCGTCTGTCCTGATTTTTCCGTTCCGCAGGTTCAAATGTACGCTCATTGCTTTCTCCTTTAATCGATCGAAATTCCGTAGTGCGCGGCAATCGACTTTGCCTGTGTTTTGGTCAGGTTCCCTTTCTTGTAGCCGTTGTTTATCATGTTGGCAATGCCAACCTTGCCTGCGCGGGTGCTGGAATCATAGCTCTGTCCGCTGCCCGCCATCGGGTCAATCTTGCTGATCCAATACTGCACGGTATCGTCGCTGCTGCTCTTGCTGCTCCTGCTGCTTCTCGAACTGCTCCTGCCCGCAGAACTCCCGCTGCCGCCCGCGCTCGCCGCGCTGGCCGCCAGGCTGTCCGCGTACTGCTGCTTGTCAAACGCCAGCTGCTCGTTAAACTGCCTCTGGCTCTCCGCAAACTCCTGCTGCCACTGCTCGTCGCTCACCATGTCGCGGTAATCGCCGTAATAGTAGTCCAGCATCTGCTGCCAGCGGGTGTAATTGTCGCTGTACTCGCCGTAATCCTGGTTGTAGGCGGTGTCCTCGCGCTCCGTCAGGTAGTCCAGGTAATCCTGCCAGCGGTTGTAGTTGTCGCTGTATTCGCCGTAGTCCTGGCTGTACGCCGTGTCGGCGCGGTCGGTCAGGTAATCCAGGTAGTCGGCCCAGTTGCTGTACTTGTCCTGGTATCGCCCGTACTCGGCCTGGTATTCGCTGTCCGCGCGGTTCGTCAGGTAGTCCAGGTAATCCGCCCAGTTCGCGTACCGGTCCTGCCAGCGCCCGTACTGCATCTCATCCTGGTTTTGCAAAGCGCTCAGCTGGTTGTACAGGTCGTTCCCCTCGCCCTGGTACCGTTCATAGGCCGCCTGGTACAAATCGGGGATCACATTGTTCAGCTGCGTCAGGTACTGCTGGTTGGCCTGCGCGGCAGCGCTGGCCGTGTAGCTGCTGCCGTAGCCGCCCGTCAGGGCTGCCGCGTCCGCCGCCGCGTTGGCCGCCGCGTCGCTGCCCAGCTTGGTGTACTGGTTCTTGTACTGCTGGTACAAGGGGTCGGCGTTAAAATCATAGGCAAACGCCTTCCGGTTCTGTATCTGCTCCAGCAGGCTGTCGATCTGCGCGCCGTACTGGCTCTCATAGTCGCCGGGCCTCTGTGCCTGGTAATTTTTGATCGCCGCCTCGGCATCCAGCACCGCCTGGCTCTTGGTGTAATCGCCGGGCCGCTGCGCCTGGTAATCCTTCAGCGCCGCCTCAGCGTCCAGCACCGCCTGGCTTTTGGTGTATTCACTGGGCCGCGTGGTCTGGTAGTTCTTGCGCTCCGCCTCGGCGCTTGTCACCCGGTCGCTTCGGGTGTATGCGCCGGGGCGCTCCCGTTCGATCTGGTCAACTTTGCTTCGGTTTGCCATTTTCAGCCTCCTCCGGGTCACTGTCCCGTTCCATCTGCGCCCGCACCGTGCTCAGCAGGCCCTCCAGCACCAGTTCGTCAATGCTCAGGGGCAGGCCGTAGGTGTTCAGCACGCCCTCCACCGCCCTGCGCAGCTCCCGCACGCGCTTGTCAATGCTCTTCATCTCAGCCCTCCAAATGCGCCGCCGCGTCGG
>ERZ780178.1161-NODE-1161-length-17407-cov-8.322902_pt1 | contig 17407 bp, 19 predicted proteins | sample MGYA00511018_ERZ780178 | MGnify/ENA primary metagenome ERZ780178 (study PRJEB29588, sample SAMEA2151439) | human gut metagenome | biome: human gut; feature: human-associated habitat; material: faeces | place: Denmark | collected 2008/2010 ...
CAAATGGGGGCTGGCCATAGGCCAGCCCCCATTTGTTGTATTTATGACAATGTGATAGTTAATTTCTCATTGTAAGCATCTCATATATATTCTAACAAACTCATATAGAAATACAATGGAATTGAGTGAACTACCGCTAAACTAAAGATTTAATGGCTTCGGAGACACCAATACCTCCTCTCTTTTCCAGCTTCTTACTGCCACGACTTTTTAGGACACGGGGTCGTTCATGTGGCGCGGTTGGCATCCTCGCTGCATGTGTTCAGTGTCTCCTATTCTAATGGACAGAAAAAGTGATGAGTGGAAGAAACTTCGCAAAATGCCTAAAGAAGAATACGAAGTTTATCAATCTCCCCATCTTGTAAAAAATGTGCCGAGCGCGTTTTCTGAATGGTGCGAGCGTAATGCTAAGAAATTGGACTTGGCGCGCAAGAACGGAAAGCTGCCTTACTTCGTGAGGGATAATATAAAGGCTGTCGGAGATGTTGTAGGTTGGGAAGAAGTAAAATACAAGTTAGGCAAGGGAACGATTACTATTCCAAAATACGTTAGTTCATCAGATAATGACTACAAAAAACTGATACAAATAGCTGAACATTTTGCATTGAAAGGTTCAAACGTTATTCTTACACCTAAGATGAAACGTCCTCCAGAATTTGAGTATTCAAAGTATTATAAATCTTTAATCGGCACTAAATATGAAGGTAAATGCCCAGATTTAAATATTGATGGAAAGTGGTATGAGCATGAGGGATTTGTTTCTCTGAATCCAAAGAACGCGTTTAGAAATATGCTAAATGATGGTCTTGCGCAAAGTGATAGAATTATCATAGATAAGCCTAACTTAACTGAAGCGTTTATGAAGAGAGGAATATATAACAGAATTACTAATGGTGCTGAAATCGAGGAGGTTTGGATAAGGGATGGTAAACACATATATCACTTATATATAAAGTCAGAGGGATAGCAAAATGCCACCCCTCCTTCTGTCGAGGAATCGGTAGTCATTAGCTACGGAATCCTCATTGCAAAGGTATGAATTTTTGCCATACCTCGCAGGTTTTTATGATTCTTTTTTGATGAGCATTCCTTGCAAATGCGACAGGCGTTGCAAGGAATGCTTTTGTATGTTTCACGACTCGCTTTTATATTATCTTTCTTAGTTTGTCACGTAAATTGTTGGCTATTTCTAATCTGTCAAAGAAAGATTTAGGTATCGCCTTACTGTTAGTCGTTAATATCGTACAATTAATTTTTGCGATATAATCTATCAATATACCATATAACTGTGTTAAATCTTCCAAGGTTAATGTAGCTGTTCTTGTTTCGCTCATTGTATTTAGTCCTAAAAATCAATTTTCCAAAGATATTGAATATCACCACCGCCTAAAGTAAGCGTCACGTCAGGCTCGGTTATCAAGACACATTTTTTGAATGAGAAATAATACAACGACCTTGGTTTAAGTTCGCCACTGATTATCTCCAACTTATACTTAGTGTTCATGTATGCCGAACCTCGGCATAAATTGAACTTAAGCCTATCTTTAATAAACTCTTTTGCTTTCATGTCGTTTTTAATCTATAAAGTCATTGAACGTTGTTACTTCTGTGCCACCATCATAGAAAGGCTTCTTGTCGCAAATGTAGCCTTTCCAAAAGTCATATTCATAGATAAGGAACATGTGGTATCCAGCATTACGAAGAGCCTTAAAGGCTGCTTTCATTTATTCTCCATTAAATCGGATATTATTGTCACTGTCAAATGCTTCGTGGTCGCCAAATCCGTAGGCCTTACCACTTCGTTTATGAACTCTAACGTATAGAGTTTTACGACTGGTAAAGTGCCAAGTCCGACTATAATAAAAGGTGGAGATTTGATAGGCAAAGCAGAAAAGCAAATGAAATCTGTTGGCCGTTATCATTTTGGTATAAATTACAATGCAATCGAAGGTCACATTATAACGGCAGAAAAAACAACAGATGGAATGCTATATTTGTATGATGCACAAAGTGGAAACTTTATAACTATAGATGAATTTAGAGAAGCAGAATCGTTCGGAATTCTTAAGGTTCACACCGTGCCAACGGCACTTGTATTCGAGCAGGGTGAGAGAAGCGAGCACATGGAATATGTAGAAAAAATCGCAATGTCATACTTCCCATCTTTTACAAAGTTTGATACCACATGGCCTATATTTTCATTATAATCCAACAAATTAAACGGCTTCTTATTATTAAAAAAACTGTGATGCCACATAGCTCCATGTAGAGTGCCACCGCCCACCCAATCTACTTCATGGTATTTGCTCAAAGCTGATAATAATATGGTACGGAGTGCCTGACCATTTATTGATGTCACGTGGGTTGTTATTTGAATATGTAAGCTATTCGCATAATTCTTTAGATACATTTATAATGTAATAAAAGGTCTTTATATTTAGTACAGTAAGTAAAACTAATGCAGCAAAAGTTCCAACTATCCATGCTAATCTCTTTATTAAGTTTTCTTTCATGAAAATTTTGATAAAGCCATAATGCTTATCTTTTTTCCAAAAGAAATATTCGCTTAACCAACTGGATAATAATATAATGAGAACAATTAAAAACATTAATCCTACACCAGTACTATATAATCGTATTAAAGGATTACCTACAATAATTGCTACAACATTTAATAATAAAGATATTGGCAGGAAAAAAATGCTATTGAAATTTTTTGTTCTTGATAATAAGACCTATAAAGTGATATTGGACTTTCATACGGAGACCAACCATTAGAAAACTTACGTCTTTTCATGTATTCCTTCTCACCAATTTTTCTAATTAGCATCTTCTTTATAACACAATTGCTGTAGATTGGACGATAAAGCAACCAATATACAAGAAAACTAGACATATAACATAAAGCAGCACCTATGTCAAATATTGAAAATAACATTCTATTTACAAACCTATCAATATTACTAGTCATTATAATTTTTTTAAGTAGGCATTCGAAATCAGTTTATATCAAAAGTGCTCTATTTTGATACTGTTTGTACCTTTATTCGAGTAAACATAGCGGGCTATACAATCGAGGGCAAGGGAACAAGATGCGCCCAAGAGAGTGCTTTGTCCTCAAAATAAGGGTTATCTTTCGTCCCCTTAACACCACTATTCGCTGCTCTTGAAGATGTCTGTGCCTTGCGTATTTGAGGCAAGTCGTTTAAAGTTATTTTTTCTATCCATTTTTTTATTATTAAAGATTTCATATTTATGTCCGATCTATAACCAAATAACGTTCGTGACAAAAATACAAATAAATATGAGAATATTACATCATTTGAGGAAAGGGAACTTCCTCAAATAAAGAACTATTTAGTTCTATTTATCGGTCCTACATAACGCGTTAGTGCGCCCGTCTGTTCTATAAAATACAGCTTATCTCTTTCCAAATGTGGCTTTACAACAACAATAGCGCTCGTACCATTGTTCCTTTTCGGGCATATCAATCGGAGCATAATCATCAATTATACAACTTGTATAAAGGTCATCAGCCATGGAAAGAATAATAGGAGCTAACTCAAGCGTTTGCTCTAAATCCATTCCGCGCGGACAACATAAGTTGAGCCGCTTAATAACCTCGTAACCATAAATAGCTCCCATGATGTTGCCACAAATGGCTCCTGTAGAGTCACTATCACCATCATGATTGACGGCGGCAAGGATAGCCTCTTCTATGTTGTCAACGTGACGAACTACACAATAGACGGCAATAGCCCACGCCTCTTCACCCGTCCAACCTTCACCTAATCGACGAATGTTTTCAGCATCGCTTTCATCGTTGAGGGCTAACACGACGGCCTCTCTTGTCAGTTTGGATAGATAAGCCGTTTCGCGACGATAGTTACCAAAGTTGAGAAGTGTATGTGTACTATCAAGAACCATGTCTGCAATAGAAGCCCTTACTACTTTTTTATTCTTCTGAATTATTTGAAAAAGGAGGTGAGTTAGCATGGCTGCAGGCAAGAAGCCTAAAGGGTGCTTATGAGTAATGGCTGCTATTTCAGCACCAGCCTTGTCCATTTCAGTCTCACCATAAAAGCGCTTATTACGACTCCAATATCCGGCACACAATAGCGCCATCGGGGCAACGCGCATAATACCTCCACAACCCTTACTATAGTTCTTTACCTCTCGATGATGAAGCAATGCTTCACAAGCTGACAGACAGGTATTACCTGGCGCACGAAGGCTATTCAATTCAGGCAGAGAGTGAAGCCACGTGTGTGGTTGGAATTTAACGTCTGCGCCACCACCTTGTGTGTAATACCAATCCAAATAAGCGAAACGAACGTATGACTCGGGTGGACCCGCAACACCATGCGTGTATCCACGTGTAACTCCAAATAAAAGTCCGTTGGCCGTAAAGAGCGTCATCTGCGTATCATCACTAATCAATGCCTTGCCTTGGCGATCAAGACTAAACGTGGTGATGCCGCGACGACCATACTGCGACAAGATGCTATTGCGACTCATAAACTCTATGGGATAGCCCAAGGCATCACCTATCGCGCCTCCGATGAGTGAACCTCGAATGCGGTCGCGCGTTTGAGCCTTGATAGTCTCAGTCGTTATCGAACTATGACGTTCTGTGCGCTTTTCTCGTAAAATGGCAGACTGCCTTTGCATCAAGAAATGTTCAAATCGGTCGTTAATATCGAGCAATTCTGCAGTAAGCAAAGCACGACATTTCCTTACGAGTTCTGACGAGAAGGTCTCTTTGCTGCAGAGAGTATTAAATCGTTCAGCATCAGCAATAGCCGCCGTCATCGCACCAATCGTATCAGAATCACCACCCATCGATATCGCTAAACGCAAAGCGTACTCCGCAGAAGTATCTTCACCTTCTAAATAGGCTTGAATGGCAATAGGCACACTGCCTTGACAAGTCACATCAAACGTGTATTGCGGACGAAGATCTGCCAAACGGAAGTGTAAGTTATATTTTATATAGTCTGATATGAAACGACGAATAATAGCATCGCTCTTACCATACTTTTTGAGAAAGACACAGGCGGCAATGGACTGTGCTCCTTTGATGCCCTCGGGGTGATTGTGCGTAACGGAGGCCGTAATGCGAGCCAACTCTAATGCTTCCTTGAGCGTTCTAGCATATAAACCTACGGGACTTACTCTCATGCCCGAACCATTGCCATAGCTATGGTAAGCTTGGGCATTTTCACTCCATATCCACTGTTTAAAACTGCGACCGTAACCTGCGTCCGGATATTGACGGCCTAAACGCTGCATACAAGCGACTAAGGTTTCGGGGCGATGCAGTGCATCTTGCATCAACCATTCTGCCACGGCAAGTGTCATCACTGTATCGTCAGTAAAGCGACTGCCTAAAGGCACAAGTTCAAAATTCGTGGTTTTAATGTTGTGCCATTCGCGGGTGCTACCCACAATGTCACCAATAATTGCTCCTAACATGGTACTTAAAAGGTTAAAATTCTAATCTAAACCCTTTTTGCTTCAATTCGTTATACTTGGCTTTGTTGAAGCGGAAGAGGATGGCTTCTTTCTTTTTAGAAGGATTCACCTTCTCGTTCGTTGCGTCAAGCATTTCGAGCCGTTTCATTTTATTGTAAAAGTTTCGGCGGTCAAAGTGAACGTCTAATATTGCCTCGTAAAGGTTTTGCAACTCTTTGATTGTAAACGCTTCGGGCAATAGTTCAAAACCGATGGGTTCGAAATGGATTTGCTGGCGCAAGGCCTTTTGCGCCTTACGAAGTATTTGGTCGTGGTCAAAAGCCAATTGAGGCACCTCATCAAGTGTGAACCAACGAGCATCGTCAGCATCGTCACCCCCGGCAACTTCTTGCATTCTTACCAAAGCATAATAAGCAATCGTGATGACGCGCTCACGTGGGTCACGCTCAGGAGCGGTGAAGGTGTGAAACTGACGAATATACGCTCCTTTAAGCCCCGTCTCTTCTTGCAACTCGCGCAAAGCTCCCTCTTCTGCACTCTCGTCCATGTTCATAAAGCCACCTGGAAAAGCCCAACGCCCTTTATAAGGTTCTACACCGCGCTTTACTAATAGCACACTCAGTTTCGTACCGTCAAAACCAAATATTACGCAGTCTGTCGTCACACTTGGGTGAGGATATTTATAGCAATATTTCAGTTCTTCATTTGTAAGTTTATTCTCTTCCATTTTCTTGTTGTGTTATTTTTACACCACAAAAGTAAAGACTTAATCTAAAACCACAAAACTTTTTTGCGTGTTTTTTACACAAGAGAAGATTTCTGGACATTCAACATGTATATTCCGCGTAGTAAATCATAGTTAATCACGTACATCGTAACACAAGAAAAGCCCATTTTGCTCTTTTGCCCTTTTGCTAATTTACACTTTAATCGTACATTTGCACAATACAATCGTTGCACACTATAATATACGAGAATGATTCCTTTCTTCAACATACATAAGAATAAGGCTAATGAAACCACTTCTGCGTCTGAAGCAGAAGCCGTAAGTTCGCCAAGTGCTACGCCCACTTCAATGGTGCTACGCTCTGAAAACCTGATTAAGAAGTATGGCAAGCGTACGGTGGTAAATGGCGTTTCGTTTGACGTAAAACAAGGCGAAATCGTGGGATTGCTCGGGCCGAATGGTGCGGGCAAGACGACCTCGTTCTATATGACTACGGGCTTGGTCGTACCTAATGGCGGACGCATCTTTATTGACGACCAAGAAATCACGAAAGACCCTGTCTACAAACGCGCGCAAAAGGGCATTGGCTACTTGGCACAAGAGGCTTCCGTCTTCCGCAAGATGAGCGTGGAGGACAACATTGCTTCTGTGCTTGAGCTCACAGGTCGCTCGAAGGAATATCGCCGCGAGAAATTGGAGAGTCTTATCAGTGAGTTCCGCTTGCAAAAGGTGCGTAAGAACTTGGGCGATCAACTTTCAGGTGGCGAACGCCGCCGTACTGAAATAGCCCGCTGCTTAGCTATCGACCCTAAGTTTATTATGTTGGACGAACCCTTTGCAGGTGTCGACCCTATCGCCGTTGAAGACATTCAGTACATCGTGTGGAAACTGAAAGACCGCAACATCGGAATCTTGATTACCGACCACAACGTTGAAGAGACGCTCTGCATTACCGACCGCGCCTACTTGCTCTTTGAAGGACGCATCTTATTTCAAGGCACGCCTGAAGAGTTGGCCGCCAACCAAGTGGTGCGCGATAAGTATCTTACCAATAGCTTTAAGTTGCGCAAAAAGGACTTTCAGACGATGAGCCGCGAAAGGGAATAAACTGCAAAACGACTTAAAGTTTAACGTTTTAAGGTTATAAGGTTATAAAGCTAGCCTTGTTGATTATCAACGTGATGTGACTTTATAACCTCATAATCAACAAACTAAAAACAGGTTTATTAGAACACCCCTTAAAAGGGAACGAAGCATCTTAATTGGGGGCGACGCGTCCTCGCGTCGGCATTGCCAAGATGGGGTTCTATGCCTCAACTTGGCAATAAAAGTATATTTTCTCCACCCCTCACTTTCTTGATTTATTACATTCTATCTATATGTTACTATCTACCTTATTATCACTTTCACTTGCCGCCACTACGAGTGACACACTGGTGGTTAAAACCGCGCAAATGGAAGGTCCCTACACGCTATACACTCCCTTCGTCACGGATTCGCTCAACATGAAGGGACAAGCCATCGACCCCAACGAAGCGCTCAACAAAAACGCTGCGCTTATCGAAGCTACTCACGTGGCAGCTACTCCGATTGAACAAGGTTTCCACTTCACTGTGGGCGCTGATAGTCTGTCTACCCTACGCGTTGTACGCTTTAACGTTCAGGCTGCTCACTATACCAAAGCTCGCGTCGAGGTGAATGGCCTTAGCCATTACAAACTCTACGTTGACGGTAAGGAGTGTGGTGATAAGCAATTAAAACTTACGCCAGGCCGTGCAGAATTGGCTTTACTCTTGTTATCAAATAAGGAAAGTAAAGACTCTTTTGACGTAAAGGTAATTGGCGACAATTTAACCGACGTACAAGTCAACGCTATGGGCAAGCGCCCCTTTACCATTGGTCAGCAGACTTGGGGCGACCACTACCGCAGCGTAGCTCTGTCGCCCTCTGGCAAGTACTTAGTCACCATTAGTTATTACACGAAGAAGGACGGCAAAGCACAATACACGACTACCCTTACCGAAGTGGCTACGGGTCGTGAATTGCTCCACCGCAATGAATATGTAGCACTCGATTGGCTCTACAATCGCGATGTACTCTACTATACGCGTCAAAGCGGTACGGGAAAGGAATTGGTACTCTTCACTCCTGCCAATGGCAAGGAGAAGGTAATTGCGGAGCATCTGCCCGATGGCGGATTTAGCCTTTCGCCTAAAGAGGACTATATCATCATCAATCGAAATGAGGAGGGCAAACCTTCTAAAGACGGATTGAAACGCATTGAAGAACCCGACGACCGCATGCCGGGTTGGCGCAACCGCAATAGCCTTTGGCGTTACGATCTCAAAACAGGACTCATGCAGCGCCTCACCTTCGGTTCTGCCAGTGTCAGCATGGCAGACATATCGGCCGACGGAAAATACCTATTATTACAATATCAACGCAGCGACGTGAGCAAATTGCCTATGTATCGCACCACCTTTGTGCGCATGAACGCTTACACGGGCGAGGCTGAAACGCTCATGGCCGACACGACGTTTATCAATAGTGCGCGTTTCTCACCCAGCGGACAGCAACTGCTCATTTCGGCCTCTCCTGCCGCCTTTGCTGGCATTGGCAGCGAAGTGAAAGAGGGACAGATACCACAAGGTTTTGACTACCGCCTTTACCTCTACGACATTGCTTCGAAGAAGACTACACCCGCGCTACGTCAGTTTACCCCCTCGGTGGCTGACTTTATGTGGAACGCAGGCGATGGTCAAATCTATTTTACTGCCGACAATCGCATGGGACGCTCTTTCTTCCGTCTCAATCCCAAGACGCTGCAAGTCGTTAAATATGAATTGCCCGTCACTTACGTGCAGGACTTTTCTCTCGCCACCAACGCAAAGTCTACTCCTCGCTTGGTATTCTTTGGTCAGACACCACAGCGCGCACGCGATATGTACACCTGTGAACTGAACAAGACAAAGCCAACCACACGACGCATCGGCAGCATCAACTTTGACGAAATATACAAAGACGTGGCCATTGCGCCCAGCACCAGTTGGCAATTCAAGGCTACACGTGGCGACTCTATTGACGGTTTCTACTTGTTGCCTCCCAACTTCGATAGCAGCAAGAAGTATCCAATGATTGTTTACTACTATGGTGGCTGCTCACCCTCGTCTAACTTGTTAGAGTCGTGGTATCCGTTCCAAACTTTTGCCAGTCAGGGCTACGTCGTTTACGTGCTCAACCCCAGCGGCACAACGGCCTACGGACAGGAGTTTGCAGCTCGTCATGTCAACACGTGGGGAAAGGAGTCGGGCGACGACATTATACAAGGTGTAAAGGAGTTCTGCAAGGCTCATAGTTTTGTTGATAGTAAACACATTGGTTGTATCGGTGCTTCTTACGGTGGCTTTATGACGGAATACTTACAAACGCAGACTGACATCTTTGCGGCAGCTATCTCTCACGCGGGCATTAGCAACATTACGAGCTATTGGGGCGGCGGCTATTGGGGGTACTCTTACGGCGAAACGGCTCAGTACGGCAGTTTCCCTTGGAATAATCCCGACCTTTATGTGAAGCAATCGCCCTTGTTTAATGCCGACAAGATTCATACCCCCTTGTTACTTCTACATGGCACGGCCGACACCAACGTGCCGACCAACGAGAGCCAACAACTTTACAATGCACTGAAGATATTGGGCCGCGACGTAACTTACGTTCAAGTGGAAGGCGAGAACCACGTCATCACCGACTACAACAAACGCCTTGCTTGGCTCAATGTCATCTACGCTTGGTTTGCTAAGTATCTACAAGGCAACGATGCTTGGTGGAAGGCATTGGACTTATAATAGCGAACTTCGCGTTTTAATGTTATGAGGTTAAGTAAATCTTCAAAATTAGTTTATAACCTCAAGACTAAGAACAGATTACCCCATGTTACTCGACATCACTCTTCGCCTTTTCATCGCCATGCTACTAGGTGGTAGCATAGGCATTGAGCGCGACTACCGTTCGAAGGAAGCGGGCTTTCGCACGCACTTCTTGGTGGCCTTAGGTAGCGCACTGTTTTGCATCGTTTCACAATACGGCTTTGGCTTCGACTTGAAGGACTCCTCACGTGTGGCAGCACAAGTGGTATCGGGCATTGGCTTCTTAGGTGCTGGCACGATTATCTTCCAAAAGAACGTAGTACGCGGACTCACCACGGCAGCCGGCCTATGGGTGACAGCTGCCATTGGATTGGCTTGCGGCACGGGCATGTTTGCCGCAGCAGCTGTCACTACCATTATGGTTATTCTTGGACTTGAAGTGATTGTTTACTTCATTCCACGCTTTGGCAATACGACGGTCGACATCTCATTCACCTCCACGTCAAAGGAACAAATCCGCCAATTCATCTCTTTGGCCAAGAAGGAGGGCATGGACATTTATTCTTACGAACTCAAAGAACGATTTGAGAAGGATAAAGAAACCGTGTTTGACGTCGCGCTTGAACTGAAAATGCGCCGACGCAAAACGAACACGCAATCTCTACTATCATTTACTGACGTATTCCAAAACGTCACCATTACTGCTATTGAATAAACCTACATACAATGAAAAAGAAAAGCATTCTACTGCTCGCCCTTGCCTGCATCACTATGGGCAATGCGGCTAAAGCTCAAAACAACGAGCATTACTATCTGAAATACAACGACGTAGCAAGCAGTCTCAAACTGCTCCCTGCCCCACCCCAACCGGGCAGTGCTTACTTCAACTATGACGAAGCACAATATAAGTGGGGCAAGATGCAACGCATCACGCCACGTGGCAAGCAGGCCTTCGACGATGCTGACCTCAACGAGATGGGACTATCAAGAGCCTTCTCTGAGGCCTTCGGTATTACTATCTCAAAAGAGAATACGCCTGAGATCTACAAACTCATGACACACATGCAGGAAGACGCTGGCGACCTCGCCACGCGCGAGGCAAAGGGTTACTACACACGTATGCGCCCCTTCCTCTTCTTTAAAGAACCGTCACACACGCCCAACGATGAGAAGTGGTTGGCCCCAAATGGTTCTTACCCCTCTGGCCACACTTCGAAGGCATGGGCTGAAGCCTTGGTTTTGGCTGAGATTAATGTTGAACGTCAAAACGAAATCTTAAAGCGTGGTTTTGAAATCGGTCAGAGTCGCGTTATCTGTGGCGTTCACTATCAGAGCGACGTTGACGCAGGTCGCGTAGTTGGCAGTGCGCTCGTAGCTCGTCTTCACGCCAACGATGCCTTCAACGCCCAACTGGCCAAAGCCAAAAAGGAATTTGCCAAACTCATGAAAGAGGGCAAAATCAAAAAGGCTGGAGAGTAGGAAATGTGCAAATGTGAGAATGTGAGAATGTGTAAATATAATAATGACTTAAAAATTTTAACTGCACATTCACAACGCATTTGCACATTTGCACATTCGCACATTTACACATTTACTAAGCATGCAAGGATTTTACACCATATTACTTCTTATCTGTTCTAACATCTTCATGACCTTCGCGTGGTACGGCCACCTAAAGCTACAAGAGACGGGCATTAGCCGCAACTGGCCACTCATTGCCGTTATACTCTTCTCATGGGGAATTGCTCTCTTCGAATACATGTGTCAAGTACCCGCCAACCGCCTTGGCTTTATTGACAACGGAGGCCCCTTTAGTCTTATTCAACTCAAAGTAATACAAGAGGTGGTATCACTCATCGTATTTACCGTCGTCGCCACATTTATGTTTAAAGGTGAAGCTTTTCACTGGAACCACATTGCAGCCTTTGCCTGCTTAGTGGCTGCTGTCTACTTCGTATTTATGAAATAAGCACGCTATGACTGAACAAAAGAAGTTATGCCCTGAATACCAACTTCACCGTCGGCTACAAAAGCAAATGAGAGAGGTTATCAAAGAGTTTTCTCTCATTCAACAAGACGATCGCATACTTATCGGACTGTCAGGCGGCAAGGACTCTCTCTCCTTGCTCGACCTCTTAGGAGAGCGTATGGCACACAGCAATCATTACTTCAGCGTTGAAGCCCTCCACGTCAAAATGCGTAACATTCACTATGCCTCTGACGCCAGCTACTTACAAGCACAATGTGATAAGTGGCGCATTCCGTTTCACCTCGTTGAAACGGGTTTTGAACCCGACCGCAACGAAAAGCGCACGCCTTGCTTCTTATGTTCGTGGAACCGTCGGAAGGTGCTCTTCACCGAAGCGCAACGTTTGGGCTGTAACAAAATAGCCTTAGGACATCATCAGGACGACATCTTGCGCACGGCACTGATGAACCTTACGTTTAACGGAACGTTCTCTACCATGCCTGTACGCATCAGTATGCGTAAGTTTGACATGACGATTATTCGCCCTTTAGCACACATGGCCGAGGCCGACCTCAAACGTTGGGCCGAAATACAGGATTACCACCCCGTTGACAAGGTATGTCCCTTTGACGGTGTGTCAAACCGCACTAACATACAACAAGTGACCACTGCGCTCGAAGCGCTCACCCCCAACTATCGCTACAACCTCTGGCATGCGCTACTCAAAGCTGGAGCGTTGGTGGAGTGAATAGATGATGCTTTAACTCAAACTGCAATCTGTCTGCCCTTACGTAACACGTGCTTTCTAACACACGTTACGTAGGGGCAGCCTTGATTGCAGTTGGTTTACTACAATCTCCTTACAAACTAATACCATATTCATGCTTTATCTCGTCCATAACGAAAGTGCTTTCAAGCGAGCCGAGGTGGGGGATGGTGCCTAACACGTTTAGCACAAACTCTTGATAGTACTTCATGTTGGGCGCATGAATCTTTAATAAGTAATCATACTGTCCTGAAATGTTGTAACACTCTGTCACTTCGGGAATGTCCTTTACCGTTCGGTTAAAGTCGGCCGCAATGTCGCGCCCTAAACGATTCATCTTTACTTGACAGAACACCACAAAACCCTGATTTAACTTTTCAGCATTCAGTACGGCTACGTACCTATCTATAATGCCGTCACGCTCCAAACGCTTCACGCGTTCAAAGACAGGCGTTGTACTTAGGTTGACTCGTGCCGCCAATTCTTTGGTCGTTAGGCGTGCATTGCGCTGCAACTCCCGCAATATTTGCAAGTCTGTAGCATCAATAGAATATTTTTCTGTAGAGGAAACGATTTGTGCCATGTTTGTTAGTAGATTTTCTGTTTAACAACGCAAAAGTAGTAACGTTTTCCTACCTTTCAAAATTATTTGGTGGTTTATTCCAAACTCCGTAACTTTGCAATCGAAAAATAACAACAAAAGAGTGATACGCAGTACAAAGTAACCTACTCGTTAACTCGTCACCCCAGAAACAATTAAAACACAATAACTATGAGCGAACAGAAATACCACTTCGAGACACTTCAAGTACATGTAGGCCAAGAACAGCCCGATCCCGCAACCGACGCACGCGCTGTGCCTATTTACCAAACTACCTCTTACGTGTTCCGCAACTCACAACACGCTGCCGACCGCTTCGCTCTTCGTGATGCAGGCAACATTTATGGCCGTTTGACCAACTCTACGCAAGGCGTTTTTGAAGACCGCGTTGCTGCACTTGAGGGTGGTGTTGCAGGTTTGGCCGTAGCCAGTGGCGCAGCTGCTGTTACTTACGCACTGCAAAACATCGTATTGAATGGTGACCACATCGTTGCTGCCGACAACTTGTATGGTGGTTCGTTCAACCTCATTACACACACTTTGGCTAGTCAGGGCATCACACATACCATTGTTAACGTAAATGATACCGCTGCCCTCGAAGCCGCTATTCAGCCCAACACAAAAGTAATATATGCCGAGACGTTCGGCAACCCCAACTCTGACGTGACCAACCTCGAAGCCGTAGCCGAGGTGGCACACTGTCACAACATACCTTTCATTGTCGACAATACCTTTGGCACTCCTTACCTCATTCGTCCTATCGAACATGGTGCCGATATCGTAGTTCACTCAGCTACAAAGTTCATCGGTGGCCACGGTTCAAGCCTCGGTGGTGTAATCGTTGACGGTGGCACATTCGATTGGAAAGCCAATGCCGACAAATTCCCCACTTTGGCAAAGCCCGACCCCTCTTATCATGGTGCCGTATTTGCCGATGTAGCTGGTAAGGCTGCCTTCGTTACACGTATTCGCGCCGTTGTACTTCGCGACACGGGTGCCACTATTTCTCCCTTCAATGCCTTTATCTTGTTGCAAGGTCTCGAAACGCTTTCATTGCGTGTTGAACGCCACGTCGAAAATGCACTGAAGGTAGTTCAATTCTTGGCCAACCACCCCAAGGTGGCAAAAGTCAACCACCCCTCTTTACCCAACCACCCCGACCACGCTCTCTACGAGAAGTACTTCCCCAATGGCGGTGGTAGCATTTTCACCTTCGAGGTGAATGGCGACAAAGATGCTGCATGGCGCTTCTGCGATAGCTTAAAGATATTCTCTCTCCTTGCCAACGTAGCCGACGTGAAGAGTTTGGTTATCCACCCCTACACTACTACTCACTCACAAATGACGCCCGAAGAATTGGCTCAGCAGCACATCACGCCGTCAACCATTCGCTTGAGCATTGGTATCGAACACATTGACGACATCATCGCCGACCTCGACCAGGCTCTCGCACAAGTATAACGTCCTTTTGTTGACGAGTTGACATGTAAGTTCGTTACAAACGACAAAATCTCTATTTAGTCCTCTAAGGTAAGCAGACAGTTCAGCTACTTTTCATTCATCATAGTTTGAGAAGTGCTAACTGTCTGTTTTTTGTTTTCTCATGCTAAAATCGTAACTTTGCCCCTACTAAAGATGAACCAAGAATATGCAAGAAAACAAAAGATACAGTCTCTTAATCTCTGGTGGCGTTGATAGTGCCGTAGCTTGCCACCTTATGTGTGAGCAAGGACTCAAGCCCGACCTCTTTTACATCAAGATTGGTATGCAAGGCGAAGGCACTTCATGCTCTGCCGAAGAAGACATCGAACTTTCTACTCTTACGGCTAAGAAGTATGGACTTCACCTCGACATCATCGACCTTCAGCAGGAGTATCACGACCGCGTAACAGCTTATGTAGTCGAACGCGTAAAGCGTGGCCTCACGCCCAACCCCGATGTCATGTGCAACCGACTCATCAAGTTTGGCGCTTTCGAAGAGAAAGCGGGGCATGACTATGACTACATCGCTACGGGCCACTATGCACAGACCTATCACGACCCCACTGACGGCCAACTCTATTTGGCTCCAGCTCCCGACCCAGTCAAAGATCAATCTGACTTTCTTTCACAACTGACTGACATGCAGGCCGAAAAGCTCTGCTTCCCCATTGGTCACTTACTCAAGCACGAAGTACGCGAGATAGCCGATCGCGAACGTTTAGCCCCTGCCCACCGTCGCGACAGTCAAGGCATCTGCTTCTTAGGCAAAATCAACTACAATGACTACCTACGTATGCTGCTTGGCGAGCGTGTGGGCAACGTCGTTGAACGCGAAACGGGTCGCATTATCGGTCAGCACAAAGGCTATTGGTTCCACACCGTTGGCCAGCGCAAAGGACTCGGCTTAGGTGGCGGCCCATGGTTCGTAACCGACAAAGACATTGAGCAAAACATCGTCTACGTGTCACACACCGATGCTTGCCACGGTTTGTACGGCAACGAGTTTCACCTTACAGGTTTCCACTTCATCACAGCCGACCCTTGGAAGGGAGCCAACGAAGTAGACATACTCTTCAAGATACGTCATACAGAGCGTCCACGTCCGGGGCACCTATCGCGCCAAAGCGATGGTCGCTTCCTCATCACCTCACCCACTCCCGTTCAAGGCATTGCCCCTGGTCAGTTCGGTGTACTCTACACCGCTGACGGCAAGATCTGCGTTGGTAGTGGAGAGATTAGATTCTAACACTAAGGACAAACTGTAATTTGAAAGTCTCTTCCCCTACCCCCTCCGACCGGAGAGAGGGTTAGGGGGAGAGACTTTCACATGGTCGTTTTTCACCCCAATTGGGTATTGCCCTACCCCGCTTTTATACGTTCCTTTGCAACCGTAAATAAGACACTGTTTTAACTAAAAGATTTAACCACTATGACAGGAATATTTTACGGCAGCACAACAGGCTGCACCGAACAAGTGGCCAACACTTTGGCTCAGACTTTAGGCATCGCGGCCAACGACATTCACAACGTAGGCACAACAGCTGCCACCGAAGTTGCACCATACGACACCCTTTTGTTAGGTTCATCAACTTGGGGATGTGGCGACTTGCAAGACGATTGGTACGACTTTATCGATGCCCTTTCAGCCACCGACTTAACGGGCAAGAAGGTAGCGCTTTTTGGTTGTGGCGATAGCGACTCTTATCCCGACACTTTCTGCGGAGCCATTGCCCAAATCTATGATGCTTTGCAAAACACAAACTGCACCTTTATTGGCGCCTATGCCCCCACCGACTACAACGTTACCGATTCTGACGTTTGTCGCGATGGTCTTTTCGTAGGCCTTGCTATTGACGAGAGTGATAGCGATGATAAAAAACAAGCACGCATTGCCACTTGGTGTGAAGCAATCAAAAGCGAACTTTCATAAAAAAAGGGACATCACCATGTGTGCTGAAGACTTCTCTCGTTTCGACTCACTCAAGCTATTCATGCACCAAATTTACGAATATCGCAAAGGTGTTCGACAATTAGTGCTTTGCACCATGTCGAGTGAGTGTGCGGCCATTATGCGCCAGCGCCTTAGCGAACAGCAGATAGCCTACCTTGAACAACCCGTTTCGGCTAACAAACTCAACCTTTACTTTGGCAACGAAGTATGCCTTAACGTGGTGCGTACCTTCATTAGCAAACCCATGCATGCCCTCACCCCAGCCGAGGACTTTATGCTTGGCACCATGTTGGGTTACGACCTTACCGCCCAATGCGTCCGCTTTTGCAAACGCAGCCAATGCGTTGGAGCATAAATACAAACAAATCTCCTCACAAAAGATTTAATACTTCTTTTGTGAGGAGTTTTTGTTTTGCTTATAAGATAAAACCCTTAGGTACACCGCTAGGGACATTTACTCTTCGTGTTAATCGCAAACAGTACAGAACTTATTATTTTTATGACAAAAATAAACTGCAATTTGTCTGCCTAATTGGGGGGCGGGTTTGTAACCCGCGGCAGCAGCAGGTT
>ERZ780178.1162-NODE-1162-length-17405-cov-3.929741_pt1 | contig 17405 bp, 15 predicted proteins | sample MGYA00511018_ERZ780178 | MGnify/ENA primary metagenome ERZ780178 (study PRJEB29588, sample SAMEA2151439) | human gut metagenome | biome: human gut; feature: human-associated habitat; material: faeces | place: Denmark | collected 2008/2010 ...
TATGGCGGAATAGCTCAGTTGGCTAGAGCACACGGTTCATACCCGTGGTGTCGAGAGTTCAAATCTCCCTTCCGCTACTGAAAAAGAATCTTGCAGATGCAAGATTCTTTTTTTGCGAGTAGCAAGAAAAAATTTGGCATCAGGAAAGAACTGCAGGTGAGAATTTCTTGTAAATTCCTTACCGACCTGTTTTCCTATTTAAAAATAGCTTATGGCTCCTGAAAAAGTCCAATCTCAGGCGGATAGTAACTAAAGATAAAAAACAGAATTGCAAGAATTACAAGGCAGGTAAGTAGCAGTCCATTGCGGTTGGCAAGTTTGCGGTTATCTTTCAGAAACCATCCGGTAAGAAAGATACCCAGAACACTGATGTAGAAAATTGCAATATCAATCGCCATGACAGAGAAGCCCAGCACACCGGTGTATGTGTAGAAGAGAATTGGAATCAATGCCAACCCAACCAGCGTCCCAATGGAGAGTGCTACTGGAATCGGACTTTGTTCCGGCAGTTTGAAAAAGAGAAAAAGCACAAGAACCAGCATTGGAAAGAAAAGAAGCTTCATGTGCTCCCAGGTGGATTCATTCCATGGTGCAAAAAGCCGTACGATGGAATTGTTACCGGACCATTCATAGACGAAATGTAATAGGGATCCAATTACAGACACAAAGAGAAAACCCCAGATAAAAAGTTTTTTAGAATTCATAAAAATACCTCCTGAAACTATAGTATGATGCAAAACAGGAAATAATATGAAAAAAGAAATCTATAAACAGCTATCAGAAAATACCTCCAGTGTGGTATAATGTCCGTAAGTATTGAGCAGTGCCAAAAACAAGAAAAATTCAGATTGGCTGCTTGCAGACAAAGCTGGATTTTCCTTGTTTTTGATAGGGCGAAAGCCCGAGAGCGGGAAGGTGCATGGCAGCTTCCCGCGTGCACTGCGGAGCTGGATCGAGATAGGGCGAAAGCAGAGAGCCGGAAAGTTGAAAAGAAAAAAAGAAAGCAGGTAATCACATGCGAGTAGGAATGGGATATGATGTTCATAAATTAGTAGAAGGAAGAAAATTAATCATAGGCGGAGTGGAGATACCGCACAGTCTTGGCTTGCTGGGACATTCGGATGCAGATGTATTGTTACATGCCATCATGGATGCGTTGCTGGGGGCAGCGGCTTTAGGAGATATCGGAAAGCATTTTCCGGATACAGACCCGGCATATGAGGGGATTTCCAGTATAAAATTATTGGAAGAAGTGGGACAGCTTTTAGAGAAAGAGAATTATGTCATTGATAATATCGATGCTACGATTATTGCCCAGAAGCCAAAGATGCGTCCGCACATTGAGAAGATGGAAGAAAATATTGCACAGGCATTGAAGATAGACGTCAGTCAGGTAAATGTAAAGGCAACCACAGAGGAAGGGCTTGGCTTTACCGGAAGCGAAGATGGAATCAGCTCCCAGGCAATCTGTGCTATCTCAAGTATCTATGAAAACAGCATAGCAGTGGGAGGCAGTGAACGAAATTGTGCAGGCTGCCCGGGATGCGGAAAATAACTTTTCTATTGACAAAATGGCAATTCGTGCATAAACTAGTAGCGTAAAAAGAATTTAAAAATGATTCAGAAATGAATTGATAAATGCAGTGAACGGAAAGAGTAGTATACATGCGTGAATAAAAGAGAGAGACTGTCATCGGCTGAAAGCAGTCTTGATTCCAAAGTATATGAAGTGCATCCGGAAGCAGTCCGGTGAAAGCAAGTAGCCAGGAACGAATAGCACACGTTACGTGTATTGAGGGAAAGCAGCAATGCTTTACTTAGAGTGGAACCGCGGAATAACTTCGTCTCTATATTCATATAGAGACGATTTTTTGCTTTATAGGAAATTGCTTTCCTGTAAAGTAAAAAATCGCTCCGCGAGAAAAATTGCAGGCTTGCATGCATAAAGGAAAGAATCTATACAGTGAACAGGAGGCTGTAATCATGGGTTTTATAAAAGAATTAAAAGAGGAATTTGAGATTATCAAGGAGCGTGATCCGGCATTAAAATCTCCAATGGAGGTTTTGCTTTATCCGTCATTTCGTGTTATGCTTAGTTATAGGCGTGCACATAAGCATTACCTGAAGGGACATTTCTTCCGGGCAAGATATATTTCACAGAAGGCAGCAAGAAAAACCGGAATTGAGATACATCCGGGCGCAGTAATTGGAAAAGGATTCTTTATCGACCATGGTACCGGCGTTATCATCGGAGAGACATCAATTATCGGAGATAATGTAACCTTATATCAGGGTGTAACCCTGGGCGGAACCGGTAAGGAAACCGGAAAACGTCATCCGACCTTAGAGGATAATGTAATGGTAAGTGCCGGAGCAAAAATCATCGGTTCCTTTACGGTAGGCGAGAATTCGAAAATCGGTGCCGGAAGTGTGGTAATTGAAGAGGTGCCGCCAAACTGTACGGTAGTAGGTGTTCCGGGACGAATCGTAAAACGTAACAATGTAAAAATTCCGCGCAGTGATATGGATCAGTGCAATCTGCCGGACCCGGTACAGGAAGACATCAATGTATTGCAGCGGGAAAATTCAGAATTATGCAATCGTATCATTGATATGGAAAAAGAGATAAAGGCATTAAAGCAGGAAGTAGAAAAGAATTAAATAAGTAATTCCAGGAACGATGGAGGATAACATGGAGAACAACGTAAAGATTTTTAATACCCTTACAAGAAAAGTAGAGACCTTTGTGCCAAACGAAGATGGCAAAGTGAAAATGTATACCTGCGGACCAACCGTATATCATTTTGCACATATCGGAAATCTGCGCAGCTATATTATGGAAGATGTATTAGAGAAAACACTTCGCTATGCAGGTTATGATGTAAAGCGTGTCATGAACATAACAGATGTAGGACATCTTTCCAGTGATGCAGATACCGGTGAGGATAAAATGTTAAAGGGCGCAAAGCGTGAGCACAAGACCGTTATGGAGATTGCAAAGTATTATACCGATGCATTCTTTTCCGATTGCTCCAAATTAAATATCAAACGTCCGGATGTGGTAGAGCCGGCAACCAATTGTATCCCGGAATTTATTCATATGATAGAGGTACTTTTAGAGAAAGGCTATGCATATATTGCCGGAGAAAATGTATATTTTGATACATCAAAATTAGATGATTATTATGTATTCTCCAGCCAGAGCGAAAAAGAGCTGATGGTAGGTGTTCGTGATGACGTATCTGAGGATGAAAATAAGCGCAACAAGAGTGATTTTGTATTGTGGTTTACCAAGTCCAAATTCGATAACCAGGAACTGAAATGGGATAGTCCATGGGGCGTTGGTTATCCGGGCTGGCATATCGAGTGCTCCTGCATCAGCATGAAGCATTTAGGCGAATATATGGATATTCACTGTGGTGGTGTGGATAATATTTTTCCACATCATACCAATGAGATTGCACAGAGTGAAGCATATCTTGGACACAAATGGTGTAATTACTGGTTCCATGTGCATCATCTGAATGATAAATCAGGAAAAATGAGTAAATCCAAGGGAGATTTCCTGACCGTTTCCTTATTGGAAGAAAAAGGTTATCTGCCGCTGGTATATCGTATGTTCTGTCTGCAGTCCCATTACAGAAAGCCATTGGAATTCTCTTATGAAGTAATGGATAATATGGAAAATTCCTATGTAAAGCTTCGTAAGACCATTGCAAAACTGGATGCGTCTACAGAAGTAGAGCAGGATAAATTTGATGCATACAAAGAGAAATTCCTGCAGGCATTAGAGGATGATTTAAATACTTCCATGGCACTGACTGTAGTATATGAAGTATTGAAAGCCGATATGACCGATGCAACCAAGCTTGCACTGGTAAAAGATTTTGATTATGTATTATCTCTTGATTTAGCAGCGGGAGAAGTAGCAAATCCTGCCGATGAGATCGATGCAGATTTAGAAGCATATGTATTAGAAAAAATCGAAGAGCGTAAGGCTGCAAAGAAGGAAAAAGATTTTGCCAAAGCAGATGCAATTCGTAATGAACTTTTGGAAAAAGGAATTGTCTTAGAGGATACCAGAGAGGGTGTAAAATGGAAAAAGGCATAGATTCCCATATCAAAGAATATTTTGACCTGCCAAAGGTGGATGTAGCAACCTACTCCCCTTTGGCACTTGCCTACATAGGAGATGGCATTTATGACCTTGTCATAAGAAGCATTGTAGTTGGAAAAGGCAATACCAAGGCATCCCGTCTGCATCAGACCACCAGCCATCTGGTGAAAGCACATGCGCAGGCAACGATGATGGAGACACTGACTCCGATGCTTACGGAAGACGAAACGGAAATTTACCGCAGAGGCAGAAATGCCAAGTCTCCGACCATGGCAAAAAACGCAACTATGTCAGATTATCGCCGTGCCACCGGCTTTGAAGCATTGATGGGCTATTTATATCTGACGGATCAGTTTGAGCGGATTTTGGAACTGGCGAAAGAAGCAATCAGACACTATAATGTGAAGACCGGAAAGAATGATCTGGCAGGAGGAAAGTAGAATGGAAGAAATGCAGATGGAAAACAAACAGGCGGAAAGCACGAAGATAGAAGGAAGAAATGCAGTTTTAGAAGCATTTCGTTCCGGAAAAACCATAGACAAGCTGTTTGTATTAGATGGCTGTAAAGACGGTCCCATTCAGACCATTTTAAGAGAAGCGAAAAAGCATGATACGCTGGTACAGTTTGTGGCAAAAGAGCGTTTAGAGCAGTTGTCAGAGACGAAGAAGCATCAGGGTGTCATTGCCATGGCAGCAGCATTTTCTTATGCAACGGTAGAAGATATTTTAGAAAATGCCAGAAAGAAAAATGAAGCACCATTTGTCATTTTGCTGGATAATATTGAAGATCCGCACAATTTGGGCGCAATTATCCGTACTGCCAATCTGGCAGGTGCCCATGGCGTCATTATTCCAAAGCGCCGTGCAGTGGGACTGACCGCTACCGTAGCAAAGGCTTCTGCAGGAGCCATTTATTATACACCGGTAGCAAAGGTAACCAATCTTACCAATACCATCCGGGAATTAAAGGAGCAGGGCATGTGGTTTGTCTGTGCAGATATGGGTGGCACAACCATGTATGATCTGGATTTAAAAGGTTCTATCGGACTGGTTATCGGAAATGAAGGAGAAGGTGTCAGCAAATTAGTAAAAGAAAACTGTGACTTTGTGGCATCGATTCCAATGAAAGGAGATATTGACTCCTTAAATGCATCGGTAGCAACAGGTGTTTTAGCTTATGAAATTGTAAGACAGAGATTAAGTTAACAGGAGAGAGAGATGCAATCTTATCAGAACATGAGTGATGAGGAATTAATTGCAGCACTTCGTAGTGGTGAAAAAGAAATTACAGATTATCTGATGGACAAATACAAGAGTCTGGTTAAGAAAAAAGCAAAAGCACTTTATCTCATTGGTGGTGAGACGGACGATTTGATTCAGGAGGGAATGATTGGTCTGTTTAAAGCTGTCCGGGATTATCAGCCGGATAAAGACAGCAGCTTTTTTCATTTCGCAGACCTTTGTATTGCAAGGCAGATGTATACAGCGGTGGAGGCTTCCAATCGGAAAAAGCATGCACCGCTCAATTCGTATGTACCACTTTATGCAGATAGTGAGGATTCGGAAGGCAGGAATCTGGCGGATGTGTTAGAGACTATAGATGAGGCGAATCCGGAGAATTTATTTATCAGTCAGGAAGACCGGGAAGATTTCAAGCGGAAAGTAAATGAAACTTTAAGCAAAATGGAACAGGAAGTGTTGTCGTATTATCTGCAGGGCTTTCGCTATGAGCAGATTGCAGAAGCTATGGGAAAAGAGCCGAAGGCTGTGGATAATGCGTTACAGCGTTTAAAGAAGAAGTTGAAAGGGAAGTAACAGCATGAAAAATATCATTCACATTTTTCGTAAGGACGTAAGAGGACTTTGCAGGAATTTTTTCGCACTGGTCATTGCAATCGGATTGTGTTTTATTCCATCTTTGTATGCATGGTTTAATATTTATTCCAACGAGGATCCTTATGCCAACACCGGAAATATCTATATTGCAGTGGCATCTGAAGATGAAGGAATGAAATTAGAGGATGGCACAACCGTCAACATGGGTGCTCAGGTGATTGAGCAGTTGAAGGAGAATAAGTCCATAGGCTGGCAGTTTGTAGACAGCTCTGATGAAGCAATCAGCGGAGTAGAAAGTGGAAAATATTATGCGGCAGTAGTTATTGGTGACCGCTTTTCCGAGAGCATGTTCAGCATCTTTTCTGAAGGACTGGAGAATCCGACCATTACATATTATGAGAATGAGAAGAAAAATGCCATTGCAACGAAAATTACCGATACTGCAGTGAGCACATTAAAGTCCAGTATCAATGAGACATTTCTTGAGACAGCGGCAAGTGCCATGTTTGCCCAGATGGATAATCTTTCTGAGAAAATAAGTGAAGATGGCGGTGTGGATGGATTCCGCCAGAAATTAGAGCAGCTCAGCCAGAATTTAGAGGACTATGATGCCATGATAGACAGCTTCCTGTCCGGAAATGAAGAACTGAGCGCAGGGATTGATGAAGCCAATTCCAGTGTGTCAAAGGTGGAAGATAAAATTGATTCAGCTGTAAATTCCCTGAATGGAACAAAGACACAATTAGACAGTACGGATACTACACTTTCAGATTTTTCCAAGAATGTGGAGACAACCTTAACGGATATTGAGAATTCTTTGAATAAGATTTCAACGGATATTACCAATGCCGGACTGGGAGATTCTGCCAAGAAGACAACTGAAAGTATTGAGACAACAACGAATGATATCAAGACTTTAAATGACCAGTTGCAGTCGCTTTATGGAGCAATCAGTGGACTCAAGACAGATGAGAGCTTTACGGACGAGCAGAAAACGGATATGGATGATGTGATGTCACAGATTGATGCGTTGAAGCAGGATGCAGAAGAAATGCAGAAGCTTTTAGAGACACTGATGCCGGACAATGCATCAGATGCAGTAAAAGATGCGGTAGATACTGTGACAGGCGGAATGAATACAGCATTGTCTACCTGCAGCAAGACCATTGAAAATATGAAGAATGTATACACCAATAATCTGGTGCCTGGAGTATCCGGAATATTGGATACGGCATCCCAGATACTGGTCAATGTAACCAATCTTTTGAATAATCTGAATAATACATTAGGTGACATGGAAACCATTTTCGATGGAACCTTAGATATGGTAGATGCTACCGATGAAAGCTTTACACAGATTCAGACATTGCTGCAGACCTGTGATACAAAGATAGAAGAGGCAATCAGCAAGCTGGATGAAGCATCGGAAGATGAACAGATGCAGATTATCATGGAACTTTTGGGCGGCGATCCGGAATCCTATGGTAAATTCTTTGCACAGCCGGTAAAAGTGGAGACAAAGCAGGTTTATGAGATTAAAAACTATGGTTCTGCGGTTGCACCATTTTATACAACACTGGCACTCTGGGTAGGCGGTATTGTACTGGTTGCACTGATTAAGGTAAAGGCATCCGAAAAGGATTTGACGAATCCGAAGCGTTATCAGCTTTTTCTTGGAAGATATCTCATTTTCTTTGTGATGGGACAGATACAGGCATTGATTATTGTGCTGGGTAATATTTATCTGCTGCATTGTCAGGTGAAGAATCCGGTATTGTTCTGGTTTGCGGCGTCGCTGACGAGCTTTACCTTTACCTTATTAATCTATGCGCTGACACTTTCCTTTGGCGATATCGGAAAAGCACTGGTGGTTGTAATGGTCGTTATTCAGATTGCAGGTTCCGGTGGAACATATCCGATTGAGATATTGCCGGAATTTTACCGGAGGGTATATATTTTCTTTCCATTCCCATATGCAATTAATGCCATGCGCGAAACCATTGGCGGCATGTATGGCGGAGCCTATGAGAAGAATCTGGCAGAGCTTCTGATTTTCGCAGCAGCGGCATTGTTAATCGGACTGCTGATTCGCATACCATTTATGGGTATCAATCATTTCGTAGAAAAACGAATGAAAGATACGAAGATGATGTAAGAGAGCAGGTGAAGAGCAGATGGAAAAGAAAGAAGATTATGAAAAGCTTTATGACATGCTTTTAGGCTATGAGCAGGAGATTCATAAGAAGAACCAGAAACGTATCCGCATCGGATTGCGGTGTCTTATCATTATTCCACTGATTTTCCTGGCATTGTTATTCTGGACAGAAAGCTCAAAAATTGTATTTTTGATTCTGTGGATTGTATCGCTGTTTATTCTGGCAGGATATTTAATCTTTGTAGAATATTCAGACTATAAATTACAGGAAAAATTAAATGAGATTTCCAACCGGGAGCAGCAGGAGAGAGATGCACTGATTGGCGATGGAATTGCCCAGGTAGAAGAACGGATTCGTACCGCACTTCAGACGGCAGAGCAGGAACTTTTAACGGATAGCACAAAGGAGTAGCAGAGGGATAACACATGAAAAATATTTTTAGAATCTTTTACCGGGATTTTAAGAGAGTCAGCACAAATGTGGTAGCAGTGGTTATTGTAATAGGTCTTTCCATTATTCCATCACTGTACGCATGGTTTAATATATTGTCCAACTGGGACCCGTATGGACCGGAATCTACATCAAATCTTAAGATAGCAGTATATTCCGCAGATGAGGGAATTGACATGGGAGGTCTGCCTTTAAATATCGGAGACAGCGTCATTGATGCCCTGAAAGCCAACCAGACTATGGGCTGGCAGTTTACTGATACCATGGATGAAGCAACTGACGGTGTATACAGCAGTGAATATTATGCGGCACTGATTATTCCGGAGGATTTCTCCGAGAAAATGATAAGCTTCCTTAACGGAGAAGTACAGAATCCGCAGATTATTTATTATGAAAATGAGAAGAAAAATGCCATTGCACCAAAGATTACATCCAAGGCAAAAACGGCAGTGCAGGAACAGGTAAATGCAACCTTTGTCAGCACTCTGGCAGAAGTCATGTTAAAGGTAAATGATGTCATGGTAGAAAATGGAATGGATTCCGGCTCTATGATAAATCTTTTTCTGACACAGCTTAATGATTTAAGCGGAGATTTGGACGGCTATATTGCATTGCTGAATTCTTTTGTCAGCATTACCAATTCGGCATCCAGCCTGATTGATACGACACAGGTTATGCTGCCGAATCTGAATACGATGGTAGATGATGGTTCGAATACGGTAAATACCATGCAGGGAGCATTGAATTCCGGCAGCCTTAATGCCAGTGCTTTGGCTGAGGTTATTTCAGCAAATCTTAATACAGCAGCCGACAGCCTTGACAACATCAATACGCTGATACAGAATGCCTTAGATCAGTTGGATAACTATGGTGATTTATCTTCCGGCGGACTGCAGAGCGCAATTAATATGATGCCGCTGATCCGTCAGTTATTTGAAAACAGTGTGGCAGACTGGAAGGATGATGAAAGTGTTTCCGGTCAGATTGCAGAAATCGAGGCACAGTTAGATAAAATTGAAGCAGATTTAAACAGTGTCCAGAATAATGTCACAGATTTAAATACTGCAAAGGATACTTTAAACACTGAAATATCTACCGAAATAACTTCCTGTAAGACCAAAATAAAAGCTTTAAAAGATACGTTTGACTATTCGGTAAAAGGTCAGCTGGAGACAACTATTCAGTCCATGCAGGGGTCACTGAATCAGACACAGGCAATTTTAAATGGTGTCGATGGAGATTTTGATGAAGTATCGGAAGTATTGGATGCTTATAGTGAAACCCTCGATAAGGGAAATGAAAGCTTAAGTGATTCACTGGCAGCAGCACAGGAAATGAAGACCGGACTTGACAGTGTGATTACAAGTCTCAGTGCTCTGGAAATCAGTGATCAGTATCAGGCTTTGATGAAAATCTTAGAGACCGACCCGACTTTGTTAGGAGATTTCTTATCTTCTCCGGTCAATATGGAGACGAAAGAGATTTATCCGATTTCCAATTATGGTTCGGCAATGTCACCGTTCTATACGGTACTGGCATTATGGGTAGGTGCGTTGATTCTGGTGGCAATCATTCATGTAAAGGTACTTCCGGATGAGAAAATACCGGATGCAAAACCTTACCAGAAATTCTTTGGAAGATATATTACATTCTTCCTGATTGGACAGGTGCAGGCATTGATTACTGCACTGGGAGATTTGTTTTATATTAAGATACAATGCCATAACCCATTCTTATTCTGGCTTGCCTGCGCATGCTGCAGCTTTGTATTTACCTTATTTATGTACGCATTAACGGTAGCCTTTGAAAATGTCGGAGAGGCTTTGGCGGTAGTCATTATGGTTATCCAGGTAGCAGGAGCAGGCGGTTCCTTCCCAATCGAAGTACTGCCGGCAATCTATCAGCGAATTTACCGTTTCTTCCCATTCCCTTATGGAATGGATGCACTCCGGGAGACTATCGGTGGTATGTATGGAATGACTTATTGGAAATGCATTGGCATCTTAGGCATCTATATTATAATCTCACTTCTGATTGGACTTGTAATTGCAATTCCGTTCCGGAAGTTAAATATGAAGATTGAGCATAGCAAAGAAAAATCTGACATTATGCTGTAGAAAAGTATTGACAATCATAGCTCTCTATAGTATAGTATTACAAGTCGGGATTAGTTCCGACAGAATTGCTGGCATGGCTCAGTCGGTAGAGCGTCGCATTGGTAGTGCGGAGGTCACGGGTCCGATTCCCGTTGCCAGCTTAACAGGAAAAAAGGCTGTAATCCTTGATAAATCAAGGGTTACAGCCTTTTTGGTGATTATGCAAATCGCATAAAACATATTAACATCCGAGTCTGAATAATTTGCAGATTGTGTTAAATAACTCGGAACAGCTATTGAAATTAAAACACATAGTTTCGTCCTCCTTATTTTCTTTAAAATCATGTCTTAGCTAAGTACAAATGAATTGTAACAAGTCTGTAACATTTTCACAATAGGAGTACATTGGAAACATGGGAAATATCTGGTCCTAGGATAAGCCGGGATGAGTTGGCTCTTTCTCAAGCTTTGCAAACCAGCTATTAACGGCCTTGCTTACCTCGTCACGTTTACGAAAAGGAATCTGCACAATGGAGTGGTCTTCCATAATAAGGTCGTGCTGTAGAATTCCGGTGACATGATTTAGGTTTACCAGATAGCTGCGGCCAACCGGAAGAAAACAGGCAACAGAGGCAAAGTCCTCGGTAAGCTGTGTCAGGTTTCCGGGAATCGTAAAAGTCTCTGATATAGCGTGCAGCAGGACATTGTGCTGCCCGGTTTCAAAAAAGAGAATATCTGAGTAAGGAAGAGAATATTCCTTCCTACGGACAGAAAAGGTAAATACTTCATTGGATTCCTCTAAAAGAGTATCGCAGCGGCTCATGGCATTGAGAAAATCTGTGTGTGAGTAAGGCTTTTGCAGATAGTAAAGAGCATTTACCTCATAGCTTGCCATGGCATGTTCCGTAGAAGAAGTGGTGAAAATAATGCCACCCTCATAGCCCAGTGAGCGAAGGATACGTGCTGTTTCCACACCGTCCTGGTTATTCATATAGATATCTAAAAACAGCAGAGCCGGATAACGCTTTTCTTCCTTATAATATTGAATCATCTCTTCGCCCGAAGAAAAAAGTAGAATCTCCATATTACAATGATGTTTCGTGGCATATGTATTCAGATGATGTTTCAGCCGTAAGGCATCGCTTTCAGAATCTTCGCATAAGTAAATCAGCATAAGTATTCTCCTGTATATAAAAAGTAAAAAACACCGGATACGAAACAAGTATAACATATTGAAAGAAAATAAGAATCATTTTTTATCGACAATCAGGAAGATAAAATCACAATTTGGAAGAATTGGTTGCAAAATTTTAAGCGTTTTCTTAAGATAGAAACTGTGTGAACAAAAGAAATAGAATAAAAAAAGGAGAGGAAATATGGGAAAAAAACGAAAAGAACGATGTCTGGCATTTTTGATGACATTGGCTATGATGACAGGCTTATTTATGGGAGATGCTGCCGGACTACTGGTAAAGGCAGAGGATATGCCGGCATCCGTTAAAATAGGAATTACAACATTAGAGACAGGCTGGGAAGGCGGTGGATCCTCCTTCTACACCGGGACCATCTGCAACGATTCGTGGCGTCGATAAAGTAGGGGAAGAACCGGAAAGTGGTGGTTATATTTATTTTGATAAAGATACGGCAACCATGACTGTATACAATGATATGGAGATTGCTACTTCCGGACCGAATCCGGTGACAGTAACAGGCGGAAACTTAACAATTTCCGGAGCAGGAAATTTTACTGTAGAAGGAACTTCTCCTGCATTTCTGTTAGCCGGAACCGGTGCTGCCGTTGTCACAAAGGATTTTACCGGAAATTTCAAGGTAACAAGTAATAGTAATGTAATAAACGGTGGCAGCAGATTTGAGATAGATACAACCGGTGATATTACACTGGAAACTGCATCAACGTCTTCAGAGCCAATTGCTTTGAGCAGTGGAGTGGTTGATTTAAGTGGAAAGAAAGTTACGATAACCGCACCATGTGGTATGATTGACAGTGGAGTATCCACACTGAACCTGACACAGACAGAAGGAGACCTTGCATTAAGTTCTGCATCTGATTATTATCCAATTTTCCATGCAGAAAATGTTACCCTGAAAAATACCGGTGGAAAGGTGGAACTGGAAAATACCAGCACAGCGGTGCTGACCAACAGTAGTCTTACCATTGAAGCTGCCGGAGATATTTCTTTAAAATCTGCGAATATAATAACATCCAAGAGTAATCCACAGGTGAGTTTAACTTCAACCAATGGGGATGTTACAATAGAACAGACTGCAAACCCTGTCATGGAAGTTGGTAAGCTGACGATTCGGGCATTGGCAGGAGCAGTAAGCATTTCAACTAATGCAACGGTACCGATGTTTTGGGGAGAACTTGATATAAAGGCAAAGAATGATGTGACACTGAAACAGAATGGAGCAACAAATTCATCACTTACCTGGATTGGAGGCAGTGGAAGTATTGAGAGTACTGATGGGGATGTTACAATAGAACAGGAAAGCAGCACATATGTGATTGACACTCAGAATGCAGTCAGCCTGAATGCAGGTGGAACGGTTACGTTAAAGAGAAATACGGAAGGAACAGCATTAGCTTCCATGGTGAATGGGATTTTTGAAACAGGTGTAATCCAGCTTGTAGACGGCACAAAGAAAGGAGCCATCGTAGATGGAACCGTATATGCTGCCAGCGGATGTACGCATCCAAAGCGTATCAATGGAAAATGTGTTGTATGTGATGACCAGGAGCCGGTGGCAGCTATTGTAGATGCCAGCGGAAATGTAACAAATTATAACAGTCTGTCCAATGCATTCCACAATGCCAATGAATACAATACCGTAAAATTATTAGTTGATTATAAGAACAGCAGTGAATCAATTGATTTATCCTCTGTATATAAGGCTGTAAATCTTGATTTAAATGGAAAGAGTTTAACATTAGATGCATTCAATATCATGAATCACTTAAGCGTTTCCAATGGAAAGCTTAACCTGAGTACGCTCAATGATGCAAATACTAGTCTTTCTGATAAATGTACATTAGAAAATGTGGAAGCGGATATCCATGACATAAGTTGGACTGCAAATGGTGGTCTGGAATTAAAGAGCAGTACACTTCATGTAGGTTCACAGGCATCTCCTTGCTCATTCTTTTTAGAAATGATTACAATAGCACCGGATGACGATTCTGTAATTACACTAGAAAACATGATAAGTGGTCTGGCAAACTATAAAAATGTACCAGCAATGGAACAGGCATTGGACAAATTAATTCCTTTCGGATATTCAGTTTTTGTTGATACTGATATTACAGTACTGGATGAATCCGGAAATCGTGCCAAAAATCTGGTACTTCGTAATAAGAAGCTGGCAGAAGCGGACATTACTTTAAGCCCGGCTGCCTTTGTCTATGATGGCACAGGAAAAGAGCCGGCTGTAACCGTAACGTATGATGGAATGACATTAACGGAAGGAAGGGATTTTACGGTTACTTATGTTGATAATATTGAAGTGGGTGATACAGCTGCAGCAATTATCAGTGGTTCCCGCTTTTTAGACAGTGTAACAAAATACTTCAGCATTACCAAAGCACATCGTGGAGCACCAACAGGACTTACCGCAGTAGCAGAAACCATTGATGGCAAAAATGATGGAAAGATTCGTGGTGTGAATGCGGAAATGGAATACAGTATTGATGGAACTACCTATACCGCAATTACAGAAAATGAATTGACCGGACTTGCCGACGGAACTTATCTGGTACGTTATCAGGAAACACGCAATTATTATGCGTCTTCTGCAACACAGATTGTAGTAGAAAAAGGACTTCCTTCTTCCGACAGCTTAAACCCGTCAAACCCGGGCGGCGGAAATAATCCGGAAAATACACCAGGTGGAAGCACGCCAAATGAAAATAATAATGGAACGACATTAACCGCCGGAAGTAATGTTGTTACAACATTGCCGGGCGCATCTTCGCTACAGACACCGGTAGCAACAACGTCTGATAGCAGCACACAGGTTAAAACCGGAGACGACAATCAGATATTCCTGTATCTTCTTGTACTGATTGCTGCGGCAGGAGTGGCTGCGGGAGCATATGGCAGATTAAATGCAGGACGCCGTATGAAATAAGTGAAAAGGGATATATCGGAAATAGAAAAGTCATGAAATGAAAAATAAAAATGCTGTACTTTCAGAAATGGGAGTGCAGCATTTTTCTGTTGCAAAGAACATAAGGACGCGGTAAAATGTAGCGTAGTCAAAGAAGAGGAGATAGAAGATGCTGACACAGTTTTCAAGAACCGAACTATTGCTTGGAAAAGAAGCAATGGAAAAATTAAAGAATGCAAAGGTTGCAGTATTTGGAATTGGCGGTGTAGGCGGATATACGGTAGAAGCCCTGGTAAGAAGCGGTGTTGGAACACTGGATCTGATCGATGATGACAAAGTATGCCTTACCAATATCAATCGCCAGATTTATGCGACAAGAAAGACTGTAGGAAAATATAAAGTTGATGTGGCCAGAGACCGTATCCTTGAAATCAATCCGGATGCAGTTGTAAATATCCACAAGACGTTCTATGTGCCGGAGACAGCAGATTCCTTTGATTTTTCCCAGTATGATTATGTAGTCGATGCGATCGACACTGTAACCGGAAAGCTGATGCTCGTAGAGCAGGCAAAGGCTTCAGGAACACCGATCATCAGCTCTATGGGGGCCGGAAATAAGATGGATCCAACAGGTTTTATAGTGACAGATATTTATAAAACGTCCGTCTGTCCCCTTGCAAAGGTCATGCGCCGTGAACTGAAAAAAAGAGGAATCAAAAAACTGAAGGTGGTTTACTCACAGGAGAAGCCAATGACTCCAATTGATGATATGGCGATCAGCTGCAAGTCTCATTGCATCTGTCCTCCGGGAACAGAAAAAAAATGTACTCAGAGACGTCAGGTACCGGGAAGTAATGCCTTCGTGCCTTCCGTAGTGGGACTGATCATTGCCGGTGAGGTTGTAAAGGATCTTATTAAATAAAAATTGGATCATTCTGTGTTACTGAGAACGGAATGAACAATAACCATTCTGTAAGAACAGATATTGCATGTATACTTATATTGTGCAATATCTGTTTTTTTGTGATAAAATATTTTTTACAGATAGTTTTGTAAATAAAAGAGAAGGACAGATAAAGTATGGGGATCGTTGAAAAATTTATAAAAGAAGGACAGCTGACAAAGGAAGAATATCCGGAACTTCTGCACTTATACCAGGATCCGGATGCGGTTCGTCTGCTTCGGGAAGAGGCTGTCCGTATACAGAAAAAATATTTTGGAAATAAAATATATACAAGAGGTCTGATAGAATTTACCAATTACTGCAGAAATGACTGCTATTACTGCGGAATCCGCCGTTCTAACAGGAACGCCAGCCGTTACCGCCTTACGAAGGAAGAAATCCTGCAGTGCTGCGAGAATGGCTATGAGCTGGGATTTCGGACATTTGTGCTCCAGGGAGGGGAAGACCCATGGTTTAATGATGACCGGATGGTTGACATCATTCGGTCCATCAAACAGGGATATCTGGACTGTGCGATCACGCTGTCCATTGGGGAGAAATCAAAAGAAAGCTATCAGAGATTTAAAGATGCCGGAGCAGACCGCTATTTACTCCGTCATGAGACGGCCAGTGAGGAACATTATCGATATCTTCATCCGGAGAGTTTAAGTCTTGCAAACCGTAAACAGTGTCTTTATACCCTGAAGGAACTGGGATATCAGATAGGTGCCGGATTTATGGTAGGTGCGCCGGGACAGACGCTGGAGTATCTGGCGGAAGACCTTGTTTTTCTTAAAGACCTGAATCCGCATATGGTGGGGATCGGACCATTTGTCCCGCACCATGATACGAAATTTGCAGAGGAACCGGCAGGAAGTGTGGATCTGACACTGTTTCTGCTGTCTGTCATCCGGATCCTGCTTCCACAGGTACTTCTTCCGGCAACCACAGCACTGGGGACCCTGGACCCCAGAGGCAGGGAAAAGGGTTTTCAGGCGGGTGCAAATGTGGTAATGCCCAATCTTTCTCCGGTGAAGAACCGTAAACAGTATGAGCTTTATGATAACAAGATCTGTACAGGCGAGGAAGCAGCAGAGTGCAGAGGGTGCCTTACCAGACGTGTGGAGTCTGTAGGCTATGAAATCGTTACAGACCGTGGAGATTCCCCGATGACAGATTGACACGGGGTACAAAATACTTTCTTTTTTCAGCGATTTAAGGTAAAATATCAGTAAGATCAGATTGCTAAAAAATTAACAGCTGGTCAGAAACAAGCGGAGTTTTCCTGTATGCGGATAAAACAGGAAAAATTATGGAGTGCGTACAATATGGAAAAAACAGAAAATGCTGTGCGGAGCAGACTTCTGGAAGCGGGGAAGGAAGAATTCAGAGACAGGGGATTTCTGAAGGCTTCTCTTCGTGCGATCTGCAAAAAGGCAGATGTGACTACGGGAGCACTATATTTCTTTTTTGAAAGCAAAGCAGCTCTTTTTGAGGAGATTGTGAAAGAAACGGTGGAAAAGCTCAAAGAGCTTACCGGAGATTTTTCCAATCGGGAAAAACAGCTGCAGCCAGAAGAATATGACAGAATTCTTATGGAATTTATCTGGGAAAACAGGGACATCGCAAAAATCCTCATAGATGGAGCTGAAGGTACCAGATATGTGAATTTCCGTGAGGAT
>ERZ780178.1166-NODE-1166-length-17355-cov-25.557572_pt1 | contig 17355 bp, 9 predicted proteins | sample MGYA00511018_ERZ780178 | MGnify/ENA primary metagenome ERZ780178 (study PRJEB29588, sample SAMEA2151439) | human gut metagenome | biome: human gut; feature: human-associated habitat; material: faeces | place: Denmark | collected 2008/2010 ...
ACGGTAAAACTCCACTGGTTTTTCTGTTTAAGGTTGGGTTTTGTCCCAGCCTCTTGGGGAGAATCAAGTAATTAGAAGCGATATTCGTAGGACAAAGTCCAGTTGAACGGTTTGTCCAGATTTTCACTGACGTTGATAGAATTATCTCTGTCTAAGAGGTTGTAAAGATTTAAGGTAATACTGTTATTTTTGTCAGGATCATAGTTAATAACAGAATTCAACTTAATAATGTTTTTCAGCTTATGCAGGCTGCCGTAGGATGCATCCTCTCTATCACCCAAATAATAAAGGTTTACACCGACGCCAAGCTTGCTGTAATTGTACTTAGCGCCTGCAGTAAATTGGTATCTGGAGGATTGCTGAGTCCACTTGCCGGCATCTTTAGCCAAAGGATCCTGATAGGTTGCACCTAAATTGTATCTCCAATGTTCTCCGATTACTTTATCATATTCGAATTCAACACCGGTGTTTTTAAATTCGCCAAGATTTACCTGAATATAGGTGTCTGGATCAACTCCTGCCGGAGGAGTAATGCCTAATTGGTTATATTTTTTCCAGGCAAACTTATCATCCATTCTCATTGTGAACACAGCTAATTTGCTGGAGGATGTATCGGTAATCTTCTTCACACCGGTTTCATAAGTCCAGCCCTCCTGAGGCTTCAATGCACCATTAGAACCGGTTTTGCTTCTGGAGTATCGGGAATTGATTGCCGGCATTTCAAATGCCTTGCCAACGTTAATATACCAGCTGGTATTTTCATCCAGTTTATATAAGGTCTGTAATTGCGGCAGATATACATTGTGTGCGCCGTCAAAGCCGTTATTTTTTACATAATGTGCTCTTACACCGATATTAGTAGAGAACTTATCATCATATTTTTGATTCCAGGAGAAATAAGCTGCCAGGCTGTCTCTGGAAATAGCGTTGCTTCTATTGGCAATTTCTTCATAATGCTCTTTGTTGGCAGTTACACCGGTCAGTAATGTTGCTTTATCGGATAAAGTCCAGTCCTTGTTAATATCGTAGTTAATGGTGTACAGAATAATATTGCTGCTGGAACCGCTTCTTAAAACCTGTCCGTTAGGTTTATATTGCTTACCGTCTATTCTTCTTCTGTTGAAGGATAAATTAGATTTGAGCTTATCCTGTTCCTTGTTATAGAGTAAAGCTACATTATCTCTTTCATCATTATAGCTATAAGAAGTTTTATTCATGCTTCCGTCAGGATTGAGATATGTCATACCGGTATTTTTAGTTTCCGTATGCATATAATTAAGCGTAAAATCTTTAGACAAGTTTACGCTTGCGAACAGATTATTTTTGGTATAAGCACGTCTGTCTGTATCGAATCCTTTGTAGTTGATAGAAGAGTTCTCAAATTTTTTATAATAGTCACGGCTGAAGCTCAAAATGTATTTATCACCGCTGGAAGCAACCTCATAACCCTTTTTATAGTTACCTGCTACAGCTTTAATGCTGTTGTTAATTTTTCCGGCTTTTTTGGTAATGATGTTAATAACACCACCCATAGCTTCACTGCCATAAAGAACAGAATTAGAGCCTTTTACAACCTCAATTTTTTCTACGGCACTGATAGGAATGCCTGCGGTTGAATTGTAATTGTTCAGGTTGATAGGTGCACCGTTCAACAAAACCAAAGTACCTTTGTCTAAACCGCGGATATAGGTACGGCCCGTAGAGCTGCCATTATCGCCTTCACCGCCGGTATAGGAATAGCTTTGGATGCCAACAGTCTGCTCCAACGCATCAAATACACTTACATAACCGCGATTTTTAATTTCCTGTTCTGTAATAACGTTAGTTGTTGCAGGAACCTCAACATCACGCTTTTCTGTTCTTGTGGCTGTTACAACCATCTGGTCCAGCGAATACTCCTGCAGCTCTTCGGCAAATACGTTTGTGCCCCCCCCATATTACACTACCAGTAATGAGGGCCGTCATCAATAAACACTTGGAAAAATTACTCTTCATGTTTACTCATACTCCTAAAAAATATATTTTGACCACTCTTCCCCCGCCCATTCTTGCATGGCCACAGGCTACTAAGCGCATCAAGCAAAATTGTAAGCTATACGGCAATATAGCTATAAAAAAGCGCCCTTGCTTTTATAATCAGCAAAAGCGCAAGTTACTCTTCTGATATTATATAGAAAGCTTCTTTGTAAAGTTATATTTCGCTTTAGGAATCTCTCTTTTTATATGTCCATAGTATACTACACAAGTCTTATATATTCAATATCAATTCTTATTATTAAACTAAATTCTACTAGGAAATTTTTCTTTCAACCACAAAAACAGTATTGGCAGCACCAACAGCGTAAACACCGTTGATGTTATCATACCGCCGATGATAACCCACGCCATGCTCACGCGCGTTTCCGAGCCTGCGCTCAGCGACAGCGCCGTCGGCAGCATACCCACCACCATCGTCAGTGCTGTCATAAAGATAGGCTTCAGACGAGTTTTGCCTGCTTCAATTACCGCTGCCTTCGCCGTCATGCCTTCATGCATCAGCGTCAGCGTATAATCCAAAAGCAGCGTGCCGTTTTTCGCTACCAGACCGTCCATAACCAAGATGCCGATGAGAGAATACAGGTTGATGGTGTTATGCGTCAAAAGCAGGCAGAAGATTGCACCGATGATGCCCAGCGGCAACGAAAACATACGGATGAACGGCGTGAATACCGATTCATAAAGCACTGCCAGCAGCAGATAAATCAACAGCAATGACAGCGACAATGCCATAGCCATTTCGGCAAAGGAATCGTTCATCGTGGTCGCCTGGCCGGAAAACTCATAGGTACTCTTGAGGCCTGCAGCATTTAGCTTCTGCGTCAGCTCCTTGACTACTTCATTCAGCGGTCTGTCCGTCAGGTTGCACTGGATGTTAATGATGCGCTCCTTATTCACGCGACGGATCGTAATCGGGCCTACGCCCTCTTCTACATCGGCAAGGTCGCCAAGAAAGACGCTTCCTCTGCCTGTCTGCACTGGAATAGCGCGCACGTCTTCAATATCATAGCCACTGCCACCGGCAAAACGTACTGCAATATCGGTGTCATTGCCATGGTTTTGCACATCGTTCGCCAGCACGCCGGCGCTGCGTCCACCAATAGCGGCGTTAAAGGACTGCGCCACGTCATTGACTGTCGCGTGATAATATTTCAGCTTGTCGCGGTCTACTGTCACCTTCAGCTCCGGCATGCCTTTAACATAGGAATTTTTGATATCCTTCAGGCCTGCAGTCGAAGCAAAAATCTGCTCCACCTTGGCGGAATCAGCCACCAGCTGGTCCATATCGCTGCCCTTAAGCTCCACCTGTACCGGCGAGCGCACAAGGTTGCGACCGCCCGAAACACCGGTAACGGATGACTGAATTTCGTTGACGCGCACCTTGATTTCGCCCAAGTTCTGCTTGGCGAAGCTGCGGATGCCCTGTGCTACCTGCCAGACATCCTTACTGCGCTCATCGCTGCTTTTGAGCGCGATAACCAGCTTGCCCATGCTCTGTGTGGTCGTTACATTAGTCATATAATGCTCGATTTCCGGCACCTTGGCCAAATAATCCTCAAACAGCAGCAAGGCCTCGTTGGTTTGGTCAGCGTTAAAGCCTGTAGGCAGCTCAATATTCACCTGAATCGCGCTTTCGTCGGTACGCGGCATGTACTCCGAGCCGACGATACCGAGCGGCACCAGCGCCACCGCCACCGCGAAGGCTGCCAGTACTCCCAGCACCAGCTTCTTCGGCTTTTCTATGCATTTGCGCAGTAGCACATCATACTTTGCAATCGTCTGCGCTTCAAAGTCATCCAGTCTGCTCCACAGCTTGCCCTTAGGCTCCTCCACGCCGTTTTTATAAAAGCGCGAAGCCAGCATCGGCGTCAGCGTAAAGGAAACGACCAGCGACATCAGTGTAGCAAAAACAATCGTCATGCCAAACTGCTTGAAGAACTGGCCGGTCGCACTCTGCATAAAGGCAATAGGCAAAAATACCACCACGTCGCAAAGCGTCATAGCGATTGCGGCCATGCCAATCTCATTACGTCCTTCCTCCGCCGCCACGTCAGCGCTTTTACCCATCGCCAGAAAACGATGGATATTCTCCAACACAACAATGGAGTCATCGACAAGAATACCAATACACAATGCCATACCCATAAGTGACATCATATTGAAGGTAAAGCCTGCCAAATACATCAGGAAGAAGGTTGCAATCAGCGAGGTAGGAATGGCAATCATAACTGCCATAGAGGACTTCCAGCCACGCAGGAACATATACAAGACAAGGCCGGTAGTAACAAGGCCTTCCAGTAGCGTTTTAAGCGTGTTGCTTAGGGAATCGCGCACGAAATGCGACTGGTCATAAACAACGGTAAAAACGTAGTCCGGGTAATCCTTGCGCAGCGTTTCCAGCTGCTGCAGCACGCCATCTGCTGTGTCGACGATATTGGCACCGCTAGCCTTATACACCTCCAGTGATACCGCCTCGTTGCCGTCAACACGGCTATAGGCCACGGCACGCTTATCCTTGGCCTGCACGTTGGCCACCTGCCCCAGCTCGATATATCTGCCGCCTGCACCCTTAAGCTGCAGATGCTGAATCTCCTCTGGAGCCTTATACTGCGCCTGCAGACGCACGGTTTTTTCCAAAGCATCGGTATAGACGGAGCCGGAAGAAACAATAACGTTTTCCTTGCGCACCGCCGTAATAATATCCTGCAGCGTCAGTCCGTAATAATTGAGCTTATCCTTATCAACTTCGATTGCGACTTCCTTGGTACGACCGCCGGTAACGTCAACATCAGCTACGCCGGCTGCCTGCTGCAAGCGCTCCTTAAAGCTGCTGTCTGCCAAGGCAAAAATATCGTCCAGGTTATCCTTAGACGTTGCTGCAATCTGGATAATCGGATATTCTTCTGAAGAACGCTTGAGCACTGCAGGCTCATCAATATCCTCCGGCAGATTCTTACGGATACGGCTGACTTTTTTCGTTGCCTCGATAGCCACCATATCAGCATCGGCCTGACTGTCCAGCTCGACAAAAATCTCCGCACGTCCGGGACGTGTAGCGGAACGCACCTGCTTAAAGTGCGAAATTGAGGACAGCTCGTCCTCAATCGGCTTCGTCACCTGCTGTTCAACGGATTCCGTACTGGCGCCCGGATAGTTGACAATTACGCTGATAAATTTAGAGTCCACGTCCGGCAGCAGCTCCACGCCAATGCGAAAGAAGCTGATAAGACCGAGGACGCAGACTAATATGTAAATCATGCAGATACCGATAGGCCGTTTAATAGAAAAGCGTGTAATATTCATTACTTCGCCTCCTCCTTGGCCACCTCAACCACCATGCCGTCACGCAGACGCGCAAGATTATCAAGGATAACCGTTTCGCCTATCTTCACACCCTGCACTATTTCAATACTTTCATTATTACTTGCACCGGTAGTAACAGGCTTTTTCAGAGCCTTATTACCCTTGCCCAGCACATAGACAAAATATTTGCCATCCCGTTCGAGAACGGTATTTTTAGGTAAATATATAGTGGATGGCTTTTGCAGAAAACGCAATTCACCCTTGGCAAACAAGCCTGCCTTTACGTTGGAGCCAGGCTCATCCAGCCTGATGCGGAGGGTAAACTTGTTTGTTTCCCTGCTTCTTACAGGGCTCACATAAACAACAGTACCCCGGCATATTTCGCCAATCGCCTCCAGCTTCAGCTCGACCTGCGTGCCAACGGTCACAGAAGCAGCCTCGGCCTCTGTAATATCGCAGTCCACTGTAAAACCACTGTCATCTAAAAGGGTAAGCAGCCTGCTCCCTGCAGGCGCATAGCCACCCACTTCTGCATCGCGGTAGGTAATAATACCTGCGCGTGGTGCCTTAAAAATCAGATCGTGATACTTGTTTTGCGCAATAATGTACTCCTGCTCACGTCTGGCAGCAATCTGCTCCTGACGGTAGACCTGCGACGGTGTGCCATCATAGCTTTCCTGCTGCGCCAAAGCATCGTACTGCGCTTTTTTATTAGCCAGCGTCTGCTCCATACTGTCCAGCTCAGACTTGGAAACAGCGCCCTGCGCATACAACTTGCGGTAACGCTCCGCGTTGACCTGCGCCAGCTTATAATCAGCCTCATAGCGAGTAAGGCTGGTGCTGTAGCTCACATCCGTAGTTGCCGCATTAGCTCCGGCCTCGGCATAGCGTGCCTTGGCCTTGAGCATTTCGGCGCGGGCATCATCAAGATGCTGCACCAGGAGGATATCTCCGGCCTGCACCTTGCTGCCCAAATCCACATTAATCTCATCGACGATACCGGCATACTTATTGACGATATCAATCTGTGCCTTGGCCTTGAGCTGTCCAAAAAGATTAATGCTTTTATACAATGGTCGTCTGCTCACTACCTGCGTGTGCACAATAGGTTTCATTACTGCTTTTTTTGACGTAGACTGGTTGGAGAGATGCCTGAGGCCCAGTGTCAAAGTAATGCCTATCACACAGATAGCAAGCAGACTAAGGAGTTTGTGTTGTAATATATAGTTTTTTGCCTGAGTAAAATCGGGGCGCAGCATTATTTCGCTGCTGCTTGGGCATCAGCAGCTACGGCCTGTTGGCAGACTTCCAGCATAGCCTCAGCAAAGCTGCCTGCCGGAACCGGAACAAACTTCAGCTCCTTAGCCTGATGGCTCAGCAGAGTTTTCTTGCTGCCATAAACATCCATTACCTCTACACCGTAGGTTTTATCCTGCAGGTTAAAGGTCATGACGATTTCACAGTATTGCACCTTCTCTTTTTTAGTCAGAGAAGCCTTGTATTTTTCATTGAGCTTTTTCAGCATATCCTTATCGGTAAAAACGGTTTTCGTCAGCACGGAAATAATATTTTTATCGGGCAGGCCGTTAGTAACCTTGCTGAAGGTCAGAGAATCCATATCGTAAGCATAAATACCTACGTTATTTTCTACAACAATAGACCAACGTGCCTGCTCCTGTTCTTCTTCGCTCGGTTTAGGCATCATGCTGATTTCCCAGTTCATACCCTCCTGAGTTGCAGGCTTCTTGTCTGCATCCGCAGCAAAAGCGGTTGCACAGCAAAATAAAGTCATCAATAAAACAATCAGCTTTTTCATGAAAACTTCACTCCTTTATATTTCAATATACCTATTAGTATACTATACTCTTATCTTTAATTCAAATTTCTTACAATATGAATTATATTTTCCTTAGACAGCTTCTGCAGCGTATAATAATTGGCCTGCATGGCGGCGGCAACCTTCTTTGCCAGGCCCAGCTTGATAAAACCGCTTTCCGTATCAATCACTACTGAAGTAATTTTAGCCTTAGCGATTTTTTCAGCAATGCTGATTGCTGCTGCTACAGGATCCTTTTCGCCCTCGTGCACGGCATTCGCGCGTCCGTCGGTAACAACGATCAGAAGCGGCTCCAGCTCACTATCACGCTTGTTCATCATTGCCAACGTCTGCAGTGACAGCGCCAGTCCGTCAGCCAGCGGCGTTTTGCCACCGGTCGGCATTTCTGCCAGACGCTTCTGCGCCAGGTCCACGCTACGTGTAATCGGCAGCAGCATATCTGCCTTATCGCGACGAAAGGCAATCATGCCTACGCGGTCACGCTTTTGGTACGCCTCCTGCAGCATGTAGAAAATGGCACCCTTAACGGCGCGCATACGCTCACGTGCACCCATGGAACCGCTGGCATCCACCGCAAACAGGAAGGTGTTGCCGATGCGTTTTTCGCGCACCTTCTGGCGTAAATCCTCTTCCTTGATGTTCAGCGCACAGCCGTTATCCTCACGCAGGCGCTGATAAGGCGCTGCCGCGCGGATGGTTGCGTCAAAGGCCAGGTCCGTAACCTTGCTTTTAGGCTGTTCGGCGCGCACGTAACGTCCCTGCTTCAGGTCAGTCTTGGTCACGCTGCGTTTGCCGCTACCACGGCGCACATTGCGGTCCTTGCCCAAATCCAGCAGCATCTTCGGCAGGCGGAAGCTTTTGTCAATATCGGCAAGCTGCTCCTCCGGTGCCAAGTTGTTATCATTACGCTCCTGCTGCTGCTCGTCCTCGTCGCTTTCGTCGTCCTCGTCCTCATCGTCGGAAGCATCGTCATCTTCGTCATCTTCGTCATCATCGCCGTTATCCAATGGCGGTGGTGGCGGCAGCTGGTTATCTTCGTTGTCCTCGTCGTTATTATCATCGTCAGGATTATCTTCGTTATCCTGCTCGTTTTCTTCTTCGTTTTGGTTATCGTCCTGTTGCTCCTGCTCCTCGGGCTGTTGCTCTGGCGGCTTACGCATACGGTGCGGCAGCACGAACTGCGCTGCCTCCTCCACGTCCTTCGGCAGCACGTAAGTGCGCCCCGCCAGGGCGGCGATAGCGCGCGCAGCCTCGAGCAGATAAATTTCCGCACGATGGCCGGCACAAAAGGCCTGCGAGCACAGCTGAGCGGCAAGCATCAGCATCGCATCGCTCACCTCAACCTGCGGCAGCAGCTCACGCGCTGCCTTAACCTTCGCTGCCAGGGCAGCAGTTTCTTCCGCATACTGCTCACAAAACGCAAGGGTATTGTTACTATATGCTAAGGCACGTTGGATAACCTCCACGCGCTGACCGATATCCTGCAGTGCCTGCATATCTGCGTACATACCGAAGCGGTCCAGAATATGTCCGGGCAGAGTGCCCTCCTCCGGATTCATCGTAGCAATAACGGTCGTGCTCACCTCATGGCTGCAGCTGATACCGTCACGCTCTACATTGTTGATGCCTGCGCTGTTAGCATCCAATGCCGCAGTCAGCAGCTCCTGACGCAGCAGATTAGCTTCATCAATATAAAGAATGTTATCCGTAGCACGTGCCAGAATGCCCGGTGAAAAGCGTTTTTCGCCCAAGCTCACGGCAGCCTCCAGGTCAATGCTGCCAAAAAGCATATCCTCTGTTACATTCAGCGGCAACGTCAGCATCCTTTGCGCACCAATCAAACTCTGCACACTGCGGGCCAGCACGGATTTTGCCGTACCCTTGGCACCGCCTATGAGCAGGCCGCCTGCTCTGCGGTTGACCAGAGCAATGAGCAAGGCCTTTTTTGCATCCTCCTGCCCCACCACCGCAGCAAAGGGATAAAGATTATTTTTAAGCATAGTCAACGCTCCTTAGGCTTCGGCAGCCAAAAAGCTTTCTACCTTATTCCAATCAAGCTCGCCCTCTTCAAACGGACGGCGGCGCATACGGTGCGGCAGCACCAGCTTAGCTGCTTCCTTCAGGTCATCAAGGTTAGCCTGCTTGCGGCCGTTGAAGGCAGCCAAGGTCAGCGCTGTCTTGATCACAGTAATATCTGCACGGTGACCGTCTACACCCAGCTCAACAGAAAGCTTAGCCACAGTTTCCAGCAGCTTGTCATCAATAGTTACCTCCGGCAGCAGCTTGCCGGCAGCGATAATTTTTTCTGCCAGCTCCTCCTGCGCTTCCTTATAGCCTGCAATGAAGCTCTCAGCATCGTTTTCATAAGCCAGACGGCGCTTGATTACCTCTACGCGCTGCAGCGGGTCATGCTCGCCGGTAACGACAACGCTCAGACCAAAGCGGTCCAAAAGCTGCGGGCGGATGTCACCCTCTTCGGGGTTCATAGTGCCAACCAGCACAAAGCGTGCGGGGTGGGAATAGGAAACACCCTCGCGTTCAACGGTGTTTACGCCCATAGCAGCGGCATCCAGCAGCACGTCTACAACGTGGTCATCCAGCAGATTGATTTCATCTACATATAAAATGTTGCGGTTGGCCTGCGCCAAAATACCGGGTTCAAACTTTTTCTCACCATGCTTAATCGCATGCTCAATATCCAATGTGCCGACAACGCGGTCCTCTGTAGCACTTACAGGCAACTCAACCACGCGCATGTTGATGGTTTCCTCTGGCAAGGTGCCCTCTGCCTGCAGCTTGGCAGTACAGTCATCACACAGCTGGCTGCTGTGCGGGTCACAGTGGAAGCGACAGCCGTACACAGCCGCCATCGGCGGCAGCAGCTCGGCAAGAGCGCGAACAGCGGTAGATTTTGCCGTGCCCTTTTCACCCTTAATCAAAACACCGCCTAAAGCCGGGTTGATAACATTTAAAATCAAGGACAGCTTCATTTCCTCCTGTCCTACAATCGCAGTAAAAGGATATACAGCAGTACGTTTCATTTATATTCCTCCGTTTATTAAAAAGAACTATCAATAAAATATGTATCTAATTATACAGTGTCTACTAGGTATACACGCAAGCGGTTTAGTGAAAAAATTTATGCATCGCCGCGTTCTTCGATTTCTCCTTCGATATTCAGCAACAACTCCTGCAGTGACTGCTTGGTCTGCGGCTTGGCGTTCCACAGCCGGCGCTGTTCCGCCTCCAGCAAAACCTCCGTCAGTCTGCGCAGCGCCCAGGGATTAACCTCAGCAAACCATTTTTGCATATCTTTGTCCAAAGCGTACTTTTCCGCAAACTTTTCATACATCCAGTCCTCCATAACAGCGCTGGTAGCATCCCATTGGAAGCAATTGTCAACATATGTTGCCAAATCGCCTGCTCCCTTATAGCCAAACTCCTTCATGCCCCGTATATATTTGGGATTAATTGCCTCACCGCGGAACAGGCGCTTGACCTCCTCTGCCAGCGTGCGAATCACCACATGCTGACAGTCAGAGCTGTCACTGCAATAGTTTTTCGGCATCTTGCCGCTGAAATTACGCACTGCAGCAATCATGCCGCCGCGGTAAGCGTTATAATCATCGGAATTCAACAAGTTAGACTCGCGGTTATCAATATTGCTTACAGTAACCTCCAGCTTTGCCATCCGCTCTGTAAACAGCTGCGGCCTGTACTGACCTTTTTCGCCCTCGCCATAGACATGCGCGCCCCAACGCACATACACATCAGCAATATCGCCTAGGTCATCCCAATTGCGGGAAGCCAAAAGTGCGCTCACGCCCGCACCATGCGCTCCCGGCGGGTCGCCGAAAATGCGGTAGGATGCCTGCCTCCAAGCCAGCTCCTTATCCACGCCCTCGCTTTCTAATCGCTGAGATTCCTCCACCACATGCTTGCGCACAAAGTTGTCTTCAAAGCTCTCATCCAGTGCTGCCACCTGCTGCACTGCCTTATCCAGCCAGCAAACTGCTCCCGGCAGCGTATCACGGAACAGACTACTGATGCGTCCGGTAACATCAACACGTGGACGCTTCAGCTCATCAAGCGGAATAATCTCGATGCCTGTCACCTTCAGGGTTCCCTTCTGCCAAACAGGACGCACGCCCATCAGGCGCATAAATTCCGCCATACACTGACCATTAGAGCGCATGTTATAGGTTGCCCACAGCAAAATACCAACACTTTCGGGATAACGCCCTTCCTCCGCCACAAACTTGTTGATTACGTCCTCTGCCATCTGCGAACCGATTTTCCACGCTACGGGAGTAGGCAGCAACTGCGGGTCAACGCCGTAAAAATTGCGTCCGGTCGGCAAAATCTCGGCACCTCCGCTCGTAGGCGCACCGCCGGCGCTAGGCTCAATATATTCTGACTGCAGCGCACGAATACAGTTGCTGCGTTCCCAGGTAGTATGCGCCAGACTGGGATACAGCTTATCGCAGATAAAGCCGGCAATTTTAATTATCTTCTGCTGTACAGCTTCATCCCAGCATTTTACGCACTCCAACGCACGTAATTTATCTTCGTGGACTACGAAACCATCATTTTGCAGCAGACGGATAATCTCCAAGCATTGACCGTTGATTTTATCAAGCAGCATACCATAGCTCAAAATACCGTCCGGCAACAGCTTGCTGCTGTTGTCAATCAGTTCGTAATAATCGTAGCCGTAAGCCTGCGCCAAGGTTTTGGGCAGTGACGGCATATCAGGATTTTCCAAGCGCACCAGTGCATAAAGATATTCCGTAAGTTTTTCGCCCTGCGGCGGATTACCCATGATATGCAGGCCGGTAGTCATCTGCATATTCTTCAAATCCGTCAGATATGTGTGCAGATGACCTACATAATCGTCAAAATCAGCGGCATCCTCCTCACGTACCTCGTCTGTAAGATCGGCAGCAGCAGCTTTCTCTCTGATTTGTGCCATCGGCTCGCTCAAATCGGCATCATTATCAGCCTTAAAGTGCACATATTCCTCCAAAGCCTTTTCCAGCTCCGCCAGCTCATAATACACACCGCTGATGCTAAGCGGCGCCGAGAGATAACTGATGAGGCAGGCCGCACTGCGGCGTTTGGCCTGTATGCCCTCGCCTGTATCCACAACCCAATAGGGATAAACATTAGGTAAATCGCCGGTACAGATATCGGGATAGCATTCATCACACATCGCTACACCCTTGCCCGGAAGCCATTCTAAACTGCCGTGCGTACCAATATGCATCATAGCATCTGCGCCCCAGATATCGCGCAGCCAGTGATAAAAGCCCAAATAATGGTGTGTCGGCGCGCAGTCTGGCGAATGATAGATTTTATCTGGATCCTCGCCAAATCCGCGCGGCGGTTGCATCGTAATAAAAATGTTGCCGTTCATCATGCCGGGAATCAGCAAAAAATCATCATAAAGGAATACATCACCCGGTGCTTCGCCCCAATCCTGCTCCAAGCGTTGCTGTACCTTTTCCGGCAGTGTCTTATAATAATCGCGGTAGGCACTGACGAGGAGCTTGGCATCGGCATTATCAATCTGCTTTTCGCTCATGTAGTCCCTGTCATTCGTCGCACCGGCAATCAGTTCGTCAATAAACTCCTGCCTGTCCGCCGGAATATGGTCAACGACATAACCTGCATCCCGCAAGTCCTGCAGCAGCAAACGCACGCTTTCAATACTGTCAATCGCCGAACAGCTGCCGATATTAGAATTGGTCGACGGATGGTTGTGAAAAACAATGGCTATTTTCTTTTCGGCATTCGGCTTAATACGCAAAAGTGCCAGCTTTTTGGCTTTGCGCACCAACATATTCATGCGCTCCGCAATCGTCTGCGTAACCTGCTTGCCCTCAGCATCACGCTCCATCGTAGTCGCCGGGCAGCTATGGATAATACCATCAAACTCCGGCAAGCTCACGCTATACGCTACCTCTACGGCACTCATGCCGTCAAAGTTTTCATACCATTCCTGATACGAACGATACAAGGTATAGGCCTGCAGTACCGTGATATTGAGCTTGGTCAAATCATCAAGTGCGCAGGCACGGATGCTGAACAGTGAAAATTTTATAGTGTTGATGAAAACATCGGCATAGCATTTGCCGTCCGCGCAAACATACTTGCTTAAGGCTTCTTTAAAGCCGCCGCAGCCGCTTGCGGCGTCAGGCGAGCTTGTGGAGAAGAAGCATAAGGCGTTGCACCCCAGCGCTTCAATCTCTCTGACTACCGCATCTGCAAAAACGGTATTGCCCCACAGCCAGTCACTGCGGAAGAAGACAACAGCCAGCGTAGGTCTGTCCGCCTTGCAAAAATCACAGCGATATTCCTCCACATCATCGTATACCTTGCCTGCACGAGGATGATAAATGCCATCCCACGGCAAAAGCTCGGGAGCAGGCGCATCACAAGCCACCTGCAAAAACTGCTGCGCCAACCACAGCCACAAATTTGTCCAGTTCTGCAGACCGCCGAATTTATAATAATCATTTATCCGCTTCAGCTCCTCCTCAGCTAGACCGCCGTGCAGTATATCCTCTGGATTACCGGTCATCAGATAAACATGCCTCTTCTTATTGGCAAGCAGATAGGATGAGGATTCCGACAGAAACTTAGTGCTCAGGCCAGTTCCCATCCAGGGGAAAATGACAACCTCCGCCTGCTGCAGCTGCTTTTCCATATCCCTCGTCCATTCTGTATCGCTTGGGACATACAGCACCTGTCCTGCTACAGCTTTCTGCGTCTGCTGCGCCAGCTTCAATGCATCCTGCAGATAGGTTGCAGTTTGCTCCATATTGGTGAGAAATAAAATTTGTTGCATTCTTTCACCTCCGAAAATTATCGATACTCCTATGCTTTCATAAAAATGAGGACGAACAACCATCGCCCTCACAATAAAATAATATTACGCTATATAGTTCTCATACAGTCAAGCACTTCAGACTTATTTGCTAATATCCCTTAAGAAAAACTTCCTCTTCATCAGTAAATATATTTCCATAAGCAAGATTGGCAATCTTCTTAATCGCCCATACGCAGTTTTGATTGGAAGCATATAAATACTTGTCCTTCAAATAGCAGACATGATTATTCTTGACCGCCTCCAAATTAGCCAACGCAGGATCCTCCAAAAATTCCTTTTTATACCCATCCTTATTATCATGCTTAAGCTCCCAGGACAGTGAAAGCAGAAAGTAATCTGGGTTAGCACGTAGCATTACTTCTTTGTCCATCAGCTGACCATTGAGCACCCCTATCTCTGCAGGTGCATTTTTCACCCCCGCAAAGTGGCACATATCATCAAAAAAAGAGCCCTTACCACCGTAATTATGGTTCATTTTAGAAACAAGCATCACACTTTTTGGCTTCATGCTAGCGCTATCAACCTTGCTTTTGATATAGTCAAGCTGTGTCTGCATTCTCTGCTGTAGCTTTTCCGCACGCTCTGATTCCCCCACAGCCTGACCTATCTCCTGAATCTGCTTTTTTATCTCTTCCACATTATTCGCATTGCTCACCACGTATACAGGTATCCCCATGGCGCGATAGGTCTGTATGCGGTTTTCACCTGTGCTCTCTCGGGCGATGATTAAATCCGGCTTGAGTGCCAGAACCTGCTCTGAGGAAAAATCATAGTTTAATTTTGTAGGCTTTTTGATTGCCTCAGTACTGATATAAGATACCGAAGCATCATACATTGATTTAGAGAGAGCAATAACACGCTCTTCATCAACAAGTCCCATTACAATATTGTCCAGATTAAAATGTGTTGTCATAATCCGCTGGGGCTTTTGGGCAAATTTTATTACATTCCCCTGCGAATCAACTACCTGATAGGCTGCCCCGCTTGTTTTTTCAACATACTGCTTTTGACAGCCTGCTGTGCAAAATGCCAGCAGCAGTAAAAGCAGCAGTAAATTCTTCCACATTTTTTCACCTCATTTTCCTGTTATATGAAAAAGCAGGACGGAATATGTCCGCCCCACTTTTTCGGGAGTGTGAGTTATGAAAAGGTTTAGTTATGCCAAATATACTTAGAATGCATATTCCATGCCTACAAGGAAGGAACGGCCAGGAGCACGCCACCATTGTCCGTCCGGGTCTGCGCTCCAGTTATAACGGGCATTAGAATGCTCTGCATAGAATTTGTCGAAGATATTATTAACTTTGAAATAAATCTTTGCATTCTTATTAACATTGTAGTTCATGGATGCATCCCAAACAAAGTAGGTTGTTGCCGGGAAGAAAGCATCAACAGCGTCTGCAGACTGAGGTCCCATACGGTCAATAACACCCTTACCGATCAGGCTGGCATTAAAGTCCTTGTTATCATAATCCAGGCCAATATCCCATGCGCCTTTCGGTACATAGCCGTCAACATTTTTTGCACGTTGAGCAGTCGCATCAATAACTGAATGTGTATAGCCGACATAAGTAGAGAATTGCGGTGTAAATTGTTTTTTCAGTTGTATATCCCAACCGCGCGCTTTTTCATCACCAACATTCGTATACTTCGGTTTCACATAACCGATTCTATTCTCGGAATAGCGTTTGAAAGCATGTGCAGATAATACAAAGGTATCATCAAATTTATGGTTAATGCCTATTTCCTTAGTATTACCGGTTTCCGGCTTGATATTCGGATTACCGTATGATGCACTGTAAAGGTTACTCGGAGAAGGCGGAATGAAATACTCACTATAGCTTACATATACATTGGTTCTGTCATTATTAAAGGTATATCCCAGATTAGCACTGGTAGTAGTGTGCTTGCCAAAGCCGGAGTTATTATCATGACGCACGCCTGCAGTCAGCTTCAGCTGGTCGGTAATATCAAACTGATCCTGCAGGAAGAAGGCTCTGTTCATCATCTTCTTGCCATTAAAAGTAATAACTTTATCATGGCTGAACTCAAAGCCGGCAGTCAGCAAATGATTACCTAACTGTGTAGACAGCTGGTCAGTAATACGTTTGGTATTGGTTTTTGTCTTGTAAGCATTAAAATCAGTATCATTATCAAGATTTACGAAAGATAAAACGTTTGTCGTATTACCATCAAAATTACTGTTCAAAATAAATTTATAGTTTTGATTGTCTACTTTACCATTCTTCAAAGCAGGCTCCCACAAAGCAGTATATTTATAATCTGCTTTATAGGAATCATAAGTAGCTGTCAGCTCATGCTTATCGCTCAGCTTTTTAGTGATTTTGAAATTAGTGCTTGTAGACTTGGAAGAAGACGGAGTGGTTATACCATCGCCATCTTTGAAATCTCCACTGAGGTTTCTGCTTACGTTAGCATCCCATGACCAATCTTTTTCTTTGCCGGACTGACCCATATAGTAGTTGGTTACGCTATTACTGCCGCCGTCTACACGGAAATAAGTAGAAATTTTTTCCGGTTTTTTGGTAATAATATTGATAACGCCGCCCTTAGCATCAGAACCGTAAAGAGTAGAAGCAGAACCCTTCAGTACCTCAATACGATCAACATTGTCCATGTTTTTGAGCATTACTGCAGAAACACGATTACTTACATTGTTAATCTTAACACCATCTACCAAAACAACGATTTCATCAGCGCCGTTAATTTTCAGAGCATTACTGTTATCATAGCCGGCAGGAGCGTAGTTGCCGATATAAACACCAGGAACCATGCGCAAGGCTTCAGATAAATCACTATAATGTCTTTCCTTAATTTCCTTACTTGTGATAACACTTACATTTGCATTAGTTTTAAATGCTTCTACCGGAGTTCTTGTTGCCGTAACAACCATCGTATCCAAAAAATATTCCGGAGTGTTTTCAGCAGCAAACGCTGTTGTACCCCATACTACACTTGTACTCATAAGTGCAGACATCAATACCGCGTTACTCAATACCTTGACTTTGTTCATTGTTGATTTTCAATCCTTTCATAATCATCGGTTTAGTTTTTGTTCACGTACAAACACAGCTAGTCTTTCATAGTCCTGCGCTATCTATTGAACCATGAGTTATCATAAACGATATAGCAATCATATAGTCAAGTATTTTTATTTTATTATTTTTCTTTCTGAGAGCCATTCCGCTTTTATATTAAAAAGCAGGACAGAATAAATCCGTCCTGCCTGGCATTGCATACTACATTATTATTTTCTCACATATCT
>ERZ780178.1168-NODE-1168-length-17317-cov-3.132314_pt1 | contig 17317 bp, 15 predicted proteins | sample MGYA00511018_ERZ780178 | MGnify/ENA primary metagenome ERZ780178 (study PRJEB29588, sample SAMEA2151439) | human gut metagenome | biome: human gut; feature: human-associated habitat; material: faeces | place: Denmark | collected 2008/2010 ...
ATTTCTAACTCACCATTAATTTTTCTTCTAGTAACAAACATTGAATTTTTTTCTACACTTTTAAATATTATATTCTTTATTGCATTTGTTCCTGCTAATACATAGGCACTCGCTCCAACAACAGCTACTGGCCCACCTATTCCAATCGCTCCAACTCCAATGGCAGCAAGTCCAAAATTTCCTGCAATCTTTCCTACTCTTTTTATTCCTTCTATATTTCTTTGTTTTTGTCTTTTTATAGCCATTTTCTTTTCAGGTATTATCATTGGTAACTCTTCTTTACTCATTCGTCTTTTCCCTTTCTATTTTATAAACATTGCATCTCCAAAGCTGAAGAATTTATATTCTTCTTTTACTGCTTCATTATATGCTTTTAATATATATTCTCTTCCAGCTAATGCTGATACCAACATTACTAATGTTGATTCTGGTAAATGGAAATTTGTGATTAATCCATCAATACATTTGAATTTATACCCTGGATATATAAATATTCCTGTATCTGTTTCTATTTGTTTTACATATCCATTTTCATCTAATATTTCTTTTGGTACAAAATCTGTTGCAGGTCTGTATCCTATATATATAAATACACCTTTTACTTTTAAGTCTGTTCCATTATCTAAAGATATTCCTGATAATTTATTATTTTCTTCGTGCATGCTTTTTATATTAGCATTATATATAATTTCTATTTTAGAATTATTTTTTACTTCTTCAACAAGCATATCTTCTCCGCGAAAACCATCTCTTCTATTTATAAGATAAATATGATTTACAATATTGGCTAAATATAATGCTTCTTGTAAGGCACTATTTCCAGTTCCCACAATGGCTATATCTTCATTCTTATAAAAGTTAGCATCACACATAGCACATGTTGATAAACCATGTCCCAATAAAGCCTTCTCATTATCTAATCCCAAATATTTTGGTTTTCTTCCCATTGCTAATATTACTTTTTTAGTTTCATAAGTATTATTTGTAGTAGTTACTTTTTTTATTTCACTTTTTAAATCTAAATCTTTTACTTCTTCTAAAACATAAGGAATATCCATATTGTTTACTTGTTTTTCTAAAATTTCTGCAAAATCCGGACCTGATACATCAATTAATCCTGGATAATTACTTATTTTATCTATATTATTTAATAATCCTCCAGGCATTCCTTTATCTATTAACAATACCTTTTTATTACTTCTTTTGGCGTATATTCCTGCGGTTATACCACTAATTCCCATGCCTATTATAATAATGTCGTACATAAATCCTCCTTAAAATCTTACTACTTCATTTTCGTCTTGATCATAAAGATCTTCATATCTGCCTTTTCTTCCTGTAATCATTATAATTACTAATCCTACTAGAACCATTATAACTGATACGATTTGAGCAACTTTAAATCCACCAAGCATTAAAGAATCTGTTCTCATTGATTCAATTACAAAACGACCTAATCCATACCACATTAAATATAATGCAAATGGTTGACCAACTTTAGTTATTTTTAATCTTCTTACTATTAGTATAACTATAAAACCTATTAAGCACCAAATTGATTCATATAAGAAGGTTGGTGTATAATAAATTCCATCTATTTTCATTCCTTCAATTATAAATGACGGAATATGTAAACTTTGTAAATGGGCAAGTGTTGTTGCTGGACCATGTGCTTCACTATTAAAGAAATTTCCCCATCTGCCAATAGCTTGAGCTAGTAATAGTGCTGGTACTATAAAGTCAAACATTCTTATGGCTCTTACTTTATACTTCTTACAATATAATAGTATAACCAATAATCCTGCAATTAAACCACCGTGAATTGCTAATCCACCTTCCCATATTTTACAAGCGTCCCAAAAACTATCATATAATTCTAAATTAAATAGAACATAGTAAACTCTAGCACCAATTATTCCAAATATAATTGTCCAAAAAAGCATATTAAAAACAAAATCTGTTGAAAATTTGTATCTTTTAGCTTCTTTTAATATCATGGTTATTCCTAACATCGCTCCAATTATTATAAGTACTGAATACCATTCTAATTTAAAACTTCCAATTGTAAAAATATATCTATTCATATTTCACTCTCCGTTATTATTATAACAATTTTTGTTAAATTAATCTATCATATTTAATTTATTTTTATCAGAATTAAAGCTAGGAAGTTAATTCCTAGCCTACTTTTTTTATTTTCTATTAAGTTTTGTCAAATCTTTTTTAACTGTAATCATTTTAATATCTTTGCTAAGAATTCTCCTGTGTATGAACCTTTTACTTTAGCAACTTCTTCTGGAGTTCCGGTAGCAACAATTTTACCACCACCTGAACCTCCATCTGGTCCTAAATCAATTATATAATCTGCAACTTTTATAACATCCAAGTTATGTTCAATTACTACGACTGTGTCGCCATTATCAACAATTCGATTTAGTATTACCAATAATTTCTTTATATCATCCGAATGTAATCCGGTTGTGGGTTCATCCAAAATAAATATAGATTTTCCGGTGGCTTTCTTTTGAAGTTCTTTAGCAAGTTTTACACGACCGGCTTCACCACCTGATAATGTCGGAGCTGATTGGCCTAATTTAATATATGAAAGGCCAACATCCATCATTACTTTTAGTTTATTGTAAATTTTAGGAACATTTTCAAAAAAATCTATTGCTTCACTAACTCGCATATCTAAAACTTCACTAATATTTTTACCTTTATATTTTATTTCCAGTGTTTCTCTATTATATCTTTTACCTTTACAAACGTCACATGGTACATAAACATCAGCAAGGAAATGCATTTCTATTTTTTTTACTCCATCTCCCCAACAATTTTCACATCTTCCACCTTTTACATTAAATGAAAATCTACCTTTATCATAACCACGCATTTTAGCGTCTTTAGTTTGTGCAAATAAGTCTCTAATATCATCAAATACTCCGACGTAAGTGGCTGGATTACTTCGTGGGGTTCTACCTATTGCGTCTTGAGTTATTTGAACAACCTTATCAATATTTTCTAATCCTTTAATTTCTTTACAAATACCAGGAACAACTTTACTATTATAAATTTCACTTGCTAATCTTTTATATAACACCTCATTAATAAGTGATGATTTACCTGAGCCAGATACTCCCGTTACAACAACTAATTTGTTTAATGGAATATCAACATTAACATTCTTTAAATTGTTTTCTTTAGCACCTTTTATGCTTATTTTTAATCCATTACCTTTTCTTCGTTTTTCTGGAATTTCTATTTTTAACTCTCCACTTAAATATTTACCTGTTAAACTGTTTGGATTCTTCATAACTTCTTCTGGAGTTCCAGCAGCCATGATTTCTCCACCGAATTCACCAGCACCAGGTCCAACATCTACTAGAAAATCTGATGCCAACATTGTATCTGTATCATGTTCAACTACAATCAAAGAATTTCCTAAATCTCGCATTTCTTTTAAAGAATTTATTAATCTTTCATTATCTTTTTGATGAAGTCCTATACTAGGTTCATCTAATACATATAAAACTCCGGATAATTTTGATCCTATTTGAGTTGCTAATCTTATTCTTTGGGCTTCTCCTCCAGATAATGTTCCTGCACTTCTTGTTAGTGTTAAATAAGATAATCCCACATTATTTAAAAACTCTAATCTTGAAATAATTTCTTTTAAAATTAAATTACTTATTTCTTTTTCCTCATTATTTAACTTTAATTTCTTTACAAAAGCTAATAAATCTCCGATTGACATATCTGTCATATCAAAAATATTTTTGCCATTTATATATATTGATAAAACTGATTTTTGTAATCTTTTTCCTTTACATACAGGACATTCAGTTTCTACCATATATCCTTGTAACCAATCTCTTATCCATCCACTTTTTGTTTCAATATATCTTCTTTCTAAAGTAGGTATAACGCCTTCATAAGTACTCTTTGTATTTCTAGTATTACCATTTTTTGCTTTATAATTAAATTCTAATAATTCATTTGTTCCATATAAAATATAATTTAACTTTTCTTCTGGAATATTTTTTACTGGTTCATACATATTTATATCATAGTGATTACAAACAGTTTCAATTTGTGTATAATATGTTGTTGAATCCATACTTAAAGCTGTTATTGCGCCTTCAACAATTGATTTATCTTTATTAGGAATAAGTAAGTCTTTACTTATATGTAATTTAGTTCCTAATCCTTTACACTCTGGGCATGCTCCATATGGGGCATTAAATGAGAATAATCTTGGTTCTAATTCAGGGATAGAATAATTACATATTTCACAAGCATATTTTTCACTCATAAATATTTCTTCTTCATCTACAAGTATAACTACTTTTCCATCTGCTTTTTTTGTACTTGTTTCTATTGCTTCAAATATTCTTCCATATTCTTCATCATCAACGGTAATTTTATCTATTATTACATCTATATTATCTTTAATATTTTTTTCTAGTGTAATTTCTTCATTTAAACTCATATTTTTTCCATTAACGCGAACACGGGTAAAACCTTCTTTGCGAAGTTCATCAAATAAATCTTTATGTGTGCCTTTTTCACCATGGATTACCGGTGATAATATAGTCACCGTTTTATCTTTATATTCCATTACTTTATTAGTCATTTCTTCAATACTTTGACTTTTTATTGGAACATGATGTGTTGGACAGTATGGCACTCCGATTCTTGCAAATAATAGTCTTAAATAATCATAGATTTCAGTAATTGTACCTACGGTTGAACGAGGGTTCTTATTTGTTGATTTTTGATCGATAGAAATTGATGGGCTTAAACCTTCGATAGAATCTACATCTGGTTTTTCGTTTACTCCAATAAATTGGCGAGCATATGCTGATAGACTTTCAACATATCTTCTTTGTCCTTCAGCATAAATTGTGTCAAAAGCTAAACTACTTTTTCCTGATCCAGATACTCCGGTCATAACTACTAATTTATTTTTAGGTATTTCTATATTTATATTTTTTAAATTGTTTTCTCTAGCGCCTTTTATTATAATTTTATCATTATTCATAAAGTTACACCTCTTCTTAGTATTTTAGCACAAAAACCTATTTTTCATGCAAAAATAATATATCACAAACATACATTTGTAGTCAAGGTGTTTTTAAAAGAATTTCTAATTGTCATATTATTAAATAAAAGTTGATATACTCAGCGTAAATACGCAACGAAATAATTTGACAAACACTGCAATTTATGGTAATATAGTGGCACTTAAAGGAAAAAATTTTAAAGGGGGTACAAATATGTACGAAGAAGGAAAAAAACATTTAGATATTAATTGGGGTTCTCTAATTATCAAACTCTTAATATTTGCGTTAGTTATATTTCTTGCTTGTTGGATTTTTTCGAAAATAGCCAATAGCAAAAAAACTAATACAAAAAACAATGGTGTGGCACAAACAACTACTACAACTAAAAATCCAGAAGATGATTTTGAAACAAATCTGGATAAAATGAAAGCTGTTGCCTATGAATATTTCACCAAATCAAGATTACCTGAAAAGGTTGGAAGTACTGAAAAACTTACATTAGAAGAAATGCTAGACAAAAAACTATTATTAGATTTTACAGATAATGGAAAATCATGTGATTTAAAAGATAGTTACATTCAAGCTACAAGAACTTTGGAAGACAATTATGCTTTAAAAATTAACTTAACATGTGGTAAAAAATCTGATTATATTTTAGCAAATATTGAAAAAGAAAATATATGTGCTAATAATTCTTGTATAGCCAAAAATGATAATAAAAATAATGCATCTAACAATAATTCAGCTAACAATTCTAGTAATAGTAATAGCAATAGTTCAAATTCAAATAAAAATAATAGCTCGAATAATAATCGAAAAACTACAACTACTACGACTACTACAACAATTACAATTACATGCAGTGGCAGTTGTTGCAATACGTGTTGTTCAAAAAATTGTAATAACAATAATAACAATAACAAAACAGATGAAGTTAAAAAAGTTCGTTACTATGAATACGTAAAGTGGTCTGATTGGACTGAAGGATATTCATATCATTCAAAAGCTGAAAACAAAAAAGAAACAGTTAAAACTTATAATTATTGTAAACCTTATGAAAAAACGTATTACACAAGTGGATTTTTCACAAATAAATATGATATAAGAAACTTTAGTTATGAATTCTATTTAGATTTACCAAGTACTGTTAATAGTGTAAAAATTGTAAATCCAACATATTATAGTTCAATTACTGATTATCAAGCATTCATAGATAATCGTAGAGATTATAATATGGGTAGCCCAGTTGGAAGACAAGAAGTAAAAATAAATGATGCTACAACATTTAAAAATGCATCTTTAGGAAAAGATAATTTTACATTTAGTTTCGATAAAACAAAATATGATTTTTCTCAAAGAACTTGGGCAACTGAAATATCTGTTAAATATAATAACTATAATGGTGCTAAAAAATATACTGTAAGTGATCATGTTGGTGATGTAATATTTACCCCAATAAAGTTTAATATATTATATACTAAAGAAGATACATGTAAAAGAGATTTAGAAAGTAATAGTAATAAATATAAAGGATACATAAAAATAGAAGAAAATGTAAGTTCTAAATGGTTACATAGAACTCCTGAATATGTTTGGAGTAAAGATAGTAATTTAAGTGGTTATACAAAAACTGGAAATTACGAAGATAGAACGATTTAAAAGGATTTTTAAAAATCCTTTTTTTAATACAATTAAAAAAGACTATTCTCATAGCCTTTTGATTGTTTTTATTATTCTGGACATTTCTTTGAATTTGTTGGACTTGAAATACAGTTTGCACAAATATCAAATTGATCCTTAACTTCTCCAAATGAACCTACCATTTTAAAGATAATACTTACTAATAGTGGTACGAAGAAGATACATACACCTGCAATTACACGATTAAGTAATGATTTTGCAGCTTTTGATACAGCTTTGTCATCACTTGAAATAACAGCTTTTCCTAGGTCTACCATACCAAATACTATTAATAAAACTGGAATAACAATTTTAAATACTAGCATGAACATACCTATCGTATAGAAAATATCTCGTGCATCAGAACAAAAAGTCATAAATAACACTCCCTCCCTTTGTATAACATTATTTTACCCTAAAATATCGGTAAAGTCAATTATTTATTAAATATTTCTCCTTTATACGATGTATCACAATTTTTATATGGACTCGTTAAACAATTAACACAATTAATGTAATCTTTTTTCATTTCACTGCTAAATTGCCCAATCATGTTAAATATTATTTTTACTAATAAAGGAACAAAAAATATTGCAATACCTATTATTATTCTCTTAACTAATGACATAGCTGATTTTTGCATTGCTTTATCATCACTTGATATAGCTGATTTTCCAAAATCAATCATTCCTAGCACAATAATTAAAATAGGAATTAATATAAGAATTAAAATTCTACTTAATTTAACTTTTCTTCTCATACCCCAATGACCTTAAGAATTTCTAAGCTTGCATTTCTTGACATTATAGGACTTTCAATCAAACCACTCTCTATACAAGTACACGCATGTTCGATTTCACCAGTAAAATCCGATTTCTGTTCTACCACAATCTTTTTATCATTCATTACAAGTTCTGTATTCTTCCAAAAATTCTTACAAGTAACGCTACCCTTTGTACCATATATATGAGCTGTATTTTCCATATCCACATCCCAGCTTGTTGCGATATGTGCCACGCACCCATTTTCATATTCAATCAAAGCTTCATCCTGAAATCGAGATACTTTCAATATTGAGCTATTCGCCATTCTATTTGCATAACAAATAGGGTAAACCCCAATATCAAACATACATCCAGATCCTGGCTGGTTAAAATGCCAGCCTGAAATTGTTTCTGTCAGTTTTGTTGCATATTGAGCATCCATTGATTTTATTTCACCAATTTCTTCATTTGAAATCATTTCAAATAATTTTTGATTTAATGGTGTGAAAACCGTTTTATGGGCTTCCATTAAAAAGCAGTTTTGTTGGTGTGCATAATCAAAGCATGCATGTAATTCTTCACTAGATACACACATTGGTTTTTCGCAAACTACATGTTTATGATTTGCCAATGCCAGCTGAATATGTTTGGCATGCAAATAATTCGGTGTACAAATATATATCATATCTATATTTGTATCCTGCAACATCTTCTCATAGTTATCGTAAGCTTTTTTTGCCCCATACTCCTCTTTAAAAGCATCCGCTTTTTCTATACTAGAAGAACACACTGCATATAGATTCGCATTACGTGAAAACAAAACACCTTGTATTACGCGACGGCTAATACCACCTAAGCCATAAACTCCAATTTGTACCATTCTATTCACCTTCTTTTTAAGATTACTTTAAGCTCTTCTCCTTATTCTATATATAGAAATAAGCAGTTACCTCATTTACTCACTATACTTATCTCTTTCTGCCTATTTCTTTCATATATGACAAACGTCCATGGAATTACTCCATGGACATTTTATTGTATGCGGTTTTTGCCATTTGCGCATATCCCTCATCACTTGGATGTAAGTGATCTCCACTATCAAATGCATCTTGCATTTTATGTCCATCGCAAATATCTTTATCAAAATCAATTACGCCATCAATTTCATCCGTTGTACGAATCCATTCATTGACTTCATTACGCAAGTTCTCTCTAAAATATGCATAAGTACGCCAGCCTTCAATCGGAATCAACGTCCCAATATAGACCTTCATCCCTAATGATTTCGCGTGCTTTACATATTTTCTTAAGCCCTCAATCAATTCCTGACTTGACGGAAGATCTTGCCATGGTCTAAATTCATTCTTTTCAACACCGACTGGATGAATAATATCATTTATTCCTTGCAGAATAATTAAAGTATCACTTCCAGCCACATGCATCTCGTGACCAAATCGATAATCTCCTTTTAATCCATATGCTTCATACTGTACACAAGAATATTGTCTTAAAATACGTGTACCACTAACGGCTTTTCGAACTACAGACACTTTTTTATTATTTTCCCACATTAACTTCTGTAAATAATCAGGCCAATCCTGCGAAGTAATAGAATCACCATAACAAGTAATAACTTTATATTCTGGTTCTGTCAAAACAGCCACTTCGCTTAAGAAAAACACCCATGGCGTCTTCATGCTTGAAGCATGATCCATAATACCTGCATGAGAGAAATCACCTTCTCCAAAATAGCCCGTACTTAATGGTCCTTGTGTATATACGCCACAGCGTAAGTGGGTGAATTCTTTTAAATAGAAACTGATTGCGATTGTTTCTTGTTCATGCACTTTAAAATCCAATGGATCACTATAACATTGTTCTCCCACATCAAGATGAAGTCCTTTTGAACCATTAAAAGTAATATCCACAATGGATGTTGGATCTAAATCACGTCCACTAATAACTCGTCCAATTGTGATTGAATCAAAGACCACGCCTTCTTTTCCTGTAAAGTTATCTAAACAAATACGTATCTTATTCCCTTTGAATGTCGATTTCATAGGATAACGCAATGTGATATTCTTTGCGTATTGACTAGGCTTATGTGTCACAATCGACATTGCCTGTCCATATATCGCCTTAAATTCTTTTTCCATAGTTGACCTCCAAATTATTTATTATCTATTTCTACATTCATAAAACATATGTTTTTATCCACAAATAATCATACATGAAACGTTGCAAAAATCCAAACATATACCTTATTATATTAAAGAAGTTGAGGAAAAAACACATGAGTAAATTAGAAAATTATTACGGTAAATTTTGTGAAGATAAAAGACTCTTATCAAGACATGGCCAAGTTGAATATACAACAAGCATGAAATATATCCATAAATATTTAAAGCCTGAAGATCGCATATTAGATATTGGGGCAGGAACTGGCAGATATAGTGTTGCCTTAAGCAATGAAGGATATCAAGTCGATGCGATTGAACTTGTTAAATATAATCTTGGTGTTTTAAAAGCTAAAAAAAGCAATGTGAAAGCCTATCAAGGAACCGCTTTAGATTTATCAAGATATCAAGATAACACTTTTGACATCACCCTACTATTTGGACCTATGTACCACTTATTTAGTTATGAAGATAAATTAAAAGCATTATCCGAAGCTAAACGCGTTACAAAAAAAGGTGGAATTATTTTTGTAGCTTACGTTATGAATGAATATAGCGTCTTGGTCCACGGTTTTCGAGATGGACACATCAAAGAATCATTAGCAGCAAAAAAACTCGATGAAACATTTCAAACGCAAACAAATATAGATGATTTATATAGTTACATTCGTCTAGATACAATTAATCAATTAAATGAAGATGTTGGTTTAGAGCGAATCCAAATTATTGCCGCTGATGGTCCAAGCGATTATATGCGCCCAATTTTAAATAAGATGGATGATGAAACATTTGAATTGTTCATCAAATATCATCTTGCCACATGTGAAAGACAAGAGCTCATTGGTGCAAGTTCACATACAATAGATATACTAAAAAAATAATGTCACTTTTGTGGCATTATTTTCATATTATATATTCCATTATTAAAACGACTAAACAACATGCAATGGATACTTGAAATAAGCTCTTGTCTTTCCATGCCAAAATAATTCCAACTATTAGCGCTGCAAGTCCTGCTAACTGAGAATTAGTTTCATATAATATAGTAGGAAAGGTCATCACAGCCAAAGTCACATAAGGAACATAATATAGAAATGACTGAACATATATATTGGTAATGGGTTTATTAAAAAGCGTTAACGGCAAGACACGAATCAAATATGTAACAACCGCCATTGTAGCTACATACATCATTGGATTAGACATTTTCTTCCTTCTTTCTAGGTTTTATAATGGCCGCTGCCATTGAAATTATGATTGTTAATAAAATGGTTCTTGTTCCACCTGAGATTGGCACATCCTTACAAATGTAACTCAATAAGAAACTTATAATAATGAGTAGTCCAATCACACGATCTTTTTTTGCCTGAGGAATAATAATAGCCAAAAACATACCGTATAACGCAACACTTAAACTTGCTACAATTTTTGTAGGAAGACTATTACCAGCAACTATTCCCAATGCAGTTCCTAGTGCCCAACATGGAAGTGCCACCAAATATGTACCATATATATATTTATGATTCACTTTCCCTTCGTGATTGATTGCCAAACCAAATAATTCATCTGTTAAATCAAAACCTATACACATCCTATGAAGCAGATTCGTTTTTTCTTCGATTTTTTGACTGAGCGCAAAGCTCATTAAGAAATAGCGAGCATTACTGACTAAAGTCATGATAACCATCTGAATGAAAGTACCATGTGTACTAATCATTAAAAAGACCGCATATTCTCCTGCCGATGCATTTATGAATAGGCTAGTCAAAAAGCCTTGTATCGGTGATAAACCTACATTTTTTGCGATGATTCCAAGTGAAAAGGAAACTGCAAAGTATCCTAGTCCAACTGGAATACTATCTTTGATTCCTTTTTTAAACTCCATAATCTCACTCCCATTTTTTTGCATTATAAGGACTGTATTGTTATTTGTAAATCAAATATTTATAATACTTCCATAAGGAAATGTGATAGATATGAATCTAACAAAATATGATATTTTTTTCAAAGTATTAGAAACAAAAACAATTAGTCAAGCTGCTAAAGATCTTGGCTATTCACAAAGTGCAGTTTCTCAAACAATAAAATCTTTAGAAGAAGAATTAGAAACCACTTTATTCATTCGACAAAAAAGTGGTGTCATTCTTAGTAAAGATGGACATGCATATCTTCCCTATTTAAAATCTGTTCAGGCAAGTCTTGATAATCTTCGTACTAAAAAGCAGGAAATGAAAGGGTTGGACCAAGTCACATTAAAAATTGGTACATTCACAAGTGTATCTCGACATCTTTTGCCTTCATTAATGGAAGAATTCATTGAAATGTATCCAAACATACAATTTGAACTGTATCAAAGTGAATATACAAATATTGAACAACAATTATTAGAAGGAAGTCTTGATTTAGGATTCACTTGTATTGATGCCATCCAACGAGTTCAATATCAAGAATTGTATTATGATGAAATGTTTGCGTTGGTGCCACAAAGTCATGTGTTAGCTAATTATGAAGTATTAAGCATGAAACAAATCGCAAAGTATCCTTTCATTCAATTAGATGAGGGAGAATATTCTTTACCAATAAAAACATTTCAAAATCTAGGATTACATGTACAGATTAAACACAAAGTATATGATGACTTTACTATTTTAGCTATGATTCGTCAGAACTTAGGTATTTCCATACTTTATCAAAATGCTTTAAGTGATTATGACGATTTGTGTTTGATTCCAATACAAGAAAATCTATTTCGTCATGTTGGCATTGCCTATAATAATTACGATACTTTATCTTATGCAGGCAAGACATTTCTAGATTTCATTCTTAGAAAGACACCAGAAATTCTTAAAAATAAGGATAGTTTTCATATTATATAGATTTAACATAATTTTTATACTGTTAAGGTTGACTCACTTACTAATTTATATTATTCTTTTCACGTACATAAAGATATACGGTAGGTGAGGTTACCGCAGGGATTTGGATTTCCTAAGATTACTGCCGCAAAGTTGTGGAGACACGACTCGTTGGTCAGCAGGCTAAGTCGCAAAGGCTTGGCTTAATGTAATTAATATGCCCTGTGATACTAAAGCTTGAACGGTGATATTTAGGTTAATGACGTCATTGTTTAGGCAATGGCGTTTTCTTTATATAAGGAGGTGAGGCTTGTATGTGTACGGATCCGGATGGGAATAGTTTGAATTATTTAAAGAAAGCAGAGGTACATAATTATGATGAACAAAGAAGAATTCATTCAATTACTACAAGACAAAAAATACAAAACTGCACAAAATATACTTTCCGAAATGAACGATATGGATACAGCTTCCTTTTTAGAAGAGTTAGATGCGAAAGAATGTGCTTTGGCATTCCGTTTAATTTCTAAAGAAAAAGCTGCCAATGTATTCTCATGCATGAGTTCGAAGATGCAGACATATCTGGTAGACATGTTTTCAGAAACTGAATTAAAAGAACTATTGGATGATCTTTATATGGATGATACAGTAGATATGTTAGAGGATCTACCTGCAAACTTAGTAACGCGTATTTTGAAAAACTTAGATTCAAATAAGCGTTCAACCATCAACAAACTTTTAAAATATCCTGAAGACAGTGCCGGTTCCATCATGACGACTGAATATGTCACATTGAAAAAAACAATGACTGTAAAACAGGCCATGAACCATATTAAGGATATTGGTATCCATAAAGAGACAATTTATACTTGTTATGTCACTGAAAATAAAAGATTGATGGGTATTGTGACAGCTAAAAGCTTAATGACGAGTGATGATGATGAAAATATCACAAATCTAATGAATACGAACATTATTTCTGTACACACTCATACAGATCAGGAGCAGGTCGCTCACTTATTTAGAAAATATGACTTGATTGCGATGCCCGTACTTGATAGTGATGGATGCCTTGTTGGTATTGTTACATTTGACGATGCCATGGATGTTATGGTTGATGAAACCAACGAAGATATTTCTCGTATGGCTGCCATGGAACCCAATGAAAAAACATATTTTGAAACTACGGTTTGGCAACAAGCAAAACACCGTATCTTATGGTTACTTGTCTTAATGTTTTCTGCCACAATCACAGGAAGTATTATCACCCGATATGAAAATGCCTTCAGCGCCGTACCATTACTAGTATCCTTTATTCCAATGTTAATGGATACAGGTGGAAACTGTGGATCACAGAGTTCAACTTTGATTATTCGTGGTTTAGCTTTGGGAGAAATTCATTTTAAAGAAATTTTTAAAGTCATGTTTAAAGAATTTAGAATTTCACTTGTTGTTGGATTTATTTTAGCTGCAGCTAATGGTTTACGTATTTTCATTCAATACCAAAACTTTAATATCGCAATTGTCGTTGCCCTTTCATTAATGGTTGTTGTTATTGTTGCAAAATTAATTGGTTGTATTCTTCCATTATTTGCAAATAAGATTGGTGTAGATCCAGCTATTATGGCCACAACAATTGTGGATACTTGCTCTATTCTAGTTTATTTCAATATTGCAGTACATGTTTTTAATATCGTAGTTTAAGAGATGAAAAATCATCTCTTTTTTCATAGCACGAAAAAAAGAACCTCAATTGAGATTCTTTTATCGAAAAATATAATTATTTAAATTAGATATCCATATCTTTTTGAGCAGCAGTTACAATAGCCATCTTGTAGATTTCATCTGAAGTACATCCACGAGATAAGTCATTGATTGGTGCGTTCAATCCTTGTAAGATTGGTCCAACTGCTTCATATCCACCTAAACGAGCAGCAATTTTGTATCCAATATTTCCACTTGACAAGTTAGGGAAGATAAAAGTATTTGCATGTCCAGCAACTTTTGAATTAGGAGCTTTTAAACGAGCAACTTCTTCACTTACTGCACAGTCAAATTGCATTTCTCCATCAATATCGAAATCAGCAATACGACGCAAACGATCACTTGCTTCAGTCATCTTAGCAACACATTCACCTTTTGCACTACCCATTGTTGAATATGATAATAATGCAACTTTTGGTTCTACACCAAATTGACGAGCTGACTTAGCTGTTTGCATTGTGATTTCTACTAAATCATCTGTGTTAGGGTTGATGTTAATTGAGCAGTCACCCATAATCAATTGAGATTCTTCTTTAATTAAAATGAAACAAGAAGAAACTAATTTGTTTCCTGGAGCTGCTTTTACTAATTGTAATGCAGGACGTACAGTATCCGCTGTAGAATATGTAGCACCACCTAATAATCCATCAGCATATCCCATTTGAACTAACATAGTTCCAAAATAGTTTGTGCTCTTCAATGCTGTACGAACTTTTTCTTCGTCCATTTTACCACGACGTAACTCAACCATTTTACGAACCATTTCATCCATATGTTCAAAGTTATTTGGATCGATTTGTTCGATTCCTTCAACATTTAAACCATTCTTTTGTGCACAACCAGCGATTTCTTCTGGAGTTCCTAATAATACTGGGCAAACAACATCATTATTTTTCAAATCAATAGCTGCCTTTTGTACACGTGGATCCCAACCTTCGGTAAATACGATTCGTACTCCCTTTCCTTGGACCTTTTTTTCTAATTCATCAATAATCATAACTTTAACTACCTCTTTTCTATCAAAGTATAGTCCAAAAATGCTTTATTTACCACAAAAACAATGTGAACTTTTTCTCATAGTTTATCCATAAAATGTGTATATGATAAATAACATATCGTTCATATAATGTATACATTATGTATAAATTGTAATTATTTTACATACAGATGTAAAATAATGTAAATTTTGCTTGCATTTTTCATTGTAAAGTTTTACACTAGTGACATCACAAGAAGGGATAGGTGCAAATTATGAAAACAAGTCACTATTTAAAGAAGGCCGGTGCCGTATGTATGGCAGCTGCAATGATGACTGGTTGTGCTAGTGGATCATCTGGTGCAAATGGTAAAACGTTGACAGTGGGCTTAAACACAGGTTTCAATGGAATTTTCTCTCCATTGTATTATCAAACTGTATATGATGATTACGTTATTGAAATGGTTTATCAAAGTATGTTGAGCTATGATCGTGATAATCAATTACAACCAGAACTTGCTACTGAACAACCAACTATTAGTGAGGATGGATCAACATTAACATTCAAATTGAAAAAGGGAGTTAAATTTTCTGATGGATCTAAATTGGATGCAGATGATGTTGTATTGACATTTACAGCTATGGCTGATCCAAGCTATACTGGTCGTTTCTCAACATATGTTGATTACTTAGAAGGTTATAAAGAATATCATGATGGAGATGCCGAAACTCTAAGTGGTGTTGAAAAAATTGATGATTACACAGTTGCTTTCCACTTGGCAACACCAAGAATCGATGCAATCAGCCAAGTTGGTACATTCCCAATCATCTCTAATTCACAATTCAAAAAATACAAAAAAGGTGATACAAAGATGTTTGAAGACAAGGCTAGTGAACCAATTGGTACTGGACCATATGTATTGAAAAACTTCCAAAAAGATTCAGCTGCCACATTTGTCAAGAATGATAAATTTAAAGCTAAAGATGGAGAATACCAAATTGATAATGTTGTAATGAAGATTTGTGATACTTCAACAGAACTTCAAGAACTTCAAAAAGGAACGGTTGATTTATTACCACAAGCTGATAACGCTGATAAAGTTGGTACTGCAAGTTTAGATAAGAACTTAACTTACAACAACTACGCATCAAGCTCAATGCAATACTTTATTTACAACTGTGAAGCTGGAGCCACTGCAGATCCTGCTGTACGTCAAGCATTAACTTATGCGATTGACCGTCAATCATTTGTTGATAGCTACTACTCATTCTCTAAAGGAAGTAAGGATGTTAAGAAAACTCAACCTGGTTTCGTTCCAGTATTAATGGCTAACCCAATTTCATCACAATTAGGTGATATCGTTACCGGTAAAGAAAAAGATGACAACATGACTTACTATGATTATGATATCGAAAAAGCTAAACAAATCTTAGATGATGCTGGATGGACTGTAGGTAGTGATGGAAAACGTGAAAAAGATGGACAAAAATTAACTGTTCGTATGGTTTCTACAAAAGGTAAAGATCAATTAGACACAATGCTTCCAATGCTAGAAAAAGCTTGGGGCGAAGAACTTGGCGTTGATTTCAAAACAAACTTAAGTGAATTCAACACAATGGTTGCGACTGTTCAAGGTGATGATACAGTTAACGATTGGGAAGTATCTTACATGGGATGGCAATTTGGTTCAGGTGATGACACTGGTATCAACTTATTATGCCAAACTGGTCAAACAGATAATACAGCTCGTTTATCAGATCCTGATTTAGATGCATTATTAGATACTGCATTACACACAACTGATCAAGCTGCAAGTACTGCTGCTTATAAAGAAGTTTACGAAAAAGTTTCTGCTTTATGTCCATATGTAGCAATCAATGGTTTAAGTTACTATGATCTATACAACAAAAAGATCAAAAACTTAGATACAGCTGCATTGTATGACTTCGTTAAAGCGTTAGACAAAGCTACAATCGAATAACAATAAAAACCGCGTTTAAAAAGCGCGGTTTTCTCTGCGGCTATAAGCCTTTACTG
>ERZ780178.1171-NODE-1171-length-17291-cov-58.633094_pt1 | contig 17291 bp, 12 predicted proteins | sample MGYA00511018_ERZ780178 | MGnify/ENA primary metagenome ERZ780178 (study PRJEB29588, sample SAMEA2151439) | human gut metagenome | biome: human gut; feature: human-associated habitat; material: faeces | place: Denmark | collected 2008/2010 ...
TATTCCAAAATTACGTTAAATCACGCTTGTGAATTTTCACTTGCGAAACTTTAGTATATTTAAATTCAACGATATTAGGATGATGAAGCGATTTCAATGCCTCAAACTCGTTAATAGCATTATCCACCGATGCATCACGCTCAAATATCTTGATGGCAAGATATTGCTTCTGCATATCATGCCATACCTTGAACACACGTCCAAAGCCTCCCTTACCCAGTATTTCATGAAGTGTCAATGAAGGAGTTACCTTCACTCCTGGCTTCATATCTTTCAGATACCAGGTTTTCTTCTCTTCTGTTTTTCCACCAGTTGTAGAATGAACGGTCTGGATTGTCTTCTTTTCCTCTTCTATAGAGTTATTGATAAACGTGATAAACTCATCTGCATCTTGCCATCGTTCGTCTAAGTTTGCCACTATCGTATGCTTCACGATTTCATCCATCCATGCCGGCAAATCTTTTGAGACCTTACTTGGCAACAGGTCATCTGGCAGTTTACCTCCCATTACTGCACTGAAAATCAAGCTGCTATCAAATGGCTTTTTACCGACCATCAGCTCATAGAAGATGACACCCAACGAGAATATATCACTACCTGCACAGGCATCGTTTTCCATAAATTCCGGTGCTGAATAGGGAGATTTCATGTCAATGTCATTCTTCACCGTAAAGCTGAAGTCAGAGTGTTCTACAAACCATGCCATGCCAAAGTTGGCTAGAGCAGCCTTACCACCTTCAAACACATATATATTCTCCGGGCAAACGTTGCGATGGAATACCTGTTCCTGATGAGCAGCCTTTAATGCATGCGCCACATCAAGGATAATACTGATCTTATCTGTCTGCTTAAAGGTCTTCAAACGCAGTTTGCTGCGGAGTGAACTTTCATCCTGATAACGGCTGATTTCATAATAGTAAGTCTGCTCCTCATTCATACGACAGATGGTCTGAACGATGTATGGAGACGTACCTATCTTCTCCTGGGCAAGACTTGCATTCTGAACCTTCAGCGTAAGTTCCTCCAGTTCCTTCGGACTCTTTCCTACAACATCAAGAGGATATTCACGAATCTTATAATGTGCTGTGGCTATGAGCTTTGGCAAACATAGATATTCTGTAAATTCTTCCGTTTCCTGAAGTACTTCCTCTATCTGATAGTTGAAAATTTCCGTACGTTCTGTTTTGCAACGTTCTACAGATTGACCGGTTAGCAAATCGGTCAATTGATTCTGCAAATCGAGGATTGCCCCTGCTTTTCGTCCTACCCTCTCCGGATTGGTCAAGAAATCAATAAGTTCGTTACCCAAGGTAAAGGTTTGTCCGTAACAGTCGCAGGTAGGATCAAGTCCGAACTTAGACTGCTGCGGATGACTCAGAGTTATAGCCGTCTGAATCAGACCGAAATGCCAATCTGGATGCTGATTTTTTATTTTACTTGCAAGAATACGACTTTTAAGACCTGCTGTCTTATGTGGATTAGCCACCTCCTGACCACTACGGAACCAAGCCCAATCATCTCCTTCAAGATTGCCAGCCCAGTCTTTGTTCTCAAGGTGATAAACTGCATGCGGAGCTACCACAATACAGTCATACTCCCAATATTTCATAACTCGGTTGGGACCTGTTATCGGGATATTGAGATTCGGAATGACCATATAGTTGTCTGGCAGTTTCACACAAAGAAAGTCCAGCAAGCGCTGTTCTCCAGCGTTCACAGGTCCATCATCATGTATGGGTTTTCTTAATTGTGCCATATTGTTTTGTTTTTAAATTAATACCTGCCACTCTCCGTGTTTTCTTCCGCCAACACGTTTCAGCAAGCCTTTCTTCTGTAATTTTGCTATAATGAATTTTACTCCATCCTCCGTAATATTACCTAGTGCATTAGCAGCATCTACTCTGGTTGCCTTAGGATTGCCTTTAAAGTATTCCAATACTTCCTTTTGGGTAGTATCCAAATTCTTTTGGTTAGCGATTTCTCTCTTTTGGGTAGTACTTATATCCTCAAATTGCTCCTTTTGGGTAGTAGAATCACTCTTTTGGGTAGCGTTTTCTCCCTTTTGGGTAGTACTTATATCCTCAAATGGCTCCTTTTGGGTAGTAGAATCGCTCTTTTGGATCGTTCTCGGTATTGTTACCTTAAACTCTTTTCCGTTTACATCGTTTTCCAACCGAATATCAGGATATTCTGCAAGAATACGGACGATACCCGAACCTATACCTTTATAATATAAGGCATTGGTGGCAAAGGTGGCCATATATGGATTACGCTGGTAGGTCTTACCATTGCGTATATCCTCTTCTGTTAGTCCTCCAGCCAAAGCTCCAGGACTGATTACCTCCACTCTGTTGTCAAAGACGAAAAGGCGGATGGGAGCAGGACGAAGCAGATCACGATGCACAAGTGCATTCTGAACAACTTCTTCCAAAACCTCTTCTGCTATCTCCAACTTGCCTAACGTATTGAACGATGCTCCTTCTTCCTGCACATTGTGCAGATTGGCTTTGAGAAAAGCCATGCTCTTGTTGTAAAGCTGCGACATATTGCCCAATATTTCTTTGGAGTCACGATATTGTGTGCCTGCGAGATCATTTCCGAAAAATGATACGGCTTTTACCATGCAAGTTGGACAATTGTACTCTGGATGTTTGCCAAAGAACAGGTATCCGGCAAGTGTCGGTACGCCATGATGGTTAAGAATATGTATATTCTTTAACACCTGCTCTGCCTTACCTCCAAATCCGTCTAACGTCGTAGCATAAACCTTCTGAAGGTATTCGTCAATGGCATAGCGGTCAAGATCATCAAACGTCGTACCGTTCACACCAGCGGCATCCGGTTGATAACTGCCTGAGTCTTGAAACAGAGCAAGAATCTCCGAGTTCTCTGTAATTCGACGTTTATCGGCTCCTTGCTTCACCCAAATTTCTCCGTTGAGATTCTTGTAAGGCTTGTTTTTACCTTCCTCAACAGAACATATCAGGAAATGCTTTTCTTCCACGCGCACAACCTCCGTTTCAATATAGATGGTTGGGCGCACTTGCTCATTGGCAGCATTGCCAAGTTCACGACTGATTACCTGAATCTCATCGTATGACAAACCTACAAGTTTGCCGCATTTGTCTTCCACACCAAAGAGGATTACTCCACCTTTGGTATTGGCAAAGGCAATCATCTCTTTTGCTATTTCCTTCTGCGAAGTAAACGCTTCCTTAAACTGTACCTTAGTGGTCTCACCACAAAGACACAGGTCTTTAAAAGTATCTTCTGTCATCATGCAATCATTTAATACTTGTTCCACTTCTCTATTTCTTGCTCGACCATGCGGATGGCTTTTTCTTCAGCATTGAAAGCACGATAAGTGCAATCCATATATTGTCTGACTATTGCAGTAATTTCTTCAGAAAGTTCCTCAGATGGAATTACAATCGGAATTTTCTCCACATTGCCGATGTCAAAACGCTCTATTACTGACCCATATTTTAATGATTGCATAAAATCGTAAACATGTTGTAATTGGAGATATACATACAAGTACTCTGTAGTACACAATTCATCATTGGATATGAGCCTGATAATGTCAGGAGAACCTATTGCTCCTTTGTCTTCATATTCTTTAGTTATCATTTTAACCAATCCACATGCACCGGCGCATGATATCAAAAGCATACCTTCTTTTAACCATAATTCTTCCAATTGTGGGGTTCTGGCTTTTGATAAATGGTCGCATGATATGAATGGATTTACATTAAAGACAGATGAACCTTTTATATATGGCAATCCGTTTTTAACGTAAGCACGCTTAAAGATACCAGGATACCAGGTTTTTATATTAAAGTCACCCAAACGTTTTGTATGCTTTTGTCTCTTACTCCATGCGACACCCTTATTAATATATACAGGAGGATCTAACCGTGTTTTAAATGATTTAACAATTGACGATACACTCACAATGTTTGTTTGAGAACATTCCAAATTGTCAAACTCATTATTGCAGTATTTAGAGACTTTGTCTTTGGCTTTTTCCAATGCACAAGTAGCTTCTTCTCTTAATCTCGCAGCTTCCTGTATCAAGTCATCTACCTCTTGTTGGAAGGTGTCGGGGAATATTGGTACTAAAATCTTTTTTATACCAGGTGATTCTATATATCTAACAACAGAACCAGATGCATTTGTATTTAATTGTGCCTTACCATATTTTCCCGAGATGAAAGCATATATAAAACCTGTATGTTCAGTTGTTCTTATTCGACATACATTATTGGCATAACACGCTCCATTCTGAAACTTAGAAACAAGGCGTGTATTGCCAATAGTTCCAAATCCCGTCACAAGAATGTCGTTTTCTTTTACCAACAAGTTAAGCGATTGAGCTTGTCCCTTGTATATATATACAGTACTTCTCTCTGAAGCCGCTTGAACATCAGAACTCTGAAAATATGGGACAGCGCGAGGCGTATTCTTACAGAATTGACGCTTAAATACAGGAGGATTGAACACTTCTGCCAAAGAAGACAACGCACAACATTGTTTTTCATTTTTTTCGAGCTGTAAACTCAAATAAGATGAATTGTTAAGATAGTGTTTACCTTCAAATCGATTGTTATGCTTATATATTAGCTTAGTATTAACTTTGGAAACTATCATAATAAGCCCTCCTTAAACTCTTTGTATGCCTTCGCTACCTTCGGCAGATCATCCGCCAGGTGCTTGATACGTTCTCTACGTTGTCTAACTATCTCACGTCCGTTATCAGCGTATGTGAGCCATTTTTTATAATGTTCAAACAGAATTTCAGCTCCGTCATCATCCTTTTCATATACAGGAACACCACGGCGGTCTTTGCCGACCTGTTCTACGATTGCCATAAAAACGTCATAATCCTCATTCTCTATAGGCACAAGCATTTCTGCATCCGTCTTCTTCTGAAGGAAGAGGAGTGATGCCTGCACACCTACCTGTGGCAAGAAAGTCTCTACTGGTAAATCCACACTTGCCAGGAGTTTGAAATGCTGGAGAATCCACAAACGTACACTCTCTGTATTTGGATTGCCCAAAATACCATCAGGCAATACGATTGCCATTTTGCCGCCAGGCTTCAAAAAGTTGTAACATGCCTCAATAAAAAGGACTTCTGGAGCCTTGCTGCTCAATTCATATCGTGCAGCAATCTCCTGATCTACTTCTACTTTTGTACCAAACGGAGGGTTTGTAAACACCATATCAAACTTGCCCTGTGCGTTTGTTGCAGGAGTTTCAAAATGGAAATCACGGTCGGCACTATGACTGATACTTTCATTTACAGCCTCAGCAATATGAGGAACATCCGGTTTGCTACCATAAGGATAATCTAGAGAGTTGATGTTATAGATATTTGAATGTCCATCACCGGCCATCACCATATTCATACGTGCAGCCTTCTTCAAGTCCGGGTCGAAATCGAAACCGAATATCATCTTCTCGGCATACTCTCGAACGGCATCATCCACTTCAGCAGAGTTCAGTTTGGCTTCAAGGTGCATCTCGTCCAATTCCGGATAGAAATTACGGGCTATCTTGTGGCGCACATGGTCGAGTACCATCACAAGGAAACCACCCGAACCACAAGCAGGGTCGAGCACACGACAATTCTGGTCGGGATCAAGCATCTCAACCATACATTTGATAATATTACGAGGTGTAAAGAACTGACCAGCCGCCTGCTTCAGCGTGTTGCTTACGATGGTTTCATAGGCTGTACCCTTCACGTCAACCGTAGCATCAAGGAAAGAATACTTTGCCAGTTCACTTGCTACAAAAGCAAGACCACGGTCGGAGAGAGTAATTTGCTCACTGCCATCGAACACATCCTTAAAGACATGACTGTCCTTCAAATCCTCGAAGATTCCCTTGATTCGCTCAGCAACAGCATGCTGACCTTCTGGAGTATTCTGTTCTTTCACACCCACCCAAAAACGACGGCGATAACTGATGCCCTCTCTTGCATCAGAGAAGCGACGTTTCTCGTCATAGAGCTTGCAGAATATCAGGTTGAGAAGTTCCCAAAAAGCAGTTTTCTTCATACCCTCGTTACCATAGATATAATCATGACAACGCTTAAAGGTCTTGACAAGCGATTCATTGGCAGGTTTACGTGGCACAGCTCTTTCTCCCTGTTTTTCAAGGTCTTCAAGTGTCTGTCCCTCGGCAGGAAAATCAGAAATTGGCTCACAGGTCACCTGTCCGAAATCATCTTCAAAGGCATGTACATATTGCAGGTCTTCACCGTTTGTCCAACAGGCGAACTCGCAATCTGTAGTACTCAGAATATTTTCTGTTGTAGCCTCAACACCAGCCTTTTTATCGGTTGGCTTCACTTTGGCATCTTTTGCTACAATGATAAAGCGGATTAGCTCATCTTCATCATGGGCACGACCAGCATTAAAGATGGCCAAATCCACTTTTTGAGTTTTGTTTTTACCAGTATCAACATCCTCATACTTCACCTTATAGTCACGCTCCATATCCTCAGAAGCGAAACCATACTCTTCCGTCATCATTGCAATCATCGACTGCAAAGTCATTTCTTTTTCTGTGGCTTTCACCACACGATTAGTGAGCGAACACACCATTTCGTTCTCGCCAAGAACAATCTCGTTCTGGGAGCCTATATTGTTTTCTGAATTTGCCATAATGCAAAAATAATCATTTTATTCCATATAGCCATATCCATGTTGGTCCATCTTCACTTTCACCTAGTATTGGTAAGAGATGATGGCTAACTTTATAAAAATGGCACTTGGAAAGTTAGTCACTACATATTATTCTCCTCTTTATTTGGTACAAGCAGAGCTGTCACATCAACATCAAGACATGAAGCAATCTGGTACAAAGTCTCCAATCCCGGCTGTGCCCGATTGGTACACCACTTAGACACAGTAGCTGGATCTTTATCCAATTTTTCAGCTAGCCATTTGTTTGTCCGTTGTCTTTCAGCCAACACGACTTTCAAACGATTCAACCTTGTCGTCTTCCCCATAATTTTCTATTTCTTAAATATGCCACAAAGATAAGAAAAAAAATCAATAATAGTACCAAAATACACTTTTTTATGTTTAAAAAGTCGTTTTTATTGTGTTTTATGCAAATATTTAGATTTAAAAAAGTATATTTGCACAAAAACAATAGAAGTTATGAATAAAGCAAAATATACAGAACCTTTAGCATCAGGTGGTGAACTTAATGTCACAGAAGATGGTTGGTATATACAATATTATTTTAATGGACCTGATTTAAGATATAATGGCGAATTTGTAACCATTCAAGGAAATGAGGTCGATAATTACATTAAGGCTTACAAGAGTAATTACGAAAAATTTACAGAACTTCAGAAAGTAATTCCTGAGGGTGGAGAATTCACGACAAAAGGAGAATGCAACATGAAAATTTCATGTGGTGGGAGCTACCATATGGGAATAAAATTTCTCAATGGTATAACCATCTTAGCCAACCAAGCTGTTTTCCAATACAAAACGAACAAGATTTGACATCTGTCATTAGCAACTATGAATACTGCAAGCAGAGAGCAAAAGAAGTATCTACACTTTTATTTCACAAATAAGACTCTTTAAGTTTTTCACCAAAGGCTGCTACAATGTGGGTTAATTATATGGGGGATGCAGATACAGAAAGCATCCCCCATAAACCATATTTTGTTATTAGTCCAAAGCTATCAACATCACAAAAAGTTCACTATCCTCTGAAAGTTTTCCTCTTTCTTTACAGAGTTCTCACCTATTTCCACTATCTTCGCAATGAAATCCTAATCCAAGTAGTCCACGTCAGCGGGAATCGTTCGCTGTTGGACTATAAGGATTAGTGATTTCCCAGAAAGATTAGAGATGCGAGCACCTACCTCCACATCAGGAGACCAGGGGTTTGTTGGAAGAAACGTCTTTCTAATTTGATGTTTCGCTTGATGGCAAAGTCACCCCATCAGCCTATGGGTTTGCGGAAGGAGTTGTCAAAGTTCCGCTTGGCGAAACATCTTTGCTTTCTCCTTCAACTTTTCAATTTGCCTCTCATACCCAGCAAGGTTTCACTACCTTATGATATACGACTTACCTAACATTTTAAACTCCATTACTCCTCTTTCCCAGTTGGATGCAATACTAAATAATGAGTAGAGACATAATACAGAAAATCCTGAGTCAACAAATGATAATCATATATATCAGAATACGTCTTATCATGCAAAGCTACCAGCTTGTCATTTTTCAGCAATATCTTTCTAATCTCATCGCAAACCATCTCATACTCAAAGAGTACATAATCAGTGCGACCAATCTTTGGAAGATCGGCACCGGTGACATCCAAAAAGGTCTGATACATTTTTTCCATGTAAAGGTAATGCTCAGCAGGCTTATTTAACGACAGATAAACAGAAACAGTTCTTGAACTTTGCTGATAAGTTTCATTATCTTTAAAAAGTCCCTGCGCCTTCTGAATACTAAACAGTTTCTTGATGCGTTGAAGGAAACTTGTCATTCTATCAGCTATATCTATAGACTCATCATATAAATGTCTAAAGCAAGTTCTGACATCCTCAGGATTCGTTTCCATCATCTTCAAGATGGTAGCACGGGCAAAATACATATTGCCGCTAAGGAGATTGTCAGTTTTGTCCAAAGAAGCGCGCATCATTTCAACAAAATCCTCAGCATCTAAGGAAAAATGTTCTTGGAAGCATTTAACAGCATCCCACTTATAAGATTCTCTTTCTACTACATAGTCCCAATCTTCTATGTACAGGTCAATGAAAGGAGCAAGTGCCTCTTCCACACTTTTGTCAACCTTGTATTTAAGGAATTTGGGGCCCTTCATCTTTCTTACGGGTCTAGATACTTTCTGCTCTTCATAAAGGTCTGTGCCAAAAGGCCAAGCCTCTACCTTGATACGCTTATAGCTTTCCTTTAATCGTTCATTCAAAACAACAGTTTCATGATTGTCAATACGCTCAATCACCTTCAAATCAGAAAGCACACACTCCTTTTCGATACTTGATGTCAAATTGACCAAACGCTCCTTTCGCAATGCCTCATGAAGCGCCTCACGTGTATAGCTTCTAAACCTATTCATCTTAGCACCAGGTACACGAGACATAGAAGCAACATAACGCAACTTGGAATCTTTGGCATCCAGTTTCTTATAATCCAGATACACCAAAGCTTCCCACACAGCAATAACCGCATCATCCAGATTAACACCCAGTGATGCATTCTGTTCATCCAACTCTATCAAGTTCAGAACAATTCGTTTGTTTACATCGATAAAAGACTTCAACTTTACCATAAAACCAAAATTTGATTGCAAATGCAAATATAACAAAATCCATTGAAAAGCCAAAATCCAACTAGAAAAATATAACTCTACTCACCGAAATAAACCCCAAAAGCTGTTATTCCCTCATAAAAACATCAAAAAACTTAGAAATATTTTCCTGCGCAGATAGACTGCACACATACTTATTACCTTTGCAACATCAAACCGAGAAGCCAAGGGATTGTCCCAAGGTAAGGTAAAAAGGAGGCTAGTATGAAAATGCATATAAATCGACAAAACTTAGTTGCTTGACAATTGAAACTTAAATATTTATCAGAACTTTGTTGAACTAAAAATATCAAAAAGATGAAGACTGTTGTTTTAATGTGGAATCCAGCTATTTCAAGCTTCCATAAGGAAGACTTGAGCAAGTGCATCCAAGTATTGGACAGCTATAATGAAGAAGACTGTCCCAACGAATATCTAAACCTCAACTGGTCTATATGGGACCATGAGCAGGTAAAAGATGGAGATCGATTCTTCATGGTAAAGGTCGGAGAAGGAAAAACTGGCATCGTCATGGCTGGAACTATCCAATCTAATCCTTATAAAGATAAGGACTGGAGTGGAAAAGATCGTGAAGTTTATTATGCCGACCTGTTTTGTGAATGCATCGTTGACATAGAGACAGCCCCTTACATATCCACCCAGGAACTCAAAGAAGCCATGCCAGAATTTGACTGGACGGGTGGACATAGCGGAAGAGCCATCGAGGATAGTATGGCTTTCAAGCTTGAAAAAATGTGGGCTGAATACGTCTATAAGTACTATAATGTATTGGACTCTCAAAGAGCAGGTAAGGCATTTACTGCTGGCTATATCCCTGATCGACTTGAAGAATACCTATCCAAGGTTACTGAAGGAACCTGTGAGATCTGCGGCTATAACTACAAGAAGATATGGGGAGAGGACTGTGAGCAGAACAAGCATTTTGTACGCTTCATTCCAAGAAGAACCGATCAAAAATACAAGAACGGCGACAACGTCTGGAAACACTTCCACTGCATCTGCCCTAGCTGCAGCCAATTGCCATACAAGGCGATTGGTGAGAAACTGGGCGAGAAGGACTTCTTTGACGATGAACTATGGATTGTTTAGCAAATGGGGGAAATCTGACTATATGCTTAAAACAACACTGTAGGTGACCAGGAATAAGAACGGTGGAATACCTTTCCCACTACTTCTCCACCTCACCTTTGGCAGAAAAATATTTTTGGCACACCCTTTGTTAAAAACAGAAATAGCAGGAAGATTTCTACCGGAACCAGATGGATAATTCCGAGAGAGATCAATCCTTGCTCAAAAAAGCAATTTTATCAAATAACAGAATATTAAAGATATCGATATGAAAGAACTGAAATGCCCTAAATGCGGCAACGTCTTCAAGGTAGATGAAGCAGACTATGCTGCTATTGTTGGCCAAGTCAAGAATGCAGAGTTTAACCAGGAGGTAGAACGACGCATGAAGGAACTCGAGAAACAGCAGAAGGCTGAGCAAAAGGCTGAGACCTTGAAAGCAGAACAGAACTATCAGAAACTGCTTTCTGAGAAAGAGCTCAACCTTACCCAGAAAGATGCTGAGATTGCCAAGCTTCAGAGCCAACTAGAAGGTATTGAGAATACCAACCAGCTCAGCCTGGCAAAAGAGATTGCCAAAAAGGATAAGGAAATCGCAGCCTTGCAGACACAGCTGTCCTCTAACGAAAGCAAATTAAAGGTTGCCATCCTGGAGGAGCAGAATAAGAGTAAGGAGACCCTCCAAGAGAAGGAACAGGAGATTCAGAAGCTCAAGGGAGACATGGAGCTGGCCCAGAAGGAAGCAATCATCAAGGAAAAAACCTTGAAAGAAGACTTTCAAAGCCGACTGAAGCTCAAGCAGGAGGAAGTAGATCACTACAAGGAGCTGAAAGCCCACATGTCCACCAAGATGATTGGAGAGAGCCTGGAGGTTCACTGCAGCACTGAGTTCAACAGAGTAAGAAGCATGATGTACCCATGCGCCTACTTTGAAAAGGACAATGATGCAAGTGGCGGCAGTAAGAGAGATTTCATCTTCCGAGACACGGCAGATGGCGTAGAGTACATTTCCATCATGTTTGAAATGAAAAACGAGATGGAAACCACGGCTACAAAGCATAAAAACGAGGACTTCTTTGCCAAGCTCGACAAAGACAGAAAAGAAAAAGGCTGCGAGTATGCTGTTTTGGTCTCTCTCCTGGAACCTGACAGTGAACTATATAACGAAGGTATCGTGGATGTTTCCTACAAATATCCGAAGATGTATGTAATCCGTCCTCAGTTCTTCATGCCATTGATCTCACTCCTCACCCAGGCATCCAAGAAGAGCATCGAATACCAGAAGGAACTCATTTTGGCTCGCCAGCAGAGTGTGGATGTTACCAACTTTGAGAACAAGGTCAACGCCTTCCGTGACAAATTCGCCGGTCACTATCAGAAAGCCAGCGAAAAATTCAACAAGGCCATTGAAGAGATCGACAAGACCATCAAGTCTCTCCAGAAGATGAAGGATAATCTCCTGAGCTCAGAGAACTACCTTCGCCTGGCTAACAATGACACGGAAGACCTGAGTATCAAGAAACTCACTCGCGGTAACCCCACGATGAAGGAAAAGTTTGAAGAGGCAAGAAGAATGGATGAAACTTCCACTCACTTAGGCTAACAAAAAAGCCAGACTAAAAAAAGCCTGGCTGGAATAAGAGCGGGTCTCTGAAGGTTAACCCATCCCTCACGCTGCAAATATACAATAATTATTTTGCAGTTACAAAGAAAGTAGGTAAAGATTAACATTGATTATCATAAATGGCGGGTGTCGTGATGACATTCGCCTTTTTATTTTAGTGAACTTTATAACTAAGTCATCATGAAAGTTTTCGACAAGCGCCAAGATATATGTAACTTGCCACCTAAAATTCTACTAAAACTGGCTTTGTCAGAAACTACATCAGACAAAACTATATAACCTCTTCTCCTATCAACAATACATCACTGAGCAAATTTCTTATCGATGAACACGATTAAATGACATCACACTTTGAACATAAAAGAGACATCGCTAATGGCATTAAAAGCGATTTTTCTCTTTTTTTATGCATTTTCTTAGAAATATTTTTCTATGCAGATTGACTGCACAGAATGCCCGTACCTTTGCATCGTGATTCAGAGAAACCGAGGAATGGTTCCAAGGTACTGACTAATAACATTCATAACATGGGAGCAATTTTCTTATTACTGTTTTTTGCTAATTTCTTCAAGGGTTTTGGTAAAGCTATGGAGCATAGTAATGATTCATATCGCCAAGATCGTTAGAAACATAGAAAGTATGCAATGATGAACAATGACAGTTCATTAAATCTTGCAGGAATGTATCTCTATACAAATTCCCAGCATAGCTAACACCTATTTATAATAATAAGATTCAGAGAAACCGAGGAATGGTTCCAAGGTGCTGACAAACATATTTAATTTTATGGGAAGTATTTTTTTAGTTTTGTTCTTTGCATGGTTATTTAAGGGTTTTGGCAAAGCCATCACCCACACCGACAAAAGAAAGCCACGTACCAACTGGGATAGACTCAGTTATGAACAAAAGGCATGGATTCATGACCATGATAATGGAAGATAATCTGCCAGAAACGAGATAAACAATTCACATTCATAAAACAAGGTAAACAATGAAAAAGGTAATAATGTCATTAGCACTTTTGCTAACAGCTGCAATTTCAGCAAACGCCCAGATTCTCAGAGCAGAGGAACTAGAGAAGTATGCCAAGGAGAAATATGGAGACAAATGGGTAGAAGCTGCCTCCAATCTTGGCAAGCAACTCACTCTTGACAAGAACAACGCCATCGACTATGTACAGGTCATGGAAGCACCTGGCCAAAGCAAGGCACAGCTCTATGTTCTTCTCAATTATTGGTTCACTGCCACCTTCAATGACGCCAACTCTGTGATCAGGAACTGGGAACCATCATCGCACAAGGTTATGTAGCAGACATCGCACAACACGCAGGTGGAAGCAACGCCTACAACGTGAGCATCAAACCCGTCATCAAGTGTGATATCAAGGACGGAAAGGTGAGAGTTACCTATACTGTACCTTTCTACAGTGTCACCAAGATGGTGGGCGGCGGATGGATGGCAGCTCTTGGAGGAAGCCAGACTCCACCAGTTCGTTCCGATGAAAAGTGGACCTTGGATTCCTGCTTTCCATTTGCAGCCAAAGACTCCCATAAAAAGACATCCTGCAAAGCCTTGATCATGGCACATGCCTACTCAAATGTAGTAATGGACAAGATTGAGGAGTGTATCAAGAATGGTCTTACCGGCAACGAGAACGACAATTGGTAAAATACAAAGCGTTTACGAACTTATTCTTTCGTGGATGTATATATTTAATCGGCAAATGTAGGAGGACTCTTCTGGAATAGGAGTCCTCCTTTTGTTTTTTTGCAGGAAAAAGTTAAATATTCATGACTACGCAAATAGATTGCGGAGTTATTTGTTATCTTTGCACCAAACTTTTAAATGAATAGCTTATGCCAGCAAACAAGAATGCCTTAATAAGGTACAAGACTATAGACAATTGCCTGAGAAACAAGTATCGCCGATGGACTATCGACAATCTGGTGGATGCTTGCAGTGATGCCCTCTATGACATGGAAGGCATCTCTAAAGGAGTGTCATTAAGAACCGTGCAGGCCGACCTGCAGATCATGCGCAGTGACAAACTGGGCTACAATGCCCCTATAGAAGTATATGACGGCAAATACTACCGCTATGCCGATCCCGACTATTCCATCTTCGACATGCCTCTGTCTGAAAACGACTATGAAATCATGAAGGAAGCCGTTGAAATGCTCAAGCAGCTGGAGGACTTTGACCATTTCTCGGAAATGGCAGACGTGGTGGGAAGATTGCAAGACAAGCTATCGATCAGCAGAAGCAACAGAAAGCCCATCATCCACTTTGACTCTATGCCAAACCTCAAAGGACTGGAACTTCTGAACCCTCTATACAATTACATCGCCAACAAGCAGACGCTTAGAATCATGTATCAATCTTTCAACGCAAAGGAGGCAAATGAATATATTCTCTACCCTTATTTGCTGAAGGAATACAGAAACAGATGGTTCCTTTTCTGCTCAGTGAAAAAAGACTTGGTCCTGTACAACTTTGCCCTTGACAGAATTGTATCCGTTAAGCCTATCGATGAACCGTTCAGAGAGAACCCAAAGTTTGATAGCGAGAAGTTCTTCGACGATGTCATAGGGGTGAGCAAGAATATCGACAACAAGCCACGCACCATCAAGTTCTGGGCTTCCCCTGAGCAAAGCAAGTATATCATGACCAAGCCGCTTCATCATAGCCAGGAGCTTATCAGAAAGAATGAGGATGGCAGCTGTATCTTCAAGATCTCAGTGGTCATCAACTTTGAACTCTACTCTGTACTCATGAGCTATGGTCCCGGGGTGAGAGTTATCTATCCCCGAAATGCTGTAAGCTATATGAGAGACAAAACTGAGGAAATGGCAGAACTGTACGAACAGCATACCCATTTCGATGAAGACAACAATTAAAATGCAAAATGATGGAACAAAACAATAATATGGCAGACTTGTATGGCATGAGCCAAACAGACTATCTGAGAGAATACTTCAATAAAACAGATACCCTAACGGCAGTTTACCTAGGAGAAAGCTACACCGAACTGGATACAGGAAAGGAATATAAGGTATCATATATCTCTGTGGGAAGATCATCCTCCATGATACTTCTGGAGGGATTTGAGAACAAAGAGTATAACACCATCTACTTTAAGATCCTGGAAAATGGCAAGGAGATTGAATATACCAAAGAAAAGAGATTCTTGTCTCCTCACCTTCTCAAGGTTCACAAGGCTATGCAAGAGCATTATTCCATTAAGGAAAGAATTCTCGGACACCTCCATGAAATCGAGCAGCAGCAACACGTGAAGATTCTGTATGCTGTGGAATCAGGTAGCAGGGCTTGGGGATTCGCATCTCCTGACAGCGATTGGGACGTACGCTTCATCTATGTCCATGAACCGGAGTGGTACTTCCATATCGAAGAGCAAAAGGATACCATCGAACAGATGTTTCCTGATGAAACGGATATGTCGGGCTGGGACCTGAAGAAAGCCCTGCGCCTCTTCAAACGCTCCAACCCTTCACTCTTTGAATGGCTCCACTCTCCTATCATCTACCAAATGGACGAAACGTTCATCAACGAGCTCCGCCAAATGGAAGACCAATATTTCAACAAGGAGAAGGCCATGTTCCACTATAACCATATCTACAAGAAACATAATGACAGATACATCAAGGACTATGGACTGCCATTGAAGAGATTCCTCTACTACCTCAGAGGTATCCTTGTATGTAAATGGTTATCCGACAAAGGCACCATCCCTCCTGTAAGATTCACAGAACTGGTTGAAGCCACTGTAGAGGATACAGACATGAAAGCAAAGATCGCTCACCTGCTGGAACTCAAAAAGAGAAGCAACGAACATAACCTGGAACCAGTAGATGAGCAGCTCTTCGCTTGGGCACAGGAATGGGCAGAGTTCTACGACCAAAAGGTAGAGCAACTTCACCCAGAGAAAAAGACCAGTCTTGATGACAAGCTCAACAAGCTGATGTACGACACAGTAAACAGAATAACCACGGAAATACCCAACGCCACATCTGTACTGCTGCTCAAATAGTAAAATACAAAAAGACTCAAAGCCACATTATTCCTGAAGGTAAACAGAAATGTGGTTTTGAGTCTGCTTGTTAACCTGAAACTTAAAAGCAACCAGACCTGAACTGAATTATTGACCAATGAAAGGCTGCTAAGACACCCTCCTGACCTGATAGCATAACAAAAAGCAGAAAGTCCCTCATAAAAATGTACGGATAGTCACAAAAGTCCCTCATAAAAGTGTGTTAATCTTTCAAAAAGTCCCTCATAAAAATGTGATATATTTTGCTATTTCATTAATTTTCAGTATTTTTGCAGAAAAAAAAGCAATATATGGAAAGATTTATCATGCAAGACCTCATTGCTTGGAAAAACAGAGAGGATAGAAAACCCCTTATTCTGTTGGGAGCAAGACAGGTTGGCAAAACTTATATCTTGAAGGAATTTGGGCAACGTGAGTTTGAAAATGTGGCCTATATAAACTGTGACAACAATGCCATGGCTAGGGATTTGTTTGCTTCAGACTATAATATAGATCGCATCCTTCTCACCATCGGAGCCATTACTGGTGTTAATATAGAAGCCGGCAAGACCCTCATCATCATGGATGAAATACAGGAGTTGCATCGTGGACTTGCCTCGTTGAAGTATTTCTGTGAAAATGCACGGGAGTATCATGTGGCAGTAGCCGGTTCCCTTCTCGGCTTGGCTCTTCACCAGGGAGAATCTTATCCTGTGGGAAAGGTTAACACCTTGGAAATGTATCCGATGACTTTCGAGGAGTTTCTGTGGGCACGCGGTTTCAAGCAGCGCATGGATCTGCTGCAGCATGGAATGTGGGATGTGGTAAAATCGCTTAGAACACTCTATATTCAGCATCTTCGTGAATATTACCTTGTTGGCGGTATGCCCGAAGCTGTAAATAAGTTCATAGAGACCAATGATGCAAATGCCGTAAGGGAAGTGCAGGAAGAAATTATTCGGGCCTACGAAAAAGATATTTCCAAGCATGCACCAAAAGAGCAGGTAGTAAGAATCAACCAGGTATGGAACTCCATCCCTTCCCAACTAGCCAAAGAGAATAAAAAGTTCATCTATGGTGTTGTAAAACAAGGTGCCAGAGCCAAGGATTATGAGTTGGCCATTCAATGGCTCATAGATGCAGGACTGGTATATAAAATCAGTAGGGTGAAGACTTTGG
>ERZ780178.1174-NODE-1174-length-17284-cov-8.432352_pt1 | contig 17284 bp, 8 predicted proteins | sample MGYA00511018_ERZ780178 | MGnify/ENA primary metagenome ERZ780178 (study PRJEB29588, sample SAMEA2151439) | human gut metagenome | biome: human gut; feature: human-associated habitat; material: faeces | place: Denmark | collected 2008/2010 ...
TCGCAGGCGCAACTTTCGCATTGTTCACGTCAAATAGCAGCGTAAACATAGCGATAACTTCGGGTAACGTCGATGTAGTGGCTACGGCTTCGGATCTCGTCGTTTACTCGCCGAAATCGGTCAATGAAACGGGTATCGTCGACGACGCCGATATTTCGGATAACACGAACGAAGTTAAAGTGTTCGGTAACGGCGGAACGGCTACCTTGACGGGCGGCAAAGTCGAACTTAACGACATGACCCCGGGCGATAAAGCGACCTTCAAAATCACCGTTAAAAACGAGTCTACCGTTGCTGTCAAGTACAGAACGGTAATCGAAGCGGCAGACGAAGGCTTGCTTGCAGGTCTTAAAATAAGTATCGGCGGAAAGACCGTCGTCGGCGCGACCGAATGGCAGAAACTCGAAGCAAAGGCTGAAATTCCCGACGCGGAAAAGGCTTGCGTAATCGAACTCCCGGTAAAGACAAACGGCGATTACAAAGGCAAAAGTTGTACGCTTACTTTCAAAGTAGAAGCAACGCAGGGCAACACTCTCGTCGATTATCCCGACGGTATAACCGAAGATACGTTCGAACAGGCTTTTGAAGACGGTAACGTCAGTTACAGCGACCATTACGGCACTCATAACGATCAACCCGCTGTTGCCGCGTACGTAAACGCCGACGGCGAAACCAAATACGTTGCGGATTTAAGAGAAGCGATTTTAAGCGGCGCGACGACTATTTATTGTCGTAAAGACGTTAAAATAGCGGCGGCATTGAGCAATGCGCTCGGTCATCCGAACAGAACGGAAGAACTCGATCACGACGTAACTATATACGCCAACGGCGCGGACTTCGGCTACGGCGAAATAGCGTTTAACTCCGGCGTAAGCGGTTATAGCGATTCGGTAGCAAAAAATAAATCGTTCACTTTGAAGGTGTACGACGCTAAAAATCTTAGAATCTGGGGTAATACCGCTGCGGAAGGCGCAACGCAAAATATTATTCTTAATAACTGCACTTACGAAGGCTTGTCCGCTACGGACACCGCGCACGACGCAATATTCTTGTGGTTCGGCGGTCAAGGCAAAATGAACGTTGAATTAAACAACTGTAAGATATCGAAAGTTTCGGCGGGTATTTACTTCGGCGGAAACGGAAGCCTTACGATTAGAAATTCTTCGTTTAAGGAATGCGCTACGGGAATCAAAGCAAGTATCGAAGCGAACGATTTGAGAGAAGACATAATAGAGAATACTTCTTTCGTTAAATGCGGTTGTACGACTGAAATGGCAGAAGCGGCGGGAAGCAGTTACCTTGCCACCGACGGCGCGGCTTTGAGATATAAAAAGAAAGGCAACGCAACTGTAAAACTTACGCTTAAAAACGTAGTTATTACGGATACGATAGGCGCGAACGGCGACACGATAATGGTAGACGTAACTCCCGTTATCGAATAATCGTAAAACTTAAAAACTAAAAAACCCGAGGCAAAGTTTTTGAACTTTGCCTCGGGTTTTCATATGCGCAATTTATGTATACAAAAATAACGAGTTTGACGGTTTTGCCTTTCCGGGCGATCCTTCGGTAAACCTAAGGATGACAGATTGTTATTTACTGTTATTCTATGCTGTTTCGGAATTCCGTGGGGGTAAGTCCGACGGTTTTTTTGAACGCTGACGAAAAATGCGCTTCGCTCGAATACGAGAGTTTTTCCGCTACTTCTTTTACGCTTAAACCGCTTCGTAAAAGTTCTTTCGCCTTTTCGGCTTTTAGTTCGGCAAAAGCGGTCATAACCGACTTATTCGCGTATTTTTTGAATACCGCTTTAATATACGGAACGGAAAAATACGTCGCGTCGGAAATATCGGCGAGCGTTATTTTTTCGTCGATTCGGCTTCTTAAAAATTCGTAAATTTCTTTTGAAGCGGCAAGTCCCGCTCCGCCGGGCTTCATTAAGTCGTCGTCAAGCCGTTCCGCAGGCGTTTTATCCGAAAAAACGTCGAGTAAAAGTAGTTCGAGCGAGTTTTTCAAAGTCTGAAATTCGGTTAAACGAACGCCGAGCCGAGGCATTTTTTCGGCGTAAACGCCGTCGTCGCCGAAAACTTCGCGACAGGTCGATTTTATTTTGGTAAGCAACGCTACGCCGAAAGGCGTAACTTTTTTTATCGCAAAATATTCTACCGTATTTGACTTTTGTTTGAAGTCGATTTCGGCGATTAAGACTTTCGCTTCTTTTTTTGCGGCTGAAAGGGTGATTTCTTTTCCGCTTGCCGTTAAAATTATATGAGATTTCGGCATAACGACCGAAAAATCGTCGCTTTCGATTTTTATTTCGCCCTTGTCGCAGTAGATAAGAGTATATAATTCGCCGCCCGCCTTAAAAGGTTCGTCGTCAAGGGCAATATAAGCGGTTTTGCCCACGGCTTTTACGGACAGATATTTTTTAAGTTCGGTTGCGTAATCCATACCCGAATTATATCTTAAAATCGTACCGATTGCAAGTAAAATGACCGCCGTCGGCGGATAAATTAACTCCGACGGTTTTGCAAAAGACAGGAAGCCTTGACATGTGTCATTGCGAGTACAACGAAGCAATCCCAAAGATTGGAGTGTGAGTGATAATATGCATGTCATTCTGAGCGAAGCGAAGCCCCCTCGGCAGGTCGCCCCCTCTCCCTCGCGCTACGCGCGCCACCTCTCCCCGCTTCAACGGGAGAGCATACTCCCGGAAGGTGGTATATATACGGATAAAATATTCGTATTCGGCGTGAAAGTATAAAATGCGACGATAAATCTTATAATACGCTACGCGGGATATAATATAATGCGGTTACTATGAAAAAACCGTTCAATATGCGTAAAACCGTGCGATACGCTCTTTCTTTCGCGGCGTATACGCTCATAACTTTTGCCGACGGAAAGTTTACTCCCTTTTCGCTCGGACTGCTTCTCGCCAACGTGTACGTAGGCTTAAACCCCGCTGTTTCGTTCGCGCTGTATATCTTTCCGTTTCTGTTATCTTTCGATATAACCGTTCTATGGACGGCTTTCGTCGGCGGGAGCGTGGTCGTGATATCGGCGTATCTGTTAAAGACGAAAAAGGCGAAAGGGTACGTATTTTTATGCTCGCTTTTCGTCGGGATATCTGCCGTACCCTACGTAGTGTTTTCTTCTGCTTACGACGGTATTTTAATAAGAGCGATTTTCGCGGGCGTTATCGCTGTGTCGGTGTTCCCGATGATCGCCGCCGCAAAGGTTTGGCTGATAAAAGGGCTTCGGTACAGAGTTTCTACCGACGAATTCATATCCGCCGCGATTCTTTTGTGCGCGGTCGGTTACGGCGCGGTTTCGATTAGCGGCGAATATCCGTGGTTTGCCGTTTCTACTTTTACGGTAATGTTGTCGGCATCGCTTCTCGGCGGGTTCGCTCCGCTTTTGTTTGCGGTCATAGCCGCGTTGCCGCCGTCGCTTTATTATACTTCGTTTACGCCGCTTGCGGTGTACGCGCTCATATCGCTCGCGCCGATAGCGTTTTCTAAATACTCTCCGCTTCTGACTGCGATAGGGGCGGTGGCGATAGAAACCGCTTTATACTTTCTTACTTCCGCTTTTGACGGAATGACGGCTTACCAGACCTTTTTCCTGCTCGCGCCCTGTCTGATTTACGCGTTTATCCCCAACGAAAAAATGAAAAAACTCAACAAAAAATTGCGGGTTTTCAGAAACGACAATTTAGGCAGATATAACGTAAACCGCACCCGCGCTTCGCTGTCGAGCAAACTTTACGAAGTGTCTGCGGCGTTCGACGAAATGTCGGCTTCTATGGCTAAACTCGGCAAAGTTTCGCGTACCGAAGCGGATTTGAAGGCGAAAACTGCGGACGAAATTTTGTATTCGGTATGCGCGGCTTGCCCGTCGCAGAGTAAGTGCAGAAGAAACGGCTTCCCCGATTCGCTCACGCTCGATAAAATTATAACGCTCGGCGCGGCGAAGGGAGATCTGAATCTCGTCGATCTGCCCCGTGTTTTCACCGAAGAATGCGACCGCCCCGAAAGCGTGGTTATAAAACTCAATTCTCTTTTGAAAGAGTATGCGCGCGGAGTCGCCGAAAGTGAGGCTCTGGAAAGCGGCAGAAGCCTCGTCGTTGCGCAGACGAAAGGTCTTGCGGAGATATTGAAGAGTATGGCGGCGAATTATTCAAGGCGGCTCGAAGATTCTTATTCGCTCGAAAAAAAGATTACGGATAACTTGTTCGCGTGCGGAATCTACGTTTCCGAAATACTTGTGTTTGGCGGAGCGGACGCCGAAATAAACGTGGTAATGCCGTCGGCAAACGTCGCTTCGCCGTACTTTCTGAAAGCGGTAAGCGAAGTCGTCGGGTACGATCTCGTTATATCTTACCGAGAAAACGTGTCGGCGGAATTGTCCGCGGTAACTTTGACCCGCGCGCCTAAACTCGACGCGGCGTTCGGCGTTGCCGCGAGAACGAAGTCGGATAAGACCAAAAGCGGCGATACTCACTCTATATCAAGGCTTTCGGCGGGAAAATTTCTCGTGGCGTTAAACGACGGAATGGGCAGCGGACGAAGCGCGGAAGACGCTTCCGCAACGGCAATATCGCTGGTAGAAACCTTTTATAAGTCGGGGCTTTCGTCCGATCTGGTGCTGTCAACCGTAAATAAAGCGTTGACTTTCAATCGCGAAGACGATTTCACCGCTATGGATTTGGGTATAGTCGATTTGTACGACGGCAAAGCGGACTTCATAAAGATAGGCACGCCTTATTCGTTCGTTATAACCAAAGACAGCGTGAAGATAATAGAGGGCAGTTCTCTGCCGCTCGGAATTCTCGACGAAATGCGCCCGACGGTATGTAAAACCGAACTTAAATCGGGCGACACGATAGTTTTCGTGAGCGACGGAATTTCGGACGCGTTCGGTTCGGCTTCCGACCTGATAGATTTTCTCACCACCGAAAAAGCGATCAATCCGAAGAGCCTTGCCGAAAACATTATGGATAAGGCTTTGTCTTTAACCGACGGAATCGCCCGCGACGATATGACGGCGTTCTGCGTTCGTATATTCGACAAGGCTTCGTAACGCCGCGATTCCGGTAACTCTTCGCTTCGCCAAGAAAGACGTATCAGTAAAGCGGTTGACAAATGGGCGGGATACGGGTATAATTTAAGAAAAACGGAGAAGAGAAACCATGAAAAAACTAACGGCTTTGTTGATTGCCGTAATTACGTTGTTTGCGGCTGTCGCAGGCTGTAAAGGCAAAGCGCCCGCAAAACGGGAAGAATCGCAGGACGGATATTACGCCGTTCTGAGAACTCAGAACGATTTGAGCGACGACGAAATCGATCGGGCGATGACGAGCGTAAAAGGCAGGCTTGCCGCCGTCGGCTTTGAAAACGCGACTTGCGAAAAGGTTGACGGAAAAACCATTAAAGTTACCGTACTCGGATACGAAAACGCGAATTATGCGTTGCAATATATCGGCAGGTCGGGTAAATTCGAGTTGAAAACTTCGGGCGAAACGATTCTGACTTACGCCGATTGCGAAAGTGTCGGGACGGGTTATGATAAAAACGCAACCCCCGCGCTGCGCCTAACGTTATCGGCGGCGGGGCAGGAAAAGATTCGCGAAGCGACCTTAAACGCCGCGACTTATCCTAAAAAATTGTTCTTTTGCGTAGGGTCGGGCGAACTTACTTCTTTTACCGTGAACACGCAGGCGGATACCGCTACGATACTTATTCCGTTTGATAAGGGCGCGAAAGAAGCGGTCGCGGGTCTTTCAGCCGCTATCGCCGATCCGTCCGATATAGATTTCATAACCGTAAACGTCGAAAAAATAATTTCCGAAAAACCGTTCACAGAGGGGTTGACTTTTTAAGATTTCGGTGTATAATGCCGTCGCGCCTTGAAAAAATACTACGGCGCGGAGGTGAATGAATGAAAGGACGTTACTACTTTGTAAAACGCCGCAAATCGATTGCCGCAAGATATGCGTGTCAAATTCCCGAATTCGTTTTCTGACGCCCCGAAAAGGCGGTAAAAAATGGATATCGAAGTTATACTCGGTATATTCGGCGGTTACGGAGCGGAGCAGATTCTTATCGCGGCGGCGGTAAGTCTTATCGCGATGCTCGTAAAACGTAAATTCAGGCTCAATTTAAGACGCGAACTCGCCGTAAGGCTGATATGCTCGCTCGCGCTCGCCGCGCTCGTTGCGTTCATATTCGGCAAAAATTACGCGCAGATAATAGGAAGCGCGTCGGCTTCGCTGGGTTTGTCTTACGTTTTAAGCAATCTTTTCGGAAAGAATAAAAGTCCGACTGCGGAAACTTTTTTAAGGTCGGTCGCGCCTTACCTTTCCGACGAGGAAGTTAAAAGCGTGATAAAAGGAGATCAGGGCGAAGACGAACTTCGCGAAACGCTTAAAACCCTGCTTAAACAGGGTACGCCCGAAGAAGAAGTGATTTTTCTGACGGACGTGATTATCGCGCTTAAAAAATTCAATTGACAACTTAATAGCGACAGCCGCCCGCGAACTTAAAAATTCGCGGGCGGCTTTTCGCGTATAAAAATTTCGCATAAAAAATGAAATTTGAAAATCGGCGGTCAAAAAGTTGATTTTCGGTTTTGCCGTATTGTATAATACCGATATATTAAAATATACGCATATGTTCATAAGGCTTGTAAGACTATGATAGAACGTAAGAAAAAATACGAAGAAAGAGTAACGTTGACGGCGGAAGCGGTAAAATACGCTTCGTTCGTCGATTGTTATACCCGCGCTTCGCTGTTTACTTCGATAAGGGTAAACAACGAGGGCGCCGATTCGCTTACCGATTTTACGGTTAAAATACTTAACGAAAACGGACTTATAAAAGACTTCGTTAAAAAGATAGACGAAATACCCTTCGAAAGCAGCGTGGAAGTTGACGCGTCGGACGCGGTCTCGCCCCTTTACTTTGCGGCGTTAAGCGAGATAAAAGAAGAAACCGTTACCGTAAAACTCTATCACGGCGATAAAGAAACGGCTTCAATCTCGGTTACTGTTACGGCGTTGCCGTTCGAGTATTGGCAGGGCGTGGGCGGAAGAGAAGATACGCTCGCGGCGTTCGTTCGCCCCAAACTCGCCGACTGTTCGAGAATTAAAACCGAGATGTCCGCTCAACTTAAAAACTGGAAAGTGAGCGGAGAATTCGGCGGCTACGACGCAAACGACAAAAACGCCGTCAGGCGGGTAATCGCTTCGCTTTACACCGTTCTTCGCCGTTACGGGCTTACCAAAAAAGACTGCGATATCTCTTCGCCGATCGAAGCGGGCGGCGGTACGAGAATACTCGGCGAACGCGCGGCGACCACGATAGAGGCAGCCGTTTTCGTGGCTTCGGTACTCGAAAGCGCGGGGCTTAACCCCGTACTCGTTTACGGAGAAAAAGAGATCACCTGCGGCGTGTGGCTGTACGAAACCTGCCAGCCCGAAATAATTTCCGACGATACCGCAAGGCTTGCTCAGTACGTTTCGGAAGGGATAAACGGCATAAGTTGTTTCGATATAGACGATATCTTTTCGGATAAAACGGCGGCGTATTCGGTTTCGGAAAACCACTTCGCGGTCAAACTCGATACGGGCGTTTACGAACGCGTTCTCGATATAAAACGGGCAAGGCTCAACCGCATAACCCCGATGCCGACGAGAAACAAGACGATAAAAGGCTACGAGATACTTTCCGAAGAAGAAACTTCGCCCGACGCCGCGCCGAAAGATCTGCTGCTTAAAATCAAACTCAATTTAGAGGGCAGACAGACCAGAGATAAACAGTGGGAAAGACGGCTGCTCGATCTCACGATGAAAAACGCGCTTCTCAATTTCAGACCGCTGTATAATTCCGTACAGATCGCTTCCGCCGACGCAGACGCGACTTTTTCGGTAATACAGTCGGGCGAAACGCTGCGTATTCTGCCTATAAACTCTGCAAGCGTCGATTTAAGCGGAAGAAAAACTCCGTTCGGGCTCGGCAAAGACCTTAAAGCGGTTAAAGAACTTCTCGCCGAAGACGCTTCGGGCGGGATTTTACGCGTTGCCGAAAACGAAGAGCAACTTTCCGACGTCCTGTATAAACTCTATAAAAAGAATAAAGAATCCGACGAAGAATCGGGCAGCAAGATACTCTATCTCGCGTTCGGTATGCTTAAATTCGGCGAAGACGGCGCGGAAAAATACGCTCCGCTCGTGCTTCAACCCGTAGAACTCAAAGTCGGCAAGGGCAGACAGGGCTACGAAATCAAAGCGGGCGACGAAGAATGTTCGGTGAACTCCACGCTGCTCGAATATCTCAAACGCGAATACGACATAGACGTGCGCGGACTCGACGGCAACCTTCAGAGCCTTAAAATTTCCGAAGTGCTCGCAATGGTCAGAATGGAAGTCGCGGGCATGAAGAGTTGGACGGTTACCGACGACGTGTTTCTGTCCACTTTCGGCTTTTCGCGCTACAAAATGTGGAAAGATCTCCGCAAAAACATAGGCGAATTTTCAAAGAACAAACTCGTCGCGGCTATGCTCGCGAATAAGCCTTTAACCAAAAAGGAAGACGAAACGGCGGAAAAAACCGAAGACGAAACTTCGCCTGCCGAAGTGCTTATGCCGATATGGGCTGACTCTTCGCAGTGGGAAGCGATAGAAACGTCCAAACTCGGCAAGACTTTCGTTCTGCACGGTCCTCCGGGAACGGGCAAAAGTCAGACGATAACGAATATCATCTGCAACGCCCTGCACGACGGCAAAAGGGTGCTTTTCGTCGCCGAAAAACAGGCGGCGTTGTCGGTCGTCAAAAAAAGGCTCGATATGCTCGGCGTGGGCGATTTCTGTCTCGAACTTCACTCCGACAAAACCAACAAATCCGACGTGTTGCAAAAACTCACGTCGACTCTCGCGCTTGCCGGTACGCAGGATAAGTCGTCGGTAGAAGGGCAGGCGGAAAGGATAACCGAACTCAAAAAATCGCTCGGCGACCCGCTTTCGGCTCTGCATAAAAAACGCAGGCTGGGCGTTTCCGTCTACGAAGCCATGCTTATCTGCAACGAAAACGCGCAGGCGCCCGACGTAATGAACATCGAAAGCGTTTTCTACGATAAACTCACCAAAGAAAAAGTAGAACGCTACGAAAACATGATCCGCCGCGCGTCGGTTTCGGCAAGGGAATGCGGCGGCGTGTATAACTCGCCCTTTTCAAGCGTTCGTCTTACCGACTACAACGCCGACATAAAGAATGCGGTTTACTGTTCGGCGGAAGTTGTAATCGCCGAAATCAAGCACTTAAAGAGTTATATCGCGTTGTTTTTAGACCTTTACAGGCAGAGAATCACGCGGCTCACCCGTAAAAAACTTACGCTTCTCGAATCGATCGCAAAAGACTTGTCGGGCGGCGATTTAGACGAATATTTCAGCGCGGACGAAGAGAGTTTTCAGGCGTTTTATAACGCGAACCGCCGTCTGGACGCGAACCTTAAAAAATATTACCGTTCTTTCGATAAGTTAATCGAACTTAAAAAGGGCGAAAAAGAAGAACTCTCGCGGGCGATAGAAAGCGAGGGCGAAATCGCCGAAAACGCCGTCGTTCAGTCCGTAATAAAACGTCTTGCGAAAACCGCGATAAACAAATTTACCGAAGATTCTTATCTTCCGTCGCTCGAACTTTTGTCTGCTATTTACGAAGACCGGGACGAGATAAAGGCGAATACGAAATTGTCGGATAAATTCACGTCTGCTTTCGGCAAAATCGATTTCGGCGACGGAAGAAAGAAATTTCTCGCGCCGTTATATAAACTTCACGATACGGCGGCGGAAGTCTTTCTCGACTATAACGCCGACGGTTTCAACAGTACGTGTATAGCGGCTAAAAGCGGCTTTACCGCGCCGGTCCTTAGCGGACTTTTAACCTCGCTAAAAGGCTTCTACGCCGCCGAAAAAGCCTTTAATAAGACGATTAAAGCCGATTCCGGTAAACTTCCCGAAGACGACGTTTTGGACGGCTACGCCGCAAGGGCGGGGGCACTCATCGAAAACGTCGATATGCTCGCCAACTGGTGCGCGTACCGCGCCGAAGCCGCCGCGCTCGAAAAAGAAGGGCTTACATTCGTAACCGATTCTCTCGAAAACGGCGATCTGACCCCCGAAAACGTGATAGCGGGTTTTGAAAAGAACGTGTACGAAAACTTCCTTAAAACGACGATTTCCACCGACCCCGTGCTTGCGCGGTTCTCGGCGGCGTTGCAGGAAGAAAACACCGAATCGTTAAGGCTTCTGCTCGACGAATATTCGCTCACTTGCAGAGAACAAATCCGCAGCGAACTCATATCCCGCCTGCCGCTCGCTTCCACCGAGGGCAAGGGCAGCATAGAACTCATGAATTTCAAGCGGTACGCGAAGAACAATTTACGCGGAATGAGTTTGCGTAAACTCTTCGACGAAATACCCGAACTTCTGAAAACCGCCGCTCCGTGTATGCTGATGAGCCCGTCTACGGTAGCCCAGTATTTAAGGGCGGAAAGCGGACTTTTCGATACGGTAATCTTCGACGAAGCCTCGCAGATGCCCACCGCCGAAGCGATAGGCTCGCTCGCAAGGGCGAAGTCGGCGATAATCGTCGGCGACCCCAAACAGTTGCCGCCTACGGCTTTCTTCGATTCCAACCGCGTGGACGAAGACGAAATCGAAACCGAGGATATGGAAAGCGTTCTCGACGATTGCCTTGCGCTCGGCGTAGACGAAAGGCATCTCGTATGGCACTACCGCAGTAAGCACGAAAGCCTTATCGCGTTTTCCAACGTTACCTATTACGGCAATAAACTCTGTACTTTCCCGTCGCCCGACGCGCCGGACAGCAGGGTTAAATTCGTTTACGTCGAAGACGGCTTGTACGACCGCGGCTTTACCAAACGCAACAAACCCGAAGCGGACGCTCTCGTCAAAGAGGTTATCCGCCGCCTGAAAGACCCCGTTCTTTGCCGTTCGAGCATAGGCGTGGTAACGTTTTCGAGCGTACAGAGAGATTATATCGAACGCAGGCTCACGGCTGCCATCTCGAACGAAAAACTCGAAGAAAGGGCTTACGAAAGGGAAGAACCCGTGTTCGTCAAAAACCTTGAAAACGTACAGGGCGACGAACGCGACGTGGTACTCTTCTCGGTGTGCTACGGTCCCGACAAAAACGGAAGAATATCGCTCAATTTCGGACCGCTCAATCAGGCGGGCGGCTGGCGCAGACTGAACGTAGCCGCTTCGAGAGCGAGAGAAGAAATGATAGTGTTCTCGTCGATAACGGGCGCTATGATAGATCTTTCAAAGACCAACAGCAAGGGCGTTGCGGGGCTTAAAGCGTTTCTGAATTTCGCAGAAAAAGGCAAAACCACGCTTGCGGTTTCGTCCGACAGCGTAGCGAAAACCCGCGCGGGGCTGGGCAAGTATATAGCCGCGGCTTTGTCGCAATACGGCTACGAGTGCCGTTTCGACGTGGGCGTTTCCGACTTCAAGATAGACGTAGCCGTGCTCGACCCCAAGAACAAACACAGATTTATTCTCGCGGTTATGTGCGACGGCAACGATAAATTCTCTGTAAAAGACAGAAACGTATTGCAGATTCAGACCCTTAAACGCAATAACTGGAACGTTACGAGGGTATTTGCCGTCAACTACTACAATAACCCCAAACGCGAGATAAAACGCATAAAAGACCTGCTCGACCGCATTACGGGCAGAGATAAAAAGACGGGGTCCGGTATAGCCAAAGCGCAAAAGGCGTACAAGTGCGCAAACGTTACTCAACTTTTCGAAACCGCCGACTACGTAACTTCCGGCGACAACGACGCGGAAATCGTGTCGCGGCTTAAAGCGATCGTCGGCGCGGAAGAGCCGATATCCGAAAAATTTCTTATAAGAAGAACGCTTTCTACGCTCGGAATATTGAAATTCGGCAACAAGGTAGAAAACAGAATGCTCGCGCTTATTCCGCTCTGCGGTTTCAAACGCGAAAAGATGCTCGGCGAGTTTTATTACCGCAAGACGGATAAACCCGTTACTTTCGATAAGTACAGGGTAGAAACGGGCGAAAAAGCGGTAAGAAGATACGAAACGGACTTCACCCCTTACGAGATAATCGCGCTTATAAAAGCCGCGCTCGAAGACAAAGTCGCGCTCTATACCGAAGAAATCGCTTCGGTAGCGTGCGTGGCGTTAAGACTGCCGAAAGTAACGGATAAATTCGCGGCGTATATAAACGACTGCGTAACGCTCGGTGAAGAACGCGGACTTTTCGTCCGTTCGGTTTCCGACCGCATATCGCTTGCATAATCGCCGGAAATGTTGTATTATGTACATTGGTGATATGATTTTATATGCGTCATTCTGAGCAACGCCACTTGCCTTCCCTTGCAGGGAAGGTGGCGCGCGCAGCGCGACGGATGAGTCCCGGAAGGGCGCCGTTTACAGGAGAAAATAATAAAATCGGAGAAACGAAAAATGGAGAGAACTTTCAAAGGCGTAATCGCCAAAATAAACGAATTCGTCGGAAAACCCGCATACGTGTGGGCGGTCGGAGCGTTGACCCTCGTCGTGCATATGCTCGCGATAGATATGTACTCGGTCGTGCTTTATTGCCTTGCAATGGGCTTCATGGCGGCGTTCGTAGACGATTATCGCGGGTGGCTGACGATATTCGTAAATACGATTTTCGTAGTTTCCACTCAACACAGTCCCGGGTACGGCGATAATTCTAATTATCTTACCCAACCCCAACACCTATATCCTATGATCGTGGCGGGCGTAGTCGCTTTCGCGGGGATAATTTACAGAGTTATAAAAGAACGCAAAAATATAAAAAGCGGTAAATCTTATCTCGCTTTCGGCATCGCTTCTTTCACGTTTTTAATCGCGGGCGTAGGGCAGCAATATTATTTGCAAAGTCTTCTCGCAAATTCGATAGTGGTCGCTTGTCTGCTCGGTTTTTACGTTATATTCGTCGCCACCGTCAAAAACGACGGCGACTTGTTCGAGTATATCGCTACGCTTCTTGCCGAAGTCGCTTTCGTCGCCGCGTGTCAGGTCGCTTTCGTGTACGTTATACGATACGACTTGTTTAAGTCGACCATAAAAGAATTTAAGTCGACCATAGAAGAAAATGAATTTTCCGCATGGAAAGGCGAAATCATAACGGGGTGGGGCGTAAGCAACATCGCGGGCGAACTTATCGCTATGTTTCTGCCGTTCGCGTACTATAAAGCCGAAAAGAATAAACACGTAATATTTTACTGGACGATTGCGATTTTCTCGTCGCTGTGCATTATTTTAACCCTGTCGCGCACGGGAATCATCGCGGGCGGAGTTATAGCGATTTTCTTTTGTATAAAGACTTTCGTAAAAAGAAAAGAAAACAGAAAGTCGCTCGCGCTTATTTTTCTTATATTCCTGCTCGGTTGCGTAGCCGCGCTTGCGGTAATCGTCAGAAAGACGAATATCGACGTTGTCGCCTATATCGAAGAAGCCTTCGCTTCGCTCGGGAATATGGATTTGTCAAAAATATCGAGCGGCAGAATAGTCCACTGGAAGTTAAGACTTAAATACTTTACCGAAAGCCCGATAATCGGCGTAGGTTTTTGCCGCCGCTTTATGGAGAGTAACGACGGTCAAGCGTTTTACTATTCGCGTTACGCGCATAACTATATTTTCGACGCTATCGGCAGCGCGGGCATAGTCGGAATACTTTCGATGATAGCGGTTATATTCCTTCTCGTAAGGCTTTATATCCGCAAATACGAGGGTAGAATTTATATGGTCGTATTTCTTGCGGCGAACCTGTTTATAGGTTTGCTCGATATATCCTACGTTATGCCGTACGTTCTTTACCTGTTCGCGCTCGTAACCGCAGTTACCGAAAAACTCGCGTATAAAAAGCCCGAAGAAAATCAATTACAGACCTTAAAACCCATCGACGGAGAAGCAAATGAATAAACCGTTAGTAGCCATAGTAGGCAGACCCAACGTCGGCAAATCGACGTTTTTCAACAGAGTTACGGGACAGAAATTGTCCATCGTAGAAGACACGCCCGGCGTTACGCGCGACCGACTTTATTGCGACGCGGAATGGTGCGGCAAAACTTTCACGCTCGTCGATACGGGCGGTATAGAGATTAAGTCCACCGACGAAATGTGGAAGCATATCAAAAAGCAAGCCGAAATCGCCATAGAAACGGCTAACGTCATAATATTTTTCTGCGACGCCAAAAGCGGACTTACTTCCGCCGACCACGACGTGGCTAATATGCTCCGTAAGTCGGGCAAACCCGTAGTGCTTGCCGTAAACAAACTCGACGTATATAAGCCCGAAGACCTTTTCGACTTTTACGAATTGGGTCTGGGGCAACCTTTCGGCATATCCGCCGAACAGGCGAAGGGCATAGGCGACCTTTTGGACGAAGTGTGTGCCGATTTCCCGTCCGCCGAAGAACTCGACGGCGATGACGGCTTGAAAATCGCCATAGTCGGTAAACCCAACGCGGGCAAATCGAGTTTAACCAACGCTTTGCTCGGTTACGACAGAACGATAGTTTCCGATATTGCCGGCACCACCCGCGACGCGATCGATACGCCCATTACCGTAAACGGCAAAAGATATACGCTTATCGATACGGCGGGTATAAGAAGAAAACGTTCGGTAGACGAAGACGTAGAATATTACAGCGTTTTAAGGGCGTTAGGCGCGATAAGAAGGGCGGACGTGTGTCTGCTCGTGGTCGATTCCGAAGCGGGTCTTACCGAACAGGACGTAAAGATAGCGGGCTATATCCACGAACAAGGCAAGCCGTCGGTAATCGTAATGAACAAGTGGGACGTTATCGAAAAAGACACTCATACCATAAACGAGTTTGAAAAGAAGTTGCAGACGGATCTCGCGTTTATGGACTATTTCAAGTCCGTGTATATTTCGGCAAAAACGGGGCAGAGAGTAAATAAATTGCTTGCTTTGGCAGACGAAGTGAAAGCCAACGCCGAAAAGCGTATCACGACGGGGATTCTGAACGACGTAATTTCGTCCGCCGTACGCGCTACCGAACCGCCGACCAAAAACGGCAGAAGACTTAAAATATATTACGCCGTGCAGGACGGAGTGTGTCCGCCGTCGTTCGTGTTTTTCGTAAACAACGCCGAACTTATGCATTTTTCGTATAAACGCTTTTTAGAAAACACTTTAAGAAAGTCGTTCGGTTTCGAAGGAACGCCTATCCGCATATTCGTGCGCGAAAAGTCCGACCGCGATTTATAACCCCCAATTGTCTTATTCTCCCGCTTCGACGGGAGAGCATACACGCGGAAGGGCAAAACTTACGGACTTGATATTTATAATAACGGACTCTTCTCTGAGGGGTGGTATCCGGCGGACTCATTTAATAAAATATTGTCATAAAACGATAAATCCTCTCATAACTTGTATCGTAACGCGATTACAAGTGGGAGGATTTTTCTATGGAAAATTACGACGTTTATCAGGATTTGGCTCGGCGTACCGACGGCGATATATATCTCGGAGTGGTCGGTCCCGTAAGAACGGGCAAATCGACGTTCGTAAAGAGATTTGCGGAAGCGTTCGTATTGCCGAACGTAACGGGTAAGAATAAACAAAAAATAGCCGCCGACGAACTTCCGCAGTCGGGCGCGGGCAAGACGGTTACTACTACCGAGCCGAAATTTATACCCGGCGAAGCGGTAAAAGTTTCGCTTAATAAAGGTAAAACCACCGCAAAAATGCGGGTGATCGACTGCGTGGGATATATGGTAGACGGCGCGCTCGGCGATAAAGAAAACGGCGAAAAACGCATGGTTACCACGCCTTGGAATAAAGATCCTATTTCGTTTGAAGAAGCCGCCGAAATCGGCACCGAAAAGGTCATAGGCGAACACTCTACGATAGGCGTTTTGATGACCTGCGACGGCAGCGTTGCGGATATTCCCCGCGAAAATTACGTTCCCGCCGAAGAGAAAGCCGCCGCAAGACTTAAAGAAATCGGCAAACCGTTCGTTATCGCGCTCAACAGTAAAGATCCGAAAGGCAAAAAATGCAGAGAACTCCGCGCCGAACTGGAAGAAAAATACGGCGTAAGCGTGGTTGCGATAGACGTTCTTAACGCCGACGAAAACGAATACGCGAACGTTCTCGATAAGATTTTGTCGGAATTTCCGCTTAAAAGAATCGACGTCGAACTGCCTGACTGGTTGCAGGCTCTTCCGCCCGATAACGAGGTCGTTAAGGCGATTATCGACACTTTAAGGGAAACTTCGTCTGCCGCTTGTAAGATGAAAGACGAAAGCCTTATAACGGCGGCTTTGTCGTCGATAGACAGGGTAGTGCCGCAAAGCGAACGAAAAGACGCGGGCGACGGCTCGGTAAAAATCGGACTCGCGCTCGACAGATCGCTTTTCTTCGAAGCGATTTCAAAAACCTGCGGCGAAGAGATCGACGGCGACTATAAACTTATGTCGTTCGTAAGAGATTTATCCGAAGCCAAACGCGAGTACGATAAACTTAAAAACGCTTTGAGCGAAGCCGAAAGCAAGGGTTACGGAATAGTGTTGCCGAGCGAGCGCGAAGTAAAAATCGATAAACCCCGTCTTGAAAAAAGCGGCAGGGGATATTGCGTTAAAATCGACGCGACGACCGAGAGTCTGCACGTCGTAAAAATAGGCGTAAACGCAAGTGTTACTCCCATTTCGGGCAGTAAAAAACAGTGCGAAGAATTTATGCGTTTTTTAGGCGAAGAATGCTTAGACGGCGACGTTGCCGACGCGAACGTATTCGGCAGACCTTTGGGTCAACTCGTCGCCGAAGAAGTCAATCTCAAAACGGGCGCGATGCCCGAAGAAACGCGGATTAAACTTCGTAAGTCGGTCGGCAAAATGGTCAACGGCGGCAAGTACAGAGTATTTTGTATAGTGTATTAACCCGCCATTGCGAGATCCTTGCGGGTCGCGGCGACCCTACCTAAGGTTACTTCGCTTCACTCGCAATGACATTTTTTTAACACGTCATCGCGAGCGTAGCGTGGCGATCCCCGCAATAGAAGTCGGAGCGGCTTGTATAGGCGTTCGTACTCTAATCTTCGGGTATGCTCTCCCGTTGAAGCGGGAGAGGTGGCGCGCGTAGCGTGCCGAAGAGGGGGCGACCCTGCCTAAGGTTGCTTCGCTTCACTCGCAATGACATTTTTTTAACACGTCATCGCGAGCGTAGCGTGG
>ERZ780178.1185-NODE-1185-length-17133-cov-20.123317_pt1 | contig 17133 bp, 19 predicted proteins | sample MGYA00511018_ERZ780178 | MGnify/ENA primary metagenome ERZ780178 (study PRJEB29588, sample SAMEA2151439) | human gut metagenome | biome: human gut; feature: human-associated habitat; material: faeces | place: Denmark | collected 2008/2010 ...
TTAGCCGTTAAAGCCGCAAAAACCGTCGAGGAGAAGGCTGCTCTCAAGGAGAGCCTGGCGGCCCTGGAAGCGGCTTGTCAAGCCGCCACGGCGAAGGTCGCCGAGGCCGTAGCCCGGGAGGCTGATTTCCGCGCCGAGGCCAAAGCCATCGAGGATGCCGAGAAGGCCGAAGCGGATCAGGCCCGCAGGGAAGCCGAGGAGGCTGCCGCCGAGCAGGCCCGTAAGGCCGACCCGTTCAAGGCCCTGGCCGAGAAGTATGCGAAAGCCTATCCCGACTGCAAGGCCTTCCACATCACCAGCGACAGACAGGTGTTCCTCGACAAAGACAAGAACCTCGCGCAGTACCATCAGAAGGGCCTCGGCGAAGGCGAAGTACGAACCATTAACGTGCGATAACCATGGCATTACCTAACGTAACCATCAACCTCGAGAACGGGAACCTGGGCCGTATCGCACAGAGCGACGACGGTGTCGCCGGGCTGATCCTGACGGGCGCCGCCGTCTCCGACAAGCTCGCGCTGAACGAGGTCTACCTGATCAACTCCTCGCGGGACATCGCCCGGCTGGGCATCACGGCTGAAAACAACCCCCTTGCACACAAGGAGCTGACGGCCTTCTATACGGAGACGGGCGACGGCGCCGAGCTGTACCTGCTCGTCGTTTCCGAGGCCACGCTGCTCTCGCAGATGTGCAGCATCGAGGAGGGCTCGCCGCTGAAGAAACTGATCACCTACGCCAAAGGCCGCATCCGCCTGGTCGGCATCAACCGTCTGCCGCCCGACGAGTACAGCGCCGACACCACCGATACGGGCATCGACAAGGATGCCGTGACGGCGGCCACCGCGGCGCAGTCCGTCGGCGAGAGCTTCGCCCGGAAGGTGATGCCTTTCCGGTGCCTGATTCCCGCCGCTGGCTGGGACGGCAAGACCGACAAGCTCTACAAGCCCCGCGAGGGCAGCACCAACCGTGTAGGCTTCGTTATGGCCTGCGACGACCAGGCGAACAAGACCGCTGCAATCGGGCAGATGCTCGGACGCGCCGCACGGATTTCCGTAAACCAGTCTTTGGCCCGCGTGAAGTCGGGAGCGATCACCGCCGAGGGATGGCTGACCAACGGCAAGACCCCCGAGGAGTGCGACGCGATGCTCGACCTGCTGGACGAGGCGGGTTACATCATCTACCGCTCCTTCTCGAAGAAGAACGGCTACTACCCGAACGACGACCACATGGGGGCCCCGCTGTCGGACGATTACAGCAACCTGAACTACGGACGTGTGGCGGACAAGGCCACGATCTACGCCTATACTGCCTACATCGAGGAGATTCAGGACGACATCGAGACCGACGACGAGGGCAACATCCCGCAGGAAATGTGCTCGTACTACGAACGCCTGATCGACAACGCCGTCGCAGTGGCGATGCAGGGCGAGATCAGCGACTTCAAATCGTATGTCGATCCGGCGCAGAATGTCCTCTCGACCCGGCGCATGGCGGTTTCGTGCAGGATCAGACCGCGGGGCACGCTGCGGTACATCATCGTAAACCTCGGATTTGAGAATCCGGCAATCAAGCAGTAGCAGCATGAAAATACGAATCAACGGAAAAGAGTACGACTGGGGCACCATCAAGATCATCATGTGGGGCCGCCCGGTGGTCGGAGCGACAGGTGTCGACTACAAGCTGGCCAAGGCAAAGGAGGCTTTGTATGCTGCAGGGCGTTACGCCAAAGGCATCCAGCACGGTCAGCGGGCCGCGTCGGGAACCCTGACGCTGCTGCAGAGCGAGATCATCGCCATGAACCGCGCCGCCCGTGAAAAAGGCTACAAGGACATCCTCGACGTGGATGTGGATATTCTGATCTCCTACATCCCCGAGGACAGCACGGCCATCACGGTCGACCAGATCATCTGCGCCTCGTTTTCGGAACTCCCCTCGGGCATGAAGGCGGGCGACATGAAAAGCGAGCACGCCATGCCGTTCGTCGCTCTCGACATCGACTACGACATCGCGTCGAAATAAAACAAGCCCACGGCATCGGACCGTGGGCTGTTTAAACACCCTTTAAACCCGCATAAAATCATTATGGAAAAGAAGGATATGACCGCGAAAATCGCGGCATGGAAGAAGAAACACGGCGACGTGTTCGCCTATGAGGTCGACGGTAAGACCTGCTACCTGCATCGCCCGGGACGGGATGTGATCGCTGCTGCATCGGTGGTCGGCAAAGAGGACCCGTTCAAGTTCGCCGAAGTCATCCTGACGAACTGCTGGCTCGGAGGCGACGAGGAACTGCGCGACGACGACCGCTATTTCATGGGGCTGTCGCAGCTGATTTCGGAAATCGTAGAGATCAGGGTCGGGGAAATAAAAAAACTTTGAGCGGCACCGAGGTCGTCAAGGGTGACGGGTGGCTGCATGCGGGCAACGCCCTGATCCGCTCGGTGCTGCACATGGACCCCGACACGCTGTCGGACGAGGCGTGGGGCTTTCAGGTGAGAATGGCCGAATGGGTGGAGAATGAGCGGGTACGCAGATATACGCCCCCGTCTATCTTTTAGGCTTATGCTGCAAATCCTGCCACTCGTCAATATCAAAGACATACCCCGCAGCCTGAATCAAGAATCCAATCAAGGCCACGATAAGAAATGACGACAATATAAAACCTGCAACAGTCATAGCAATACAGTTTTTGCAAATATATGGATAATCGCGCAAATTACCAAGTAAATATCGGCGGGAATGTCTTCGTCATGATACAGAACCTGTTTGCGGAGTTCACAAAGATCGTGCAGGTCGTCGAGAAAGTCGACGAATCCGTGCAGAACTCGACCCGGCAGATTACGGAACACGTTGACAAGTCGGCCAACTCTTTTAACAGGCTTCAGGCCAAAATCAAGAGCATCAGCCTGACCTCCGTTATCGAGCAGGTCGAGAAGGTCAGCGCGGCATTTGCCAACATTTCGGGTCCCGGCATCGGCTTCGAGCAGTCGATGGCCGACCTGTCGTCGATTACGGGTATCGCAGGCGACGAGCTGCGCGACCTGGGGAAAGTCGCCCGGCAGACGGGTAAGGAGAGCGGACTGGGTGCGCAGCAGGCGGCGAATGCCTTTGCCCTGCTGGCCTCGCAGATTCAGGTGGACAAGATCGGCATGGAGGGGCTGAAGGCCCTGCAGCAGAACACCATCACGCTGTCCCATGCTGCAGGGATGTCGATGAACGATGCCGCCACGGCCCTGGCCGGAACGATCAACCAGTTCGGTCTTCAGGCTACGGAGGCCAACCGGGTGATCAACATTCTGGCGGCAGGTTCGAAGTACGGAGCCGCGGAGATCGTCGACCTTTCGCAGTCGTTCAAGGTCGTCGGTGCGGCGGCCAATGCCGCAGGCCTCACGGTCGAGGACACGGCAGGTGCGATCGAGGTTCTATCGAAAAATAACCTGAAGGGAGCCGAAGCGGGTACGGCCCTGCGCAACATCATGCTGAAGATGCAGACCGTCCTCGGCGTGGACTTCCGCAAAAACAGCTTCTCGGATGCCCTCGATGCCCTAAAGCCCAAACTGACGGATGCCGCCTATCTGTCGAAAGTGTTCGGCATGGAGAACATCGCCGCAGCGCAGTTTCTGATCAAGAACTCGGATGCCGTGGCCGAAATGACCGCCCAGGTCACGGCCACCAATGTCGCCCAGGAGCAGGCCGCGATCCGCACCGACACCGTGCAGCAGATGATGGCACGCTGCCAGGCCCGGATCGACGACCTGAAGATCGGGTTTTTCGAACTTACGGGATCAGCTGGCGGTTACGCCACGATCATCGCGCAGCAGGCTGTAACTGTTTCGCAGCTCTTACCCCTGTTCGGGCTGTTCGGCAAGGCGATCGGTTTTGTCACCAGCGCGGAAAAACTACACACCGTGTGGGCCGGAGCCGTAAAGGCGGCAACGGTGGCATGGACAGGCGTACAGTGGCTTTTGAACGCTTCTCTGTGGGGCTGTCCGGTCACCTGGATCGTGGCAGGGATCACGGCCCTGATCGCCGTCATCACCGTTTGCGTTACGAAGGTCGAGGGCTGGGGCAAGCAGTGGGACAGCGTCGTCAAGTTTATGAAGCTGACGGGCAAGCTGTTCGTCGAAACGATCAAGTACGAGTTCAGCACGATGGTCAACGGCATTATGATCAGCCTGGATTACATAAAACTCGGCTGGTACAAGTTCAAGAAGGCCGTAGGCCTGGGCGACAAGGCCGAGAACGAGGCGATGATCTCGCAGATTTCGGGCGACATCGACAGCCGCAAGAAGGCCATCGTCGACGGGGCCAAGAACCTGAAGAACCTCGCCCAGGATGCCGGGAGTTCCCTCTCCTGGGAGCTCTCATGGAAAGACGGCAAAAATGGCGCAGTCAATGCCGTCAGTCCGTTGATTGCGGCTTCTGAAACCCCGGACGGTACAAAGACGCCCCGCACGAAACAAAAGGTAAACATCGACTTCTCCAAGACGGGGACCGGGACCGGGTCCGGGAGCAAGACGGTGCTCGATCTGAACAAGATCATCCCCGACATGAAAGGATCGGCGGCCTACACGGCCATCGCCTCGCGGCTTTCGGCGGTGCGGGTTCCGTCCCTGGCGACCGCGGCGGCATCGTTGGCCATGCCGCTCACGGTGGCGGCGACTACGCTCCCGCAGTCCGGGGGAACGGCCCAGCCGACACCGACGGAACTGGCATACAACAGTCAGCGCCGCGGAGGTGTCACGATGAGCAAATTCTGCGACACGATCGAGATACACATCGCCAACGCCGACGGGAAGGGCTACAATCAGATCGAGGAGGAAGTCACTGCCGTACTGAAAAAAGTCTTGGACGAATATGAAGCATAAGTATAACATCGAGCACCTGCTGCAGTCGATCATCGGCTATAAGGGCCTGCCTTATCCGGGAGCCTTTTTCCCGAATCGTCCGGCCGGCAGCTACACCGGGGACAACTTCGACATCCCGACCTCTCCAGCTCCGCAGCAGGAGCTCGTGAAAGGTACGCGCCTGTACAAGAAGGATGCCCTGGGCAGGTGGTACTTCATGCCCGTATTCATCAGGCATCAGGACATACGGGGCGAGGATCACACCCTCGAGCTGGAGAACGCCGTGATCAGCATTACCGGAACCAAGAACATCGTGCGCACGCCCCTGGTAGGCCGCCGCGGGTCGGTCAAGGAGCTAATCAGCATCGGGGATTACAAAATCTCCGTCGCGGCCTTCATCCGCTCCACCGACGGCAGTTATCCCGAGGCGCAGATTGCGCGCATGAAGGAACTTTACAACATCAACGAATCGGTCGAACTGATCTGCGTGCTGACGGACCTGCTGCTCGACGAGGGCGACCGCGTCGTGATCACGGACATCCAGTACCCGCCGACGCCCGGTGTGGAGGATGGCCAGGCGGTGACGATCGAATGCGAAACAGATTCACCTTTTGAACTGATCCTGCAATAGCCATGTATCTACCGTGCAGTAAAATAACCATCGGAAGCAAGTATTTCGGCGGAGTGCATGACATCAAGATCAAGCGCTCGATCCATACGATCGGGGCCACGGCTTCGGTGAAGGTTCCGGTGACGGCGGTGCTCCGGCAGACTGGGACCCCTCCGGCCTACGTCGAGACTGCACAGGTGATCAAGGCGGGCGATCCGGTGGAAATCCAGCTCGGGTATGACGGACGCCTGTACACCGAATTTCGGGGTTATGTGAAGCAGCTGAACTTGCAGACGCCCCTCGAGATCGTTTGCGAGGACGAGTTCTACACCACCCGCCGCCGGAATGTCACGCTGCAGGGGAAGACCACGCTCGCTGCTGTTTTGAAAGCCTGCGGCCTGCAGGTGGGATATGCCGCGACGCTGACCCTCGAGGCGTTCCCTGCGGACAATAAGCCCGTGGCGTGGGTCCTGGGACAGTTGCAGACCAAGTACGGCCTGGCGGTATGGTTCGACCTCGAGGGGCGTGTCTACGCCTGCGAGCCTTACAAGGTCGTCGGCGATGCCGTGAAATACCGCCTGCGCTACAACGTGGTGAAGGACGACGATCTGAAATATCAGCGGGCCGAAGACGTGAAGCTGAAGATCAAGGCCGTGTGCATCTACAAGGACGGGACGAAGGTCGAGGCCGAGATCGGTCCGAAGGACGGGACGGAGAAGAAGCTGTACTTCTATGACGTGAAGGATCAGCAGGAACTGGCAGCCCTGGCGGCGGCAGAATTGAAGCGATACAGCTACGACGGTTATGCAGGCAGGATCACCGCCTTCCTGCAGCCCTATGCCGCCCCGTGCATGGTGGCCGAGATCGAGGACGAGGTCTACCACGAGCGGGACGGACGGTATTACATCGAAGGAGTAGAAACAACCTACGGGACGGGCGGAGCACGCCGGACCGTGGAAATAGGGATAAAAATATGAGCAGTGAGAAAGAGATACGCGAGGTCCGCATGATGTTATCGGAGCGGTTGCGCAATGCGGCAAAGGCGGCCATGTACGGCACGGTCAAAAGTGTCGACGAGAACGCCAGGACGTGCGACGTGCAGATCGGCGGCATTGTTTACGAAGGGGTGCTGCTGTACTCCGTCGAGAAGGAGAACCTGCGCGGGAGGGTGCTGATCCCCAAGAGGGAGAGCGCGGTGATCGTCGCCCGGATCGACGCGAGCGACCGCTTGTATGTGGCGTTGTTCTCCGAGATCGACAAGGTGATCTTCACCCTCGGGGATCAGGTGACCATGACCTGCGACGGGGAACGGATCGAGGCTTCGGCCCCGAAGATCGTCCTGAACGGCGGCGAGCTGGGCGGACTGATCAACATCGAGCCGCTCACCCGCAAGATCAACGACCTGATCGAGGCCTTCAACACGCATACGCACACCATTCCCTCGGGAGCGGTGGCCGTGACCGGAAGCGCATCGGCGCAGAACAATCCCAAGCCCGTAGAGGTTCCCGCCCCGGCATCGAAGCACGACAAGGTCCGGCGCGGGGATTATGAGGACACCAACGTAACGCACTGATACGATGATCGACATTTTACAGACATCGACGGGGGACGTGGAGCTGTCCGACGATCTGATCCGGACCGAGGCGACGGAGCAGCACAAGCGGGACCTGCTGCTGGCAAGCCAGGGCGATTTCAAGGAGGCGCCCACCGTCGGCGTCGACTGTGTATCGTTCCTGCATGACACCGATCCGGCGGACTTCCTCCGAACCGTGCGCAAGCAGTGCGAGCGGGACGGCATGCGGGTCGATGCCATAGACTACGATACGGATGGAACATTGACGATAAGCGCAGAGTATGACGACAGCAACAGTTAAGGCCCGGCAGACGGTCTACGACATCGCCCTCGAGCAATACGGAACCTGCGAGGCCGTGGGCGAAATCCTTGCCCTGAATCCGCAGATCGCCAACGATCCGGAAGCCCTCGTGCAGCTGGGGATCGACAGCATCGGCGAAACGGGGTTTTACCTGGACGTGGCCGTCGCGCCGGGGACACAGCTGCGCATCGACGACGAAAGCGGCCTGATGCGCAAGAACACGCTCAAAGAGTTGGAAAACGACATAACAACCTACCGATATGGCCAGAACGATTAACGACATACAGCAGTCGATCATCACCGACCTGCAGACCTATTTCCCGAAGCTCTCGACCTCCAAGGTCGCCGAGTGGCGGCTGTGGACCTATGTGGTCGCAGCGGCGATCCACGCCTTTGAAATAATTCTCGATCTGTTCCGTCAGGAGGTTGACGAGCTGACGGCCAAGATCACTCCGGGCACCAAATTGTGGTATGCGGAAATGTGCTACCGTTTTCAGAACGGACATACACTGGTTTTCGACAAGAACACGGCGCAGTTCTACTACGAGCAGGACGACCCCGACAGCCGCATCGTGAAGGTCGTGGCCGTGAACGAGGTCTATAAAATGATCTCGATTCGGGTGGCCAAGACCGATAAAGAGGGCCAAATAATCCCCCTGGACGACAGCGAACGCCGCAACCTGGCCGACTACATCGACACGATCCACACAACGGGTATTCCTACGACGATCGTAAGCACGACAGCCGATACGATCCGCTACAACCTGGAGGTGTACTATGATCCGGCGGTCCCCTCGAGTGTCGTGCGTGAGCAGGTCGGACAGGCTCTCGAGACGTTCAAGACCTCGCTGTCATTCGATGCCGTATTCTATGCCCAGCGGCTCGTAGACGCCGTCATGCACGCCGAAGGTGTCGTGACGGTAAAGGTCGTAAGGCTCGAGCATAAGACCAGCGCCGGGGCGGATTTCGCCCCCGTCGATGTGTTGGCCGAACTGGCCGCAGGGTATTTCGAGTACGCAGCTGAAGGGAACACGCTGACCCTGACATCTACCAAATCGCTATGAGGAACTATAAGATAGACTTCCGGAACCAGGTGCGGCAGCTCCTGCCTGAACACAAACGTCAACCCGTCCGTCTGCGGATTCTGCGGGCCTTTGTAAAGCCGCTGGCGGACCTGTTCGCCGCCTTCAGCCTGTGGCGCGACGAAACCCGGAAACTGCTCAACGTGACCAATCAGGAAGGAGTGCTCGAACAGTTCCTGCGCAACAAATACGGAGCGGCGGACATCACGATCGAATCCTACCGTGAAACGGGGTTTGCGGTCGGGATACGCTCCGAGGGCGTAGGCGTAGCGGTCCCCGTGGGACTGAACAGGGGCGAAGGTACTCCGGCGGTAGTATCGCTCCGGGGAGAGAACCGCGAGCAGTTCGGGGATGTGGACTTCATCGTCCATGTTCCGGCAGGTGTTGATGCCGAGCAGGTCCGGGCCGACATCGAGAAATACAGGGCTGCTTTAACAACGTATAAAATAGACCAAAGATGAAAAGACAAACACAAGTGCTCGGCGTCCGTAACTGGTACGGCGATGCGTTCGTATCACTCCAGGAGGAGCCGCTGAAGGTGATCGACGGCTTCTTCTCCCAGTTCGGGGCTTTTGTCCTTTCCGGATGCGAGGTGAAGGCAAACGGCAGCAAGTACGACATAGCGCCCGGTCTGGTCGTGCTCGAAGGGTCCGGGGCCGACAATGCGACGGTCAAGGTCGTCGTGCCCTTTGCCGGGATTACTGCGACAGCCCTGCCCGTCTACCTCACACTGGGCTACGAAACCGAAACGGATGTCTACAACGATGGCAACGTCAAGCCCATCGCCCACATCTACAAGGCTGTGGCAACCACCGTAAAACCTGCGGGCAGCTATGTGCAGATCACCCGGGACGGCGGCGTGCGGTTCATCGACGCGATTCAGGATGCTACACATCGGCTTATCACTGATAACGAGCGTAATAAATGGAACAGCAAGGCAGATCAAACCGATGTCGCAGGCGTATTTAAGTATGACTATATCGTTGACAGCGTTGCGAAACTCTCCGCGTTGGCCAATAATCCCAACGCCCATCATGTCCTAATCAAGAGCGGCACATGGACTGTGAATGCTCCGATCGGAATACATGCCAACTGCAATACGATCACCGGGGAACCGGGGAGTAAAATTGTCGTCAGTAATCCCACCGGCGCAGGAACGTCTTTGGCTCCAATCGCCGCTTTATACATGATCGAGCGAGGTAATAACACCAAATTGATTAACGTGACGGCAGAAATAGAATCATCCTCGGCCCAAATGTATTTTACGGTCTTCAACGGGTTTGGAAGCTTGGAACGATGCGTAGCAATCAACAATCCGTCGTTTAATGGAAACGGTACCATAAAATGTTCCGGATATGCAAATTGTTCGCACCTGATTGACTGCGAGGCGCTCTGCCGCGCAAAATGTGCCAGTGGGAACTTGGACAAGACAGTCTGCGGATTTGACTCCTGTGAAAATTTAACCCGGTGCCGGACATCTGTAAGTGGCGACAGTTATTCTGGGGCAATTAATTATATGCGTGCGAAGGGGTTTTATTATTGCAAATTCCTGACAAACTGCGAGGCAACAGTCGCAAACACACAATACAATGGACATGTGGCAGCATTTGACCACTGTGATTACCTGAATAGTTGCAAAGGCACGGCATCCGGTGCCGGGACAGGATATGGCGCAAGGTTGGCATTCGATTACTGCGAATATATGGCGAATTGTCAGGGCGAATCATCCGGCAACGCAAACGGCACCGATAGCGGCGTTCCTTTTCGCCACTGCAACAACATAGCGCAGTGCCGCAGTATCGCAAACTGTACGGGAGCGCCTGGTTTCTACCAGTGTTATTATATGACCTATTGCACCTCGACAAAAAACTTTGACCTTTGTTTCGCCGGAGCCAAAGACAACAGTACATATGCAGCGGCTGATACTTTAAATGGTGGCTGGAACCGCATTTTAGCATGAAGCAGATAGAAAATGATACAATCCCGTTCGGGACTTTCGTCGCATTCAATTATTTCGGCCTGGTGTTCGTGAAGCGTCTGTTGTTGCCTGATGAACGGAACCACGAAGCCATACACACCCGGCAGCAGATCGAGTGGCTGATCCTCTACGCGACGGCGCTCCTGGTGCTAATTCCTGCCTGTGGATTATCCTGGCGGTGGCTCTGCACTGTGCCGATCTGTTACCATGTCGTCCTGTACTGTACCCTTTGGGCCCTCGAATGGTTGCTGCCGCCATACGACACGGCATACCGAGACATAGCCCTCGAGCGGGAGTGTTACGACAACCAGGCCGATCAGATGTATCTGAAACGCCGCAAATGGTTCGCATGGGTTAAATACCTGTTTAAACGACCTGTAAGATGATACCGAAATTACCGATATATGCCAAAGGCGACAGCATTGGGATTGCTGTATATCCGACGGGAGTTTCTCTCGAAGAGGTGGAGATCGACATGTTGGTTTACACGACCGGGAACGGGCCGAGAATTTACGGATCGACGCAAGGCAGCGGGCTGCCGATCGTCAAAGGAACAGATCGGGCTGTGTTCAATATCCCATCCTCGGAAACCGGAAAACTCGATGCGGGTATCGCAACGCTCGAAACGACCTATACTGTAAAGGCGTCAGGTTATAAAAAAACGTTGACCAACCGATTACTTATACTTACAGATACAAAAATAATGGATTTTTATGGATGATAAACTAACCCATATTATCCTGACAGATCATGCTTTGCGTTATGGACTGGACGGAAAGTCGGCCTATGAGATCGCACAGAAGTATGGTTATGAGGGAACCGAACAGGAATATGCAGAAGGACCTGTCATCGCAAAAGACAAAGCTAATAAGGCTGCTGATAGTGCGGATAAGGCTGCTGAACGTGCAAATAAATCAGCCTCAAACGCCGACCAGCAGGCCGCGCGTGCCAAGGCTCTGGCGGACAATCCTCCCAAGATTGTCGAGGTGGACGGGGCACGTTATTGGGCCTTCTGGGACGAGGCTACGGAGCAGTATGTCACCTCCGAGAATCGGGCGGATGTAGGTGATGCGGTCCTCTTCTCGCCGCAGGAGCTTAATGCGGAGCAGCGGGCCCAGGTCCAGACCAACATCGGGGTGAAAAGCGCTGTCGACGTCATAGGGGCAGGGGAGGCTCAGGATATTCAGATGGATGTTGCTGTGGATGGCAAGTATATAAATAAGAGCGGCCAGCAATCAGCCAATGCTTCGTATTTTATATCTAACCCTTATAAAGTCGACAGAGGAGATCTAATCATAGGTTCTGTAACAGCTTTTAATTCTGTAATTATTATAAGCGAAGTTGCTGAAGATGGCTCATTTATACAGCAGTTATTAGTTGGAAATGGAGCATCATCCACTAAAAATGACGTTTTATTTTTGGCTAACAAAAATATGTATGTAGCATTTTCTGCGAGCAAGACAAGTTTTTCTCTCAAGCGTTACCCGTGTGCTTTGGCTAAACTTGTTTCCGAACCCGCAGGAGGCTACAATCGCAAACTTTATGAAAGCTATGGTGCAGTCTATAACGAAGAAACTGGCTTTTATGAACTGAATGGATTCACGGATATAACCGAGGAGGAAATGTGGAATATCTATAGGTACTTTAACTTTAATGATATGGCCATGTTTGTAGGAAAATATCCGTATGATGGTATAAACCTTAAAGTAAGGACAAACATACCTTTCCAGTCTACTATTCAAAATAGCGGTAACAGCAGCGCTTTTCGAATAACGCATAAGTGGTCTTACTTGTGCATTGGTCTCAAGTATGTAGAAAAAATTGTCATATCAAGAAGAGCAGAGGAAGTTTATTTATGTGCTGATAACTTCATTGGGTGTAATTATCTTTTCTATGATTGTTCAGCCCTTGTAGAAATTGATGGGATAATAGACTTTTCAAAGCGCGATGGTGCTCTTGCTTATGTTCTTATCAATTGTCCCAAATTGAAATCATTCAAGCTATTAGGACTTCATAATAATGCTACGTTCAAGGGGAGTCCGTCTATCAATTTGGACACGTTTAGGTACATAATTGAAAACTCAACTAACACTGGAGCCATTACAATAACTGTAGACCCTACAATATATGGTTATCTTACCGGAACTACACAACCTGCTCCTGAGACTGGCGGTACTACCGAGGAATGGCAGGCACTTGTGACGGCAGCCCAAGAAAAGCAGATATCGTTTGCATCAGCTTAATACATCAAATTATGAAAATACAAGGAAAGGAGATTATTGCGGATGATGGTATGCTTATCCGCAGGATTGGACAGGGCCAAGGATACGCAAGGAGCTTACTCTTGCCCGGCGAAACCGAGAAAGACTTCGAGGAGGCAGAGTCGTTTCCCGAAGACGAGCAACCCGAGAAACCGAGTATGAAAGCCCAGATGGTGACATTCGCAAGGATGATGACGAGGACAATGACGACTATCCCGGATGAGATAGCCGTTGAGATGCCGGAAGTCTTTGATAATTGGGAAAGTCTTATCGGGAATACTTTGGTGAAGGACAGAGTCATCAGCCATAACGGAAAGACCTACCGTGTATTGATGGAGCATCAGGCACAAAAACAGTGGGTCCCTGGAGCCTCGGGTTCTGAATCTCTCTATGTGGTTATTGATAAGAAGCACAAGGGCACGCCCGAAGATCCGATCCCGTACAACGGGAACATGGAGTTGTTTGAGGGTAAATACTACTCGCAGAACGGCGTGACATACAAGTGCACCCGCTCCACGGGACAGGCGGTGTATCACGATTTGAGCGCGCTGGTGGGGATTTACGTTGAAAAGGTGTGAAGACTATGAAACGAATCTTCGACAAGATCGTCGGCTGGATGAATAAGATCGGGGCCGACAAGTACAAGCACTTCGCAGTCGGGGCGGTCATCGCCTCCGCGGCGTTGATCGTGGCCGTGCCGTTGGGCGCCTGGTGGCGGTGGTTGCCTTTGCTGGTGTCGATGATCGCCGTCTTGACGGCCGCCATTTTAAAGGAGCGCAAGATCGACCCGAAAGCCGACATGCAGGACATTCTATGGACGCTCGCAGGAGGAGGTATGGTGTGGCTGGCAATCTTGGCTGCTATTATTTTTGGATAAAAATACCCCAAGTTACTACAATTATAAATAGAGATAGGGGGTAATCCAAATTTAAGGGACGTTTAAGCATGTTTTAAACGTCCCTTAAATTTTGCTTTTTTTGTCGATATTTCAAGATCGGAGGTTGAAATCCGATTATTTTAAAGTGGAATTTTCGAAATGCCGATTATATTGTACAGAAAAGTGTGCAGGAACAGTCCAAAAAGCCAAAACGAAAAGGTTTCTTAGGCATATTCGGCAAAAAAAAGGAAGTAACTCCAGCAGTATCAACCACTATCCTTCATTCGGTCAATAGAAACGTAATCAGCGAACAGAAAGTGCAGGATCGCCAATTGTCGGAACAAGCCGACAGCCTTGCAGCTCGTAATGCAGAACTTAACAGACAACTGCAAGAATTGATTTGCCAAATAGAAGAAAAGGTACAAACCGAACTGCAAAGCCGGGAAAACGAAATAGTTGCCATGCGTGAAAAGTCATTTATGCAAGTAGGCGGTTTAATGGGATTCGTTCTTCTATTGTTGTTAATTTCCTACATCATCATACATCGTGATGCAAAAAGCATTAAACAATACAAGCACAAGACAACTGATTTGATAAGGCAACTGGAACAATCCGTACAACGGAACGAGGCACTGATAACGTCAAGGAAGAAGGCGGTACATACTATCACCCATGAACTGCGCACACCGCTGACAGCAATAACAGGCTATGCCGGACTGATACGGAAAGAACAGTGTGAGGATAAGTCCGGGCAGTATATCCAAAACATACTGCAATCCTCCGACCGTATGCGGGATATGCTTAACACTTTGCTTGACTTCTTCCGCCTGGACAACGGCAAGGAACAGCCCCGTCTGTCACCCTGCCGGATTTCTGCAATCACGCACACACTTGAAACGGAGTTCATGCCTGTTGCCGTGAACAAAGGGCTGTCCTTGTCCGTGAAGACTGGACACGATGCCATTGTATTGACCGACAAAGAGCGAATAATACAAATCGGGAATAACCTGCTGTCAAACGCTGTCAAGTTCACAGAAGAAGGCGGTGTTTCTTTGATTACTGAATATGATAATGGAGTTCTGACACTGGTCGTTGAAGATACAGGTACAGGCATGACAGAAGAGGAACAGAAACAAGCGTTCGGTGCGTTTGAACGTCTATCAAATGCCGCCGCAAAGGAGGGTTTCGGGCTTGGGCTTGCCATAATGCGTAATATTGTGTCGATGCTTGGCGGAACAATCCGTTTGGACAGCAAGAAAGGGAAAGGCAGTCGTTTCACAGTTGAAATTTCTATGCAGGAAGCTGAAGAACAGCTTGGATATACAAGCGATACACCTGTTTATCATAACAATAAATTCCATGATGTTGTCGCTATTGACAATGATGAGGTATTACTTCTGATGCTGAAAGAGATGTATTCCCAAGAAGGAATACACTGCGACACTTGCACCGATGCTGCGGCACTGATGGAAATGATACGCCAGAAAGAATACAGCCTGTTGCTGACAGACTTGAATATGCCCGGTATAAACGGTTTCGAATTGCTGGAACTGTTGCGTTCGTCCAACGTGGGCAATTCACCAACAATCCCGGTGGTTGTGGCAACCGCTTCGGGCAGTTGTAACAAAGGGGAACTATTGGCAAAAGGCTTTGCCGGATGCCTGTTCAAGCCGTTCTCCATATCGGAACTGATGGAAGTTTCCGACAAATGTGCCATAAAAGCGACACCGGACGGAGAACCTGATTTTTCAGCCTTGCTGTCTTACGGCAATGAAGCCGTCATGCTGGATAAGTTGATGACGGAAACTGAAAAAGAGATGCAGGCGGTACAGGATGCGGCAATAGAGAAAGACCTGCAAAAGCTGGATTCTCTTACACACCACCTGCGCAGCTCGTGGGAAGTACTACGTGCCGACCAACCGCTAAGGGAACTTTACGGATTGCTTCATGGCGATACACTCCCGGATGGTGAAGCGTTAAGCCGTGCTGTGACTGCCGTGTTGGAAAAAGGAGCGGAAATAATCCGGTTGGCAGAAAAGGAAAGGAGAAAATACGAAGATGGATAAGACAAAAATAATTGTGGTGGAAGACAACATTGTGTATTGCGAATATGTCTGCAATATGCTGTCACGGGAGGGCTACCACACTATGAAGGCTTACCATCTCTCAACCGCGAAGAAACATCTGCAACAGGCAACGGATAATGACATCGTGGTTGCCGACCTGCGTCTGCCTGACGGTAACGGTATAGACCTTTTGCGCTGGATGCGAAAGGAGGGAAAGATGCAACCCTTCATTATCATGACCGACTATGCCGAAGTGCATACCGCAGTGGAAAGCATGAAGCTCGGTTCGATAGACTATATCCCCAAACAGCTTGTGGAGGATAAACTGGTCCCTCTTCTCCGTTCCATACAGAAAGAACGACAGGCGGGACAACGCCGTATGCCCGTGTTTGCCCGTGAAGGTTCCGCCTTTCAGAAAATCATGCACCGTATAAGGCTGGTAGCCGCTACCGATATGAGCGTGATGATATTCGGAGAGAACGGAACAGGTAAAGAACATATTGCCCACCACCTGCACGACAAAAGTAAACGGGCAGGCAAGCCATTCGTGGCGGTGGACTGCGGTTCACTCACTAAAGAGCTTGCACCATCAGCTTTCTTCGGACACGTCAAGGGCGCGTTCACGGGTGCGGATAGTACCAAGAAAGGGTATTTCTATGAAGCGGAAGGCGGCACGCTGTTTCTGGACGAGGTGGGCAACCTTGCGTTAGAAACCCAACAGATGTTACTCCGTGCCATACAAGAGAGGCGGTATCGCCCGATCGGTGACAAATCGGACAGAAGTTTCAATGTTCGCATCATCGCCGCCACCAATGAGGATCTGGAGGCGGCAGTGAGTGAAAAGCGTTTCCGGCAGGATCTGTTTTACCGTCTGCATGACTTCGGGATAACCGTTCCGCCCTTGCGTGACTGTCAGGAGGACATCTTGCCGTTGGCGGAGTTCTTCCGCGAGATAGCCAACAAGGAATTGGAATGCAATGTGAGCGGTTTCAGTTCCGAAGCACGTAAAGCGTTGCTGACACACGCATGGCCGGGCAACGTGCGGGAACTTCGGCAAAAGATAATGGGAGCTGTATTGCAAGCGCAGGAAGGTGTGGCGACGAAAGAACATCTGGAGCTTGCCGTAATCAAACCTACCTCACACGTCAGTTTCGCCCTGCGCAATGACGTGGAGGATAAGGAACGGATATTACGGGCGTTGAAACAGGCAAACGGCAACCGGAGTGTCGCCGCAGAACTGCTCGGAATAGGCAGAACAACACTATACAGCAAACTTGAAGAGTATGGACTTAAATATAAATTCAAGCAATCATAGCCCGTAATTCACTGAATTTGGCTATCTTTGCATAACATTTGAGAAAAACGGCGATTGGCAGGAGCTTTTTGCCGCCAACATATAGGATAAGACCGCAAGGCGTTTCAAGCGAAAATCTGGTAAATTGGAACTACGGAGACGATTGCGTGATGCTTATGCTATGCTTATGCATAGCGTGCATTCACGTACTCTCCGTAAAGGCTTTACCAGAGCCATCGCTTGA
>ERZ780178.1191-NODE-1191-length-17025-cov-4.892752_pt1 | contig 17025 bp, 17 predicted proteins | sample MGYA00511018_ERZ780178 | MGnify/ENA primary metagenome ERZ780178 (study PRJEB29588, sample SAMEA2151439) | human gut metagenome | biome: human gut; feature: human-associated habitat; material: faeces | place: Denmark | collected 2008/2010 ...
TGCTGATCAGCTCCAGCACCCGCGGCCCGCAAAAGCCGCCCTGACAGCGGCCCATACCGGCACCGCAGCGGCGCTTGACACCGTCAATGGTGGTGGCGGGGATCTCTTCGTGCAGAGCGTCCAGAATTTCGCCCTCGGTGATCGTCTCGCAGCGGCAGATCACGCGGCCATAGGCGGGTTCCTTTGCAATGAGCCGGGCTTTTTCTTCGGGCGGAAGCTCCTTGAAGCGCACCCGGGTGCGGCCATCCCTGTAATCCGCCTTGGGGGCGGGCAGATCGCCGTGAGCTTCCAGAATTTTGACGGCTTCTTTGGCAACGGCCGGTGCACTGGAAAGGCCGGGCGATTTCATGCCCGCCAGATCGATGAAGCCGGGTGCGCCTTCCGCTTCGCCGATAACGAAGTCGCCCGTGTCCACATTGGCACGGACACCCGCAAAATTGCGGATGGACTCGCTGAAGCGGATGTTCGGCACGCTGCGGCGCGCTGCGGCGCTGACGAAGGCCAGCCCGGCGGCGGTGCAGGCGGTATCGTCCCCTTCCACGGGGTCGGCGTTCGGGCCGACGATCAGGTTGCCGTGGACGGTGGGGGCCACCAGAACGCCCTTGCCGTTTTCGTTGGGGCACTGGAAGATGACGTGGTGCACACGGCTGCCCTCGGATTTATCCAGCAGGTAGTATTCGCCCCGGGTGGGCTGGATGGTAAATTTGTGGGGTGCGGCCATGTCGTGCACGGCCTGCGCCGAGATGCCTGCCGCATTGATGATATAGCGCGTTTCCACAATTCCGGAGGGGGTGGTCAGCGCCCAGCCGCCGGCGGTCTTTTCGATGTGGGTCACAGGGCAGCTGCGGTGCAGCTCCACGCCGTTGCGCACAGCCACTTCTGCCATTGCCAGCGCAAACTCCCACGGGCTGACGATGGCGGCGCTGGGCGCATACAGCGCGCCAACGACAGTGGGGGCCAGATTCGGTTCCATGGCAAACGTTTCCTCTGCGGAAAGCAGCCGGATGCCCGGCACGCCGTTGGCGATGCCGTTCTCATACAGTTTCTGCAGGTGGGGCAGCTCTTCCGGGCTGAGGGCCAGCACCAGACTGCCGCACTGCAGGTACGGCACATCCAGCCGGGCGCAGATCTCCTTGGCCAGTGCGGACCCCTCCACGTTGAGCCGCGCCATCCGGGTGCCCGGTTCGGGGTCGTAGCCAGCGTGCAGAATGGCACTGTTGGCCTTGGTGGTGCAGTCTGCCACGTCATTTTCAGCCTCGAAAATGGCGGTCTGCAGCGGGTAATGGGACAGCTCATAGGCGGCTGCCGCACCAATGACACCGCAGCCGATAATTGCTACATCCAGCATAAAAACCTCCTGATCGCTCCGTTTGCCGAATAAAAGAAAAAGAGCAGGACAAACAAAAGGGCCTTTCGACTCTCCCCTTGCTTGTTCTGCTCGATCCTCTGAACAAACCTTTATTGTCTTTATGATAATGCGATCTGCACAAGATGTCAAGCTTTTGTTGAAAATTTAAAGCTCATTTTTACCTGTGCGGCTTTTTCCTGCTCTTTGCGGGCGCGGAGGCTTTTGGCAGAGCACGGCCTGCTGCAGCATGGCCTGCAGCGCTGCGCCCGGCCACAAGGCCGGAGCCGAACGCCCAGTGCAGATTAAAACCGCCGCAGCTGCCTGCGCAGTCTAGCGTTTCGCCCACAAAGTAAAGGCCCGGACAGCCCTTGAACTGGAAGTGCTGATCCACCTCCCGCAGGGCCAGCCCGCCGCCGGTGGTCTGGGCCTGCTTCCAGCTGCAGGGGGTCAGCCCTTCAAAGCGCCAGTGCTTGGCGGTGTGGGCCAGCTTCTGCCACTGTGCGGCGGTGAGCACGGCAGGCGTGTCGCTGTCCTGCAGCCCGGCGGCAGACCACACAGTACGGCCCAGCTTCTGGTTCAGCAGGCCCAGCCAGAAGTCAGCGGCGCTGCCCCCTGCCGTCTGGGCGGCGTGGGCCGCAAACAGGCTGGCAAGTGCGGTTTCGTCCACTGCCGGGAAGAGGTCCAGCTCCACAGCAGGAGCCTTGGGGCCGCGGCCCGGGGCCAGCAGGCCGGACAGCTGCATGATGCAGATGCCGGAAAGGCCGTAATCGGTGAACTGTACCTCGCCGTTCTCGCAGGCAAGCACACGGGCACCGTCCAGCAGGGATGCTGCTGCCTTGGCACGGATGCCAGCCAGCGCTTTGCGGGGCTTTGCGCACTGCAGGGCGGTCAGGCAGGGGTACAGCGGCTCCACCCTGCCGCCGCACTGGGCGGCGAACCGGGTGCCAAAGCCGTCGGTGCCGAACTGCGGCCCTGCCTCACCGCCCATGGCGCAGATGACGGCATCGGCGCGCAGCGTTTCGGCAGAGCCGCCTGCCGTCTCGAACTGCACGGCGTAGCCGCTGCGGCTCTGGTTCAGGGTGCGCACGGTGCAGCCGGTGCGCAGCTGCACATGGTGCTGCGCAAGGTGATGCTCCAGCAGGGCCAGCACGTCCGCCGCCTGATTGGAGTACGGATACACCCGGCCCGCCTCGTCGGTGCGGGTATAAAGCCCCAGCGCATGGAACCAGCGCAGCGGGTCGGCGGTATTTACGGCATCCAGCAGCGGACGAAGTGCTGCCGGGTCGGCAGTGAAATACAGCTCCGGTGCAATGCCGGTGTTATCCAGATTGCAACGGCCATTGCCGGTGGCAAGCAGCTTTTTGCCCGGCTTCGGGTTGCGCTCCAGCACAATGACCTGTGCAGCTGGGGCACTTTGTGCCGCCGCCAGCGCGGCTGCAAGACCGGCGGCACCGCCGCCCAGAATGAGGATGTTCGGCATCCGGACACCTGCCTTTCTCAGTAGAATTTTAGGATCTGTCTTCATAAGCGGGGTGCTGTGCTTATGAAAATGGCTTTTTGTATCATTGTAGCAGAACCCTGCCGGAAACGCAACGAAGAGGCAGCTTTCCGTGCAGGTCTTTTTGCGCGGGGGCAGCAGGTATAAATGGCCCGGCCTGACAGATACTAGTGCTGCAGGCATTTTTAAGGAAACGGAGGAGCAAAAACATGAAAGCAACAGGAATCGTGCGCCGCATCGACGAGCTGGGCCGGGTGGTGATCCCCAAGGAGATCCGCCGCACCCAGCGCATCCGCCGCGGCGACCCGCTGGAGATCTTCACCACGGGCGACGGCGAGGTGATCTTTAAAAAGTATTCGCCCATTGGCGAGATGAACGCAGTAGCGGCCCAGTATACCGAGGTGCTCAGCAAAAGCTTTGCGCTGACCGCACTGGTGGCCGACCGCGACCGCATCCTTACGGTGAGCGGCAGCGGCCGGCGGGAGCTGGCCGACCGCAGCATCAGCCAGCCGCTGGAAAAGCTGATGGATGGCCGCAGGCTGTACCAGAGCGAGGGCATTGCCGAAAAGTGCATCCTGCCCTGCGAAGGCTCGCCCCGAGCAGTGCTGTGTGCCGCACCCATCATTGCGGCGGGCGATGTGACCGGCGTGGTGGCCCTGCTGACCGAAGACCGCACGGCCACGCCGGATGCCGCCCAGCTCAAGGCCGTGAATGTGGCAGCGGCATTTCTGGCAAGGCAGATGGAAGAGTAAAGAACATGCCGGAGCGCTTTCCTTATAATAAGGAGGGCGCTTTCTTCGTTTATGACAGAATTATGAATCTTTTAAAACATTTTTCCAAGGGGCTTGACAGCACCGGAAAATTGGCTATAATGGTCTTAGCACTCAGGAACAAGGAGTGCTAAACAAACAAAGCGAACGCAAAAAGGAGGCAGGCGCTATGACGATGGATGCACGCAAGCAGCGAGTCTTGCAGGCGATCGTGGCGCTGTATGGTCTCGAAGGCGAGCCCGTTGGCAGCAGCGTGCTGGCAAACTACTTTGACATGGCAGTTTCCAGCGCAACGCTTCGCAATGAGATGGCGGCGCTGACAAAGCTGGGTCTGCTGGAGCAGCCCCACACCAGCGCAGGCCGTGTCCCCAGTGCCAAGGGCTACCGTTATTATCTGGATCATCTTCTCACCGATGACCAGCCGCTGGACCGTGTGACCCGCGCCCGTGTGGACGCGGTGTTCGCAAGCCTTGACCACGAGCCGGAAAAGCTGGCACAGGGTGCCGCCAAGGCGCTGGCCGCCATCAGCGGCTGCACCGCCGCCGTCAGCACCCCCTGTGCTGAGGATCTCTGCATCGCCCACTACGAGGTGGTGCAGGTGGGCCGCAGCGCCGCAGCGGTGCTGGCTGTGACCACTGCCGGTTATGTCCGCACCCGTGTTGCGCGGGTCCGCACCGGTCTTTCCCGGGAAAATGCAGCGGCGCTTGCCGCCCTGCTCAACCGGAACCTGACCTTTGTGGCTCCTGTTGATCTGTCGCCCCGGCTCCTTGCAGAGCTGTGCAGCCAGATCAGCCCGGAGCTGGTGCCGGTGATCAGCGCCGCCGCCGCCATCCTGCAGGATTCCACCCAGCCCCATGTGTATCTGGGTGGTGAGCAGTACCTGCTGGACTGGCCCCAGCTGGACGGCAAGGTGGGCAGCATCCTGAGCCTGCTGAACGACGAAGAGCAGGCCGCCGCCCTCATTGCACCCCCGGCAGAGCAGAGCGAAAGCATCCTGCTGGGCGAGGATATTGACCTGTGTACGGACTGCGCGGCGTTCTTACAGGAGAGCGGCGAGCCGGTAGAGAGCTCATTCACAAAACACGGCTGAAGCGGAGGAACCGCCTATGAAATGGAAGGGCTGGATAGGAGGTGTGCTGCTGGTCATGATGCTTTTCGGAACGCTGGGCTGCGGTAAAAAACGCGGCCCTGTAACCGGCGGTATGGTGGACGGCCCCGGCATGATGTATACGCCGGAGGATCAATCCCCCTTTGCAGGGACGTGGCAGAGCCGGGACGGCAGCATCGTCATGGAGGTGGAGAGCCGGGGGCAGTTTGAGGCGTCCGGCATACAGGTGCTTGTGAACGGCGAACCGGACTTCGCGTCCGACGCATGGGTGTACAAAACCGGGAATGTAAAGCTGACGCAGGAGCATAAGGATATCCCCATGACGGGTACCTTCAACCGGCTGACGTTCAGCCACAAGGAAAATGCCTTCTGCGTCCATTACAGCGACGGCAGCGGCCTGATATGGCTGACAAAGGACGGCGCGGCCTGCGGCGAGGAGGACGTGATCTTCTCCCCGGAGCCGAAAACGCCGCCGTCCAAGGAGTGGGGCTGCCCTGCCTGCCGGGCAGAAAACGAGGGCAGCTTCTGCACCGGCTGCGGCTTGGCGAAGCCGCTGACCTGCGAAGCCTGCGGCTGGCAGCCCAAGCCGGGCGCTTCGGCCCCGGCATACTGCCCGGAATGTGGCAACCGTCTCAAATGAGACGTGCCGATATATGCACATTCAGATAGGAAGAAACAATAGGAGAAAACAGTAAAAACAGGAGGAACGGTGATGAAAAGCATGAAAAAGCTGGCGGCTCTGCTTCTGGCGCTGGTGATGACGCTGACGCTGGCGGCCTGCGGAGGCGGCAAGGGCAGCTCCAAGACCAACCCCGTGGTGGGCAAGTACATCGGCGAGACGGTTCTGTCCTTCGGCGAGTGGGTGCCCATGGACGAGGTGTATGATCTGGGTGACAACTACATTGAGCTGAAAGAGGACGGTACGGGCTGCTTTATGCTGGACGGCGACCCGACGACCATCGCGTGGAAGCTGGACAAGGACGGCGCCCTGACGCTGGACAGAGACGGATCCATCTGCAACTGCACGCTGGAGGACGGCCTGATCACGGTGAATGACTACTTCGGCTTTGATCTGCAGCTGACCTTCCGGAAGAGCGGCGGCAGTACCGGCGGGAACACTGGCGCGGATGAAATGTCTTTGGATGACTTCGCCGCGGTGTACGGCGGCGACTGGCACGGCATGGCCGGCCTCTCGGACGCCACCGGCGACCTTGAGGCGCTGAACGACACCGCCCACGAGATCCTGGCGCGTCTGGTCTTTGACGGCAACGGCGGCTGCCAGGTCTGGCTGGCCATGTATCTGGAGGGCGAGAACGACTTCAACTTCGCCAACACCTATGCCCGCGTGGTACCCGATGACGACACCGGTCTGGAGCTGCGGGGCGAGTTCATGGGCGGCGAGATGCAGGATGGCATCCTGTCCGTGGATGAGACCGGCGCCCTGTATGTGAGCTGCGAGGTGGACTCCGATCTGGTGGACGGCTCCATCAGCCTGCTGGCCAACCTGCGGCATCTGGACGATGAGAACTGGACGGACGATGATTATATCCCCATGCCGGAGAGCGCGGTGGAGTATTATCGCGGCAAGACCTTTATGGAGATCGCCAATACCTTTGAGATCGACACCGGTCTGATCCCCGATGACGGCAGCGGCGATGCAGCCGTTTCCCTCCCCAGCGGCGGTGACAACGGCGGCCTGCCGGAGAACTATCCCTTTGAGCGCACCACCGCCAACGGACAGGGCGAGTACGGCAAGTCCAACCCCGACGCCACCGGCCGGGCAGATCTGCCCACCATGCAGAAGGTGCGCTCGGCTCTGTGGGATATGGGCTCCGCCGAGACCTCGAAGCTGACGTATGACGACATCAAGGAAATGCTGGGCGGCGAGGACGGCATCCCCCACACCTGCATGGACGAGAGAAGCTGGAACAGCGAGAAGCACGCTTACGGCTGGTTCAACGGCGAGGGTGACTACTATGTGCTGTACTTCAATGTCAAGGACGGCGACGAGTACTACACGGCCGCCACCTTCTCCAGCAGCGTGAGAGGCGACAGCTGACGAACGGTACGGAAATCAGAGAAAGGAAGGACGAGATATGCAAGTAACACTGAATATGCTGCCCGCTTCGCTGGCAGAGTTCCGGAACCTGTCCCTGAACACCCCAGACGAGGTGGTGGCGGGCTTCCTGTGCGCATTGAACCTGTATGTAAAAAATCCCAACGAGGGTGTGGAGGCCATGAACATCCTGCGGGGTCCCCGCCCCATGACTCCCTATGACAGCCAGTTCCTGCGGGACCGTCTGCGGGGCAAGGAGTATCTGCCGCTGGCGTACTTCGCCGGGGCCACGCCCCAGAACAGCTACGTTCCCACCCAGCCCTATGTGCTGGACGTACTGGCCGACCCCCGTCCGCAGGACATTGAACCGGGCTATCTGCGGGTATTTATCGCCACACCCGGCGCGGACTCTCCCCGCCCCATCAAGCTGCGGCAAAAGCCCTCCACCGGCGAATGGTTCCTGTGGGAGTATTCCAGTCCGCTCAGCGGTATCCGTACCCCGGCGGCGCAGGATCCCTGGGCGTGAGCCATGAAACGGCGGTGGGATCCGCTGGCGCTGCTTCTGGCGCTGGCGCTGACCCTGACAGCCTGTCAGGTGGAGTTCATCCCCCACGGGCAGCCGGAGAACAACGGCGGCACCACGATAGACACACCGCCCCTGCCCGGCGGCGACACTGATCCGGTGGACGGGCTTGACCCGGTGGGCGGCGATGAAGACTTCTACGATGGCGGGACGGACTACACCATGGAAAAGTACCGGAAGTACCTGAGTGGCGAGTGGATCGCCGTCGAGGGCGAGGTCGAGGGCGACCGGTACAAGATGGAAGAAGAAGGAATTACCGTGACGCTGGAATTCCAGGAGGCTGACGGCGTGACCGAGGACGGGCGCGGCGCATGGTCCATGGGCGCATGGTACGAATATACCGACAGCTATGGCAACCACCAAAAGATGAACGGGCTGCACGTGAGGTTCCACAAGGGAGCCATGTACGACGGCTGCGCCAACGAGGAGTGGTACGCGGAGCTGATGAGCGGCCAGGATGACGTCCCGGAGGACGTAGAGTACACCGTGACGGTCATTGACAACAACTATCTGGAGCTGCACCGCTATATGGAGGGCTCCTACGTGGTGTGGGTAGCCCACTTTGAGCGGGCGGACGGACGGTGGCTCGACGAATACGGGCGGTTCGTCGAATAACAAGGGCAGCAGTCCCCGGAGAAGCGATATACGAAACAACATAACGACAATAAAGATGTAAAGGAGAAAGATCATGGGACTTATTAAAGCGGCACTGGGCAGCATCGGCGGCGTGATGGCGGATCAGTGGAAGGAATACTTCTACTGCGAGGCCATTCCCGAAAACGTACTGGCGGTAAAGGGTCAGAAAAAGACCACCAAGCGCTCCAGCAACACCAAGGGCGACGATAACATCATCACCAACGGCTCTGTCATCGCGGTGGCGGACGGCCAGTGCATGCTCATCGTGGATCAGGGCAAGATCGTGGACATGTGCGCCGCCTCCGGCGAGTATACCTATGACCAGTCCACCGAGCCCTCCCTGTTCGTGGGTGACCTGGGCGACGGCATCAAAAACGTATTCAACAACATGGCCAACCGCTTCACCTTCGGCGGTGAAGCGCCCAAGGATCAGCGCATCTATTATTTCAACACCAAGGAGCTTATCGGCAACAAGTACGGCACGCCGTCCCCCGTGCCCTTCCGGGTGGTGGATCAGCGCGCCGGCATCGACATCGATGTGGGCATCCGCTGCTTCGGCGAGTATAGCTACCGCATCTCCAACCCCATGCTGTTCTACACCAACGTGTGCGGCAACGTGGGCGAGGCTTACACCCGCGACCGGCTGGACAGTCAGCTGAAAACGGAGCTGCTGACCGCCCTCCAGCCCGCCTTCGCCAAGATCGGCGAGAACGGCATCCGCTACTCCCAGCTGCCCGGCCATACGCTGGAGCTGGCCGACGCACTGAACGAGGTGCTTTCCAAGAAGTGGCGTGACCTGCGGGGCATCGAGATCGTCTCCTTCGGCGTGTCCAGCGTCACCGCCGACGAGGAAGACGAGAAGATGCTCAAGGAGCTGCAGCGCAACGCGGCGTTCATGGATCCCACCCGTGCGGCGGCGCATCTGGTGGGCAGTCAGGGCGACGCCATGAAGATGGCGGCCTCCAACACGGCTGCTGGCCCCGCTATGGCCTTTATGGGCATGGGAATGGCCGGTCAGGCCGGCGGAATGAACGCCCAGAACCTGTTCGCCATGGGGCAGCAACAACAGGCGCAGCAGCCGGCGCAGCAGCCCGCCGCTCCCGCCGCGCCCGCCGGATGGACGTGTGCCTGCGGTCATGCGGGAAACACCGGCAAGTTCTGTGCCGAGTGCGGCCAGCCCAAGCCCGCGCCCGCCGGCGAGTGGAAGTGTGCCTGCGGCGCGGTGAACACCGGCAAATTCTGCGCTGAATGCGGCCAGCCCAAGCCCGCCAGCGACGAGTGGACGTGTGCGTGCGGAACGGTCAACAAGGGCAAGTTCTGCGCCAACTGCGGCACGCCTCGCCCCTAAAGCCATGAAGAAGATGATCGTCATTCTTATCGCGGGCGTTGTGGTGGGTATCACGATCTCGGGTCTTTATAAGCACTTTGTCACCGACCGGATAACGGACGGTGACGGCATGGTGAACGAGTTTGCCAACGTCTTTCAGGACGCTGATACGCTGAAGAGCATCCACTGGGCGCAGAGCGGCTCAAGCTACGACCACGGGTTTTGCTTCGATTTGGAGGAGGCGGACGGCGCGTATACCATCTCCGGCTGGTGCATCGACACCGGGGGAAGTGGGGAGAGGGTGGAGCGCACAGACGCGCCCCTGACGGCAGAGCAGTGGGCGGAGGTGGAGCAGTGCCTGCGGGACAACTGGCACCAGCCGCCCAAGGTGCTGCCGGAGGGTCTGTCCGTCCTCGACGGGATGGAGAGCTACCTCAGCATCACCAGCGTGAGAGAAGGCGAAACGCTTACGGCGGAATACAACGGCGAGTACGAGCACGCCCTTGAGGGGCTCCTGCGGGAGCTTCTCATGGGTGCCTCCGCGGAGTATGCGCCGCCGGAGGTGTAAACAAAAACAAGACAAAATAGGGACATTGTGGAGAAAGAAAGGAGCAACACATGAGCAAGGGACAGAAATTTTTGAAGGTGACCTCGATTCTGATGATCATTGGCGGCGCGCTGGCGGGCGTGTCGTGCCTTCTGGGTATTGCGGGCGTGGCGGTGCTGGCGTCCTTGGCGGACGGCCATGCAGCGGCACTGATGCTCTATCTGGCACTGGCACTGGCTCTGGCGGCGGCGGTGGCGGAGTTTATCGCCGGACTGAAGGGACTGAAGACCTGCAAGACCGGCGGCGACGCCCACAAGTGCGTGGTCTGGGGCGCAGTGGTGGCAGGCATCACGGTGGTCTCCTCCGTGATGAACGTGGCAGGCGGCGGCAGCGTCGACGCCATGAGCATCCTGCTGAGTCTGGTGGTGCCGGGTCTGTATATCTACGGTGCCATGCAGGTGCAGAAGGGTGACTGGCAGCCCCAGCAGCCCAAGACCGCACAGGCAGTCCAGCAGCCCCGCCAGCCCAGCAGCCCCTACTCTCAGGTTCCCCAGCAGCCCCAGCAGGCTCCGTATGCCGCGGCTCCTCAGCAGCCGACCCAGCCGGAGCAGCCCGCCGCCGCTCCCGCCTTTTGCCCGTCCTGCGGCGTCAAAAGCTCCGGCGAGAAGTTCTGCCAGAACTGCGGCGCACCCCTGCGCTGACCATTTCCCTGACCGCCCCTGCGGGCGGAAAACAAATCGTTATGTAAACAAAGAAAGGAACTCTACCATGAAAAAATCGATCACGCTTGTATTGGCCGCATTGATGATGCTCTCCCTCACTGCCTGCGGCGGCAGCAAGGATAAGGGCGGCGCTCTGCCCGGCATTGATATGAAATCCACGGACACACAGACCGTGACCGCTGACAGAGCGACACTGGAAGTGCTGAATGAGACATTCTTCACCTATCTGGGCGGCCTGAACTACTTCACCGACAGCGATCCCCAGGCGAAGCTGACCTATGCGGATCTCAAGGAGCACATCGGCGTGGACTGCTCCGAGTACCAGTACCAGGAGGAGTACCAGCGCGGCGTATACACCTGGTACGCCGCCGAGGATGAGGCGTGCTGCCTGTCCCTGTTCTTCGGCGACAACGGCAAGCTGGTGGCTGCCGGTGCGTACAACCTCAGCCTTTGATCGACCCTGACTGACCGTATTCATATCTGAACGCCATTTTCCACGGGAGCGGCTCAAGGCCGCTCCCGCAGCGGAAAGGAGAGAGAACAATGGCATCCCAAATCACCAACTATAAATGCCCGGCATGTACCGGCCCCCTGCACTTTGTAGGCGCCTCCGGTATGCTGGAATGTGATTTCTGCGGCGCGAAATATGACGTGGCGCAGATCGAAGCTCTGTACGCAGAGAAAGAGGCCAAATCCGTGGAGGCCACGGAAAAGGCCAACGCCAAGGCGGAGGAGAACCGCCAGAAAATAGTGGAGATGGAGGCACAGGGGTGGGATACCTCCGGCCTCAACAGCGACTGGGGCGCGGAGGCCGACGGCATGAAATCCTACAACTGCCCCAGCTGCGGCGCGGAGCTGATCTGCGACGCCTCCACCGCCGCTACCTCCTGCCCCTATTGCGGCAACCCCACGGTGGTGCCGGGGCAGTTCAGCGGCGCACTGAAGCCGGACTTCGTGATCCCCTTCAAGCTCAGCAAGGAGGACGCGGTGGCAGCCCTGAAGAACCACTATAAGGGCAAGCCCCTGCTGCCCAAGGCCTTTACCAACGGCAATCACATTGAGGAGATCCAGGGCGTATACGTGCCCTTCTGGATGTTCGACGGTCAGGCGGAGGGTTCTGTGGACTATGAGGGTCTGATCATCCATGTCTACGAGAGCGGCGACTACGAGATCACCGAGACGGAGCACTACGACGTGCACCGCGGCGGCTCCATCTCCTTTGAAAAGGTGCCGGTGGACGCCTCCAGCAAGATGCCCGACGACCACATGGACTCCATCGAGCCGTATGACTACGCCGGCCTAAAGCCCTTTTCCACCGCCTATCTGCCCGGCTTTCTGGCGGATAAGTACGACGTGACGGTGGAGGAGAGCCACGACCGGGCAGACGGACGGTGCTCCGCGTCTCTGGAGAGCGCGCTGCGCCGCACCACCACGGCGTATGACAGCTGCGTTCCCCTGCGGCAGGACATTCGCCTGCGGCGCGGCAAGGTGCACTATGCGCTGCTGCCGGTGTGGATGCTGCATACCAAGTGGAACGGCAAGGACTTCCTCTTTGCCATGAACGGGCAGACCGGCAAGCTGGTGGGCGACCTGCCCACGGATATGGGCAAGTTCTGGGCGATCTTCGCCGCCGTCGCCGCGCCGGTGACGGCCATCGCGGCACTGATCATGATGCTGTTTTAAGGAGGGCGGCCGAGATGAAAAAAAGAATTTTTACATGCCTGCTGGCGCTGCTGGCGGTGCTGACGATGATCGTTCCCGCGTGGGCGGAGCAGACGGAGGACGACCTGTTCGTATACGATACGGAAAACCTGCTGACCGAGGACGAATGGCTGGAGCTGGAGCTGCTGGCCGACGAGATCTCCTGGCGGTACGATTGCGCCGTCTACATCGTCACCATCTACGACTACGAGGACTATGACAGCGACATCCACTACGCGGCGGTGAACATCTACGACAACAACAGCTTCGGCATCGGCGAGAACCGCGAGGGCATCATGCTGATGCTGAGCACATACGACCGCGACTACGACCTGTACGTCCGCGACGGCGGCACCGCCGAGTACGCAGTCAACAAGTATGGCCGCCACCAGATGACGGAGGAGTTCCTCGACAACTTTGCCGACGACGACTGGGCGGGCGGCTTCAGGGACTATCTGAACGCCTGCGCCGAATATCTGAGTCTTGCCGAGCAGGGGCACCCCGTCAGAAAGCCGCTGATCAAGGTACTGCCTATGGCGCTGGGTATCGGCATCATTCTGGCTCTGGCCGTATGCCTGTTCCTGAAGGCCAAGATGAAGTCCGTCCGTCAGGGCGCGGAGGCGGATACCTACGTGACGGCCGAGGGTCTGAACCTTACGGAGCAGTACGACAACTATACCCACACCACTGAGACCCGCCGCAAGATCTCCCAGGACAGCGACAGCGGCAGCAGTGACCATTCCGGCGGCGGAGGCTCCAGCACAAGCGGTAAATACTGAGCGGTGAAAGGAGGATCCGATGAAAAAGAATCCCATCCTCTGTCTGCTGCTGGCGCTGGCGATGATGCTGACGCTGACAGCCTGCCAGATAAATATCCCCGGCGTCGGGACCGTCCGCATCAACGACGGCAGCAAAAACGGCCATGATGCGGATGGCTCCCCTGCGGGGAGCAGCTATGACACCTCCCTTGCCCAGCTGCGCGAGGAGGCGATGGACTTGCCCTCCTACCTCTTCGCAGCGGCGTATATCGGCAGCTCGGCGGGCGGCCCCGACGATCTGGAGCTTCCTCTGCAGGAGTGGGTGCGCACGGCGGCGCCGGAGCTGTGCGCCCAGTATCCGTTCGTCCAAAATATCCCCCGTGAACGCGTGGTGGGCAGCGGCGGCAGCCTGTTCTGCGTGGTGCCCCGCGACCCCGACGCCACCCTTGCGGTGAACCGCATCCGGTGGAACCCCCAGAACGAGGACTACGACAATCTGGAGGTGCTCTACCGCAGCGAGAGCGGCGACCCGATCCTGCTGTATGCCTGCGCCGATATGGGCGAAAGCCCCTATCCCGACACGGAGGTCATCGTGACGGACAGCACCGGCAAAACCGTCACGTGGTACCCCATCTACGGCATCACGGCGCTGCCCTACGACTATGAATATGACCTGCCTCTGGGCTACAGCTTCACCGTCTGCGACGAGGACTACGGCGGCGACATGATCGAAGAGTCCATGTGGACGGCTCCTACGGCGGAGCAGCTGGCCAGGTACGTCTGGACGTGGCAGGGCGATCTTGCGGAGCAGCCCGCCATGGCCACCATGTCCCTGACACAGGGCAGCGGCGCGGAGCCGGGACAGATCACCTTCACATGGTGGTATACCAAGGACTACGGCGATCCGCAGGAGATCTATGAGGGCAGCTGGTCCCTGACGGACAGCGGAGAGCATATAGATCTGACCATGACCCGCAGCGGCGGCCGGCAGTATACGAAGGGCGAGGCGCCCACCACGGTGTCGGGTATGTTCCCTGTGCAGGTACCCGCGGCCTTCGATGTCTTCCCGGTGCTGAACGTGACCGGCGGAGGCGGCGCCTACGGGTTCCCCATCCAGCAGATCCCCAACGAGCTTCTCATGTTTGAGCCCGTTCAGGGGTAAATGACGGTAAAATACAGAAAGGAGGTGCCCATGCACAACAACAAAAAAAAGCTGGTCAGGTCGCTTGCGGCGATGCTGCTGGCCTTGGCCATGGCGCTGCCGCTGACGGCCTGTCAGGTGGAGATACCCGGCATGGGAACCATCAACATCAACAACGGTGCATCGGACGGTGACACCGCCAAAACCAACGGCGGCGAGCCGGGAGCCTACGACGATTCTCTGGATCTGCTGCGGCAGCTGCTGGACGAGCGTCAGCAGGACGAGCGTTTCGCGGTGGCCTACATCGGCGATATCAACGGCAGCCTGAGTGATCTGGCGATCCCTCTGCGGGACTGGATCAACGATACGGCGCCGGGGCTGTGCGCCCAGTATACCTTTGTTCGGAATATCCCGCAGGAGCGGGTGGTGGGCGACAGCGGAAGCCTGTTCTGCGTGGTGCCCCGTGACCCCAACGCCACCGTGGCGGTGAACCGCGCCCGGTGGAACGAGGCGAAGGGCGGCTACGAGACCCTTGAGGTGCTCTACCGCAGCGAGAGCGGCGACCCGATCCTGCTGTTCGTCTCCAACGATCTGGGAACTGTCCCCACCGATACCACGGAGCTGCTCTTGACCGACAGCCACCCCGATACCCTGAACTGGTATCCCATTCCCGGAATCGTGGCGCTGCCCTACGACTCCGAGAACGAACGGAGGCTGGCCTACGACTTCACCTTTTACTCGCAGGAGGGGAACGACGGCTTCGGCAGCGACATCGGCTGGACGTGTCCCTCCGGCTCCCAGCTGACGCAGGAGATATGGGCGTGGCAGGGTCATACGGATAAGCCCGCTCTGGCCACTCTGGAGCTGCACGCCAACAGCAGTCAGGAGGACTATTGGGGCGCGGCGACCTTCACCTGGTGGTACGAAAGTGACTTCGTCACACCGGAGGAGGTCTATACAGGCGACTGGGGGCTGACCGCCAACGGGGAATACTCCGGCGTACTGATGCTGGATATGACCCGCACCGGCGGCAAGAGATACACGCCCGGCGAGACAGAACGGATCATCCACGACGGCTTCATCGTGCAGGTTCCCATGGCCTTCGAGGACTACACCTATCTGTCCGTTGACAAGGGACAGCACGGCTCCTATCTGCCCATTCAGTTGGAGCCGGACACGGTGATCTACTTCTATCCCCAGTAGACGGAGTAAGCGTGTGTGAACACGGAAAGGAGACGACGCCATGCGTAAATGCCGGAAAGGGCTGGCGGTGATCCTTGGGATCGCGCTGGTGGCAAGCTTGATCATCAAGCGCAAGAACGGCTGATTGACCGATACGCGGTTCGTCTGAGATCAATTTGCAAACACCTCATCTAAAATAGACATAAGGCGGCGGACATCACCTGTCCGCCGCCTTATGGCGCGTATTCCTCCTTGCGGGGAAACCTCCGTTTGTCAGCCCCTATCGGCGGAGAGCGCCTTGTCGATTTGGGCTTGCAGTGCCTCCGCCTGCTTCTTTTCCGTAATAGCGCCCACGATGGGGTCGCCCACGATGTTGCCGTTCCTGTCAACCACATAGGTGGTGGGATAGGCAAAGATATTGGTGGTGAACTTGCCTGCCTCACCGTCGGAAGCGAAATACACATTCTGATAGGTGGCGCTCTTCTTGGCCAGTACATTCTTTGCCTCAGAGATTGCCGCTTCGTCGCCGTCCAGCGTGAAGGTGTTGACGCCGATGAGGGCGCCGCCCTTCTCCGCAAGCTCCTTGTTCAGCGCATCCAACTCACCAAGCTCTCCTACGCAGGGGTTGCAGGTGGTGAACCAGAAATTCACCACGGTGACGGCGTTTTTGGCGAACAGCTCGCTGCTCTTCACCGTGTTGCCGTCCAGATCCTTGCCCTCAAAGGCGGGAAACTTCTGCATACTGCCATCGTCAGGCGGCGTGGTCCTATCGCTGCCCGCCGGTACGCTCGTATTGTCATCACTATCAGGTGTCTCTGACAGCCAGGGATACTTCGTCTCCAGCTCCGCCCGCTGGTTCTCAATATCCTTGATCTTGGTGGCCTCGCCGGTGAGCAGCGTCAGCTCCTCCTCGGTGAACTGATCCTTGGCGTTCTCGATGGTCTTGAGCAGAAAATCGCCGTAGTTGCCGCCGTCCTCTATCATGGCCATGCCCTTATCGGCTGCCATAAAGAGCTTTTCCCAAAGAGCTGTGTTTTCCGACAGGATGGCATTTTCCTGCGCCATCAGCTGCTCGTACAGTGCCTTTGCCTCTTCATTGCCATCCTTGCCGTCCGTGTCCTCCGCGGGCTTCGTGCCGCAGGCGGCCAGAGACAGCACCAGCACAGCGGCCAGCAGCAGTGTGATGATTTTCTTTGCGTTCATTTTGTTTCCTCCGTTTTTAATTCATTTGCAGGTTCTTTTTTGCCGTCTCCAAAGCCGTAGCGGAAGCTGACGGCGCTGGTAGGACAGGCGCGGACGCACATCCCGCAGCGGATGCACTCGGCATGGTTGGGCGTTTTCGTCACGTCCACGTCCATCTTGCAGGCCTTGGCGCATTTCCCGCAGGAGACGCATTTATTCTTATCCACCTTCATCTGGAAGAGGGACACCCGGTTGAACAGCGCGTAGAACGCGCCAAGCGGGCAGAGCCACTTGCAGAAGGGACGGTAGAACAGTACGCTCAGCACGATCACCGACAGCAGGATGCTGAACTTCCATGTAAACAGCTTGCCCAGCGCCGCCCGGATGCCGGAATTGGCAAGGGACAGCGGGATGGCTCCCTCCAGCACGCCCTGGGGGCAGAGGTACTTGCAGAAGAAGGGGTCGC